>Ga0306920_100015779_pt1 | contig 10371 bp, 7 predicted proteins | sample flu12Cox44000170_FD_204666 | JGI IMG/M metagenome (GOLD analysis project Ga0306920, IMG submission 204666) | Lab enrichment of tropical soil microbial communities from Luquillo Experimental Forest, Puerto Rico - flux4day.12C.oxic.44.000.170 (v2)... | ecosystem: Environmental > Terrestrial >...
CGCATCCTATGCAGTCGCCGACTGGCTGCGGCGCGGGGCGGAGGACGGCGTGCGAAAATACCGGACACTGATCTACCGCGAGGCGCACGCGTATCGCGCCGCGCTGCGCGATTTCTATGTCGCCGAAGCGCGCTGGCCGGAGCGGCCTTTCTGGCGCCGCCGTCAGGCGGCCTGATTGCATCGCGGTGGTGGAAAGGTTTTGGCGGATGATCATCGGCACGCCGGTTTACGACGGCGTCGATCTGCTGGACGTCACCAGTACCCATAAGATGCTGCACTGTATGAGTCAGTCGCAGATCGACGTCGACATCCGACTGATCGCCGAACAGGCCGGGCCGATCAAGACCGCGACGGGTTTCACTATCTGCCGGCTACGGCTTTGCCGACGTCGGCCAGCTCAACGTGCTGTGGGCGCCTGGCGGCGATCCGGCCGCGCTGCCGAAGGATGGCCGGGCAATAACTCCAGTGAGGGGAGGACGCTATGAGTGAGCGAGCCGTGGGGCCGGGCGGAGCCGGAGACGCGAAGATCGTGCGGGCGGCGATTTACCCGGCGATCGGTATAGCGCGGCTCGGCAATAGTGAGAGCGAGTATTTTCTGGCCCCCGAGGTGACCGATCCGCTGCCTGAGCCTCCCGGTTTTTATCGTGATCCGACCGGCGCATTAAAACGCCAGTCTGTGCGATTTCACCTCTATGGACTGAACGCAACAGGCCGCGCAGTCGCCGAACTGACGGCCGACAATGCCGAGATCCGCTGGACTGGACATCTTGCCAACAAGAAATCGGCCTGGTACCAATTTCAGATCGCGCTAGACATCCCGGAGGCGGGGTCAGCGCCGCCGTCCTGGCTGCGCAACCTTACGATCTCCGACAGAAACCGACTGGTCATCGATCCCGGACCACGGCACATCAGCGGGCGAGATGCCGGAGGCGGCTCAGCCTACCGCTTTGATACCGGCACGTTTCTCGGCACGCCGGTCTATCTTGGGGAAATCCGGACCGATCCCCGGGGCCGACTGATCGTGTTTGGCTGCCGCGGCAAATCGGCCTCTTACAATGGTGCCCGGGCTGTTACTTTCGCCAATAACGAAGGCTGGCATGACGACACCTCGGACGGCCCGGTGACGGCCGAGGTCACATACGCGGGCCGAAAGCTGCAGGTCGACCCAGCTTGGATTGTCGTTGCCCCGCCGAACTACGCGCCATTGCAGAAATCGGTGCGCACAATGTGGGATCTAATCCGGGACGTGGCGATCACCGCCGGGACATTGCCAAAGCCGCCGCGGCCGTCCTTTGACCACGACATCCGGCCGATCTTCGAGCGTCTGTCGCGGCTGCAATGGGTGAATGCCGGCTTTGCCGCCGGGTTCGGCTGGAGGGCACCCAGCGACTTCGCAAAACCGGGTTGGCTGGAGAAGCTGTCGCGCAACAGCGCTGATACGGCCGAGATGCGTCATGTGATCGCTAACCAGTTCCGCATCTTCGACCGCGATTCCTGGTCGCCGGTGCCGTGGCCGTGGCTCTACGGGGACGCCGTGAACATTCCCCCGGCCGAGACGCCACGGCAGAATGTGGCGCTGACCGACACCCAGCTCGCGATGCTGCAGCAATGGTCGGCCGGCGATTTCGACGCCGACTATGTTCCCGGCCACACCCCGCCTCGGCACATCGAGGATTTGCCGGTCGCTGAGCAGCCGGATATGCTCGACCGCGCCTCGCTGGAATTCTGTCTCGCCGACGCGTTTCATCCAGGCTGCGAGATGACCTGGCCAATGCGCACCGCCGGCCTCTATATGGCGCCGATCCGTATCGGCCATGCCGCGCCCGGCTGGATCGAACCCGAATATGGGCCGACGATCGGCGCCGAAATCATAAATCTGCCCAACGGGCCGCTGCTCGGCGGCCAGCTGCCGGGCGGGATTACTCGCTGGATGGCGGTGCCTTGGCAGACTGACACGGCGAGCTGCCGGTCCGGATATCTGCCGTCTTATGATCCTTATGTGCCGACTTTCTGGCCGGCGCGCGTGCCCAACCAGGTGTTGACCCGCGAAGATTATGACATCGTGATGAATGAGCAGCTATCGCTGGCCGAACGCCTCGCCGCCTTTGCGCGCCGCGCGTCGTGGCTGCGCCCACTGGGCAGCCGCAGCTACACCGACGAGATCAACAACATGATCGCTCATTTCGACCATATGGGAGTGGTGGAGGCGCGAGCGGGGCCGACGAGTGGGCCATTTCCCTCCGTCATCGAGGTGGAAGACCTGCACCCCGCGGCGGGCGCGGTCGCCGCCGCGGTGGGTCCGCGCGCCGCCGAAGAGCTCGATCTCTCCGGCATCGACAAAATGCGTCGCTTCCCGCACGGGCTCAGGCGCTGAGCCGGCCGATCCACGCCGATATCCTGATCCTCGGCACCGGCCCTGCCGGGTCGGCGGCGGCGCTGAATTTGGCACCGACCCGGCGTGTGGTGATGATCGAGCGTCGAGTGAGTGCGCTGCCGCGGATCGGGGAGGCTTTGCCACCTGCAGCGCGCCGGTTGCTGGCGGATATGGGCTTGCTCGACGGATTTCTCGCGGAGGACCATACGCCATGCTACGGCAGCTGCGCGGTCTGGGGCTCGAGCATCCCGGAGGTGACCGACTTCTTGCGCGATCCCGACGGGCATGGCTGGCACCTCGATCGAGCCCGCTTTGACAGCTGGTTGCGTTTTGTAGCCATCGCACGGGGCGCGATGTTGCTCGCACCAGCCCGTCTCGAGGCAATTCGGCGTGGCAATGAATCCTGGCATCTGCAGTTCGCGACAGACCACGGTAGGATGGATCTGTCGGCCGCGTTTGCCATCGATGCCGGCGGACGTGCAGCGCCGCTCGCTCGCCGCCTCGGTGCCGCGCGAAGAGCGACCGACCGATTGGTATGCGGCTGGGTGTATGGTCGGGCGCGCTCGACCGGTCGTGGGGCCGGCCTTACTGCGGTCGCGGCCACTGCGGATGGGTGGTGGTACACAGCGCCGTTGCCCGGAGGGCGGCGGATGCTGGCGTTCTTGACTGATGCCGATCTCCCTACGGCGCGCGTCGCACATCATGGTATCGGGCTTGCAGCGCACGCAGCAGAGACAGACGAGATCGGCTCGATCCTGGCCGAATGCACATTTGCTCCGGACCAAGCCGGCTTCACCGCTGCGCACAGCTCGGCATTGAACCCTTGCATTGGCGAGGGCTGGATTGCCGCGGGCGACGCCAGCATGACATTCGACCCGCTGTCCTCACAGGGACTGCTGCATGCGCTGTTCACAGGTCTTGCCGCGGCCGAGGCCGCCGACGCCTTTCTCTCTGGCGACACCACCGCGCCGACCCGCTATCAGCAAATCATGGACGGAATTCAGCATGCATACCGGAAGCATCTGGTACTTAGCTATTCGAGCGAAACGCGTTGGCCTGCGGCGCCGTTCTGGCAGCGCCGCCGATCGGGGTTTTTAACCCGAACCGAACCGCGCTACCGCTGCGGCCTAGTGGGGGCGCAGCTGTGCTTTATGCGCGGTTGCTGCGGTTGATTTTTGGCAGTTCCCGCATTTCTTCTAGATCGCTCGGAGGATTAACGAGTCAGGCGGGCAGCAGCCGTCGGACACCCACTGCGCTGCCGTCCGTTAAGATTCGCCTGATCGGGACGGCATCGGTTAGCAATTCAGACAGCGGTGAGGCGGGTTTGAGTCATTTCCGGCGATTGACCCCCGTCGCGTCGCCACAGGTCAACCTCGATAAGCGGATCCCGCCCTGCGAACCCGCGCGAGGGTCCTTGGCACGGCGCGTCTTACCCGAATACGTCAATAGCGCATGGGAGTAAACCGCTTCACATACCCGCTGATCAACCCGAGGGAGGGCATTTCTGAAGGCGAAATATAGCGCCACCTCAAGCTTGCCGCCATGTTGCGCGGCGTGACGGTGCAGACCCTGGTCGAGCGGGCGATTGAGGAGTTTTTGACGAACCATCCGGAATTGCTGCACAGCGGCCTAGCAGCGTCCGAGCGTCCCGCCAAACCGGCCCCGCGCAAGCAACGTTAGTCCAAAACCCGCCGTCTCCGCCCCTGCCCTCGCGTGCTGAACGCGCTGGGGGAGCAAATCGGAACGTTGACCGCGCAATGCGACGCCATTTATTTTGCCGGTCTTTGGGTTGCGCCGGCACCACGCTCCTACAGGCGGTCGGACCAACTGGCCGTTGATCTTGAGAACAAATAGGGTACAAATGCTCGCCGATGGCCCGACGTAAGATCTTAAGGGCGAGCGTCTGCGCCCAGACCGATTTTGACGAAGAAACCTTGAAACGCGTCAGCCTTGCCCAGCGCGTCGGCAATTAACTTTCAGACCCCCACTGGAGAAACGATCCTGAATCACCGATTGGCCGGTCCTACACGCTAACGGCGACCAAACTTGCAGCGCTATCGTGGAGCGCCAGAGCAAGCCCGCTGCCTCAGATGGGGCGAGATCGGCCGGATCGCACCCTGTTTCGTGGAGCGGGTATTCTGCCGCGGTGCAGTAGTCATCTGCCCGCTGCGGAAGAACCGCGGATCATTCTCGAGCTAGGCGGGAATTCGCCGAAAACTAGCTATTGACTGGTGAATGGGCACCTTAATCATCATGTTAGAGGTTGTACTACGATCGCGACTCGATAACGGACATCAAGTGAGTTGTCGAATTCTGATCGCCTGGATGCGGAAAATCGGCGAATGATCCGAATTCTCGTCGGGCAGGATTTCCCTTGGCGTAAGGTAATCTGCCGATATTGCGATGCATTCTATGGGTGGATGAAAAAGTGCAGTGGATTCCGCTGTCGCGAGTGCGACAAGTGGAATGCGAAACCGCTATGATCCGTATCGGTGTCGGGCACGTTTTCACGAGCTGAGGGAGCTGCCAGACGAAAGCGTGCATTGCCGCGTGACGAGTCCTCCCGAACTATCAGCCTCTAATCATAACGGGGCCAAGCCACTGGTCTAGGCGGCGATCCGCCTGCGAGCATAGTTGAGAAGCCGAGCAGGTGAGATATCGGCCTTGTTGTGCTGGACCGGTCCTGTTAAAGTTAACAGGGGTGGCAACGGGAGGTGATCATGCCGGATTGGTCGATCAGGATTGTACCCGCCGAGAACCCGACGACGGATGTTCCCGCTGCTTTCGTTCCCGACCTGAGCGGCGCACAACCTGGCACGCCTCTGAATGCCCAGGTTGACGACATCGTGACCTGGAACAACACGACCAACGAGGACCACTGGCCGTGGCCGGTCGATTACAATGGCAATCCGTTGCCCGATGCTCAGGTGTCGACCCAGTTCGGAAACTTCTTCTCAGAGAAAGTTGCCGCCGGGATGTCGTCGCGGCCGAGCTATAATGTGCCGAGCGTGCCGTTCTCGGGCACAACGATCAATTATTGTTGCAAGCTGCATCCCAAGATGCTTGGCCAGATCAGGGTCGCGTTAATCCCGAGCTGATAAGTGCGCGGGCCCCTTGCGCGGCCCGCCTCCCGAGACGCAGGCGACGCCCGAGGCGACGTTCCCGGGCGAAATCGTGGGGGAAGAACCAATGAGCAACCTATGCGTGCATTTGTGGTGCTGGCACGTTTCGCTGCGTCTCAAAAGTAGTTTGGGTGGCCTCGCCCTTCTGCTCCAGTTCCTGCCGGCACACGCGCAAGCGCCGACGACGGCCACTCCTGTTGCGGGGTCTACGCCGCCGCAAGGGCTGCTGAGCTGCGACCCGATCATTGGTCAGCCACTCATCAAAATACACGAGATAGTATCAACCGATGGCGTGTTGCGCGGCACGATCCTGCTTTCCGATCATCAGGAGCGGTTGGCGTTCCGTACGCCGCCAAATGCGCCAGGCCCCGACGAGATGAAGCATCAGGTGTGCCAGCCGCAATATGTCCGGTATTTCTCGGACCCGACAGAACTGATCCCGCTGGTGCCCCCCGGGGACTATCCAAATCCGCTGCCCGGGCCGACACTGCGCGCGCGGGTTGGCGACGTAGTAGAGCTCACTTTCCTTAATCAAATCAACCCGGCCGATTTCGGCAACTCGATCGATCGCGCCGAGAACGGCATCGGCAATGGCTGTGACCAGAGCACGGGTAGCGCCGCGAACCAGGGCTACCCGACCAACGCCGGCGATGTCTTCCCCGACTGCTTCCACGGCTCGAGCACCGGCAATATCCACTACCACGGCACCCACACCAATCCGAGCGGTACCGGCGACAACGTACTCGCAGAGGTGCGCCCGTCGCCACGCGCCAATAACCAGCCGACCATCACGGAGCAGACATTCAAAGACCAGTTCGACAAATTCTTCGCCGAATGCGAGAGGCACCTGAAGGCGGATCCTCTGGACGAATGGCCGCGATCTTGGAATGACGCACCGCTGGGCCCGCCCAGCGAGCCCAACACCTACATCGGCATGCAGATGAAGCTGCTGCAAGCCTATGACAGCGGCCGGCCACCGTCACAACAGCTCTGGCCTGTCGACAAGGCACAATATGACCTGGGCCAATGGCCGCAATATTACATCGGCGCTTATCCCTATTGCTTCCGTCTACCGGATTATACTTCGCATGTCTGGCCACCTGCACCGCCTGCGGTGCACGCGGGCATGGAGATGGGACCGATTGGCCATACCGTCAGCCTAGTTATGGGCCAGTCGCCGGGTACTTTTTGGTATCACGCACACAAGCACGGCTCGACCGCGATCAACGTCGCCAACGGAATGACCGGTGCTTTCATCATCGAAGGCCAATATGATGACGACCTCAATAAATTCTATGGTCCAGGGTGGACGCGCACGCAGTCGGTGCTGGTAATCAACCAGCTCGGTGTAACCCCGAACCTGGAGCGGGTTGGCCCCGGGCGCATCGACAAGGGGCCCGATTTCTCGGTCAACGGCCGGCTTCAACCGCATATTAAGATGTACCCGGGCGAAGTGCAGATGTGGCGCATCATCAATACCTCGGGCCGCAGCGGCGCGTTCTTCGCCGGGCCACCAAAGTCCGATCCGACGGCCAAGGCGGTCGATCCTGCAACAGACTTCGAGTGGATGCAGCTCGCCCAGGACGGCGTGCAATTCTTCGACTCGAACTACCAGAGGAGTCTTAACATGAGTTTCCTGATGGCGGGGGGCAATCGGGTCGACCTGCTGATCAAAGCGCCGACTCAGCCGACAAGGAGGTCTTTCGACCTGCTCGTGCAGCATGCCGTCGCCAAGGCCGATCTCACGACGGCCGTCCCGGTGCCGCTGATCACCATCGACATCGAAGGGTCCGGCCCGCCAATGCAGTTCATCAAACAAGCCCCGAGATTTCCAGCGGATCTCGCCGACATCACGGATGACGAGATCCAGGGAACAAAGTCGATCGTGTTCAACTCGCTCCCGCCGTTTGGGAATCCGATGCAGCACACGATCGACGGCAGGCAGTACGACGGCGAGGTCGGCGAGGTGGTTCTGCTCAATAAGGTAGAGGAGTGGACGATCCGCAACACTACGGTAGGGCCACCGATCGACCATCCGTTTCATATCCACATCAACCCGTTCCAGGTGACGGAGGTGTTCGATCCCAACGAGACGATTACCGACCCGTCGACCAATAAGCCGGTGCTCAAATACGTGTTCGACAAGGCGAACCAGACGTTGCCCGGACAATGCCTGCTCGATCCCAACGACCCGGACACCTGGAAGCCGTGCGTTAAGAATCGGGAGCCGCATCGAATCTGGTATGACGTCTTTCCGATCCCGAGCGGGCGCCAGATCAGCAGGTTTGGCCGCGAGTTGGTTATCCCCGGCTACTTCAAGATGCGCAGCCGGTTTGTCGACTATCCTGGCCTGTTCGTCATGCACTGCCACATTCTCGCGCATGAGGACCGCGGCATGATGATGGTGGTGGAGGTGCGGCCTCTCCAACTGCCCTACGCGCATCAATAGCGCTTAGTGCACTCAACATGTTGAGCACGGCACTACCGCAGTTTGCGCGGCGAATGGAGATCGATTCTTGACCTCGCCGTTCGATGCCATCGCCCACTCGTTCGATCGTGATCGGGTGCTCCCCAACGGCGTCGCCGAAATAGTGCGGACCGCAATACTCCGCGCTGTCGCTTCGGACGGGAACGCTGCCGCCCGCGAGAGGCCGCGCCTGCTCGACCTCGGCGCGGGTACCGGGCGGATCGGCTGGCCGTTCGCGGCGGCCGGCGACAATTATGTCGGTGTCGATCGTTCCTATGGTATGCTTCGTGTCTTCGCTGGCCGCTGCGACCGCGGCCATCGCGCGGCGTTGGTCCAAGGGGATGGCTGCGCGCTGCCGTTCGCCAATGCAGCCTTCGACGCGATACTGCTGGTGCAGATCTTCGGTGGCCTGCAAGATTGGCGCCGGCTCGTCGATGAAGGGCGGCGGGTGCTGCGAGGTGACGGGGCGCTGGTGCTCGGCCGAGCGGTTATGCCCGACGAGGGCGTCGACGCGCGAATGAGGCAGCATCTCCTCACGCTGCTCGGCACGAAGCACGAGCGACAGAACACGCGCGAGGAGGCGGAGCGATATCTCACTTCAATTGCCTCCACCGCTAGGCATATCGTCGGGCCTGCTTGGCGGGCGGAGCGCAGTCCTCGCGCGTTCCTTGACCGCCATGCTACCGCTGCGCCGTTTTCCCAGCGGCCGCGGGCGCCGCGCGAGAACGCGCTGCGCGCGCTCGCAGCATGGGCCCAGACTCAGTTCGGCAATCTCAACGCGATGTCTTCGGAGACGCACCACTTCGAGATGCGCGTCTTTAGGTTCTCTGGAGAATAAGCCGCGTGCAGGGCGCCGATAATTCCGTGCTCACCGTCAGCGGATCCCTCAGTGACGCAACGTTGCAGCGCGCCACCGAGGGATCTCCGGATTTTGCCATCCTGCCTTGGGTGAATGTCGTCAAGATCGGCGGCCAGAGTATCATGGACCGCGGACGCAGCGCTGTGATGCCGCTGATCGACGAGATTGTTGCCAACCTCGCGCACCACAAGATGATCCTCGGCACCGGCGCCGGAACCAGGGCGCGGCACATTTACAGCCTGGCTATCGACCTCGGCCTACCGGTTGGCGTCCTCACGGTGCTTGGCACCGCGGTCGCCTGGCAGAACGCGCAGATGCTGCAATACCTCCTGGCCAAGCATGGCATCGCCTTCCTCGAGCCGGAGGCCTTCGCCTCGCTGCCGCACTACCTGATGGAGCGGGGAGCCGTAATCTGCCAGGGCATGCCGCCGTACAAATTGTGGGAGGAGAATCCCGAGATCGGCCGTATCCCGCCACAGCGCACCGACACCGGCTGCTTCTTGATCGCGGAGGTCTTTGGCGCACGCAAGATGATCTATGTGAAGGACGAGGACGGGCTCTACACCGCCGATCCAAAGAAAGACCCGGCTGCTCGCCACATTCCGCGCATCAGCGTGCAGGAGCTACTGGCGCAGGACCAGGACGACCTCGTGGTCGAACGCGCGGTCCTCGACCTGATGTTGACCGCGCGGCACATTCGCGAAATCCAGTTCGTCAATGGGCTCAAGCCCGGGCAGTTGAGCGCGGCCCTCGCCGGCGAGCCCGTCGGCACAATTATCTTTAACGACGAACCTAAAGCGGCATTCGCGGCAGCCGCGCCATGAAATCGAACCACGCCGGTGCCGAGCACGTGGTTTCACGTTTGATGCGCGAATCGCTCGTCGACAAGAAGGTGATTGCCAGCACCGAGGCGCCTGTTCACGCTATTCTGCCGAAGATCAACATCATCCAGATCGGCGGGCTTTCGATAATGGATCGCGGGCGTCGGGCCGTGTTGCCTCTGCTCGAAGAGATAGTGGCAAATCAGAACGACTATACGCTTGTGGTCGGCGCCGGCCCCGGCGTGCGGGCGCGGCATATCTTTTCGGTCGGCCTCGACCTCGGTCTGCCAACCGGAGCACTGGCGACGCTTGCAGCCAAGTCGTCGGCACAGAACGCCTATATGGTCGCGTGCCTGCTCGCCGACAGCGGCTTTGTCTATCTCGAGGCGCCCTTCATCGTGCAACTGCTCCCGGCGATGCTGGCGGCCGCGCGTGGGGCGGTATTCAACGGCATTCCACCCTACGATCTATGGGAGCACCCGCCGGCAGTCGGCAAGATCCCGCCGCACGGCAGCGATGCAGGGTCCTACCTCGTCGGCGAGGTGTTCGGCGCGCGTTCGGTCATCCTGCTGAAGGACGTCGACGGGCTCTACACCGCCGACCCGAAGACCAATCCCGACGCCGAATTTATCGCCGAGATCGGCGCGGCGGAACTGATCGCGCGTCAACTGCCAACATTGCCGATCGAGCCCGTGGTTCTGGAGCTCCTGGTTCGGGCCAAGCTCGCA
>Ga0306920_100015782_pt1 | contig 10370 bp, 10 predicted proteins | sample flu12Cox44000170_FD_204666 | JGI IMG/M metagenome (GOLD analysis project Ga0306920, IMG submission 204666) | Lab enrichment of tropical soil microbial communities from Luquillo Experimental Forest, Puerto Rico - flux4day.12C.oxic.44.000.170 (v2)... | ecosystem: Environmental > Terrestrial >...
GTTTCGACATGAATTGACGCGAATATTTTGGAGTGCGGCGACATGTCGCCGCTTTCAAAGCGCAGACATGTCCGCGCACTCCAAAGCGATGCCGTTCTCGCCACGGCGAGTCTGCGACATGATTTCCATTATTTTGAATCTGTGCGAATGGGGCGGCGGGCATCTGCGGATGAAATCAAGCTCCCAGTCGATTTTCTCCAGCGAATTCATGCTGAATCGATTAGATTGGAATGAAAATGAGCATGGACACCGACGGGCTACCCAATCCGGACAATGTCATCTTTGGTGAAATCCAAGTGCTCCTCGCTGAGAAACGAACCGCGCTGGCTTCCTTGCGCACTGGTATCGCCGTGTTCGCTTTGCCTTTATCCGTCCTCAGCGCGCTCATCGCGACCTCGCGCTATTACAGCATGGAGAAAGTGATGCCTCTGCTGCTCCCGCTAATGCTCCTGAACCTTGGTCTGGTCGTGCTCGGCACCTGGCTGGTCTTCCGTTCGATCCGCCGCATTCATCACTTCGAGCACCGGATCAGAGAGCTCAGCGAAAAATATCGATCACTTGCGGAGTTTATAGAGTAGCGATCCAGCCGAAGCGATCAACGCGGCCGGGCAATTTGAATCCGAAAAACGCCGCATGATAAATGTGCAGAGGCTGACAACCCCATCGGCGCGACGCATACTACGTGAAAATGCTTGACCCTTCTTCCGATGAACTACGCGACTGGGGTAATTCAGTCATCCAACTTATGGCGGATTATTACGGCGAGCTCCGTGATCGCAGGGTATATCGTCACACATCTTCACGGGAGATTCGCGACCGGCTCGACGCCGCGCTTCCAGTCAGGGGCATGGAATTCGACGAACTGTTGAAGGTTTTTCGCGAGACGATCATTCCATTTAGCCGGCAAAACGCGCACCCGCGAATGTTTGGCTACGTACAGTCGCCTGGGACTCCGCTGGCGGCGGTCGCCGACATGCTCGCCTCGACGTTAAATTCGAATCTGACGGTCTGGCGTTCCGCACCGGCGGCAGTGGAAGTTGAACGCCTAACGATTGATTGGATACGGCAAATTCTTGGATTCAATCCTGAAGCCGGCGGACTCTTTGTCAGCGGTGGCTCGATGGCTAATCTGGCCGCGATCGCGGCGGCGCGGCAGGCGAAAGACTCGTCGTCAGACCGCTTGCGCATGTATGCGTCGAGCGAGACGCATTTTTCCATCGCAAAAGCAGCAGCGCTTTTGGGGATCGGGCGCCAAAATGTGCGCCACGTCGCGGTCGACGAGCACTTCAAAATCCGAGTGGACGATCTAATTTCAAAAATCACCGCTGATTTGAAAGCCGGCTATGTTCCATTCTGCGTCATTGCGAATGCCGGAACAGTGAACACTGGGGCGATCGACCCGTTAGCTGAGATTCGAGACGTTGCGAGCCGCTTCCAACTTTGGATGCACGTGGATGGGAGTTATGGTGCCTTCGCTGTCCTCGCGAAATCCGCGCGTGAATTATTTGGCGGCATTGAGCAGGCGGATTCGATCGCGCTTGATCCTCACAAATGGCTTTATCTTCCGGTGGACGTTGGCTGCGTGATTTACCGCTCTCCAGAAATCGCGCGGGCTGCTTTTGCCCACGACGCCGAATATACTCGCATTATTGGAGAGGAAGCCGACGAGGCATTTGCATTTTGGGACTATGGGCCGGAACTGTCGCGGCGTTTCCGCGCTCTCAAGGTGTGGATGTTGTTAAAAGGAATCGGCCTTGAATCGTTGAGCGAAGCGATTGAAAGCAATCTTGCCTGTGCGCGATATTTCGAGTCGACGGTCCGGAAGAGCGATGACTTCGAGATGATTGCGCCGGTCGAGCTGTCGATCTTCTGCTTTCGTCATGTGCCAATCCAGCTTCGCAGCGAATCGGACCAGACAATCGATGCCTTCAATGAACGCCTGCTGATCGCTCTGCAACGAGATGGCAGTTCGTATCTGTCCAACGCGACGCTTGGCGGTCGCTTTGCACTACGCGGCTGCATCCTGAATTATCGAACCACCTTGCAGGACATGGAGATCCTGCTCGACGATTTGCGACGCGTGGCAACGTCATTACTGACTTCTATCTAAGCGCGGATCAATCCAAATTTAGCATGCAGCTTACCCGCCACTATGGAGTTGCCACAGCCTTCTCCCGGGACTGACGGCAACGTAGTTGAATGAATTGAGAAGTATTAAGCTCGTTCCCCCTATTTTTTGCCGGCGCGCGTGTAGTTGATTTCCATGGTTTTCATGCGCAAATGAGGGAAGCGCGATCAACGTTGCGAACATAATTGAGATTGATGAGATAAATGTTTTCATGGCCGGATTCTGCCAGTGATCCGCCTTCGCGTAAAGCTCCGGCGCGACAGGCCAATACCGAATCGCAAGTGACAAGTAATTTCGGGTACAAAAAATCTGACGACGCTATGGGTGCTCGGCGTAAGATTCTGAAATGAAACGAGAGAACCCGACGATTGAAATTTGTCCCGGCATCACGCGCCGGACGGTCGCAAACGGCAAAACGATGTATCAGATGCTCGCCACGCTGGCGGCCGGGAGTATCATGCCCGCGCACTCGCACCCGCAGGAGCAGATCGTTCACCTTCTCGAAGGCAAAATGCGACTCATTGTTGACGGTGTGGCACACGAACTTTCCACCGGCGATTCGTTCTATCTCGCCAGCAATGTTCCGCACGGGGTGGAAGTGATGTTACCAACACGCGTGCTCGATACTTTCAGTCCGCCACGGAACGATTACCTGGCGATTGATCAGAAAGTTCTCCACGGCGCGTTGTAACTCCGAAGCCGGGGTGGACACGGCGTTCAACGCGCAGGTCCCAGCCAATTTCACCCGAATTGGGACTAATCCGCGGCTGACACAGCCGCCTCTATACCGATTCGGGGAAAAGACGCCTCGGCCGAGATGCGGGTCTTACTTCCTCACATCAACAAAGATTTGCCAACGCTTAATGCTCTCCAGTTTGAGAATGCCGTGCTGCGTCCACGGATCATTTTTTAGCGTTTCTCTCACTTCATTTTCATCTTCTGCATTGATGATCAACAGAGAGCCACCTTCATCAACCAAAGGTCCACCCATTGAAATAAACCCGTCATCAACGAGTTGATCGATAAACGCCGCGTGCTCGTCCCAAAGCGACTGCTCACGTGTGTCCTTTGAAAAATCACGGTTCGGACCAGCCGAAGAAAATGCCAGGAATGTATTCTTCATTACCGGTCAACTTGAGATGCGCGCGCTTCGCGTCAACCGCGCGAGAGCGATCACAGGCGTTTCGATTGAACCCTGCTATCCTGGGTGCAAGTTACTAAGAACGATCGTGAAACCCGTTGTTACAGTCCACAATTCCAGCGCGAGGAAATTAATCGTCGTCGGCGCTGTGATGATGACGATTTGTCTGGTGTCGCTGATAATTGCAGGTGTTGCCAGCTTGATCTCCCTTGCCGAGAGGATCCATCCGATCGCCGGGACAATCGTATTCTGGGGCGTTTGCGCTGTCGCTGGATTTTTTGCGCTGTACTGCGCAATTGCATATGCAAAGCTTCCTGCTGCCCTCGTCCCGCCGGAGGAGGATTCCGGCCCAAAGCATGATGCCTATTTGCAGGCTCTCCGGATCCGACTCGCCCTAAATCCACGGACACGACATTTGCCGCTTATCACCAATGAGGAGATCGAAAATGCAGTTGGACATCTCTCAGCGCAGGCGGATTCAGTTGTCCGTAGAACGGCGAGCACCGTGTTTCTTAGCACGGCGCTAATGCAAAATGGCCGCCTTGATGGGCTCATCGTCCTCTTCACTCAAATTCAAATGGTCGCGCGTGTCGCGCGAATTTACGTCCAGCGTCCTTCTCCTCGAGAATTGGTGCGACTGTATGCGAACGTCGCTGGAACAGCTTTTGTCGCGAGCGGGCTTGAATCGCTTGATCTTGGCGAAATGGTCGCGCCGCTTGCAGTTTCCGTCGTGCCGGCTCTCAAAGGCGGAATTCCAGGGCTGAGCGGTATTTCAGCTCTCCTGGTGAAATGCGTGTCCAATGGCGCGGCGAACGCGTTCCTCACGCTCCGCGTGGGCGAAGTGGCCCGCCGCTACTGCGAACTGACTTCGCGCTGCCCGCCTGAACTTATCCGGAAATCTGCTACAGCGGCAGCTGTCCAGCACCTTGGCCGAATCGTGCGCGAAAACGGCGCCTTAGTCGTGAGGAAACTTTGGTTAAGCACCGGACGGGCGTTGATCGACAGCGGCGTGTCAAAAGCCGAAGATATTGCCGGCGCGACACGCGACCTCTTTGGTAAAATTTCGCCCTGGCGGTTGAAAGAAGAAGATTCAGCGACTGGTCCGTGATTTGTCCAGCCGACCGAGAGCGAACGAGACGAATGAGCATCGTCTCAGATTTTGTTGTTCGTTTCAGCAGCGAGCGCCTGGCATTTTTTCAAATCTAATTTTCCAGAGGCGAGGACTGGGATTGAGTCGACACGCTGCACCTGTTTTGGAATCCACAAGTTTGGAACACCTGCTTCCTGCAATTTTTTGCGCAGCTCGGCGAGATCGAGATCGACTGCGCCGAGCAGCACGAGCGCTTCGCCCTTAGCTTCATCGTGCACCCCCACGATTGCGATGGGGCGCTCGTCTCTCCCGGATAGCTCCAATAGATCGATGATTTTTTGTTCTATTGTTTCGTGCGGCACCATTTCACCGCCGATCTTTGAAAAGCGCGAGAGTCGGCCTTCAACGTAAAGGAACCCGTCTTCGTCGAACCGGCCGATGTCGCCAGTTTTCAGCCAGCCATCATGCAGGATTTCTGCCGTTCGCTTCGGATCGTCCAGATAACCTTCGAAAATGTTGACGCCGCGCAGCCAAAGCATTCCGGTTTCGTACAAAGAAAGTTTTCGGCCCGTTTCCGGTTCGCGAATTTCCGCTGCCATTCCAGGCGCCAGCCTGCCAACGGATCCCAAACGGCTTGACGGTTGCACTTGTTCACGGGGCTTTTTCAGTTCCGGATCGGGCAAATTAACGCTGACTACCGGTGCAGTCTCAGTGAGTCCATAGCCTTCAAAAACTTTCTTCTGGAAACGCCCTTCAAAGTGGCTCGCCAGCTCGAGAGGCAATTTTTCCGCGCCGACAATAATGAGGCGCAAAGTGCGGAGCTGCTCAGGCTCGGCTTTGCGCAAGTACAAACGCAGAAAACTGGGCGTCGCGAGCAGAAACGTCAACTTGTATCTGTCAATCAATGCTGCGCACCTGGCCGGTTCCAACGGATTTGGATACGTGACGACGCAAACGCCTTCGATGAGCGGATACCAAAGCGTGACCGTCGATCCGAACGTATGGAAGAAGGGCAGGGAACCAAGGATTGCATCGGTCTTTCTTGCGTCGAGCAGTTCCCGGAATTGCGAGACATTTCCGACGACGTTGCGATGACTAACGACAACCCCTTTCGGTTCTCCGGTGGTGCCGCTTGTAAAGAGCAATATTGCCTCGGCGTGACTGCCTTGCCTGGGAATTTGCAAGAGCCGCAAAAGCAAACCTGCTGGAACCAGCACCGACATTATCCACCACAAAATGATTTGGCGTTTCATCCGCGGCAGCAGTTCGTCCAGCTTCAAAACACGTTCGGGCCACGGAAAATCCTTGAGTCGTTCCATGAATGGCGTGGCTGAAATCGCGACCCGCAAATTGGCCCGCCTGCAGCAGGATTCATTTGCCGCGCGTCCCATGGTGAAATTAAGATCGACCGGAACTTTGTTTGCCAGCGTCACGGCCAGATTTGCCACCATCGATCCCTTGCTGGCGGGCAAAACGATGGCGATTCGTTCGTCGGGAAATTCCTTTCTGAGATGACGACTTAATGCTGCCGCCGCGCCAAGCAGTTTGGTTCGACTCAGCCTGGTGTGATCAGTTCCCTCGATTACTGCTGTCGCGAACCGCCTGCGCTTCAGTCCGCGCACACATTCTTCGGCGAGATGTCGATCCAGTGAAGGCCGGCGGCCAAAGCAGAATTCGCCAAGCTTGAGCAATTCCTCTCGCATGGTTGCGACATCCGCAGCCTCGGCTTTAAGCGGTTTGCCAAACGCGATCATAACGGGGTAGGGGATGCGCTTCGGAAACTTTGTGAAGAATCTACCGCCTTGGAATGAGAAGATCGACCCCCAGAGTTGATCCAACCAAACCGGAACGGCCTGCGCATCTGCGTGACGCGCGATCAATTCGTAACCGCGCTGCAAACGCAACAGAACTCCCCTGCGTTCCAGCTGACCTTCAGGAAAAACGCAGACGATTTCGCCAGCGGCAATTCTTTCCGCTGCCGCGCGGACCGCAGCGTGCGAATGGCGGATGTTAATTGGGATGCAGCCGAGCGCACGCAAGATCGGGTGCAAAATCCGTTTATGATAATACGTCTGGTCGATGACGTAGCGGATCGGACGCGGACAGGCAAGCTGCAAGACGAGAGCGTCCACCCAGCTGATATGATTGGGTACGAGAAGAAACCCGCCGCTCGGCAGGTTCTCCATGCCAATTGCAGTGACGCGATAAAAGCAACGCACAAGTGGCCGTCCAATGGAATAGAGCGCGCGCTCTGTGCGGGACGTCGAAGGCATCGTTTATGATTTACAATCGGCCCCGGGCAAACTGCAATCGGCAATTGTCGATGGAACCTGCCCGGGAGAAACCGCCGAGCGGTGCGCGTACCGCACTCTTTCTCCTCCTGGCTATCAATCTTTTCAATTATATCGACCGACAAATTCTGGCCGCGCTCGAGCCTGATATTCGTGCGAGTTTTTTCGCCCCCAGCGACGTAAACGCCATGACCAAGACCGGCCTGCTCGGCGACGCGTTCTTCGTAACTTACATGCTCAGCGCACCGATTCTCGGTTTGTTGGCCGATCGGATCTCGCGCTGGCTCATCGTCGGCTCCGCTGTGATCTTGTGGAGCCTGGCCAGCGGCGGCTCTGGTCTGGCCGCGACATTTACCATTCTGTTTGCCACCCGAATTTGCGTTGGAATTGGCGAAGGCGGCTACGGACCGGCCGCACCGGCAATCTTATCTGATCTTTTTCCGATCGACATACGCGGCCGGGTCATGGCGATTTTTTGTGCAGCGATTCCGGTTGGCAGCGCGCTGGGATATGTCATCGGCGGCTTGGTCGGCGCTCATCTCGGTTGGCGCTGGGCATTTTATCTCGTGGCGCCGCCGGGTTTGCTGCTGGGGCTGCTGTGTTTTTGGCAGCGCGATCCTCGCGTCGCGGCGCATCACTCGGCGCGGGAATCGCCGCGCCGCAGCGTCGGAGATTACCTGCAGTTGTTCCGCACACGTTCGTATCTCATCAACTGTGTCGCGCAAACGCTGATGACCTTTGTAACCGGCGGCTTGGGATATTGGGTGTCGGCGTATCTCGCGTATCGAAATCAAAGCCCAGCCTTGAGCAGAACAATCTTCGGAGTGATCACTGTAGTCGCCGGTTTGGCCTCGACGCTTTTGGGCGGCGTCCTCGCAGATAAATTGCGTTCGCGTTTCCCTGGTTCTTACTTCTGGGTCTCGGGCGTCGGAATGTTGATCGCATGTCCGTTTTTCGTTGCGACCCTCTATATTCCGTTTCCCGCCGCGTGGATCGCGATGTTCCTGGCGATCTTTTTTCTGTTCTTGAACACAGGTCCATCAAACACGGCGTTGGCCAACGTCTCGCTGCCTGCTGTGCGCGCGACAGCGTTTGCTGCAAACATTTTTGTTATCCACGCTTTGGGCGACGTCCAGGCGTTCTGGCTGCTGGGTTACATCGGCGGCCACACCAATATGCATGTGGCATTTCTGTTTGTGTCTGGAATCATTTTCCTCTCCGGAGCGGCTTGGCTCATCGGAGTGAAATATCTGCCGGCTGACACAGCCGCCGTAGAAAACGCACAAAGTAAGTAGCACCGGATTACCGGCCACAAAAACGCCCGACAGCTTTGGATGCTGCCGGGCTGATTGTGAGAATCTAGAACTCTCGATCGAGTCCGGATTGGTTATTATTGTCCTTCGGGTTTCTCCGGTGGCGTGGTCGCTTCGCGCTTTCCCCCTCGCTGGCGATTCTGTGACTTAGTTGCCTTTTCACCAGTAGTGCCTTGCTGCGACGCGGCTTCCCCACTTTCAGATCGCGTTCCGGTTTCGCTACGTTCGGTGCTGCTGGTACTGGTGGTTTGCGTTTGCGCGATTGTAGAAGCCACGGCCAACCCCAAAATGGCCATCACACCTTGTGAGCACGGAAGAATCGTTACGTGTTGTTGCCACGGATGTGAAAACAACTGGCGGAATCGTCAAAATGACTTCCTTGTAAAGCTCATGTCGATCTTGCGCAGCTTCGCGATTTGTTTGCTCGCTCTGTTTGCCGTCAACGCGGATGCCGAAGGCGTTCCCGCTGATTGCACGCAGCTGATCCTCGGAATCGCGCCGACATGGAACTCGATGCGCGGGGAGTTCCGATTATTCGAGAAAGATCGCGGCGGAGAGTGGGTTGCGGTGGCTGGATCTTTTCCGGTGTTGTTTGGGAAAAACGGCGTCGCTTGGGGAACGGGTCTCGCCGGCCAAAACGAGCCGGGCCTTCGAAAGCAAGAGCGAGATGGCCGCGCGCCTGCGGGGGTCTTCGCGATCGGCCAGGTGTTCGGATACGATCAGCACCTGCCTGCGGGAGCTGACTATCCGTACCATCAAGTCACTGATGCAGATGTCTGGAGCGATGATCCGCGCTCACCGAATTACAATCGGCACATTGTGATTGATCCGAAGAATCCACCAGACAATTACACGCACGAGAAAATGCGCTCGGGTGACTTCGCGTATCACTGGTTGGTTGAGATCAGGCATAACTCCGATCCGCCGGTGCCCGGTGCAGGAAGCGCGATTTTTTTTCATATTCGCCGTGGCGCGGACCGGCCAACCACTGGCTGCACAACAATGGCGAGGGAAAACTTGGTGAAGCTGATCACGTGGCTTCGAGCGAATCGTCATCCCTGTTACGCACTGTTGCCAGCCGTCGAATACGATAAAAAATGGAAGTCTTGGAACCTGCCTTCGCCAGAAACGTCAGGCATTGGCTCCTCGAGCAAGCATTGATGTTCTAGAGTCCGCTGTCCTCAGCGGATTAAAGACGGCATGGGTTGAGACAGCGCGCGCTACAGCCGAAAGTTTAGTCGGACAGAGCTGCGCCGTTATTGTGGGAGAAAATTTGCTCTTCGCTGCAGGAGCGCGTCTGCCGTCGATACGTCTTCCAGCACTCCAGAAACCCCGGAGCGAAGTCTTCCGGCCGTGCCGATGTCCAGCCGTCGATAACAGCCGGAGGGAAAAATGCACCTTGCTCGATTTCAGACTCGTCGGGTATTACGTCGCCAGACGTGACGCCTCGGTACAACCCGACAAACTCTTGATCGGTCTTTTGGGAGGCTGGAAGTCTTGCAATCTTCTGAAGAGATACAATTACGCCTAGTTCCTCTTTCAATTCGCGTCGCGCTGTATCATCATAACTTTCTCCGCCGGCCACATGGCCCGCGGCGCTTGAGTCCCACTTCAAAGGATGCCGATCTTTCCAGCGCGAGCGTTGCTGCAAATAAACGTCACCGGCTTGGTTGAATATCAGGATGTGGACGGCCCGATGGCGCAAGTTATTCCCATGCACCTCGGAACGACTCGCATACCGTAAAATTCGATCGTTTTTATCGACGATTGGGAAGCGTTCGTCGATCGTTACGTGTGCCTCAGGCTGCGGAGGGGGCGCAATGGAATTAGCCAGGGCAATCCATTGCAGTAACGATAACTCTTCCGCGCGAGCGTTGGCGGCGATGTTCAAACGGCGCGAAACTGTGTCCCAGTCATTGATGTGTTGGCGAACCAGTTTTCTCAACTGTTTTCTTCTCTGAGAAAAGCCGGCTCGGATCAATTTCATAAGCAACAGGTCATCGCGCTGAGGCAACTCAAGCGGATCACGTGGCAAGATTCGCACCACCGCGGAACCGACTTCAGGTCGCGGAAAAAAAACGGTTGCAGAAACAGTGCGCAAATATTTTACGCGATGGTGCAGTTGCACGCGCAGCGTCAACGCTCCGTAATCATGGGTAGATGGCAATGCCGAAAGGCGTGCAGCCATCTCCTTTTGTAACATTAACAACGACAATGAGATAGGATTTGGTTGCTCGTGGAATCTCAATAACAATGCGCTCGAAATATTGTACGGAAGGTTGCCCAGCAGTTTCACTGTGCGATGTGCAAAAAGATGACGCGAATCGAATTTCAACGCGTCGATGTTGAGTATTTCAAGTCGCTCATGACGAAAGTGGCCCCGCAAAAAGTCTGCGAGGCGCGCGTC
>Ga0306920_100015785_pt1 | contig 10369 bp, 7 predicted proteins | sample flu12Cox44000170_FD_204666 | JGI IMG/M metagenome (GOLD analysis project Ga0306920, IMG submission 204666) | Lab enrichment of tropical soil microbial communities from Luquillo Experimental Forest, Puerto Rico - flux4day.12C.oxic.44.000.170 (v2)... | ecosystem: Environmental > Terrestrial >...
CGCGCCGATCGCCGGGTCGGCTCCCACGGCCCGGACATCGGCTGCAATGCGCTGTTTGAGGTCGGCGGGCATGTCTCGCCACCCGTAGAAGCCGACGACCCCATCAAATGTCAGGTCCGGATATCCTGCTTCCTGTGCGGTCGGAATATCTGGGGCCAACGGGGCACGCTCGCGATTGGTCACCAAAAGCAGCTTGGCCTTGCCCGTTTGCACTTGTGGCAGCAGAAAAGCGAGACCGCTCACCGCGACGTGGATGCGTCCTTCTCCCAAATCTTGGAGCGCAGGCGTGAAGTCTCGATACGAAACTTGGGTCATTTTGATGCCGGCACTCTTTTGCAACGCGGCAAAGATGTAGTCGGGAAGCCCCGGTGTGGCCGCCCAGTTCAGCTTGCCGGGTTGTGAGCGTACCAACCTTACAAAGTCTTCCAGCGAAGCGACTTTCAACGCGGCGGATGCCGCAATAGCAAAGAAATTATCTACCACCGACGCGACGGGCACGAGATCGCGGGCGGGATCGTACGGCAACTTGTCGTGGATCAATGGATTGATCGTGATCACGCTCGCGAAAGAGAACATCAATGTGTGATTGTCGCGCCCTGCAAGGAAACTCATGACGGCAGGGATGCCATCGCCGCCCTGGCGATTCTCTACGATCACGGGCTGACCCCAACGCTCGGCAAGGCGTTGCGCGAATAGACGCGCGGCTATGTCCGTCGCGGTGCCGGGCGGGAGCGGTAGGATCACGCGAACGGTCCGCTGCGGCCAGGTCTGAGCGCGCGCTTGCACTGCCACAAGCCCAATTGCGAGCACCAGACCGAGAGTAAGGATCCGCGTGATGAACTCGCGTCGCCTCATGGGCGCCCCCTGTCGAGGGAACCCAGCTTACCACATCGTCGAACGTAAGCCCCTCAAAGCGGACATGGCGCGCTTGCCTCAACATGTCCGTTCAATTCGGAACTGGCTGGCCCAACCTTTTGCTTCGTGACAGGCTTCCGACCGGCAACGAACGGGGGAGCGCGGGCCATGGGTCCATGATTGCCTTGCGGTCGGTTTCGCGCATGCAAAAACAGTCCTCTCCGCCAGATTGAACTGGGAATTGAGCGGGTTGGCAGCCCGCGACGTTGGCTCGACCTTTCACGCAGCAGTTTGCGCTGTGGGCTGCGGGGAAAACCCAGTCCGACGGCTCGAACGCGCGTAGAAAAACCTGTAGAGGTGACCTCATGGCTCAAGTGGACCCATGGGAGAAGGCGGCGGACTGCGAGCGAGCAATCAGAATCACACTTGATCCATTACATCGCGAAACGCTTACTAACATCCGAGAGTTCTGGATTGCGCTTGCGCATAAAAGCCGGTTTCTGAGTGACGACGTCTTAGCCAACCAAATCGAAACGATCGGCCGCCTCCACGCCAAGCTCGACCGCGATGCGCGCCCCTAGAATTAACTGATCTGGCTTACGGCAAAATGCGCCCACGATCATCGCTTGGTGCTGCGCGCGCGCCGCCAGCGGTCACGCCGCCGCGCTGCGCCTCATACTCAGTCGAGGGAGCTTCATCGGTAGGCGATCTCGTTTTACTTATGCCCCGAAAACAAAGCGGGTTCCAACCGCGGAGCGAATCACCTTGTTGGGCATTTCGGCGCGCACAAGGTCGTAGAATCTCTCTCCGGCGCAATGGCCGGGTATCAAATAGTCAGGATTGATCTCCTTGAAGGCCGCGATGACCTCCCGAATGTACTCGTCGGTCAGTGGCGGCACGATGTGGAATCCACCGATAACCGCATGCACCTTCTGGATGCCGGAAGCGGCTTGCGCCTGTTTGATCGTATTGATGACACCACGGTGACTGCAGGATGTCAGCACGACCAGCCCCTTGCCTTTGACAACGAAGTTCGTTCCGATTTCATGCTCAAAATCATCGGGAATGAAATCACCGGTGTTTTTTGCCGCCGAGACCTTCTCCGGGAAACATCCGAAGCTGTTGACGATCCCGACCTTCTCGCGGCTTGGTCGCAAAGGCTTCTCGAAACCGGTCTGCGCAATTTTGCCGGTAGTAAAAGCATGATCGGCCACGACTGCTGGCCCTTCAGCCATCATGAGCGAGAGGCTCGCGTCCATGATTGCCTTGCGGTCGAGCGCGCCATATTGGCCAGCATCGGTTTCGCGCATGCAAAAACAGTCCTCTCCGCCAACGAAGAAAGGCAGGCCATTCTTGAGCTTGCCCTTGTTCGCCGAGAGGAAGCCGACCAGGCCACCGAAATGATCGTAATGGCCATGGCTTAGCACCAACGCATCGAAGCTGGCCGGGTCGATGTTCAACACCGACATGTTGTTGAGCAACGTTTGCGCCTGGTAGCCGAAATCAATCAAAATATTGCGCACCTGGTCGCCCCGCCGGGACTCCGCATGCAGGGACAGTCCCCATTCGGCAATCAGTTCCACATTGGGAGGCGTGTCTTTGCTCAGATAGCCGCCGGGTTTTCGTTCAATAGTCAGTGCATCCCGTTTCTCGGCGGGAATGAATTTGATGATCTGATTATCCGTAACAATTCGCACCGCGAGGCTGTCGACCTCCGGTGGAGTGGAAGCCAACGCTTGCGCCCGTGCAGTTCGTGAACCGCTGGCCAAGGTGCCGATCAGTGCGCTCACGAAGCCCGCCCCGCCACCGCAAAGCAAGCTGCGTCGTGAAATCGATGCGGCGCTTGAGCTACAATTGCACGTCCCGAATAACATGCCGGAATCTCCCAGGCCCAGAAAATGCTATTGTAGTGGCTCGATCTAAGAAGATCGCGGCGACATTTTTTCGCAGGCTAATTGTAATGCTGCAAAGCTCAGAACGAGCAAATGTTTTCCGGTTTGCCCCCGAAAGCGGACTTTCGATCTGTGCGTTATGAGTACAGCCCTAGCTAAGGAATGCGATGACCAGCTAAATTCCTGCTCGGCAACACAAGCGGATTTTGGCCAGGCATATAGGGGGAGGGGTTACCATTTTTCGACAAAAAATACATGCGCTGGCCAATCGCGGTTGGTTTCTGAGATTGGCGTGCTACCGCCCCCTCCTTCGCTTCACCAATTGCTCCGAAGCCGATGCTACGCCAAGGCAGGCAGTGAACAGCGTTGCACTGAGCAGTTCTTGACCTGCCTGCAAACCGGGCTACGGGTGGCCTGTCGTGAGCGATTCGCGTTAAGCACCGTCAAGGGCGGCAAAGGGGCAACCAATACCCGCTATCCGGTTCACACCGCCCGGGCTGCGTTTTTTGCTCAAATTGCACTTTTAATTTTTGGTGACTTCAGTGCCGCCCACCGACAAAGGTTACGCGAATCTTTTGAAAGCCCCCCCTGCGAAGCAATTCTTTCGCGGGACCTAGCTGACGTGACGGCAGATCCAAGGACCTCCCTCCCTCCCGAGCTTGCCAGCCACGATCTGTCAGGCTGTGGCGGGCATTCCATCAAGACTGGCACCCGAGGCTCGCGCAGGGGTAGCCTGCTCCCGGCCCGCGGGCGCTCGCGGCCGGGGCCGGGAATGTGATGGGACCGAGCAATGGGTGATCGCTGCTGAGCAGGCGGCTGCGGAGCTGAGCGTGGAAATCGTCCATTTCGTGATGGCCATCACATCGGCCGAAGTCTTGTTTTGGCATGCTCGTGAAAGATGCGGCAGGCGATTGACGGCCTATAGGAGGACGTCATGACGGTTCGCATAACGACGCCAGCGGCGCAGACACCACAAGGATCGGCGTCTGCAAATTTGGACAGTTCGAGTCGACGGGGCGGCGAGGCGGGCAAGCAAACACCAGCCAGCGGAGCTCTGAGCTCGATCCGGGGACGCGTAGCAGGTCAGCTTTCATCACTGCTTACGATCAAAGGGGTTGTCATCATCATCAGCTTGCTGAGTTCCCTCGTCGTTCTGAAGGAGGCGTGGAGGCAGGACACCGTCATTGACGCGATTAGCGTACCCAAGGACCTCGAAGATGATGGTTACACCCCTGCGACGATGCGGCAGCGCATCATGGATGCGGTCACCCAAATCAATCGCGACGTGACGCTGACCAAGCGGCTCGGCATGTTCAGGCTATCGGAACTCGATCCGTTGCACCCGGAATCGGCCGATTACGAAAGCCCCGGCCGCGGCCATTCATGGGACTCCCAGCCCGCCTCTCTGACGTCGGATAATCTGTCGAAAAAGTACGACATCTCGGTGGGCGGCGTTTCTCTCACGACGGTCATTTTGTACCTTCGCGAGCTCGCCGGCTTGTCCGACACCAGAGTCTCGGGGGAGATCACGGTGGACAAGTCGCCTCCGAAGAAGTTTTCGATCCGGCTTCGGATCAGCGGCAGGGGACATATTCAGTACGAAGCCGAGGCGACCGACAAGCTCGAAACACTGGTCGAGCAGGCAGCATTGAAGTTGGTCGAGCGGCTCGAACCGGTCGATGCCGCCTACTACAGCTACCACAAGCGCGACTACGACAACGCATTGCGCATTGTCCGTGCATACCTCGCCGACCAGACGAAAGAGGAGAGGCAGTGGGCATCGAACTTGCTCGGATTGATTGAGCATGCGCGGAACCGTTCCGACGACGCTCTCGCGGAGAAAGGCTACGATGAAGCCATCGCCGTGTTCGAGAAGTTGCGGGCCAGCGATCCGGACTTTGCGCCGGCGTGGTATAATCTAAGCTACGTGCTGATCGACAAAGGTCGAAAGCATCTCAAGGACCGGGACCCGGAAGTCGCACGCGAACTGTTCAGCCGGGCATACGACGTCGCGCGCGAAGGCATTGATGGGAAGCGGCGGATCGACTGGGTCCTCGATGCCGATATCCAGGCGTTCTTCGACACGCTCAACCAGGCTGCGGGCACGACCGCTCGACAACGGCTCGAACGGGATTTGAGGAAAGGTCAAGCGGCCGGCTACGCCACGGCCGGCCGCGCGGCCCGGTTTCTGGGCCAATGGGAGTCCACGAAATACAAGGAAGCGCTCGGCTATTTCGACCGCAGCATCGAGGCCGATCCCATGTTCATCTACGCATATTTTACCCAAGGCGCGATTCACAGTGAGTGCAAAGAGCACGACAATGCAGTTGCCAAGTACCAGCTCGCCACTGAGATCAGTCCGTCCGCAGAGACTTTCACGCGTGCGGGCGCCTACCTGCGCAGGCATGAACGGCACGCCGACTCGATACCGATGTTCCGAAAGGCGGCGGACCTCAAACCCTCGGCCAATGCCTACACCTACTGGGGGATGGCTCTCCGCGACTTGGGGAAGCACGACGACGAAGCGCGAGCTCTCTTCCAAAAAGCCATCGCAACCGATCCCACCAGCCCGAACGGGTACAATCAGCTCGGCCTCCTCCTCCTCGTCGAGAAGAGGCCGAATGAAGCGGCCGACAACTTCAAGCTAGCAATCAAATATTCGCCGCTATGGTCCAACTACCACTACAATCTCGGTCTTGCGCTCAGCGGCGCCGGTAACGGCGAGGAGGCCAGGGCCGCCTTCAAAAAGGCGACCGAGATCTACCAGAGCCACCCCGAGGCTCAGGCAAAGCTGGACGAGTTGGGGCCTCGGGAAAAGGAAACCGAGGACGACGGAACGGCCCCGAAGGTCGACCAAACCACCGTCGGCCAAGCCTATGCCCTCACCAACGCCGGTGAAGCGGGGCGGCCAGGAGGGCGTGGCAAAGGATCAAAGCGAGGGCGCATAAAAGCTTTGCGAATCAGCGCAGGAGCACGCTGAAATTTCGCGCCTCCAACCGCCGCATGCAGCGCCTGCTCGATCGGTTCTCCGAATGCCTGCGCCTGCCACCGCAACGGATAGATGATGATGAGGAGCCGCCGCGGTCGCACTAGGCGTCATTCGTGAAGGAGCGCGTCATGCTTGATCGTCGCGATCACGGCGTTGAGCCGACAGAGCCGCCGATGGTTGAGGTGGATTGGCGGGAGTGGTGGGTCGCCATCGACAAGCGCGTCCAGGAGCATCTCGCCGCCGAGCGCGAAACCCTGGTCAAGTCTCTTGGCAAGGCTCTCGCGATGGAGCGCCGGCGTCTGCGCGAGAATGCGGATGAGTTTCGGGGGCCACCCGGCCGCCCCGGCAAAGACGCGAAGTTGCCGCGGGTGAAGATTTGGGGAGAGGACAGCGTTTATTACGAAGGCGACTGCGTGGCCTTCAACGGCAGTTTGTTTCAGGCGCAGTGCGACACCGGTAAGTCACCGCTCTTTGCCAAGCATTGGATGTGTCTCGCGACCGCCGGCGCCGATGGCAAACCAATTCGCCATCGCGGGGAGTTTGGGGCAGACGTTGAGTATCGCGAGCACGACGCTGTGCTCGTCGGCGGCAGCTCGTTCGTTGCGCTGCGCGATGGCCCCGGTACCTGTCCGGGCAGCGACTGGCAGCTGATGGCGGCCGCCGGCAGCGACGGCGCGACTGGCCCGCGCGGCGAGCGCGGCGAGCGCGGCTTGATCGGCCCGCGGGGCGAAGCCGCGCCGACGATCTGCGGCTGGCGCGTCGATCGTGCGGCCTATGCCGCCGTGCCGCTGCTGTCGGACGGCAGCGAGGGAGCGCCGCTTGAGTTGCGTGGCTTGTTCAAGCAATTTTGCGACGAGGTAGGACCGCGTCGCTAGATGAGCGCGGCCTGATCGATGTCCTCTCTTACCCACTTTGCGGACTCAAGTCGGGCATCTCCCGACGTCCGAGAGAGCGCCAATGCCAAATGTTCAAACAAATTATTCTCGCGAGAGTCGACCAGCTTCACCATTGTCCAACGGAGTGGCCATCGCTCAAGCAGCCGCAATGCGGCTCATGCGCGCCATATTTCGCGGGCTCGTTTAATTGGCCCGTAGTTGTCGAGCAGGTTGCGGCAGAACGAATTGCGATAGGTCTCCACAAGACTGTCGAGGGCCTTGCTCGAAGCTTTGGCTAAATTTCCGATGACCGGCCCTCCGTTTGCCAGCTGCGCGCGCCGCTCGATCAGCCGCAAGAGTGCCAGCGCCGTCACGCACACGCAGCTGACATTTCGTGCAAAACATCGACGCGATTCTCGCCATTTGTGTTTGCCTTCGCCAAGCATCAGCAACGAGCCATTATCGAAATGGGTCAGGGCAAAATTGCCGGCGTCGAACTTGGTCAACATGAAAACGCTGTTCTTTTCCCATCCAATCAGCTCCGGCAACGTCACTTGTCGCCCCAGCAAAGCGCCGTGCAGCCGCGCCCGATCGGCATCGCTCCACGGCGCAAGATCCGATGGACTGTTCCCGTAGCGCCGCGGTGGGATTTCCTTGGGTGGCACCAAAGTGAGTACGAGATGCTTCGGCAAAATCAGCGAGTCGGCCAAGACCTTACCGGGCTTGCCGATGTCGCCGACCACCATCTGAGCGAGAGTCTTGAAGATTTCGGATAGATCTTTGGGCTTGCCGCCCAATACGAACGGCGCCGGCCTCTTCCCGCGCAACCCTGCGCTAATCGCACTGATCTCATTGAAGGTGAGCGGAGCGCGAATACCGAACTCAATCTGAGAGGACCAGCCAAAGGGCCACAACCAGATCGTCGCGTAAGCTTTTGCGGTGAGCTTTGGTTTTGACGATTGGAACGACAGGTCCAAGAGCTTGGGGCGGCCACGCAACGGCAGCAGCCATGGACTGACGTCAGCAGTGCTGGATCCGGCGCCGGCATTTGCATGAAGGCCCGCCGCGAGGGCGTAGCGTTCCCAAAATTTATTGTAGCTGAGCTCAATATTGAGCGGAAACAAGCACAGATTCGCAAGCTCGATCTTCCTGGTGGCACCCCTCAGGTTGTTATATTCGGCGGGGTCGGCGAGAAACGCCACCATCGGATTGAGAAGTTGCAGATCTACGAGAGGCTTCGTCCACAAATGGAGATCAAATAGTGAAACGACCAGGCGCTCGACCGGCGGCGGCATGACGAGTCCCCGAACTTTGCATGATTTTCTACTTCCGGGCGAGGCGCGCAACAACAAAAACACCCGGGAAAGGCCGGGATGCCACCCGCCAGACGCATTGTCGCGGCCGGTGAATCGACTTTATTTCGGGCGCATCTGCCGCTATCTTGAAGACCTTACCGCGTGCCTTTTTCGCGGTCCCCGTTGTGGTCCAGGCACGCTACTTGTTCAGGGCAACGGACTGAGCAAGGGGAGCTACGGCTCCAAATCCCAGGCGGGTTGAGCGAGACACAAGCTTGGGCAGATGCAAGGCCTTGAACCCCAAAGCCGCGCATGTCCCAGGCCGCCCCTCGGGGCGGCCTGGCCGTTCCGGCTCAGGCCAGAACAATGGGATCGGTTTGAAATCCCAGTGTGGGCACCGGCTCCTTGATGCGCTGGACAAATTCTCTTCGGGTGAAGCGTCGGATCGTATCGACGGTCGCCGTGAGCTGGCCGGCGGTGTCGATCTCTCGGATGAGATTGACCGCCGTTGGATTAACACCGTATTTTTGCGCAAGTTTCAACGCTTCGAGAAACTTCCGCTGCGCCAACAACGTTTGTAGCCGTTGCCGAAGCTTGTCCGCCGTCGGATTAACACCGTATTTTAGCGCAAGTTTTAATGCTTTGAGAAACTTCCACTGCGCCAACGACGTTTGCAGCGCGGTGGCCACGTCGTCCGTCGGGTGGAGCTCGAACCATCCGACCAGCGCGCCGCCGCCGTCTGCCGTCGGAGCGACCACCGAGCCGACATACTTGCTCTGATTGCTTGCCAGCACGGTCACCGGCACCGGATCACCGGTCGAAAGCAAACCCTTGGCCAGGACGGTCACCGGGTCATCGCCGGGTAAGACGATGCGCTGCCGGTCGCGGCGACGGCGGACGATAGCCCGAACACCGACGATAATCCCGCGAAGGATCGCGACGATTATCCCTAAGATCACCGCCGCCGCACATACGATCAGGAATTGCCACGCGCTCACGCCCGTGTCGAAGGCGCCGAGAACGAATCTTGGGCCGATCTTGGTAAGGCCTTGCGGAACCAAGTTGAGCAAGACCGAGATGAGCACACTGAGAGTGGCAGATTCGGCGGTCTGCAGTGCCGAGAATCCGGGGACTTTGGCCAACCTAAGAATGAGGAGAAGCAGCAGTCCCGGCACCACGTAAGCGGCAAGGCGCAGCGACACGCCGGCGACGCTTTCAGTGCCGAACAGCCCGACGCTGAGCTTCTTTTCAACCACAATTACACCCGTTTCGGGCTTCGGCGCCTTGTCGAGCCGATATGTGAGGCTGAACGCGAGATTGATATCTCGTTCCGCTACGCTGTCGGCAGCCCTGAGACACAGCGCAGCGGGCGGGTCGAGCACGGATAACGGCGCAACATCGCCGAGGACGAGTGGTCCGATTGGCGTGGGTACCATGCATCGATCGGCGCCGGACTGGCTCGGGTCGGTCCTGCCCATTGCCACGAAATCGGGCCCCGTCAGACGCATGCGCATGTCCTTGACCGGGCTGTCGGTCGGATTCTGGACCCATACCGTGACGCCGATGGTTTGGCCGGCCAACAGTTCGTTCCGCTCGACGACCACATTCAACGTTGGTTTCGAATGATCATCTGCAGCTGAAGCAAATGCCGGAAAGAGCACAGCCAGAAAAAACGCGGCAATCGACCAACCTGGGTCGTCCGGCACAGCACGGTTGCAGCCCGACATCGTGCCCCTCGCTGGTGTCCACACCAAGCGGTTCAGTCTAAACGATTGACGCCTGTTGGGCGATAGATTGCTGCCGCCGCAAAGTACGGGCTTGTCGCACGCTATTCTGCAGCGATGAAGCCAAAGCTTAGGGCTACGATTTCGTGGCCCCTAACTCATAATTTCTGGCTAACCAATAGAAGAAATATTCCGACAATTATCCGCGCCGCAATCAGAACACCAACGACGAGCGAGGCAATCTAACGCTGACACTCGATGGGTTTCGATCCAGCGCGTTTTTGCGCTGCTCCGATGCCTAACCAAAAGAGAAGTTTGTCCATGGCTGTCAGCGCCGTCATCGGCGCTGCTTTGTGGCGGCCTTACTATGCTTGCGACTACGGTGAACTTGCTCGCTCGGCGAGCGCCAAGTCCCCAGATCCGGGCCAGGGATACCTCGCTCGACGGCGCCGCGAACGGTAGCGCCGGGGTTAACAGCACCCCCAACGTGGACGCCGGGATTAATGGCGCCACCCATTTGGGCGGACAGCGCTGTGGGGATCATAGGACGACGGCGACGACAGCACCAATGATCGAAAGCTTGCCGAGCATAAGACGGCTACTTGCCCACTATCCTTTCAATAGCTTCCATGATTGGCACTTTGAAATTCTTTTCATCGTAGCAATAATTTGTCAGCTTATTCACATTCTCCTCGAAGCTCTCTAGATCAATAATCAAGTTGTTGCTTTTGGCATGAGA
>Ga0306920_100015786_pt1 | contig 10369 bp, 14 predicted proteins | sample flu12Cox44000170_FD_204666 | JGI IMG/M metagenome (GOLD analysis project Ga0306920, IMG submission 204666) | Lab enrichment of tropical soil microbial communities from Luquillo Experimental Forest, Puerto Rico - flux4day.12C.oxic.44.000.170 (v2)... | ecosystem: Environmental > Terrestrial >...
CTCCGCGGCGCGTTCCTGGGAGGCCAGTTGAAGGAGGCGCCCTACGATCATCCCTGGTACGTCGAACAAGGTCAGAGGGAACTGGTTCACGTCATGGGACTTCTTGACAAGCACCTCGCCAGCAACGGTCCGTACGTCATGGGAGACCGATTTACGATAGCGGACATTCCAGTCGGTCTGGTCGTCAACCGCTGGTTCAGCCTGACGCACCCGGGACTGAAACGTCCGGACTATCTCGCTCTTTCGGGTTATTATGAGCTGATGACGGAGCGACCGGCTTTCAGGCGTCACGGACGAAACGGCTTGCCCTGATTGCTCCGAACCGCGGAAGAACCAACACGGAGGCAAAAATGGACCGTTCTCCAGGACGTCATTTCCTTCAAATCCCGGGCCCGACCAATACGCCGTTGCAGATACTGGCGGCGATCGCAAAGCCGACGATCGATCATCGCAGCGCCGAGTTCGCTTCCCTTGGCCTCGATGTGTTGAAAAGGATCCGCTCCGTGTTCAAGACCGAAAATCCGGTCGTGATATTTCCGACTTCCGGCACGGGGGCCTGGGAAGCTGCCCTGGTCAACACGCTTTCTCCGCGGGATCGCGTTCTGATGTTCGAGACCGGATGGTTCTCGACGCTGTGGAGTAACATGGCCAAAGCCCTCGGCCTGCAGGCGGAAATCATTCCCGGTGACTGGCGCTCGGGAGTAAAGGCAGAGGAGATCGAAGCAAGACTGCGCGCTGACGTCGCGCATACCTATAAAGCCGTCGCGGTCGTGCACAACGAAACCTCGACCGGCGTAACGTCCAATATTCCGGCAGTCAGGCGCGCGATCGACTCCGCGAAGCATCCGGCCCTGCTGTTGGTCGACACAATTTCCTCGCTCGCCTCCATCGACTACCGGCACGACGAGTGGGGAGTAGATGTCACGGTTTGTGGTTCGCAGAAAGGCCTGATGCTGCCTCCGGGGCTGGGCTTCAACGCCCTGTCCGCAAACGCGCAGGAAGCTTCGATGCGCGCGAGACTGCCACGGAGTTTTCTGAGTTGGGATGCAATGCTTGCCTCGAACGCGGCAGGATTCTTTCCGTACACGCCTTCCACCAATCTGTTGCAGGGACTGAAAGTGGCCCTCGACCTGATCGAAGCCGAGGGTCTGGCGAACGTGTTCGCAAGGCACGATCGCGCCGCACTCGCTACACGCCGCGCGGTCGAGCGGTGGGGATTTGAGATTCAATGCCGCAATGAGGCTGAGCACTCCTCATCGCTAACGGCGATCCGTCTTCCCGAGGGACACTCCGCCGATGCGTTGCGGCAGGAGATCCTGCAGAGCTCGAACCTGTCGCTCGGAAGCGGCCTGGGTCGTCTGGCCGACCGGGTCTTCCGTATCGGACATGTCGGCGATTTCAACAATGCGGCAGTACTTGGGACGCTTGCGGCAGTCGAAATGGGGTTGAAAGCACGTGCCATTTCGTTCGGCGAAGGCGCGATCGAGGCCGCAATCGATGCCCTTTCGAGCCCCAGGCAAGGCGTGGCCGAAGCGGCGGAGTAGGGGAGCGGCAGCCGCCGATAGAGCGGTGCCGAGGGGGGAGTTGGTTCTGATGCAGGAATCCCAAGGCCGGCCGGAGAGTGCGCTCATCCGGCCATTTTTCGATGCCCATGCGACGGTGACGACGCTGCTCTGCGTCCTGTTCGCCACCATGTATCTCGATCGGGTCAATGTTTCGGCCGCTGCAGCATCGTTACAGTCGCATTTTGGGCTGAACAATACCGAGCTGGGGTTGATCTTCAGCGCCTTCTCCTGGGCGTATCTCGGTTCGGCGCTCTTGGGAGGATGGGGAGCGAAACGATTCGGTGCCAAATCGTCCCTGCTGGTCAGCGTCATGGTCGTCGGTCTCGGAACGATTGCGACCGGTCTGTCCGGTGGCCTGATGACGCTGTTTCTCGCGCGTCTCGTCGTGGGCCTGGGCGAAGGCCCCGCCTTTCCCGCGGCGACCCAGGCAATGCGCAATTGGTATCCGGCCCAAAGTTTTGGCTACATTCAGGGCATCACGCACAGCGCCTCTCGCCTCGGAGCGGCGCTGGCGCCGCCTCTGGTCGTAGGCGTGATAACATGGATGGGATGGCGCGCATCCTTCGTCGTCTGCGGCGCGGCCGCCATCGTATGGTCAGGCGCGTGGTGGATGTCCTTTCGCGACGATCCGCGCGCGCACGCGCGGATCGATCCCCGAAAACTTGAAGGGGTCAGTGTCTCGCTCTCCAATCGCAGTGCGAATATCCCCTTCCTGATGCTGACGAAGCGAATGCTTCCCGTCACCATTGTGATGTTTGCCTATGGATGGACTTACTGGGTTTTCGTGTCGTGGCTTCCCCTGTATTTCACGAACCGTCACCACACCGACCTGAAGAGCTCGGCGTGGCTTACAAGCGCATTGTTCTGCGCCGGCCTGTTCGGCAATACCGTCGGCGGCGTTGCTTCGGACCGAATCCTGCGGATGACCGGGCGCAATCGCACGGCGCGTTGTAGCGTCATCCTGGTGTCGCTTTTGGGAGCGGCGACGTTCATAACGCCGACGATGTTTTACAGCGATCTGTACATCGTCCTCCCGCTTCTCGCTTGCGGCATTTTTTTCCTGGAGATGACGATCGCCCCGATGTATGCGATCCCGATGGATATCTCAAAGGAATACGCAGGCCTGGGCAGCGCGTACATCATCATCGGCGTCGGCCTCGCGGGGATTGCCTCGCCCTGGGCGTCCGGAAAGCTGATTGACCTCACCGGCAACTGGAACGTGCCGTTTGCTTTGGGCGTGGCAATTCTGCTGGCTGGCGCGGGAGTGGTCGCGATGCTGCGCCCGGACATACCGCTTGTCGTTGCGGCCCACGATGAGAAGTTGCTTTCCATCGCGCAAGGCGCATAGCAATCAGAATCAAGCCCGCGGCAGTCTGAACGGACGCAACGTGTTGAAAATCCCGAAGCGGCACGCCCACTTCCTGTTCGGCTTTATTCAGGCCGGCGTCACGACTGCGGTTGCTTCCGCGGTCGCAAGCTTTCACTCGCTTGAGGGCGGCACGTTCATGATAAATTGGCTGGAGTCGTGGCTTGCCTCGTGGGCGCTGATGGTCCCGGTGGTGATTTTTGCAGCACCGGCGATTTTGCGCGTGACGCAGCTCTTTATGCACGACGAGCATTGACGACCCGTCAAGGCTGTCTCGACCGCTTGACCGGCCGGCGAACACGGCGGAGATGTCGGCTATCGCTTTGTTTGCCAAATAGGTGGTGCAGGGCACTCCACACCGCCGAAGCCGCAGGCGACAGGGAGCGGTCGCGGCGTCTTAACAGATAGATCGTGCGACTGACCGATGGCCTGGTGAGATTGCGCGTGACCAGCGTCTTGTGATCGAGATCGGGTGCGACCAACCGTGGCACGACGGCGACGCCGAGATTGGCCTCCACCATCGCCAGCACGGAACTGGGTTGGGCGAGCTCGAGAGCAACCTGCGGCTTGACGCCCTCGCTCGTCAGGGTATCGGCGATCTGCTGCCTGCTGCCCGACGTATTGTTCAGCATGACCATGCGCCTGCCCGCAAGGCTCGCCCATCCGACCGACTTTGGTTTCGCGAACTCGTCGTCGCGACGACAGACCAGCACAAGCGGATCCTGCAGGAGACTTTCGATGTGAAGTTCGCCAGCCTCGATTTCGCCGCCCAAGACGCCAAACTCGACGTCGCCGCGCCTGACCTTCGCGGTGACGTCTCTTGCCGTGATATCCTTGTGGCTAAAATCTATGTTTTATCAATGAATTAATGTGACGATGGTGCTTTTAGGTGCGCCATAGGTGCAGGGGTCCGACGCATTGTATGTACATTGGAATTTCCACAAAATTTTTCCTCGAAGGTATTGCGCGGACCCGATGCGACAAATTTTGGCCCCGGGGGTGGGGTCTCGTCGGGGCTGGGAATATCTCAGCTTGGGCATCGCTGGGGCCTGCCATGACCGCTTTCCTTGTCATCGTTACGCTAGTCGGCGGCGAGATCGATTGGCGGCCTATGGAGAGCATGCACCATTGCATGATGGTTGCGGCGACCATGAATGTTAGGACCAATCCTCTGCATCACTCTGGTCGTCCAACGGCCTACTGTGCTTGGGGCGATGAGGTGCCGGAACGGTATCCGTCTGATCCGATCCTGCTCGATGGCCATGATGCACCGAGGGGCTATGGGTCTGGTTTGTGAACCCTACCCGTTGGTTTTGGTTGCAATCTGCTCAGTCAGTGAATGTGAACCCTAGCTGAGGCTTCGATGAGGCTGGGGCTGGCATGGTGCGCTGCAAATCAAATCGATGTGGTAGCGTTAGCCCGCTTGGTCGAACCGCCGATGTGATCGATACTCACACAAGCTTGTTGCCCCCATCCACCTCGACTGCTCGCCGAGTCGATACTCACACAACGAATGCTCCGATTTCGATCAGTCGATGCTCACCACTGGGCCACTCGCTGCCAACGCCATGCTCGGAGCGAGGCGCCGTTCACCACAGCCGGTTTTGAAAAAATGGTGGAAAGAGCGGGAATAAGCGCCAAGCTGGCCTTCAAAGTCCATCCGCACATGTTACGCCATGCCTGCGGTTTTGCGTTGGCCAACAAGGGTAAAAAGCAATGAAAGAACAACAGCTAGGGCTAAATCTGAAAATCGGAGAGGCAGGCATCTTGGTACCCGGCCCCAGCAATCACGATGCGGGGAACATAAAGAAAGAGAAACCGGACCTGAGCGGCAAGTATCCTGAAAGTTGGGCATGTGTCGATTGCGGCATCAACACGGCTCCGGGCATGTTTGGTCGTGAGCAGATGAAGCAGGCGTTTGCTCTCGCCCTCAAAGGCATTAAACAAGCTACCGACGAGCATTCGGAAGTCTATACGGTCAAGGCAGCAATCTGGAAGGCCGCAGGCATGAAGCCTGATGGTGGCTGCCTATGCGTCGGTTGCCTTGAAAGGCGGATTGGTCGGATGCTGACTCCGAATGACTTCAAGCAGAACGATCCGTTCCGTTTGAAGCCGAGCACCGAGCGATTGCAGGCACGGCGGGGTCGGTTCTTGGCCAAACTCAAAGAGTTTAGGATTGTGGTTGGAGCCACGGTTAACGGGAAGCAGGGAGTATTTGCGGTGGCTGATGGGGTGAGGATTGCTCGCCGCTACTATTTGAGGGGTGGAGTTTCTGTTGAACCGGGATGGGTTTCTCTTGAGCCGGGATGGGAGGTTCAGGGCGATCCTCAAGATGGCAAATGCGTCGTCAGTTATAAGGGCGTCAGGATGATCCATTAGCTTGATGCCCCGGCTGTCATCGTCGCCGCATTTCTGCTTTTCAGTGGCAGGGCCACGCTTCTTTGAATGCTCGGAGCGAAAGCCTCACGGCACTTTCGTGTGTTAGCTCTGGGTGTTCATCGAGGTATTTAAGCAAAACGAGGAATGCCTGTTCAAGGTTGGCCTCGTCGGGGCGGCAAAAGCGATTGGGTTCAGCAAGATCACTACCCAGTTGGAAAACCCCCCAAAGAAAACCATTGCAAAATCCACCCTTGTAGGCGTCCATCGAAGTTGAGTTTGGATTGTGCACGTTGATCGAACACTCCTCTCGGACTTCGTTTCCGGTATACACCGCAAAACATTGCCCTACCGTTGCGACAACGATGCACAGTGCAATGAAATAAGCCTTGATGTTGCCCATCTGCGTCCCTCCAGCGTTTGGCGGAGTCCATTGTATGGGCAATTGGAATTTTTGAAAATTTATCCTCGACCTCTCTGCGCCAGCCTGAGGCCGAGAATTTTTGGGGCCGGGGGTGGCCTTCGGTTGGGCCTGTGGTTGGGATTGGGAATTGGGTTGTTACAACCACAGACGCTGCTTCGCTGCTTGATTGTCCCACATTGGTCGTCGAGACAATCAAAACACCGGAAGTGGTGGGTCTGTCCCTTGAGGGGCTGCAATCAAGCTGGGCTGCAATCAAGCCATGAGGACGGGTTCAGTACAAATCAACTCCATGCCGCTGCTCACCAACCCCGCCATGGGGACGGGCTGCATACAATCAATCCCATTCGCTGAGCTGGCTACAATCAACGATGTCAATGCCTCGCCCTAAAGGCAATCTTCAAAGTAATGATTATGATGGCAGCCACAATGGCGGTTGCGCAGAAGGCAACGCAGAGAGCGATTGCAGCCTTCATCTCACGGTCTCCGGCTTCGGCCTCTCAGCCATGCCAAAGCTTGACCGCGATCATCACGGCGATGAACCCCACGCCCAACGTGATCGTGTAAAGCTCAGCTTTGAACTGACCAAGGAGCTTTCTTGGGCGGACAAGGCTGTTGTCGTTGGCGACATCTGTAACAATCCGCTGCATCCCGGCATCTAGACCATCGTCACCCATTGCCAGCCCCTCCCATGCTTGGGGGCATTGTCGGCCCAATGGAGCGTACACCTGTGTTAGCTGCTTCACATGGGCAATGGAAATTTCAAAAGATTTTTCCTCGAAGGTTATGCGGCGAGCTGGCTGAAATTTCGAAGTGTTGGGTGGTGACACTCAATAAAAAGCCCCGGACGATGCCGGGGCTTTCACTTTCAAACCACGGATGCGGTCATTACTTCGACGCGCCGCCAATGTTGAAGCGATAATTTACTCCGAAGAGAACCGTCTGCACATTCGACTTGAAGTTATAAGGAAATGTAAAAGCTCCGGGCGCGAAGCTATAAAAAAGTCTCTCTCTTGAGGTGCCCAACCCGAAATAGTCGTATTCTGCAAAAACTGACAAATTCGGCAGCAGCAGGTATTCCGCGCCACCGCCAACCGTCCAACCCGTTCGTGTATCGGTGGCGAACCCCGCGAATCCAACAACCGGATCAATATCTGAATAGTTCTGCTTCACCCAAGCTGCACCGCCGTCGACATAGAGCAGCAATTGCGGGATCACTGCATAGCCGACGCGGACAGTTGGGGCGCCAAACCACTGCGTCTTGTGCCCCAATACTTCGTGAGGGGTAAAGTTGCCCGTTGCCAATGCCACACTTGTAACCGGATTGCTGGCGCTGAGGTCAGTCCAATCGAACATGCCTCGCCCGCCAACGACCCAATTGCCAAACTGAGAGTCGCATCCAACCTGGACACCACCAACGACGCCGGTTCCCGTATTGGTGCCAACGTCCACGCCAAAACTAGTTGGATTTCCCGCGTCGAGGGTCTGATTTCTTGACCAACCAGCCCCAATGTTGGCGCCGACGTAGCAGCCGTTCCAAGTGATCACCGGTACAGGAAGCGGCGGCGGTGCCGTGACGGCCATGTCAGCCGCAAGAGCAGGCGTTCCGATCAGCGCGGCAATACCAGCAATCGCAATTTTCTTCATGATCGCCCCAGAAAGCGATGTGGAATGTACCATACGACCTGCCCGGGGGGCTGTTGCCGCCAAGGCACAATCAATTTGAATTTTTAGCCGCGCGCGCCTGAGGCCCGTGGATTTTGGCCCCAGGGGTGATCGCAAATTTCAAAAAATTTGTCGGGAGCACTACTGCGCCGATCCAGCGAGTGAAATTTTGGCCCCGGCCCCCTCATCATTGGGATCGGAGGGTTCATGGTCGGTGGTGGCAAATGGGATGGTCGCGATCTCCGATGTGCTTGCAGACTTACCGATTAATATGCATTATTCCGTAAGTTGATTTCCACCAGCAAGGAATTTCCCAATGAAACCGCAGTTGCGAGTGGTCAAGCCACGTAACGTAAACCGGTACGTTGTGCCAATCAGGCCAGCCAATGCCGACCTCAGATCGAGGGAATATCTAACCCCGACCGAGATCGAGAAGCTGATCAAGGCGGCTAAGGAAGGCCGGTGGGGGCTGAGGGATGCAACCCTTATCACTGTGGCCTATCGGCATGGACTGAGAGCCATCGAAGCCTGTGAGCTAGAGTGGAGCCAGGTCGAGTTCGGCAGATCAGCTTCGCTACATGTGCGCAGAGCCAAACAGGGCAAGCCCTCAGTCCACCCCATTCGAGGTGATGAGCTTCGCATGTTGACGGCACTCCGGAAGGACTATCCAGATAGCGCCTATGTATTCACTAGTGAAAGAGGAACACCATTCACCGCAGACGCCATCAATCGACTGGTCAAGATCATCGGTCAGCGGGCGGGGCTGGCGCTGCCGGTTCACTTCCATATGCTGAGGCACAGTTGCGGTTATAAGCTGGCGAATGATGGGATCGACACCAGAGCTATCCAAGATTGGTTGGGACATGTTTCGATCACACATACCACTAGGTACACGGCCTTGAGCCAAAGCCGGTTCAAAGATTTCTGGCGCTAATCGGCTTGGCTCAAAATCCCAACTCTTTGGCTCGATAAAACAAAACCAACCTAACGTTTCTTGCTAGGCTTTTTGCTGGTCTCTAATCACCGGGCTGGTGGATCACATCATGACAACTCATACCGCGCCTTCGAGCGCCACAGACAACCACGATCTACCCGCGTGGCTTCTTGAGGGGCCTCGGCTGCCCCAGCGATCACACAAGGAGCTTAAGGAGAGGACGCAGGCGTTCGAGGAACGCTTGAACTACAGTTCCTCCATTGGGCTGCCGAAGAAGGAATCGAACTTCTGGCGGCGGACGATGTGGCTGTGGGTTCTCGCTGGAGCATCGGTGATCTTGCTTCTCTGTGGTGTTGTATGATGAACCCGCGCGGACTCGTCGGCATCTATGTTGGGCTGTTGCTTGGGTTCACGTTGCTTTTTCTAGCGGTCTCGACATTGCTGCCCCCCTGATTCCCCGACCTGTTGCATCGTTGGCACCGAAAACCAAATCATTGCCGTGGAATCGCAAGACTTTCTGTTTGGTGCCCCCTAGAACATCATGTTTTACCGAAGGCAGCCATCTTATGGGCCGCAAATTGATCCTGACTAAGGCCGCACTGGCGAGCATCCCGGAGCTGGTCGCATCTGGCTTGAGCCGCAACGAGATTGCCGAGCGTCTTGGCTGCAAGCCCTCGACGCTAAAGGTGCGCTGTTCTCTGGAGCGAATTCGGCTGCCTAGCCGCCGCAATCAACAAAACAACGTTAGGCTCATTCCTGATGCATCATCTTAGGAGTTCACGCCGCCGCACCCGACAGTCATAGGAGGTCGGGTAGCGATGCAAGTCCAACGCGCGGTAGACGGACTTGCTAGAAGTGGGATCGGTCAGGAACGCGACAACCGGGAAGTCAGAAGTCCACAGGGCCCGGCACTGAAAGGGCATCGATGCCCTATCGTCTCATCGTCTGTGCAGGTCGGGCACCATCGATGGTGTCGCTCCAAAAAGTCTGAAACCGCATTACGGGTGTGTAGGGGTGTGGTGTGTTGTGCGTGTGTTGTATACTACTTTAAATTGTATGCGGGCCCGCGTTTGGAGCCTGAGAGGAAGCTCGGGACGCGACTATCCTCCCCGAACCGCGGGCACCTCAGGAAACCGACGGGAAATAAAAATTCCAACTAAGGAAGTAATCTAGAGCTGTTCGAACGAACAGGCCCATGCAGCCTATCACCACTATAATTTGGTTGTAGTCGGATTTCCCTCTACGTAGATAGAGCATCAATGCCGCTAATGCTCCAAACACAATATTCAACACTGACCATACTTCCGGTGGATGATTGGAATGCAATTCCGTTGATGCCCACACCCAAAACGTGTCGTACCAGAGAAGGATTACTACCGCCGTGTAAAACGAACGCCAATGATCCGGGGATAAAGCGCGAGACATGAAAAAGAAAATGCTCGCCTCTATGAGGAACGACACACTGTCAAACATAATAATTAACGAGTAATGGGGAGAAAGCGACTTAGCGTCCGCATACAAGAGACCGTAAGACCGTATCGTCCCTTGATAGAAGGGCAAAATAAGAAAGAGAAAACCAAGAAGGCTCGGTATTTTTTCGAGGTATAAAACTCGATCCGTTGGTTCTGCTTTATCGTGAACAGTTTGTTTGAAGCCCTCTGCTAACGCCAGCGCAAAAATAAGGGAAAAAGCACCACGAAAAAACATCACCACATCGGCCACTCCCTCTATTCCTGTCATCTTTGTTTCCTCCGAGCGGTCCTGTTCACTATCCTAAGGCGGCGGGAATTGCGGAAGCATTGGAGAGTATTTCGCCACCGCTCTCCCTAATGAAAAACTCAACCTGAAGATTGACCGTTAATCCCACATTATCAGAGGATAATCGCAAGTCTCCACGATAGCCGATGATCGGTTTTCCTCTTGCGAACGCATAGCCAATTAGCTTCTTAGCGGGAACACCATGAAATAGCCTGCCCGCTTCAGAAAAGCCGAGAGGGCCGCGAGGTAAATACGCTTCTTACTTGTTCGAATAAACATCGATG
>Ga0306920_100015792_pt1 | contig 10367 bp, 11 predicted proteins | sample flu12Cox44000170_FD_204666 | JGI IMG/M metagenome (GOLD analysis project Ga0306920, IMG submission 204666) | Lab enrichment of tropical soil microbial communities from Luquillo Experimental Forest, Puerto Rico - flux4day.12C.oxic.44.000.170 (v2)... | ecosystem: Environmental > Terrestrial >...
TCGCCTACCGCAGCGATTACGATACCGTGCTCGCCGAGCAGAAGCTCCTTCAGCGCGCTGCGGCCGAGAAGAATTGCAGCTTCGCCTCTCCCCTGCAAAGCGATCAGACCATCCGCTGATCGCTCGTTTTGCGCGTGTCAGTGCATCATGAGTGCGTAGGCCGCCGCGCATCCGGCGATCGCAAGCGCGACCAGCGTGGCGGCGCTCGGCGCGGTCGCCTTGCCACCGGCAAAACCGGCGGCGTAGGCAGCCTTCAAGACATTGTTTGATGAGGCCGCGATCAGGATCGCGGCCGCAAGCGCGGCATTCTCCACGCCGGTGACGCCGCCCTGAGCCAAGTTGAGCACAAACGGATCGATATCCGAAATGCCGACACCGGCGGCTAGAGCGTCAATGCCTGAAATTCCGAGCTGCGCCCGCAACGCGTAAACGTCAAAGTGAAATTCGGCGCAGCCGTAATGCGTTGGCTACGACACTTACCGACGACAACGACATCGCGGCGGCTGCAATCGCAGGCGACAGCGTCAATCCAAAAAATGGATAGAGCGCGCCCGCCGCGATCGGCACCCCCATGGCGTTATAAATAAAGGCGAACAGCAAATTTTGCCGGATGTTGCTCATCGTCGCCCGCGACAGCGCCCGCACCCGGGCGATGCCGGCGAGATCGCCTTTGACCAGCGTGACCCCCGCGCTTTGCATGGCGACGTCAGTCCCGGTACCCATGGCCACGCCAACGTCGGCCTCGGCAAGGGCAGGCGCATCGTTGACGCCGTCGCCAGCCATCGCGACGGCGCGGCCTTCGCCGCGCAGGCGAGCCACGATTGCGTGCTTCTCCTGGGGAAGAACGTCGGCCGCTACTTCGCCGATGCCGAGCTTGGCAGCGACCGCCCGTGCGGTGGTGCGATTGTCCCCCGTCAACATGACGATGCGGACGCCATCCGCCTTAAGGCGATCGATCGCTGCGGGCGTGGTCGCCTTGATCGGATCGGCAATCGCAATGATTCCAGCAGACCTGCCATCAGCCGCGACAAATATCGCCGTAGCTCCATCGCGGCGAAGCTCATCGACGCGCCGGTCAAGGCTCGCGCCGTGGATTCCGAGATCCTTCAAGAGTGCGGCGTTGCCGACCGCGACTTGACGCTGATCGATTTTCCCGACTACGCCCTTACCAGTTACCGAGCTGAACTGGCTGGTGGCGGCGCTTTTTATGCCGCGCTCTGTCGCGGCGGTGACAATTGCGGCGGCGAGCGGATGTTCACTTGCTTGCTCGAGACTTGCAGCGAGCGACAAGATCGTCTCCTCGTCGAAACCTTCCGCCGGAATCACCGCAACGACGCGCGGTTTGCCTTCGGTCAAGGTTCCGGTCTTGTCAACGACCAGCGTGTCGATCGTCTCGAAGCGTTCCAGCGCTTCTGCATTCTTGATTAGGACCCCAGCGCTTGCACCCTTGCCGACGCCGACCATGATCGACATCGGCGTGGCCAAACCGAGCGCGCAGGGACAGGCAATGATCACGACCGAAACCGCCGCGACCAGCGCATAAGCGAAAGCCGGCGGCGGTCCAAAGATGATCCAGGCAACGAATGCCGCTACGGCGACGACGATGACCGCCGGCACGAACCAGGCGGAGACAAGATCGGCGAGCCGTTGAATCGGGGCGCGGCTGCGCTGAGCTTCCGCGACCATCTGCACGATGCGCGCAAGCACCGTATCGGATCCGATTTTCTCGGCGCGCATGATCAAACTTCCGGTGCCGTTGAGGGTGCCGCCGATCACATTGGCCCCCGGTACTTTCCCGACGGGCATTGATTCGCCGGTCACCATGGATTCGTCGATCGCGCTATGACCCTCGAGCACCGCACCATCGACAGGCACGCTGTCGCCGGGGCGCACGCGCAAGCAGTCGCCGACTTGAACCGCTTCGAGCGGCACTTCTTCGTCGCTTCCGTCACCTCGAACGCGCCGTGCGGTTTTCGGAGCGAGGTTGAGCAGCGCGCGAATGGCGCCGCCAGTCTGCTCGCGTGCGCGCAGTTCCAGAACCTGGCCGAGCAGCACAAGCACGGTGATGACGGCGGCGGCCTCGTAATAAACCGGCACGACGCCGCCTTGCCGCAGATTCTCCGGAAACAGCCCGGGCACAAAGGTCGCGGCGAGGCTGTAGAGATAAGCGGTACCAATGCCGAGCGCGATCAGGCTGAACATGTTCAGCGACCGGTTACGCACCGACGCCCAGCCGCGGACAAAAAATGGCGAACCCGCCCACAGCACGACCGGCGTCGCGAGCAGGAACTGAACCCAAATCGACAATTGCGGCGAGAAGAAATTGTGCAGACTCAGGCCCGGCGCGTGCGCGCCCATTTCCAGGACCACGACGGGAACGGCGAGAGCGGCGCCGATCCAGAAGCGTCGCGACATGTCGATCAGTTCGGGGTTGGGACCGGTCTTTTCGCCACTGGTCACGGGCTCCAGCGCCATCCCACAAATCGGGCAACTGCCTGGTGCCTGCTGCCGGACCTGCGGATGCATCGGGCAGGTGTAGATCGTGCCGGCCGGCGCCGTTTGCGGCTTGCTCGTTTTCTTTGTCAGAAACTTTTCCGGCGCCTGGGCGAACTTGGTGCGGCAGCCGGTCGAACAGAAATGAACGAGCCGACCAGAATAAAGGTAATTGTGCGCCGATTTTGCCGGATCGATCCGCATCCCGCAGACCGGGTCGATCGCACTGGAAAATGACCCCGGCTGGTGCACGGTTGCTGAGCCTTACTTCGACTTGAAACGGGTACCCGGTAGGGGTATATAAGCCGCATGCAAGCGATTGCCAAGAGTTCAGTGCTCAAACGGCTGCGGCGGATCGAGGGTCAGGTGCGCGGTCTTGCGCGCATGGTTGAAGACGACCGCTATTGCATCGATATCGTGACCCAGCTTTCGGCGGTGCGTGCCGCCTTGCGCCGCGCCGAGGAGGAGATTCTGGCGGATCATGCAGCACATTGCGTCGAGAATGCCATCACCTCGGGCAACAAAGTCGACCAGCGCCGCAAGGTTGCCGAACTGATCGACGTGATCTCGCGCAGCAATCGATGAAAAAGCCGACCCGTCGAGCAGGCGCGTCACGCACCAAGCGCACATCCTCGATTGCGATCAAGCGCGCCTACGATAATCCGGGCCCGCATGACGGCGTGCGTATTCTCATCGATCGGCTATGGCCGCGCGGCCTCTCCAAAGCCGAACTGAAAATCGACGCTTGGCCGCGCCAGCTAACGCCTTCAACGGGTTTGCGTAAATGGTACGGCCATGAACCGGCGCGCTTTGCCGAATTTCGCCGCCGCTACCGCGCCGAACTCGCCGAGTACGCACACGACCTCGAGGCGCTGCGCGCAATGGTGAAGGGGCGCGCCGCGACGCTGATAACAGCCACGCGCGAGGTCGATCTGAGCCATGCCGTGGTCATGCGCGAGATCCTGCAACCGAAGAAGAAATAGCGGCGAAGTCAGCCCAATTTTCTACGCGCGAGTGCCGCGCCACGGGCGAGCGCTGCAAGCTTCGCCGCGGCGACGTCGCGGCGCATCGGCGCCATGCCGCAATTGGTGCATGGAACGATCCGGTGCGGCGGAACATATTCAGCCACCGCCGCGATCACTCCTGCAACTTCTTCCGGCGTCTCGATCGCGTCATTGGCGACGTCGATTGCGCCGATCAAGACATCCTTGCCGTCGAGAAGCTTGAGCACGCTCATCGGCACGTGCGAATGGATGCACTCGAGCGACACCTGATCGATGCGGCTTTTGGCCAGCGCCGGAAAGAACTCTTCGTACTGGCGCCATTCGGCGCCGAGCGTTGCCTTCCATTGAATATTGGCCGGGATGCCGTAGCCGTAGCAGATATGGACCGCGGTGGTGCAGGTCAGCCCTTCGACGGCGCGGTGCAACGCCTCGATACCCCAGCCGGCGGCGGCTTCCATATAGACGTTGAAGGCCGGCTCGTCGAATTGGATGACATCGACGCCGTCGGCGGCGAGCCCGCGCGCCTCTTCGTTGAGCAGCGCGGCGAAAGCCATCGCCATTTTTACGCGGTCGCCATAATGGGCATCGGCGATGGTATCGACGATCGTCATCGGGCCGGGCAGCGTGAATTTAAGCTGCTTTCTGGTGTGGGTGCGGGCCAGCCGCGCTTCGCGGGCATGGACGCGGGCGCGCAAGCGCAGCGGGCCGACCACGGTGGGACACATTGCTTTGTAGCGGTCGTTGCGAATGCCCATCTCGACGCGCTTATCGAAGTCGATGCCGTCCACCGCTTCGAGGAAGCCGTGCACGAAATGCTGGCGCGCCTGCTCGCCGTCGGTGAGGATATCGATCCCGGCGTCCTCCTGAATTTTGAGCGCGAGCAGAGTGGCGTCGTCCTTGGCGGCGGCCAGCTCTTCGCCTTCGAGCCGCCACGGCGCCCACAGCTTTTCCGGCGTCGCAAGCCAAGCCGGCTTGGGCAGGCTGCCGGCGATTGTGGTCGGGAACAGCGTTTGGCCTGTTGTCATGGTGATGTTTTCGCGCCGATCAGGAGATCGACAATCCGGCGGGTGGGCGCCAATCATACAACCAATCGTAATTCTGTAAGAGTCGCTCGCCGCCAATCAGCCGCATCGCCGTGTTCCGCAACATAGCCGCGGCGCCGGCACGGTGATAGCGCTTGCCGTTGCGCGCGGCGAGCCGCTGCACTTTGCGGGTGCGGCCGCGCCTGATCGCGGAATAGCTTTCCCAGGCGCTAGCCGGGTCGTCGGGCATGCGGGCGAGACACTGCGCTGCAACGGCGGCGTCTTCGATGGCCATGGCCGCGCCTTGCGCCAGAAACGGGAGCATCGCATGCGCTGCATCGCCGAGAAGCGCGACCGGGCCTTGCGCGAAGCTCGCAAGCAGCGCGGTGTCATGCAGCGCCCATTTCAGCCAAGCGTCCGGTGCGCGAAACACCGAATGCGGCTGCGGGGCCCAGTGCCGCGACGATAGCCGCGCCAACAGCTCGACCCGGCTCGCCGGTTCGCTCCAGCCGGGCCCGCTCCAATTGTCGGCGGTGATCACCACGACATTGATGAGCTTGCCGCCCTTCACCGGATAATGAACCAGGTGTGCATCGCGCCCGAGCCAGAGGTGAATGAACGGCTCCCGGAACTCGGGCGCAAGCTGTGCCGCCGGCACAAGCGCGCGCCAAGCGGTGCGGCCGGCAAAATGCGGCGGCGCTTTCGCGGCGATCCGCGCCCGCGCGGCCGACCACAGCCCGTCGGCCGCGATCAGGGCGTGGGCGTGTTCGGTCCATAGGCCCTTTGCCCCGCGCGCGGAAACAGTGACGCCGTGCGGATGCGCGGCAAAATCCTCCATGCTCATCCCGAGCCGGAGCACGACGTTGAGATCTTGCACCGCCGCCTCGCCGAGCACCGCCTGCAGATCGCCGCGATGGATAACCCAGTACGGTGCGCCGTAACGCTGCGTCACTTCTGAGCCAAGCGGAATGCGCACGATCTCGCGGCCGGTGCATCCGCCGAGCACGCGTATCGCGGTCGGTGCCACCACGTGCGGCTGCAAACGATCGGCGAGGCCAAGGCCGATTAGGATACGCGTGGCGTTGGGTGACAGTTGGATTCCAGCGCCGGTCTCTTCGAGCCGTTCGGCTTGTTCAAGCACTAGCGCGCGAAAACCACTGCGTGCCAGCGCCAGCGCCGCGGTGAGCCCGCCAATACCTGCACCTGCGATGATGACAGTACGCGAGGACGGCGCCGCCATCGCCAACCGGTCAGACCGGTACGATTTTCAGCGCGCATTCCGGCGGCCGCGCTTCATTGGGTTTGAGCGCCGGATTGTAGCGGTAAAGCGTCGAACAATAGGGGCAAACGAATTCGGTATCGTCACCCATATCGCAGAAAACATGCGGATGATCGAATGGCGGCATGGCGCCGATGCACATGAATTCCTTAGCGCCGATCTCTATTTCGGCAACGCCGACATCGTTATGGAAATGCGGAACGATATTCTCGGTCATGCTATTGATTGCTTGCTGGTGATTGCGCCGGCACCATGACGGTCGGAAACGGTGAATTTCCCCCGGGACAGTGCTGAAAAAGCCGCAAATGCCAGCCAGCTATGGCAGGTTCGGACCCCGACCACAATGGAAAACGGAAACCGCCTTACCGCGCTTGCACGCCATCCGGCGGCTAGCGTCGCTTTGGGCGCGTTGTTCGCGATTGCTGCGGCCTTTTTCCTGCGCGGCGGCGTTGCCGCGCATGCGCGCCTAACGGCGGCTGACGACCCGATCGCGGTCACCGACCAGGCGCTCGCCGCGACGTTCGATCGCGACGTCGCCGAGCGTGAAATCTACGACGCGCTTGCGGCGGGCGACGTCGATCTGGCGCAAAGCTTTGTCGCGCTTGCGGCCGAGCGCAATGTTCCGATCGATCCGGCGCTGGCGGACAAGCTCAAAGAAACTGAAGCGGATCAGCACACGTTTGCCAACACGGCGGGCCGCTTCGTGCATGGCCTGTGGACCGGCGAACCGACCGATTTTGCGAGCCTCACCGGCACGGCCTTTGGGGATCTGTTCGTGTTTGGCGACATCCGCGACGCCGCGCGCGAAGGCACACGCTACTTGAGCGGCCAGCAATTCGACCCGTGGATTTTGGGCCTTGCCGGAGTCGGCATCGCGATCACGGCAGCCACCTATGCGAGTTTCGGGGCAACGGCGCCCGAGCGTGTTGGCGTCTCAATGGTCAAGGCAGCGCGCCAGACCGGCCGGCTTAATCCGGCGCTTGCGGTGCGCGTTGCGCGTGAAGCGGTGAAAGTCGAAGGCGCCGGCGGGCTCGTTGGACTTGCGCAAAATACCGGGCGCGTCGAGGCCAAAGCCGGCAGCCAGGCGGCGCTCGACGGTTTGGCGATCGCGCAAGAGCCGCAGGACATGTCGCGCCTGGCGCGGCTCGCCGCCGCCAAGGGCGGCAAAACGCGCGCAATCGTCAAACTTCTCGGCCGCGCCGCGATCGTGCTCACCGCGAGCGCGCTCGAACTCGCGTCGTGGCTGCTTTGGGCCGGCTTTGCGCTGCTCGGATTTTGCGCTTCCTGCAAGGCCGCAGCCGAGCGCGCGACGCAGCGCCATCTCGATCGCCGAAAACTGCGCTGCGCAACTGCCTAAGAAGCGATCATCCTTTGACCAGCGGACAGGCCAGATTGGGCGGGCCGAACGCCTGTTCGCCAGGGATGCGGGTGAGTATCTGATAATAATCCCAAGGGTGCTTGGAATCCTCCGGCTTTTTGACCTGCACCAGCATCAAGTCGTGCACCATCAGCCCGTCCTCACGCAAACGCCCGTTATGCGCGAAGAAATCCTCAACCGGCGTCTCGCGCATCTTAGCCGCGACCTTGAGCGGCTCGTCGGTACCGGCGGCCTCGATCGCCTTGAGATAATGCATCACTGACGAATAGACACCGGCCTGCCACATCGTCGGCATGTGATTGACCTTGGCGAAGAAGCGGTTCGACCATTCGCGGGTCTTGTCGTCGGTGTCCCAGTAGAAAGACGTCGTCAGCAACAGGCCCTGCGCGGCTTTGAGTCCGAGCGCGTTGACGTCGGTGATCAGCACCAACAGGCCGGCCATCTGCTGGCCGCCCTGGAAAATGCCGAATTCGCCGCCGAGCTTGATCGCATTGACGTTGTCGGGCGGGCCGCTGGCGAGCCCAATAATCTTGGCCTTGGATGATTGCGCCTGAAGAATAAAAGACGACAGGTCGGGGGTCGAAAACGGATGCGCGACCGAGCCAATCACCTTGCCGCCATTCTGCAAGATGACCTGCGTGGCGTCCCGCTCGAGTGAATGGCCGAAGGCGTAATCGGCGGTGAGGAAGAACCAGGTGTCGCCGCCGCGCTTGACCACCTCTTGGGCCGTGCCGACCGCGAGCGCGTGCGTGTCGAACACCCATTGCATCGCGTAGGGCGAACAAAATTTGCCGTGGAAATCTGCCGTGCCGGTCGAATGGGTGATAAACAGTTTCTTGCGGTCATTGGCGACCTGCTGGACCGCCAAACCCACCGCCGAGACCGGCACGTCGACGATCAGATCGACCTTGTCGACATCGTACCATTGACGCGCGATGCCGGCGGCAACATCGGGCTTGATCTGGTGGTCGGCGGAGATAACGGCAATCGGCTTGCCCAACACTTTGCCGCCGAAATCTGCGGCCGCCATTTGCGCGGCCGTGACCGAGCCGGGGCCGGTTGCGCTTGCCGCCGGTCCGGACAGGTCGGTCAAGACCCCGATCCTGACGACATCATCGGAAACTTGCGCGTCAGCCGCGCCGGCGGAAAACACAAGCAAACTCGCAAGGCAAGCAAGCCGATGCATGAAGGTCCTCCCGTTCGAATTTGCCGCTAGCCTAGCCCGATCTGAAGCCGACATCACCGGCGTTCTGGTGCATCTTCGCTTCGCGGCAGCGGGATCGTATGGTTGCGGCATGCCACAGTTTACGCACCAGGGCGTGGACATCGCCTTTATAGAGGAAGGGGAGGGCGAACCCATTGTGCTCGTCCACGGCTTTGCGTCGAACAAGGAGATCAACTGGGTCGCGCCGGGCTGGATGACGACATTGGCCCGGGCCGGCCGCCGCGCGATTGCGCTCGACAATCGCGGCCACGGCGCGTCCGGCAAGCTCTACGACCCGGTCGCCTATCACAGTGCGATCATGGCGGAGGATGTGCGAGCGCTGCTCGACTACCTTGGCCTGCCTCGCACCGACGTGATGGGCTATTCGATGGGAGCGCGGATTACGGCATTCCTTGCCTTGGCGCATCCTGATCGCGTGCGCGCCGCGGTCTTGGGCGGGCTCGGCTTTCGTCTGGTCGAGGGCGTGGGATTGCCGGATACGATTGCTGACGCGCTTGAAGCTCCATCGCTTGCCGATGTCGCCGATCCGACGGCCTACATGTTCCGCGCCTTTGCCGAACAAACCAAATCGGATTTGCATGCGCTTGCTGCCTGCATGCGCGGTTCGCGGCAGTCGTTGAGCCGCACCGAAGTCGCCGGGATCGCGGTGCCGGTCATGGTCGCGGTCGGCGAGAACGACCCGATCGCCGGCTCGCCAGAGGCTCTCGCCGTGCTGATCCCAGGCGCAAAAGCCCTTGTCATCCCCGGACGGGACCACATGTTGGCGGTCGGCGACCGGGTGTTTAAGTCGGCCGTGATCGAATTTTTGGCAAAGCGGCCGTGATAGGCCTTTGAACCAGTTGGATCATTCAGTGGCCGATAATATGGGCCGTTGGCTGGCTCCTGGTATTGCGCACCTTCGTGCCCAATATGATAGAAGGTCCCGCCACTTTCCGGAGACTTTGCCATGGCGCAACATCAAACGCGGCCGGCCATCGACAAGCTCGATCCTGTCTGGGCGCGCATCCGGCGCGAGGCCGAGGATGTCGTGCGGCGCGAACCGGAATTGGCCGCATTCATCTATTCGACCGTCTTGCACCATGACACGCTTGAAGCCGCCATCGCATATCGATTGGCCGGACAGATTGACCATCCGACATTGTCCGGCGAATTGATCCGCCAAGCCTATGCCGACGCGCTCAAGGATGTCCCTGCGATCGGCGAGGCATTCCGCGCCGACATTATGGCGACGGCCGATCGCGACCCGGCCACCCACCGTCTGATCGAGCCGGTTCTCTACTACAAAGGATTCCACGCCATTCAGACCTATCGGTTGGCGCATTGGTTGTGGACCAGGGGCCGCCGCGATTTCGCGCTCTATCTGCAAAGCCGCGCATCGGCGATGTTTCAGTGCGATATCCATCCGGCGGCCAAGATCGGCCGCGGTATTTTCCTCGATCATGCCACTGGGCTCGTGGTCGGCGAGACCGCGGAGATCGATGATGACGTTTCCATGTTGCACGATGTGACGCTCGGCGGCACCGGCAAGGAGGCGGGCGATCGTCATCCGAAAATCCGCTATGGCGTCATGATCGGCGCCGGAGCCAAAATTCTTGGCAATATCGAAGTGGGTCATTGCGCCCGGATCGCGGCGGGTTCTGTCGTGATCAAGCCGGTGCCAAACAACGTCACGGTGGCGGGCGTGCCGGCCAAGGTGATCGGCGTTGCCGGCTGTCCCGAGCCGGCGCGTTCGATGGACCAAATGTTTCAGGGCGACCTATGAGGGGTAATCGCTGCCGCGGCTTTTCAACATCATAGGCTCGCAGCGATGATCCATATCATCAGATCGATCCCGAAGCTCGCAATGAGCTTGCGGGATCATGATTGCGGAGATAGGCGGTGGACGTCCAGGAAGTTCGCAAGCTTGACGCTTACTTGAAAAAGCTATTCGGCAATGCCCGCATCCGCGTGGTGCCGCGGCCGAAGA
>Ga0306920_100015794_pt1 | contig 10367 bp, 13 predicted proteins | sample flu12Cox44000170_FD_204666 | JGI IMG/M metagenome (GOLD analysis project Ga0306920, IMG submission 204666) | Lab enrichment of tropical soil microbial communities from Luquillo Experimental Forest, Puerto Rico - flux4day.12C.oxic.44.000.170 (v2)... | ecosystem: Environmental > Terrestrial >...
CCGGAGGACCTTGCCTTTGCCGAGAGCCGGATACGAAAGGAGACGATCGCGGCGGAAGACATCCTGCACGATCTCGGAGCGTTCGCGGTCGTATCATCCGACAGTCAGGCGATGGGGCGTGTCGGTGAGGTGATCACGCGCACATGGCAAACTGCGGACAAGATGAAAAAGCAGTTTGGGCGATTGTCGGAGGAAACCGGCCACAACGATAACTTCAGGGCCAGGCGCTACATCGCCAAGTACACGATCAACCCGGCGATAGCGCAGGGCATATCCAACCATGTCGGCTCGATCGAAGTCGGGAAGATGGCTGACATCGTGATCTGGGATCCGGCCTTCTTCGGCATAAAGCCCGACATGGTCCTCAAATCGGGCATGATCGCCGCCGCGATCATGGGTGATCCCAATGCTTCGATTCCCACGCCTCAGCCCGAGTACTATCGGCCGATGTTCGGCGCGTTCGGCCGTTCCGTCGGCAGAAGCTCGGCGACCTTTGTCAGCCAGGCTTCACTGGAAAAGACGAGACAGCTTGGACTAGCCAAGCAGATCGTTCCCGTTTCGAACACGCGAACGATCGGCAAGCATTCGATGGTTCTCAATAACGCAGTCCCTCACATAGAGGTCGATTCCGAAACCTACGAGGTCCGAGCAGACGGTCGGTTGCTCACCTGTCCGCCGGTAAGGGTGGTCCCAATGTCTCAGCGCTACTTCATGTATTGATACGCTGCCGTGCAATCGTATTCACAATGGGAGGGTCCGATGACCGGCGTGGAGTTGCCGTACCCGTTTCGATCATTCTTGCGACTGCAGAGCTGGCTTTCACCTTCGTTCCCGAATGGCGCGTACAGCTATTCGCACGGTCTCGAATGGGCAGCCGAAGCCGGCCAGATCCATGACCGCTCAAGCCTGGTTGATTGGCTTGAGGCCGATCTTTGTTACGGTTCCGGACGGAATGAAGCAATTTTCTTCAGTGAAGCATATCGGTGCGCGATCGACGGTGATCAAGCCAAGTTGACGCGTGTTGCGGAGCTGGCGGCAGCCTTCCGTGGGACATCGGAATTCGCGCTTGAATCGTCGCAACAGGCGACCGCTTGCCTCACTACACTTCGCCAGGTATGGCCCCATGGTATCCTGGACTTATTGTTGGCGACGGGCTGTCAGCCGGTCCTGGCTGTTGTCCTGGGAGCTCGGTCAGCAAGCGAACGAATCCCGGTGCGCGTAGCGCTGCCGGCCTTTCTGCACAGCTATGTCGCCAATCTGGCAATCGCCGGCGTGAGGTTGATCCCCCTAGGGCAGACCGACGGTCAACTTGCCATCTCGGAGCTTGAGGACGCGATTTTGTCAGCTAGCGCGCAAGGCAACTGCGCGACGCTCGACGATCTGGGCTCCGCGGGAATTATGGTTGAGCTCGCATCTATCGGGCATGAAACCCAGTATACGAGGTTGTTCCGGTCATGAAAGGAATTCAAAGCGAAAAGCTGCGCCTTGGCGACAGAGCGGCTCCGGTACATCACGGTCCGTTTCGCATCGGGATCGGAGGGCCAGTTGGTTCGGGCAAGACGGCGCTGGTCGAGGGGCTTTGCAAGCATCTCCGGGATTTCTATGAAATCTACGTGATTACCAACGACATCTACACCAAAGAAGATCAGCTCATCTTGACCCGCGCGCAGGCGCTGCCGGCGGAGCGCATCATGGGCGTTGAGACAGGCGGCTGCCCGCATACCGCGATACGCGAGGACGCTTCGATGAACCTCGGCGCGATCGCGGATATGAGTTCGAAATTTCCACAAGCAGACCTCTGTTTCGTGGAATCGGGTGGCGACAATCTTGCGGCAACCTTTAGTCCCGAGCTTGCGGACCTGACTATCTACGTGATCGATGTAGCCGCGGGTGAAAAGATTCCACGCAAGGGTGGTCCCGGCATAACGCGATCCGATCTGCTCGTGATCAACAAGATCGATTTGGCACCCCTGGTGGGCGCCAATCTTCAGGTCATGGAATCGGATGCCAGACGTATGCGAGCCACGCGACCGTTCATTTTTTCCAATCTGAAGAGCGGACAGGGCGTCGATGAGGTCGCGCACTTCATTCTCGAAAAGGGCGGGCTAACCGCCGTGACTCTTTAGCGTGTATCTCGATCGCGATGCCACGCCGCTATCGGCGCGAATTTCCCTTGATGTTGGGTGCGCCTTTATCGATGCGGAGGCCGATCGCCTTCGCAGGCAAACGTCGCCGCGTTGAGCGCTTCGGTCGCGCCAGCGTAGCACATAGGCTGTTTGTTGGCATCGTTGACCAGGCGCCAGAGAACGCCCTTGGCACTCACTTGCCGTTATTGCGCGTACCACGTGTCCTTGCCTTCAGGCGTCTTGCCGGGGAACGCTCGGATGTCTTCGCCGCCCGAGCAAAGCGTGACGGCGGCCGGAGGCGGGGTAACGTGGAAGCCGAATTCCCTTCGCGCTTCGCGAAAGTTCAAGTCTGGGACACCCTGGGCCTTGCGCTCGGCATTCTTTTCCGCCCACACATCACAGAAAAATGCATCAGACATTTGGCTCCTCGGCGCAAGCTTCAGCAGCGACAGACGCCGTTATGACAGTAGCGGCCAATTCCTTATCGGAAATCCGGCTCTCCCAGCTTCTGCGCTGGATTGACGTCCACCAGCAGGCGGCAAACCAGGCCAACCGGTGCAAAGTCGACCTCAACTCTAGCGCCGGGTAGCACTTTTGAAATCAGGCGCAGGCCAAACCCCTTGTGCCGAGGCTTGCGAACCTCCGGCCCGCCGTGCTCGCGCCACTGCACGGCGAGGGTCCGGTCATCACCATTGAGAAGAATATCCCATAGTACTTCAACCGCCCCCGACGTGGACGCCAGCGCTCCGTGCTTGCTGGCGTTGGTTGCGAGCTCGTGAAAGACCATGTGAAGCGAAAGCACAAGTGGTGGTTCGAGCACGACATCCGGCCCCGCTGCACGTATTCGACCTCTGCGAACCTCGGCATATGGCTTCAGCGTTCGCTTCAGGAGATCAGCCTGGGTGACACGGTGATCGCTTGCACTCTCAAGCAGACCATAAGCGTCTGAAAGAGCTGAGAGTCTTGCAGTGAGCGCATCGCGATATCCGTCTGCTGTGGAGGATTCCGTCTGGATGACAAGGCATTGAAAGACCGTCAGCAGATTGCGGATCCGGTGCTGCAGCTCACGGACCAGGAGATTGAGTGACGCATCGCACCGCGAAGGGTCACCCGTGGGTTCCCAGATTTCGCCGGCGGCGACCCCCGGGGCGACGTGTGGCGATCGCTCGACAACAGTTGGCCTCATACGCACCTCCTCAAGCGGGTGAAGCAGCTAACAGCGACGGCAGATCTTTAGTCTCCTGTCGAAAGCAGCGTCTTCCACCCCTTGGGTTGCGTTGAAGATCGTGATGCGCCTCTGCACCTCCTCTTCTCGTGCAGAGTTTGGATCGAAGCTGCGCCCTCGCGGCTGAACGCGGACGCTCTCGGGAGCGTCTGCAGTAACCCTCGAATTCTGCGACGACTCGGCAACTGCGACAACGGACGCGAAGGTCAGAGTGAAAAGCACTGCTATCGATACAAGCCAATGCATGAGTTTGCTCCGAGACTGAAGGCTTGGTTGGAATATCGTGCGCGAGCTCGTCTCTGCTTGTTGGAAAAACGTCGGCGGCTCGGTCGGCGTATATTGGAGCGCCCAGCGACCATGTGCTTGCTTTAGATTATTGTCATTGGAGTCATCTTGCCGAAATCAAGTGGTACCACGCGTCCAACGCTTACTTGTTGGGCAGCGGAGCAGTGCGAAGTTTGTCGACGGACGTAAAACGTTGGTTTGCGTCCCTAAGACCAATTGGGAACTCGAAACAACTCACGTCAGAATAGAAGAGCGCGAAGTCTTCAGAATATCATTTGGGCCGAACACGTCGTCAACCAGGCAAGATAGGTACGGCGGAAGATGACGATGAGCTCGTCAAGTTTAGGTAACGTAAGAGCAATGATGGCACAGGGGCCCGAAGATCGGACATCCATGAGCATTGCTGCTCTCGAAAACGCGCCCAAAGGCGCTGCAAGAAGTGATGCCATTGATCGAGGGTTGCTGAATCCCATTGTTGAAATCTTTCCGGTCGGAGCGGTCAAGCGGCTTGGCACTGGATGGGGCGGCTGGTTTTCAGAGAGCGTTCACGCTTCGATCGGACGCAGGATTGAATTTCGCTTCCGGGCTCCGATTCATCTTCTGGTCATGTATCACGAAGGCGGCCGCCGCGACGGTGAAACGATCATTGACGGCTTGGCTTCATCCAGGGCTCGGAGTTTCGCAAACAAGCTGACCTTCGTGCCAGCTGGGCGCCCTTATCGGGAATGGCACGAAACCGGTGCATCCACTCGTCTGTCGTTCCTGTATGTGGATCCTGTTCAGTTTCAGAAGGCGACCGAGACAGACTACGTGCCCCGGATCTACTTTGAGGATTCCATCGTTTGGGAAACGGCCGCGAAACTGAAGCGCGTTATCGAAGGCGCTCGGGAGGAAAAAGCGCGGTATCTTGAGGCCCTTACCAACGTGCTTGCTCTCGAGTTGTCGGGCATTGACGATAACGGCGTTCGTGACCCGTCCTTAAATCGCGGTGGTCTCGCCAGCTGGCAAAGGCGGATTGTTGCCAGCTACATTGAAGACCATCTGAGCGAACAGATCCCTCTGGTCACTCTAGCCGGCCTGGTGCGCCTCAGCCAGCATCATTTCTGTCGGGCCTTCAAGCAGTCTTTTGGTCTTCCACCGCACGCATACCACGTGCATAGGCGAATTGAGCGAGCCAAAGTGCTACTGGCCGAAGGCACGGCTTCGGTCACGGATATTGGGCTCACTCTGGGTTACGCCCAAACCAGTTCGTTCAGTGTTGCCTTTCGCAAGATGACGGGACGGACGCCGAGCGAGTATCGTAGGGAATTCAAATAGTACACAGCTCCTCCAAGCGTCGCTTTGATTGGATGTTCTTCGGTTTCCAACGATGAGTTGCGCTGCGACTTGCCGCGAGTCAAGATCATGGATCGATGGTCGATGGATCACCGTCGATCGGAAAGGTCAGGACTGACGTGGCCCCGTCGATCTCAAAACGATGTACGATCTCTCCGTCGATTTTCCTAGCGAGCTCTACGACTATTTGTAGTCCATTACCCGATTGTGCTGCGCCATTTGACGACCCGTTGTCGGTCACCTGGCACTGGGCGATGGGTCCTGAAGCAGACAGTTCGATCCTGATTGCTCCACCCCGACCGTCGAAGGCATGCCGAGCGGAGTTTGCTATCAGTTCTGAGACGATCATCCCGAGCATCCAGCAGCGGTCCGAACGCATTTTGACAGGATGTTCGACGAGCGTCAGCTCGATATTTCTGTCGTCCAGCTTGGCTCGTTTGATCGACTGGCACAGTACACGAACGTAGTCTGATGCATCCATGACCGTGCTGTAGGTCGGCATTTGGAGAGCATGATACAGGCATGCGTGATTGTGCAGAAGCGCCTTCACTCCTTCGAGTGCAATTTCGACCTTGTCTCCCGTCGATCGCGCTGCCGCGAGTGAAACGAGTGCGATCATCGATGTGAACTCGTTAATGGTCCTGTGGGTGAGCTCTCGGACCAGGAGATAGTCGTCCAAGGATGATGAAGGCTTCGGATCAAAGTGACCACCCACTGTCTGTTCCTCGCTCAAGGACACTTGAGAAGGAGCCTCGATGTGGCTCTCGTCCCCACAATTTCTTTACCCTCTTTTGTCCGTTCAGAGAGCTTCCAGAATTGCGAGACATTTTCCGCCTTTGCGGAAATGTGCATGCACGAGAATCCCGCGCCGCAAAATGCCCGAAGCGGCGCGCGTGCAACGAGTTTTCAAGGCATCATCAGATTGGAAATATGCTGCGATTTTCTCTATCTTGCCCAAGTTGGCCGCGTCCACGCGCGTGTGTGTGGATTCTTTTACGGCGGCGTGTAAATTTTGAACGTGCGGTGCCACCTTCCTTCAGGAACGGCAGCATGGTTAGCTGCGTGACGAGCGCGCCCATGTTCCTTGCTATTTTCGAAGTACATCCGAAGGCGGAGCGGTTCGACGAATATGTTGCGCTTGCAAAGCGTCTCAGGCCAATGCTGGAAAAGATCGATGGCTTCGTCGACGACGAGCGCTCCCAGAGTAAATGGCGTGCCGGCTGGGTGCTCTCGTTATCAACGTGGCGCGGCGAAAAATTGATGGTTCTGTGGCGGACCACGGGCGTCCATCACATTGCCCAGAAGCAGGGCCGCGCCGAGATCCTCGAAGATTATCATCTGAGGATTGGCGACGTCAGGTCGATACGGACACTCCGGACAACGCGCCAATCCGAGCAGCGGTTCGACAAAACGGAACTAGGCGCAAAATTCACAACGGTGACTGAGCTCACGCCGGATCGCGAGACATGCAGTTTGACTGCGGCTCTCGGCCTCGCGTGCGGGTTCGCGCCAGCAACTCCGCATTGATGGCAACGATGATCGTGCTCAGCGACATGAGTGCGGCACCGATGGCGGGGTTGAGCAGGATCCCCCAGGGGTAGGCGATGCCGGCTGCCAGCGGAATGGCCAGGATATTATAGCCGGTCGCCCAAACGAGGTTCTGGAGCATTTTCCGATAAGTTGCGCGCGACAGCTCCAGGATCGCAAACACGTCGCGGGGATCGCTGCGCACAAGCACGACATCCGCCGCCTCGATCGCGACGTCTGTTCCGGTCCCGATGGCGATTCCGAGGTCGGAGGCGACGAGTGCGGGTGCGTCGTTGACGCCGTCTCCGATCATCGCGACGGCCACGCCACTCGCCTTGATCTCGCGCACTTTTTCCGCCTTTTGTTGCGGCAGCACTTCGGCGAAATAGTCATCAAGGCCCAGTCGCGCGGCGACAGTTCGGGCTACTTCAGCCGAATCGCCGGTAACCATCATGCAGCGGAGGCCAGCTGCCTTCAGACGCAATATTGCGTCGAAGGACTCTCGCCGTATGATATCCGCGAGAGCGATAGCGCCAACGATTCGGTCGTCGACAAGCAGGTAAATCAGCGTGTTGCCGCCTTCGGCGAGCTTCTTGCTCCTTTGATTCCGAATTGTGAGTCCTTGCTCTCGAACATAGGTTGGACTGACAACCTTGACGCTCCGCCCTTCAATAAGGCCCTCTGCACCGCGTCCTGGGAGGCTTTTGAACATCTGATTTGACTTCAACTTTATGCCGCGCTCCTTGGCTTCACGCACGACGCCCTCGGCTATCGGATGTTCCGATTGATTTTCCAGTGCGGCAGCCAAGGCTAGGATTTCTTCTTCACGCCAGCCTGCCGCCAATTCGACCACGGCCGATATGCCGAAACGACCTTCGGTCAGCGTGCCGGTCTTGTCGAATAGCACCACACCGAGATTGCGTGCGCGCTCGAAGGCAGCGCGATCGCGCACAAGAAGGCCGCTCTGCACCGACAGTCGCGTACTCACGGCCACAACCAGCGGTACCGCCAGGCCGAGGGCGTGCGGGCAGGTGATGACCATGACCGTCACCATTCGTTCGAGTGCGAAGTCAAAGGCTTGGCCATACGCAAGCCAAAACACGAGGGTTGCGGTACCGAGCGCCAGAGCGATGCAGGTCAACCACAGTGCCGCCCGATTGGCCAGATCCTGGGTTCGAGATCGTGTTCCCTGCGCTTGCATGACCAGAGCGATAATCTGGTTCAGATAGGTATCATCGCCTGTCTTGGTCACCTTGATAATGAGGGCACCTTCTCCGTTGATGGCTCCGCCAACCGCTTCCTGGCCCTCGCTTTTGTCGAGCGGATGTGACTCGCCGGTCAGCATGGCTTCGTTGAAGCTAGATCGTCCTTGCAGAATGATGCCGTCGGTCGGAACGCGTTCGCCAGGCTTGACGACGACGCTGTCTCCGCGTCTGAGTTCAGCGACAGGGATTTCTTCGGTCTTGTCGTCCGTCGTCAGCCGATGCGCGGTTGCGGGCAGCAGTTGAGCGAGCGTTTCAAGCGCCCGCGACGCGCCGATCACCGACTTCATCTCGATCCAATGCCCAAGCAGCATGACATCGATGAGAGTGGCCAGTTCCCAGAAAAACGCTTTGCCGTCGAGACCGAACGTTACCGCGCTCGAATAAACGTAAGCGACCGTAACAGCAACACCAATGAGGGTCGTCATTCCGGGCCGGCGGCCCGACAGCTCGCTGATGAGCCCCCTAAGGAATGGTGCGCCGCCATAGCAGTACACGATCGTTGAGAGACCGAAGAGCACATAGGAGTCGCCGGAGAAGGCGGCGATCCGATGTAAGCCAAGAACGTCCCGGATCGCCGGCGAGAGGAGCAGAATAGGGACCGTCAAGGCAAGGGAAACCCAGAACCGACGCCGGTAGTCCGCAACGTGGTCGTGCTGGGCATGGTCGCTCGTGTGATCATGCCGCATGCGTCCGGTCGCAGGGTGTCTACTCACCTCATGAATGTGGGACACGGTCATTTGCGCATGAAGCCAATTGCCATTTAGCAGGACACCTCATAGCAAGAGCGACAGAGAGCCGCTTTGGGTTGTTTGCTGCGACCTCTCGGCCCTTGCGCAAGACGGCGCGCGATTGCAAGCCCCAATGGACTCGTTGGGTCGAGATTCCAGCTCCACGCACCAGATCTTTATCGACGTCAGATCTCTCTCTCTTCTCGATTTCTTTGCAGGTCCGGGTCAGGTAACAGTCGTGTGAAGATGCTGCATTGGTGGACCATCCCAAGCGTGTACGCTAACAACCCTAACGGGAGATCCGAACGCCCCAGGGCGCCGGATGCTCTTAAAGGCTCTTCAGCGATACAGATTTTGGCTTGCTAGGCGCGTTTCAATGGCGTGTGCAATTCAGTCGAAAGCACAAATTGCACAGGAATGGGCAGATGGAAGGGTCCTGCTTCTAACCACGAGTTCCTTGCATTTGTGGTCAGGATGGGTCCGGAATATGCTAAACTCGTCGTTCACCCGGGACGCGCGGATGATGCCCAGATTCCGCGCAAATGACGGGAACTCGCTCAATGAGAGAAGGCGCCCCTCCTGTCTCACCTGTCTCAGCTGCAGACGACCAAATCGTATTTGTAGTTGACGACGATCCGCTCACGCGCGGTGCGCTTAGCAGCCTGTTCCGCTCGATCGGTTTGCAGGTGAAGGCATTCGCTTCCGCTAACGAGTTGCTGCAGTATCCACTGCCCGCCGTGCCGAGTTGCCTAGTCTTAGATATCAGAATGCCAAGGATAAGCGGCTTTGAACTGCAAAGCGAACTCGGCCGTTCCGGCGTCAGGATACCGATTATCTTCATTACGGGTCACGGTGATATTCCAATGTCGGTCAAGGCAATGAAGGGCGGCGCTGTTGACTTCCTTACCAAGCCTTTTCGCGATCAGGAGATACTCGACGCGGTGGCCGGAGCGCTTGAGCGCGATCGAACCCGACTCAACGAAGAGAAGGCCAATTCGGAGATGCGAGCTCGATTCGAGTTGCTGACGCCGCGTGAACGCCAAATCATGTCGTTAGTGACCGCCGGTCTTATGAATAAGCAGGTGGCGGACAAGGTAGGCATAAGCGAAATGACGGTAAAGATTCATCGCGGCCATGTGATGCGAAAGATGGGCACGAAAACGCTCGCCGATCTGGTGCTTATTGCCGAAAATCTCGGTGTTCGAGGAAAGAAAAGCTAAAAAACTAGCACCGAGGTAGTATTTCCGGAGGCCCTGTCCCATGGCACTCTGCACTCTTCGGGCGTTGGGTAGTCGCCTTCTCTGTCGTTGATGGAAAGAACAATTGACAGAAGTTCCGCTCATATCGATCGTAGATGACGACGATCTGTTTCGCACGGCCGTTGAAAAGCTTGTAAGATCACTTGGGTATACAGCTTGTACCTTCGCTTCCGCGGACGAGTATTTGCAATCATCGTTAGTCAAGACAACCCGTTGTTTGATTGCGGACGTACAAATGCCGAATATGAACGGCCTGGAGTTGCAGGAACAGTTGGCTCAACTGGGCCTTGATACGCCGATCATTTTCTTGACCGCCTATCCGGATGACGCCCTTAAGGCACGAGCGTTGAACGGGGGAGCAATTTGCTTCCTCCAGAAGCCCCTCGACCTCCAGGGACGGCGCCTTGTCGACTGCTTACGGGAGGCGCTGGACAGGTGAGCGGGGCCTACGACAACCACGTAGTGGTTCATTTTTTTTGCGAACCGCAGCCGTTGCTAACCGGCCCCCACTCGGCGAGGACGTATTGACCTCAGGATGGTGAAGGGACAGACCGAGTAAATTGGCGCGGCCGGCCATCGAAGGATGGTCGACTCGTTTGTCTCCATTCGAAGGTCGG
>Ga0306920_100015796_pt1 | contig 10366 bp, 7 predicted proteins | sample flu12Cox44000170_FD_204666 | JGI IMG/M metagenome (GOLD analysis project Ga0306920, IMG submission 204666) | Lab enrichment of tropical soil microbial communities from Luquillo Experimental Forest, Puerto Rico - flux4day.12C.oxic.44.000.170 (v2)... | ecosystem: Environmental > Terrestrial >...
GTGGTCATGCAGCAGCCAGGGATGATTGATCACGGCCTGCAGGATGAGGGCTTCGCGAGGGGGAATGGTGGCACGGTGGCCCCGATGAATGGGACTGGCCGAAAGCTGCGCACTCGCCGCCACGTACGGTTCGTCCACCGCGGTCCTGATAGCGGAAGCAGGCGCGTATCGGTCGCGAGAACCACGCGGCATGCGAGTCCATGGCGTGGCGGCGCGCGACCTCCCCCGACCGAGGGTCGACCGCATGCTTCGGCGTGCACCGGTCTCGAACATGCGATGCAGCCGCTCGCCGAAGTCGCTGCGGTAGTATTTGCGCACGGATTCATCGCCAATCGATGCAATCACTTGTGCGAGCCGCGCCTCGAACGCGGCACGTCGCTCAGGCGTGTCAAAGGCGCCAGCCTCGGCTTCGCGCATCCACAGGAGCTCCGCAAGCGGACGTGCCGACTCGATGACGTCCTTGACCGCCTCGCGTCCCCCTGCCCGTAGCAGGTCATCAGGATCCTGCCCCTGGGGCAGGCTCGCGAATTTCAGGCTCTTGCCCGGCTTGAGCAGGGGCAGCGCCAGATCCATCGCGCGGTACGCAGCCCGGCGCCCGGCCTCGTCGCCGTCAAAGCAAAGCATCGGCTCGTCCGCCATTCTCCACAGCAGTACCAGCTGATCGGGGGTCAATGCGGTGCCCAGCGGCGCGACGGCGGCCTCGTAGCCCGCCTGCACCATGGCAATCACATCAACATAGCCTTCGACGGCAATCACCGGCTCACCCTTGTGCGCGGCGAGGCGAGCGGTGGCGATGTTGTAGAGGGTGGCGCCTTTGTGAAAGAGAGCCGTCTCGGGAGAGTTGAGGTATTTCGCCGGCGCGTCGCTCTCCAGCGCTCGGCCGCCGAAGGCAATGACCCGGTTGCGAACGTCGGTTATGGGAAAAATCACGCGGTCACGGAAGCGATCATAAGGAAGCGGGATATCCTCCCCCGCCACCAGCAATCCCGCCTGGATCATGTCGTCGTTCGACACCCCCTCCTTGCCGAGATGCTCCTTGAGCGCGAACCGGGCCGGTGGCGCATAGCCGAGACGAAATCGAAGCTGCGTCGCGGGATCGATGCCGCGGTCGGCCAGATAGCCGCGCGCCTTGGCGCCGGCGCGCGCAGCGAGGCTGGCTTCGAAGAATTTGGCGGCCATTTCGAGGACATCGCCGAGTGTCCTGCGGCGCTCTTCCCGGGCGACTTCTTCGTGCGAGAGTTTTGGCAACGGCAGACCGGCCTGCTGTGCCAGCTTTTCCACGGCTTCCGGAAAGGACAAACCCTCCGTGAGCATGACAAAATCAAAAATGTTGCCGTTCCTGCCCGCTGAAAAATCAAACCACATGGACTTCTGGTCGTTTACAAAAAACGAGGGCGTCTTTTCCTTGTTGAAAGGCGAAAGCCCGCGCCACTCGCTGCCGGACTTCTTGAGCTGTACACACCGTCCCACGACTTCCGATACCGGGAGCCGGGCGCGCAGCTCGTCCAGGAATTGGGGGGAAAAACGCATGGCTGATTCGCAATGCTAGCGGCGGCAGGTGGGGAATATAGGGAGGAAAAGGTGACTTCGCACATTGCGTGCTCATGCTCCCGCTATCCACATGCGGCCCGGCATGGGGCCAATCGGGCCACAGAGGCCAAAAGATAAGGCTGGCGCTCGAAGCGATGGTCGTCGTAGGCAAAAGCCTGACACCGGCAGAGAGGCAGGGTGGCCGTCCCAATGGTGCAGACGCGTCCTCAAAAGACTTTCGTCCTCGTCCACGGTGCGTGGCACGGCGGCTGGTGCTGGCGCCGCGTGTCGGACCTCCTGGAGCGGGGCGGCCATAAGGTGTTCGCGCCAACCCTGACAGGCTTGGGTGAACGTTCACATCTTCTTCACCCCAACGTCGATCTCGCGACCCACATCAGCGACATCGTCAATGTGATACGATGGGAAGGGCTGCACGATATTGTGCTCGTCGGACATTCTTATGGCGGCCTCGTGATCTCCGGGGTCGTTGAAGAGCTGCATCAATCGATCGCGTCCCTTGTATTTCTCGACGCCTTTGTACCGCAGAGCGGCGACAGCATGGCAAGCATTGGCTCTGAGCGGGTGCGCGAGACGATTGGCAAACTTTTGCCTTTGGGTGAGACGAGCGTCAAACCGTTTCCGGCTGCGGTGTTCCGGGTCAATGGGGAGGATCAAGCCTGGGTCGACGCAATGTGCACACCGCATCCGCTGGCGACATTCACAAGCCCGACCACCCTCACTGGGGCGCGCGAGCGCATCGGCAAAAAGATCTACATCCGCGCCAAGGGTTATCCGAGCATACCCTTCGACGGTTTCTACGAGACACTCAGGATGGAGCCGGGTTGGCAGGCTTATGAGCTGCCGTGCGGCCACGACGCGATGATTGACATGCCGCAGCGGCTTGCAGAGATCCTGGTTGAAGTCTCATGAGCCCGCAAGCGCCTCCTTGACCAAGGGACCAGCCCTGCCGAAATCCATCTTGCCGGCATAGCTTTGCTTGAGGGCAGCCATGACCTTGCCCATGTCCTTGACGCCCTTTGCACCCAGCCTCCCTATCGTCTCTGCAATGGCGGCCTGGGTCTCGGCCTCGGACAGCTGTTTTGGCAGATATGCGCCGATGATCTCGATCTCGGCGCGCTCCTTGTCGGCGAGCTCTTTGCGACCGCCCTTCTCGTAGATTTCAACCGATTCGCGCCGCTGTTTGATCATCTTCTGCAGAAGAACGACGACTTCATCCTCTTTCAACGGCGCCCGACCGCGCATCTCGGCCTCGATTTGGGCATTATTTATCGCAGCATTGACGAGGCGCAGCGTTGATACCCGGTGCTCGTCCCTCGCTTTCATGGCGGTTTTCAATGCGCTGTTGATCTCCTCTCGGAGCACGGCTATCCCCTCGCAATTGCACTGATCGGTGCTCGATCAAAACCTCGTTCGAGCGACACGTCGGAATCTATGTCTTCGATGCACGACAGACAACCCGAGCTTGCGGATCGAGCGGAAGGATGGGCCGAGCCAAGGCCAACGGCCGTCCTGGTGCTGGCCGATGGAACGGTATTCGAGGGCTTCGGCTTCGGCGCAAGCGGCCATGCGGTCGGGGAGGTGTGCTTCAATACCGCGATGACGGGATACGAGGAGATCCTCACCGACCCGTCCTACGCCGGCCAGATCATCACCTTCACGTTTCCTCACATCGGCAATGTGGGCACGAACGAGGAGGACATCGAGACTGTGAACATGGCGGCGACCCCGGGCGCCCGCGGGGTCATTCTCAACGCGCCAATCACGGCGGCGTCGAATTATCGCGCGACGCGCCACCTCAATGACTGGCTCAAAGCGCGCGGCGTGATCGGCCTCGGTGGGCTCGATACGCGCGCGCTGACCACCCGTATTCGGATTCGCGGCATGCCGAACGCAGTCATTGCGCACGAGCCGTCGGGCAGTTTTGATCTTGATGCGCTCAGGAAAGAAGCACGTGAGTGGCCTGGCCTTGTCGGCATGGACCTCGTCCCGATGGTCACATCGGCCCAGCGTTTCAGCTGGGACCAGACGCCATGGCAGTGGGGCAAAGGCTATGGCCGTCAGGAGAACCCGAGATTTCACGTCGTGGCGATCGATTACGGCATCAAGCGCAATATCTTGCGACAGCTTGCAGCCAACCGGTGCAAGGTAACCGTCGTGCCGGCGCAGATGCCGGCCAATGACATCATGGCGCTCAAGCCGGATGGTGTGTTCCTCTCCAACGGCCCGGGAGATCCGGCCGCGACCGGGGAGTATGCGGTCCCCGTCATCCGTACTCTCATCGATGCGGACATTCCCGTCTTCGGCATCTGCCTCGGCCATCAGATGCTGGGGATCGCCGTCGGCGCCCGAACCGTGAAGATGCACCAGGGCCACCACGGCGCCAACCATCCCGTAAAAGACCTGCTGACCGGGAAGGTCGAGATCACTTCCATGAATCACGGTTTCGCCGTCGACCGCGCTACGTTGCCGGCAGACGTGACCGAGACACATGTGTCGCTGTTTGACGGATCGAATTGCGGATTGTCGCTCAAGCACAGGCGCGTATTCTCGGTTCAATATCATCCCGAGGCGTCGCCGGGACCACGCGACAGCCACTATCTGTTCACGCGTTTCGTCGAGATGATGGAGAAATCCCGTCCTCAATGAGCCTTGCGTGACCATCCGGCACAAGCTCGCTGAGCTGCAATTGGCAAGAAGGCGACGCCTCGCGCTCGCTTATGGCCAACGCGGAATGGAATGATGGGCGAATGGGTCGCCTTTTGGGATTCCGAGCATTCGATTTACGTCAATGCCCGGCATCGCGACATCCACTACCGCACAATCGCAACGGATGTTTCCAGGTATATCCCGCAAGGCGCGGAGGTTCTCGACTACGGCTGCGGCGAAGCCCTGCACGCCGGCCTGTTAACGCCGCCTGCGCGACGTCTGGTTCTGTGTGAAGCAGCCCCGAAGGTGCGCGGTGCGCTTGCGTTGCGATACCAAGGCAATGACGCGATCGAAGTACGGTCGCCAGAGGAGATCGCTGCTTTTGGACCGGCCACGTTCGACGTGGTGGTGATGCATTCGGTCGCACAATATCTTACGGCCAAAGAAGCCGATGTGCTGTTTGCACTGTTCCACCGGCTGCTGCGGCCAAAGGGTCTTCTCATCGTTGGCGACATCATCCCGCCGCATGTCTCCGCGGCATGGGACGCGATCGCCCTTCTGAAGTTCGCGGCAACGAACGGATTCTTCAGTGCCGCGCTCGTAGGGCTGGCACGCACGGTTGCCTCGGACTACTGGCGCCTGCGCTCACGGCTGGGTCTCACGCGTTATGGTGAGCCCTCCATGGTCGAAAAGCTTGCCATCGCGGGCTTTCTGGCCGAGCGCGCTTCCGCAAATATCGGTCACAACCCGGCCCGCATGACCTTTCTTGCGCGCCCAAAGCCCGGTTGTGGACTGTCGTAGCGGGGGCTTTCGCGGCGGCCGATTCTGGTCTACACCGCGCGGGCGCGAGGCTGACGAGCCTGTTCGCCCTCGGCGCCGGTAAAGGACGCGCGAGAGCGCGCTTTTTTTGTGCCCAGAGCACCCCATACCTGAACCCATGCCCAAGCGAACCGACATCGGCTCGATCCTCATCATCGGCGCTGGTCCCATTGTCATCGGCCAGGCCTGCGAGTTCGACTATTCGGGCACCCAGGCTTGCAAGGCCCTCAAAGCCGACGGATATCGGATTGTGCTCGTCAATTCGAACCCGGCAACGATCATGACCGATCCAGGGGTTGCGGACGCCACTTATGTCGAGCCGATTACGCCTGAGATCGTTGCCAAAATCATCGAGAAGGAGCGCCCGGACGCGCTGCTCCCGACCATGGGCGGACAGACGGCGCTGAACACGGCATTGTCGCTCAACAAAATGGGCGTGCTCAACCGCTTCAACGTCAAGATGATTGGAGCCACGGCCCACGCCATCGACAAGGCGGAAGACCGCAAGCTGTTTCGCGAGGCGATGCAGCGCATCGGGCTCGAAACGCCGCGCTCGCAGCAGGTGAAGACGCTCATCCAGGCACTCGAAGTCCTCGACGAAATCGGACTCCCGGCCATCATTCGGCCCTCCTTCACGCTCGGCGGCACCGGCGGCGGCGTTGCTTATAACAAAAGCGAATTCATCGACATTGTCGAACGCGGCATCGATGCCTCTCCGACCAGCGAAGTGTTGATCGAGGAATCCGTCCTCGGCTGGAAAGAGTTCGAGATGGAGGTGGTGCGCGACCGTAACGACAATTGCATCATCATCTGCTCGATCGAAAACCTTGACCCCATGGGTGTGCACACCGGCGACTCGATCACGATTGCGCCGGCGCTCACGCTCACGGACAAGGAATATCAGATCATGCGGGATGCCTCCATTGCGGTCCTGCGCGAGATCGGAGTCGAGACCGGGGGTTCGAACGTCCAGTTTGCAGTGAACCCGCAGGACGGACGACTTGTCATCATCGAGATGAATCCGCGCGTCTCACGCTCCTCGGCGCTTGCCTCCAAAGCAACCGGATTTCCCATCGCGAAGGTCGCAGCCAAGCTCGCCGTCGGCTACACGCTCGACGAGGTGGCGAATGAGATCACCGGCGGAGCGACACCCGCCTCGTTCGAGCCAACCATCGACTATGTCGTAACGAAAATCCCCCGCTTTGCCTTCGAGAAATTTCCCGGCGCGGAGCCGGTGCTGACCACCTCGATGAAGTCGGTCGGAGAGGCCATGGCCATCGGCCGCACTTTTCAGGAGAGTTTGCAGAAGGCACTGCGTTCGCTGGAGAACGGTTTCACCGGGCTCGACGAGATCGCGATCGAAGGCATCGGGCACGGAGACGACAAGAACGCGGTGCGTGCGGCGCTCGGCACGCCGACGCCGGAACGGCTGCTCAAAGTGGCGCAGGCCATGCGGCTTGGTTTTTCCGATCAGGACATTCACGGCTCGTGCCGAATCGATCCCTGGTTCCTCGCCCAGGTCCGCGAACTCGTCGAGGCGGAGGCGCAGGTACGCGGCAAGGGATTGCCGGCAAGCGCTGGAGCATTGCGACGCCTCAAGGGCATGGGCTTTTCCGACGCCCGCCTCGCCAAGCTCGCCGGGCTTTCCGAGGATGCCGTGCGGGAGCGTCGCCACGCTCTCGGCGTGCGTCCTGTGTTCAAGCGGATCGATACCTGCGCCGCCGAGTTCGCCTCACCAACCGCCTATATGTACTCCACCTATGCCCCGGCCTTCGGTCCAGTGCCCGCCTGTGAAGCCGCCCCCTCCGATCGCAAGAAGGTTGTGATCCTGGGCGGGGGACCTAACCGGATCGGCCAAGGAATCGAGTTCGACTATTGCTGCTGCCATGCATCCTTTGCGCTCAGGGACGGCGGTTATGAGACCATCATGGTCAACTGCAATCCCGAAACGGTCTCGACCGATTACGACACCTCCGATCGGCTCTATTTCGAGCCGCTTACGGCCGAGGATGCGCTCGAGATCATCGACGTCGAGCGCTCGCGCGGACATCTGCATGGGGTCATCGTTCAATTCGGCGGGCAGACACCGCTCAAGCTCGCACATCCGCTAGAGAAGGCCAAAGTACCGATTCTCGGCACCTCGCCAGAGGCGATCGACCTTGCCGAGGATCGCGACCGCTTCAAACAATTGCTGGACAAGCTCAATCTGCGCCAGCCGATGAACGGCATTGCCCGCAGCCCGCAGGAAGCGTGCTCGATCGCAGAGGCGGTGGGATACCCCGTGGTGATACGGCCGTCCTATGTTCTCGGCGGACGCGCCATGGAGATTGTGCTCGATACCGCTCAGCTCGACCGCTACATCGCGCGGCTCGCGGGCGATCTTGAACGGCCATCGGACCTGGTGGTCTCGGAAAAGCGACCGCTTCTCATCGACCGCTATCTCTCCGATGCCATTGAAGTCGATGTCGATTGCCTGGCGGATCGCAAGGACACTCTGGTCGTCGGCATCATGGAGCATATCGAGGAGGCCGGCATCCATTCCGGCGACAGCGCCTGCTCGCTCCCGCCGCATTCGCTGGGAAGCGATACGGTCGTTGAGCTCGAGCGCCAGACTCGCGCGCTGGCCCTTGCACTGGAAGTCGGGGGCTTGATGAACGTGCAGTACGCGATCAAGAACGGCGACATCTATGTCCTTGAGGTCAATCCGCGAGCGTCCCGCACGGTGCCATTCGTCGCTAAGGTGATCGGAGTTCCGGTCGCGAACATCGCAGCCCGGATCATGGCCGGCGAAACGCTCGCCGAGCTTGGACTCAAACCCGCGCGGATCGACCACATCGCAGTCAAGGAAGCAGTGTTTCCCTTCGCGCGCTTTCCCGGGGTCGATACGGTGCTGGGGCCGGAGATGAAATCGACCGGCGAGGTCATGGGCATTGACCAGACGTTCGCGGTCGCCTTCGCCAAGAGCCAGATTGGGGGCGGCTCGCGGCTGCCCAGAGCAGGAACGGTTTTCGTTTCCGTCAAGGATAGCGATAAGCCGCGGGTCATGGAGGCGGTTCGCATCCTGGTCGAGCTCGGCTTTCGCGTTATCGCGACCTCGGGGACCCAGCGCTATTTCGCCGAGCGGGGCATTCCGGCGAGTAAAATCAACAAGGTTCTGGAGGGCCGGCCTCACATCGTTGACGCCATCAAGAACGGCGAAGTTCAGCTCGTCTTCAACACCACCGAAGGCGCCACCGCGCTCGCAGACAGCCGCTCGCTGCGCAGGGCGGCCCTCTTGCATAAAGTACCGTACTACACCACTCTCTCTGGGGCCGTAGCCGCTGCGCAGGGTATCAAGGCCTATCTCGGGGGGGACCTCGAGGTGCGCGCGCTGCAGAGCTATTTCAGCGGCAAGGCTGATTTACCCTCGCCCTGAGGCGGCTCGGGCGGCAGGGATTGGACAGAGTTCAGGGTCGCGTGGCCGGATCCGGTTCGGCCCGCGATCAGCATTATTGTCTCTTTGCTATCGGAGGTTTGAAGAACAATGGAAAAGATCCCGATGACAGCGGAGGGCTACTCGACGCTCGAGAATGAACTCAAGCATCGACAGCAGGTTGAGCGTCCCCGCATCATCCAGCTGATTACCGATGCGCGCACTCACGGCGATCTGTCCGAGAATGCCGAGTATCATGCCGCCAAGGAATCACAGTCCCATAACGAGGGCCGCATCGCCGAGCTTGAGGACAAGCTGGCGCGCGCCGAGGTCATCGATGTGTCCAAGCTCTCGGGCGACACGATCAAATTCGGGGCAACCGTAACCCTGGTCGACGAGGATACGGCCAAGAAGCAGGTCTGGCAGCTGGTGGGTGAGCCGGAAGCGGATGCAAAGAAGGGCAAGATTTCCATTACCTCCCCGCTTGCCCGCGCTCTTATCGGCAAGTCCAAAGGCACGAGCGTCGAGGTCGTAACGCCCAGTGGCGCCAAGGCTTATGAGATCAAAAAGATCGAGTGGCGCTAGAGGGCTGCCGTCGTCGGCCGCCCGACATATCGGCATTAGCCAAGATTAAACCAGTCTCCCAGATTTGCGGCTTTTGGCCCTACCCCCGGCCTCGCCGCTTGGGGGCAAATCGATCTGCGTATCTTGCATAGCTCGTCAGAAACCATAGATTGACGGGGTCGGTTGGCGGCCGCAGGGCCGCCCTAAACGTCTCAGAATAGGGGCTTTTTTCGAATCGCCATGACCCCCCATGCCAAGGTCGTCATCGTTGGTTCCGGTCCGGCCGGTTATACCGCCGCCGTTTACGCCGCCCGCGCCATGCTGGAGCCCGTGCTCATCCAGGGCATCCAGCCGGGCGGTCAGCTCACCATTACGACGGACGTGGAGAACTATCCCGGGTTTGCCGAAGTGATCCAGGGACCCTGGCTGATGGAGCAGATGCAAACGCAGGCCGAGCATGTCGGCACAACGCTCGTGCCGGATCACGTGAGCCGGGTCGATCTGTCGCAACGGCCGTTCCCCATCGAATGCGATTCGGGCGCGCGCTTTCTGGCCGACGCAATCATCATTGCCACGGGGGCGCAGGCACGCTGGCTTGAATTGCCTTCGGAGCAGAAATTCAAAGGCTATGGCGTCTCGGCCTGCGCGACTTGCGACGGCTTCTTTTACCGGGGCAAGGATGTGCTGGTGATCGGTGGCGGCAATACCGCGGTCGAGGAGGCTCTGTTCCTCACCAATTTTGCCAGCAGCGTCACCGTCGCGCACCGGCGTGACCGCTTTCGCGCGGAGAAGATTCTCCAGGATCGGCTGTTCCGAAACCCGAAGATCACAGTAGTCTGGGATAGCGTACTCGATGCGGTGGTCGGCGAAGAAAGCCCGCTGCGGGTGACGGGGGCGGTTCTTCGCAATGTCAAAACCGGCGCGCTCAGCAAGCGGCCGGTCGATGGCGTGTTCGTGGCCATCGGCCATACCCCGGCTTCTCAATTGTTCACCGGACAATTGGAAATGAAGCCCTCGGGCTATATCAAGACCGCCCCGTTCTCGACAGCGACCTCGGTCGCCGGTGTGTTCGCCGCCGGTGACGTGACGGACGACGTCTACCGCCAGGCGGTTACCGCCGCTGGCCAAGGCTGCATGGCCGCACTGGAAGCCGAGCGCTACCTTGCGGCGCGCGGCGAAGCCGAGCCCGCAATCGCCGCGGAATAACGGACGGACGAAAGCGCCTATGATGAACATGGACTGGGACAAGCTTAAGGTTTTCCACGCCGCGGCCGAGGCTGGCAGCTTCACCCATGCCGGCGAACAATTGGGATTGTCGCAATCGGCGGTATCGCGGCAGGTCTCGGCGCTCGAGCAGGAGCTCGGGGTTTCGCT
>Ga0306920_100015797_pt1 | contig 10366 bp, 9 predicted proteins | sample flu12Cox44000170_FD_204666 | JGI IMG/M metagenome (GOLD analysis project Ga0306920, IMG submission 204666) | Lab enrichment of tropical soil microbial communities from Luquillo Experimental Forest, Puerto Rico - flux4day.12C.oxic.44.000.170 (v2)... | ecosystem: Environmental > Terrestrial >...
GCGCGGGTACGCGCCACGCTGCCCGTGAGCCTCAGTTGGTGCACCGGACGGTCATGGCGAGCCCCAGTCGAGGTCGGTGGCGTTCCCCTCCATCGTCAACGAGACTGCGCCAGTGCAGATCCCGGAGGTCGAGTACGCGCGGAGCGGTGACGTCTCGATCGCCTACCAGGTGATCGGGGAGGGGCAGATCGATCTTCTCGTCATTCCGTTCATCAACAACCTCGCGCACGCCTGGGCGCATCCGTTGTGGCCCAAGGTCTACGAGCGCCTGACCGCGTTCTCTCGGCTGATCATGTTCGACAAGCGCGGGACCGGGCTGTCCGATCGATTCGGCGAGCTGCCGACGCTGGAAGTGCGGATGGACGACGTGCGCGCGGTGCTGGACGAGGTCGGCTCGGAGTGGGCAGCGCTCATCGGCTTCGGCGAGGGGAATCATCTGGCGGCCCTGTTCGCTGCCACCTATCCGGAGCGGACATCGGCGCTCGTGCTCTACAACCCGGTCGCTCGCTACATCTCGGTTCCTGACTACCCGTGGGGCCAGACAAAGGAGGAGTGGAGCCGGCTCGTCGAGCGCGTCGGCGAGAACTGGGGGAGGCAAGCGTTCTTCGACGACATGCTGCGCTCGATGGATCCGATCCTCGCCGAGGACGAGGAGTTTCGGCGCTGGCATGCAGCCCTTTTCCGCCTCGCCGCGAGCCCGGGATCGGCCGCCGCCTTCTATCGAATGATGATGGAGACAGACGTCCGCGACGTCCTCCCGGCCATCCGCGTTCCGACGCTGGTCTGCTACCGCGAGGACTACAGCGGCCCGTCCAGGTTCGTTGCCGAGCGGATCCCATCCGCGCAGGCGGTGGAGATCCCCGGCATCGGCTACTTCGCTGCCGCACCCGCCGCGGTGTTCGACGAGATCGAACGGTTTCTCAGCGGAGGCCTGGTCGACAGAGAACCCGACCGGGTACTCGTCACGCTGCTGTTCACGGACATCGTCGGCTCGACAGAGCTCGCGACACGCTTGGGAGACCGCGGCTGGCGTGGGCTGCTCGAGAAGCACGACGCCGCCGTACGCTGCGAGCTCGAGCGCTTCCGAGGTCACGAGGCGAACACGACCGGCGACGGGTTTCTCGCAACGTTCGACGGGCCTGCAAGAGGGATCCGCTGCGCCAGCGCGATCCGCGACGCCGTACGCGAGGTCGGGCTGGAGATCCGCGCGGGGCTGCACACGGGAGAGTGCGAGCTCGTGCGGGGCGAGGTGGCCGGCATCGCCGTGCACACCGCAGCGCGCGTGGCGGCGTTGGCGGAGTCCGGCAAGGTGCTGGTCTCGAGCACGGTCAAGGACCTCGTCGCCGGCTCGGGAATCGAGTTCGAATCCATCGGAGACCACGAGCTCAAAGGCGTGCCGGGAGAATGGCGGCTGTTCGTCGTCCGAGACACCTAGGAGTGGAGCCGGTAGAAGCGGTAGAGGTCGTTCTCGATCGGGAGGATCTCGAAGCGCTCGAAGCCGGCCTGGGTTGCGTAGCGGTGGACGGTGTCGGCGCGCATGACGGTCCCGGTTCCGGCCGGGTTCTCGCCGACCATGCCCACGGGTAGGCAGTGGAGGACGCTGAACCCATACAGCAGGCGCTCGTAGTCGCTCGCCGGGGCGGTGAAGGCGTCTTGGGTTCGTTCGTCCCCGACGATCACCGAGCCCCTCTCGGCGAGCAGGCCACGCAGCGAGCGCAGCGCGTCCACTGGGCGCGACATGTCGTGCAGCGCCTCGAAGATCGTGACCAGGTCGTAGTGTCCAGCGAGCGCAGGGTCGGCAGCGTCGCGGTGAACGAAGGTGACCCGGTCCTCGACGCCGCTGCCTGCCAGGTTGTTCCATGCCTTGTCGATCGACGCCTGGTCGAGGTCGATCCCGTCCACGCGCACCTTCGGGTAGGCACGGGCGATCGAGATGCTCGACCAGCCACAGCCGCAGGCGACGTCGGCCACCCGGGCTGGCGGATCGGCGTTCAGGCGCTCGTGGATCTCCGGACAGGCGGGAAGCCACTCGCCCCCGAGTAGGTGCTCGAACAACGGGCGCGTCATCCGCGCCTGGCCCTCGTGCAGATCCTCGCCGTAGTCCGCGTACGGCACGCCGCCGCCGGTGCGGAACGCGTCCAGCACCGCGTCGATCGGCCGCGAACTCCCCACCAGCGCCCGCCCCAGCGGAGCGACGTAGTTGAGACTTCGTTCGTCGACGAGCGCCTCGTCATGACCGGCCGGCAACAGGTAGCTGCGCTCGAGCCGCCCCGCCGTCTCATCCTCGACCTCAAGGAACGCCGTTGCCGCCTGCTGCTCAAGCCATTCGCGCGCATACCGCTCGTCGATCCCGGCCGCCGCCGCCAGCCCCTCGGAGGTCAACGGACCCCGCTCGGCCAAAGCCCAGTACAGACCCAGACGGTCACCCACATACACAGTCAGCAAATCCAGCGCACCGACCGTCGCCGCAAGCAAGCGCTTGACCAGCTCGTCCCGGCGTTCCTCCGCCGATGCCACCGGCGAAACCTACTCAGTCACCGCCAACCAGACAACCGCCCCCGACCTCCGTGCATCCCAACACCCACTCGCCCATCTGCACAGACTCCCATCCCGCCACGCCGGTAGAGCAACGGCCCCTTGGACGGGTCGCGGCTCAGCTCACCCAAGGAAGGCAGCCGGGCGGCGTCGACATGCACTCGACTATCGTTCGCTCGTGGCCGGGCCACCATACAGCGGGCATTGCCTGTGCGGCGGCGTGCGTTTCGAGGTAACCGCCGAGCCTGCATCGGCCGGCTACTGCCACTGCACACGATGCCAGCGACGAACCGGCACAGCCGCATCGGTGCAGGCACGGCTCGTGCCAGGCTCGTTCCGCCTCCTTGCCGGTGAGGGGCTCGTGCGCGAGTACTCGCCCGGCGACGGTTGGCCAAAGTGCTTCTGCTCGGTCTGCGGCAGCGCCTTGTGGAGCAAGTACCCGGAAACGGGTGAGGTCGGCAGCGTTCGCCTCGGGCTGTTCGACCCCGGCCACGGCATCCGACCAACATGGCACGCATTCGTCAACTACGCCCCCGAATGGGAACCAATCCCCGACGACGGCCTCGGACGCTACCCCGAAGCCAGACCACGATAGGCTGAGCCAGCATTCCCTCGCAACCCGCCGCCCCAGGCGAAAGGGCGGGCGCGGGTCCCCGCTTGGTGTGGGACGGTCGCCCTCCTGACCCTCGCGACTGTCGCCTCAGGAGAAGGGCTTCGTCGTCATGTCGATGACGGCGACCGCGATTCAGGGATTTGTCTGACGCGGGGTAGACTCGGGCCGAGGTTGCGCATGGGGTCGATCTCCGACACCAGCTTCCCTTCCGCGTCAGAGGCGCCGATCGACTACATGCGGCGCACACGCGACTGGTATCTGGCGCTCGGTTACGACAACCCCTACCAGTGGGCTCACTTTCGCGACGTCCCGTTTCAGCCGTTGAGCAGGCCCTTGAGCCGCTCGCGCGTGACGCTGATCACCACCGCTGCGCCATATCAAGCGGGCAAGGGCGGGCAAGGCCCAGGCGCGCCCTACAACGCGCAGGCGAAGTTCTTCTCCGTGTATTCAGCCGACACGAGCATCGACCACGACGTGCGTATTGCGCACGTCGCGATTGACCGCAAGCACACCAGTATGGAGGACAGCGGTACCTGGTTCCCGCTGCCCGCTCTGCGCAGGCTCGCGGTGTCAGGGCGACTACAACTCGCCGGTCGTTTCCACGGCGCGCCCACCAACCGCAGCCAGCGCCAAACGATCGACGTCGATGCCGCCGAGATCCTCGCGCGGTGCCTGGAAGACGATGTGGACGCCGCCGTCCTCGCGCCCAACTGCCCCGTCTGCCACCAGAGCGTCAGCCTGATCGCGCGCCATCTCGAGGCGAACGGCATCTCCACCGTCGTCATGGGTTGTGCCAGGGACATCGTGGAGCACTGCGGAGTCCCCCGTTTCCTCTTTAGCGACTTCCCGTTGGGAAATAGCGCCGGCCGGCCGCACGACCCCGCTTCGCAAGCGTTGACGCTCGAACTCGCCCTGCGCCTGCTCGAGACCGCCTCCAAGCCGCGCACCACCCTCCAATCACCACTGCAATGGAGTGACAGCGCGGCATGGAAGCTCGATTACTGCAACGCCGAACAGCTAAGCCCGCAACAGCTCAAGTCCCTGCGCGCAGAAACCGATCGAGCAAGAGAAACCGCGCGCACGATACGCGAGGCAGTCTGACCACGTAACGCGGGACGCCAGATGCTCGCTCGACGACCCTCCAGCCGAGCAGCAATCGGGCATCAGCCCGCCGAGCCAAATAACCGACCTCCCCCTGATGCCCGTGTGCGTTCCGGTGTGAAGGGGTGCGCGGATGGCGACTGGAGTCTGGGCCGGGCCGGGGCTGTCGAGGCGCGTAGGATCGAGGATGTGGAGGCGGCGGATCCTGTCGGCAAGCGGGGAGCGGCCCGGCAGCGGGAGCAGCCGATCCGCGCGGCCGAGCTGGTCGGCGCCCTCTCGCTGGCCACGGATCTGGGCACGGGGCAGCCTCTCGAGCACGCCCTGCGGACGGCTGTGCTTGCCGTCCGCCTTGGCGAGCTTGCGGGAGCTTCTGCCGAGGAGCTCGCCGACACCTACTACGTGGCGCTCCTGCACGGATCTGGCTGCACGTCGAACGGACACGAGGCGACGCAGCTCTTCGGCGAGGACATCGAGCACCGAGCGGCCTTCTTCCTGATCGATCCGGCCGATCCGGCGCAGGTGGTGGCGTTCTACCGGTCGCACGTCGGGCCTGGGCGGCCGCCCGAAGTGCGCGAGCAGATGATCGAGGCGGCGCTCGCCGACCCGGCGAGGGCGCGTGACTCGTTCGCGGCGATGTGCGAGGTGGCGCAGCGGTTCGCGGGGTGGCTCGCCCTCGGCCCTGGGGTCGAGAGCGCGCTCGAGTTCGTCTTCGCGCGTTGGGACGGCCGGGGCATGCCCAGGGACGTCGGTGGAGAGGCGCTGCCGCTGCCGGCGCGCCTCCTCCACGTGGCGAGAGACTTCTCGCTCTTCCTGACCGCTGCGGGCCGCGAAGACGCGCGTGCCGTTCTCGAGCGGCGAGCGGGGGCTGCGTACGAGCCGGGGTTGGCCGAGCTCGCCGTGCGGCACTTCGGCGGCGTGCTCGACGGGCTGGACGAGGCACGGATGTGGGAGTACGCACTCGAGAGCGAGCCGTTCCCGCACGTCAGCCTTTCGGGCGACGGGATCGACGCGGGCTTCGGGGCCATCGCCACGCTGACGAACCTGAAGTCGCCGTGGATGCGCGAGCACTCGACCGGCGTCGCCGAGCTCGCCGAGGCGGCCGCCTGGCGCCTGGGAGTACCGGCGGAAACCGTGACCTTCCTCCGTCGCGCCGCGCTCGCGCACGACCTCGGCCGGATCGGCGTCTCGAATGCGATCTGGGAAAAGCCAGGCCCGCTCGGCTTCGGAGAATGGGAGCGAGTGCGGCTCCACCCGCACTTCACCGAGCGCGCGTTCGCCCAGTCGGCGGCGCTCACACCGATCGGTCGTCTGGCCGGCTCCCACCACGAGCGGCTCGACGGGTCCGGCTACCACCACGGCCTGCGCGGGCAGGCGCTCGACAGGTCGGCCCGCATCCTCGCCGCCGCGGACTGCTACACGGCGATGCGGGAAGCTCGGCCGTACAGGCCGGCGCTCGAGCCCGCGGCAGCCGAGGCGGAGCTGGCACGCGAGGTCGAGGCTGGGCGGCTCGACCCGGAGGCGGTCGACGCCGTGCTCGCCGCCTCCGGTCACCGTGTCCGCACGCGGCCGCGGGAGCTGCCGGGCGGCCTGACCGAGCGCGAGCTGGAAGTCCTCCTCGCGCTCGTCCTCGGGCAGTCCAATCAGGCGATCGCCGACGATCTCGGCATCTCCGCCAAGACCGTCGGGCATCACGTGCAGCACGTCTACCGGAAGGCCGGCGTCCGCAGCCGGGCCGCTGCAACGGTCTGGGCCTTCGAGCACGACCTCGTCCACGGGCCATAGGGCGTTCGCCCGATGCGGCTGCGTCCCGCCGGACGCAGACTCCTCCGGTCACGACCCGACGAACTCGAGGAGCGACCGATGTCCACCGAAACCGTGCACGAGAACTCCGCCATCGTGCGCCGCGGGTACGACGCCCTCAACTCGGCCGACCTGGCGCCTCTCATCGAGCTCTTCGACCAGGACGCCTCGTGGCACACGCCGGGACACGGCCCGCTCGCCGGAGACGCCGATGGCCGCGACGCCGTCCTCGCACAGTTCCGTCACTACGCGAACGAGACCGGCGGCACCTTCACGGCCCGTCTGAAGCGCGTCCTGACCGACGAGGACGGCCGGGTGATCGGGATCCACCACACCGTCGCCGAGCGCGGCGACAAGCGGCTGGACGTCTACTGCTGCATCGTCTTCGAGCTCGAGGACGGACGGATCGTCGACGGACGTGAGCACTTCTACGACCTCCACGCCTGGGACGAGTTCTGGTCGTAGCCGCAGCCCTGCAGGCTCAACGGAAGGAGGACACCATGACAACGCCCCAAACCCCGGCCGGCGAGCCGATCAAGGTCGGCGTCATCGCCGACCAGACGGGCCCGCTCTCGTTCGTCGGACTCGCTAACACCAACGTCGTGAGGATGGTCATCGACGACATCAACGCCGAGGGTGGCCTGCTCGGCCGGCCCGTCGAGCTTTATCTCGAGGACAGCGCGACCGACGACGCCGTCGCGGCCCAAAAGGCGGCAAAGCTCGTCGAGCACGACCAGGTCGACGTCATCTTCGGCGGCATCTACAGCTCCACGAGGCAGGCGATCAAGGGGCCGGCCGTCGTCCAGGGCGAGACGCTCTACATCTACCCCGAGCAGTACGAGGGACAGGAGTCCGACCCGCTCATCTTCTGCACCGGCCCGGTGCCGGCACAGCAGATCGACCCGTTCATCCCGTGGCTGATGCGGACAACCGGGGCAAAGACGTTCTACCTGCCATCCGCCGACTACATCTGGCCGCACGTGATGAACGCGCACGTCCAGGAGGTCGCCGCTGCCAACGGCGGCGCGATCGTCGGTGAGGAGTACTACCCCCTCGACCACGTCGACTACCGCGCTACGGTCGAGAGGATCACCGCGAGCGGCGCGGACGTCGTGTTCAACACGATCGTGCCCCCGGGGGTGACGCCGTTCTTCGAGCAGCTGCACGAGTCGGGCTTCACGAAGCGCGGCGGCCAGCTCGTCTGCACGTACTTCGACGAGAACTTCCTCAACATGGTGCCGGCCGCCCATGTCGAGGGCCTGTACAGCTGCCTCGACTACTACCAGGCAGTCAGCGACCCGTTCAGTCGGAAGCTGCTCGCGCTGTACGACGCGCTCTACCCAGGTGACTCGAAGTTCACCGGCGGCAGCGCGTGCTCAGGCCTCTACCGCGGCCTACGGCTCTGGGCGGAGGCCGTAACGGAAGCCGGCTCCCTCGCCCAGGAGGACGTGATCGCAGCGCTCGACCACGCACAGATCGCCGAAGGCCCGGGAGGGCCGGCGGCCATGGTGCCCGGCCAGCACCACGCGCGCCTGACCATGTACATCGCCCAGGCCCGGAGCGGCCGATTCGAGATCGTCGAGAGCCTCGGCGCGATCGATCCGCAGGAACGCCTCGTGGCCGTCCCGGTCCTCACCGCCTGAGCGGCGGAAACCTCACAGAAAGGAGACAGAAAATGCTACTCGCAACGACACAGGTGGAGAACTTCGACCGCTTCCTCGAGATCTTCTCGACCAAGGGCGCGGAAAAGCGCATGCAGCACGGGTCCAACGGCGCGGTCGTCTTCCGCGACCCCTCCGAGCAGGACCGGGTGTGGGTCGTCTTCGACTGGGACGAGCAGGGTTGGCAGAACTTCGTTTCCGACCCTGAGGTCCCGCCGATCATCAAGGAAGCCGGTCACAAGGGACCGCCCCAGGCCGCGCGACTCGCCGGCCACTGCCACGCCTGACACCACTCAGCCCGCGGGCGACGCCGACAGTTCACCGGCGTCGCCCGCGGGCTCGAACTCTGGAGAACCTGGGCGAGGGTTCGGACGTCCCCCTTGAGGTTCACTCGGAACGGAACTAACCGGAGCACTTTCGAACCCTCAAGTACCCCTTGAGGATCTGGTGGGAAGAGTCGCGAACTGGCGTGGAGCAATTCTCCTTCGGCGCCGCCATCTGGCCGAACGGGTCCCCGCCGACTTCAACACACTCATCGCCCTCTCCCCGCGGCGCAAGCCCATCCCCTCACCCCACCACACCTGATCTCCAACTCCAGCTCCTAGCGTCCTATCGGCTGAGGGTCTACGCTTTCGATGCTAGAGCGTGGAGTATTGGGGATTCTGACCGATAGCCGGGCCGGTACCGAACTGGCCGGTTACCGCCTCGAGACAATCATCGGGCGCGGCGGGATGAGCGTCGTCTACCGGGCTGAGCATATGCGCTTGCGGCGAAAGGCAGCGGTGAAGCTTCTGGCGCCGGAATCGGCCGAGGACGAACGCTTCCGAGAGCGCTTCCTGCGTGAGTCGCAGCTTGCAGCTTCACTCGACCATCCGAACATCGTCCCGGTCTACGACGCGGGCGAGGTGGAAGGGCTGCTGTACCTCGCGATGCGCTACGTCGAGGGCGTCGATCTTAGAGCGCTGCTCCGGCGGGATGGGGCGTTGGGGCCGGAGCGCGCTCTCGAACTTGTTTCGCAGGTCGCTGAGGCGCTCGATGCGGCGCACAAGTACGGCCTCGTCCATCGTGACGTGAAACCGTCGAACGTTCTGGTCACTCTCCAGGTCGGAAGCGAGCACTGCTACCTGGTGGATTTCGGCCTCAGCAAGACCGCCTCCGATCGGAGCGACACGCGGGAGTGGGGGCAGACTCTCGGCACCGTCGACTATGTCGCTCCCGAGCAGATCGAGGGCGGTGTGGTTGACGGCCGTGCAGACGTGTACTCGCTCGCGTGCATGTTCTATGAGTGCCTGATCGGGGAGGTGCCGTTCAAGAGAGCCAGCGAAGTAGCGGTGATCTATGCGCACCTCGAGGACGCTCCGCCTATGGCGAGCGAGCGCCGACCGGGTCTGGCGGTCGAGCTGGACCCGGTTGTGGCCAAGGGAATGGCGAAGCTCGCGGACGATCGTTGGGAGACCTGCGGCGCACTAATTGCAGCGGCTCGCGCTGCGCTGGGTCACCGCGTAAAGCCATCCCGGTCCGCCGTTTTGCCAACTCGCGCACACCGCAAACGTCTTGCGGTCGTCGCCGGATCGGGAGTTCTCGCGGCGGCTGCTGCCCTTGCATTGGTCCTTGCGACCGGGGGAGGAACCCCGGTTGCGCGTGCCGATTCGCTCGTACGCATCGACCCTGTCCACGACAAGGTGACCGCCGGCGCCAAGCTGGGCAGCCACGTGACCGCCGTGACCGTCTGTGCCGCCAACGTCTGGGTGGCCGCCGGGCCTGGGAAGGTCGCGGTGCTCGACCCTGGAACCCTCGCCCCGCATGTCGTTCGGATTCAGGGCGCTCCGCGCGATATCGCCAACATCGGGAACCTCCTTACAGTTGTCTCAGGCCCTCCAGCGAACACCGCGACTGTGCTGGACGCTCAATTTGCTGGGACGACGGCGGTTATTCGACTTCCTGGGGCGGGGAGCTCTTCTGCGGTTGCGGCGGCCCTAGGAGGCACTTTTTGGATCGCGAACCCGAATGCCCACGAGCTCGACAGCATCGACACGCCCTACACCGGGATTGATGGATCGATTCCCCTCCCCAAGCCGTCATCCATGGGGACGGGCCCCGCACGCTACGCGGCAGTGGCTGCCGGTGAAGATGCATTGTGGGTAGCTGGCGGCAACAATGGCCGCACGCTCTGGCGGGTCGCCACGAAGCGGAAGGTGGTTGCCTCGATTCGCCTCCCGTTCGCGCCCCGGGATGTCGCAGCCGGCGATGGCGGGGTTTGGATCGTCGACGGCCGACAAAGCGTCGTTCGCGTCGACACGGCGACGAATCGGATCAGCGCACAGATCCGGGTAGGGCGCGGCCCTGTGGCCGTTGCCGTGGGCGCGGACTCCGTCTGGGTCGTGAACGAACTGGACGGCACCGTGTCTCGGATCGACCCGAGACGAAACGGCGTCGTGAGGACGCTGAGCATCGGTTCAAGACCGATCGATGTCGCCGTCGGTCTGAGCTCGGTCTGGGTCGTGAGACGGCCAGAGTAAGCCCGGCTTTGGTCACGCATCGCCGCGTCTCGCGGGTCAACATTCGAGGAGGTAGAACACGATGAGGAAGGTTGTCACGCTGATTACAGCGGTTGTCATCACGCTGACCGGGACTGTTGCAGTCACGGCTTTCGGCC
>Ga0306920_100015798_pt1 | contig 10366 bp, 12 predicted proteins | sample flu12Cox44000170_FD_204666 | JGI IMG/M metagenome (GOLD analysis project Ga0306920, IMG submission 204666) | Lab enrichment of tropical soil microbial communities from Luquillo Experimental Forest, Puerto Rico - flux4day.12C.oxic.44.000.170 (v2)... | ecosystem: Environmental > Terrestrial >...
ACCGCTCACGCTGCCATCGCACTACCGTATCGGGGTGAACGACGACGAGGGCTTGCCGCCAGTTTTTCCAGATCAGGGACAACGTTGCCCAGAGCCAGCGATCACGCTCAGATAACCTTGGCCGTTTCTGCTTTCGCTTGTAAATAGACAGCTGTTGGCGGAGAACAAGATTCTCCAAGACGATCCCGTGATGCCCTTTTCCAAATAGCCAAATGAGCCGAAGCACCCCTAAAAGGAAGTTGACCATATCCGTCGATTCTTTCGGCTATCTCATTGAAAAGTCAACCCGCCTCGGGACGATCTACTTTTGGCGAACCTCATTCAATTGTCCCCCATGTTTCGCCCGCCCCCTCTGCAGGCGTAGTCCCAAAGGGTTCGGACAACATTATCGTAAGCTTGGCCAGAGCCGTCGCCTGGTGGGCAGGCCTGGCCCCGGCAAGTGGTGACACAGTGGTGACACAGAGTGGCTAGGAAATTGGGGAGGTTCCTGAAACCAGCATGAAACTTGGCTGCCCCCCAGGGATTCGAACCCCGATATGCTGATCCAGAGTCAGCTGTCCTGCCGTTGAACGAGGGGGCATCACCTGCCGCAACCGCGAACGCAGTTGATGAACGTGCATGACGATTGTATTTGTCATCGCTCGGGAACGTCAATAAAACGAGATCCTAGGTGACGTCAAGCTGTTTGTGTAAAACTCGGAGGGTGCGGTTTTTCCATTTCCAGGTTGAATCTCTGGAAGATGGAGTAAATGATGCGGTCGACGCTTTAACGTTCACAAAGCACACCATAGGCCGGGTGCGGCGCCGCACCTCGACGAAACAGTGCTCGATGATGTTGGTAGTGCTTCCTCCACAGATGCCGCGGAAAGCTGAAAACGATGGCAAGTGCGGCAGATCGCGCTTCCAGTTGTCGCACAGGGGCGCCATACACCGGCTGCCAGCGACGGCAAAAAGCGCGAAGAGCGGCTGCGGCTTGGCGACCCCTGTCTGCGCGATAGATCGCCTGGGCATCGGCTTTCGCATTCTGCCAAGGTGGGCGCGGAGCACACAGCACTTCCTCAATGCCAAGGCGGCCGTTTCGCGAAGTACTTTGCCTAATTTTTCGGTCGCGCTCGCGCAACAGAAAACGCGGAGCCTCATCCCAGGGGAAGACCCGCAAGAGTTGCAGTGCGATCCACTCAGGGGTCGGATGGCTTGTGACCGCGAAGTGCACGAGCCGACGGCGGTCATGGGGAAAGTCTCACGAACACAAACAAAAATCGAAATGTGGCCATTGGAACGACGAAGAAATCATACGAGATGTTTGATGTGATTTGTCAAAAACGTACGCCAGGTCTGGGACGGTTGGTCTCGGTGGCGCAGCATATAGTTGGCTAAGGTTGTCCGAGACTTGGATGCTGTGTTTTCCCAGCTCGCCGGGAATTCGCGGCGCACCCCGGCGGGGGTTGGCGGGCAGCCGAGTGCGCGGAGCTGCAGTAGCCGGCAATCTGCGATTTTTAATTCCCAAAAGGCGACTCAACTTGCGTTCCATGTTTATACTGTCATCGGGGGTTGAGATTTCCTTGGCACAGGCAGCATCCTTGTTCACGCCGCATCCCAATCTCGGCGACGAAGTGAATCACAATATCGTCGAGTCGGAGATTGAAGGAGGGGTCTTCCTCAAAGATCTCCCGTCAACCACGGTGTTGCAGATCCAAACGCAAAACCATTGCTACACGGCAGTGCTGGTGGATGAGGGATCGGTCCTGATTTCAGGACATCCCGAGTACTGTCCGCAACCCGTTCTGGTCGCAATCGCAGGCTCGACCTGGGGAGGTTCCATGCTGAAGCGGCGGTTTGTCGGTCGAGGCATGCACCTGGAGTTTCGTCATCCCGAGTATCGGACCCCCATTGTTACTTCCCGTATCAAGGAAATCCGGGAGTGCGTACGGTTGAGCCAGCCGGAGATCGCGGCCCTCGCGTAGGCTGCCGTTAAAGACGCCAAGCCCGACCTTCCCATCCTGAAACAGCCCAAGGCCGAACACGCAGTAGCTGACAGTCGGGATGACTGATCTGCCCCTACTCGGCCGGGTACGCTGGTATTTCGACTTTTGGCTCAGCGCAGGGCCACGTTCTTCGTAACGCTGGGTCGAAAATCACTGCGCTGGTGCTGCTGCATTGGGGACGGCGCTCAGGCATTCGACCCGATAGCCTAGTTTTTGCAGTTCCCGAATCATTTTCCGGGTACGCTGGTATTTCGACTCTTGGCTCAGCGCAGGGCCACGTTCTTCGTAACGCACTCCGCGATGGAGAATGAGCCAGATGAGGCGGCAAAGGTGATGAGCAATCGCTCCGATGGTTTGATGGTGTCCTAGCAGCGGCACCAGCCGACGATACACGATCTGGAATGCTGCCTTTCGTTCTGACCGCAGCGTTGGCGGCTTGATTGAGAATGCGCCGAATATGGCGACTGCCTTTCGGGGAACGATGGCTCTTCGATACTTCCGCGCTCTCCTCGTCTCCTGGACAGGCGCCCACCCAGGAGGCAAGGTTCTTGGCCGAAGCAAAGGTGGGGGCTGTGGCTCCTACTTCGGCGATGATCTGCTGCGCCGGATCGACTCCCAAGCCAGGAACCTGGGCCAGCCGCTGGACGGCATCTTCGTGCTGCCGCCGCAGGGCCGCTATCTCCTGCTCCAGTTGGTCCCTCTGCTGCTCGATGAATTGCCACACCTCCAGCGCCATCGTCAATAAGCGACGGTACACCGGGTTGAGTTCGGTGCAGGCCCCCAGTGCATCCGTCAACTGCGTCTCGGTCGCGCGCACACGCTGATGTGCCAAGGCGTCGAGAGCCAGGGGATTGGTTTCCCCCGCTGCCAGTGTGTTCAGCATGCGACGGGCACTCACCCCCAACAGGTCCGAGACCAGGCGGGAAAACTTGCTAGGAACTTCTTCCAACAGGCTTTCTAGTCGGTTGTGCAACGGCGCGCGGTTGCGCGTAAGTTGGTACTTGCGCCGCGTCACCGCTCGCCAGAGGCGCTGTTCCGCCTGGGGCACAAAGCTCAGGATCAGTTCCTGAGCTACCAGCCGCTTGACCAGGCGCTCGGCATCCGGAAAATCTTTCTTCCGTCCCTTGCGTCCACGATTGGATTGAGTTTGTGCCAAATGCAGCGCTCCCGACATCGGTCCTGCAGCGGCTTGCTTTTGGCGGTTTGCGCCACACCGTTCGCCGGTGACCTGGGTTCTTTCGTCCCGGATTCGCCATTTTCCATTCTGCTCCTACCGCGGCCATAGCCACCCAAACGTCCCCGCCGTCAGCAATCCGTAAATCAGCCCGTCGATCACTTCCTTGATGACCATTCCCCACGGCTGGCCCTTCCAGATGCCGTTCGCCAGATTGCCCAAGCCGTAGGCCATGAATGCCACCGTGCCCGCCACGCGAAAGACAGCCAAGTAGTTTGTGCCGGGTGCAATCGTGTGCCCAGTCACGTACGCCGTGAAGAACCCGATCACCAGGCAAAACGCGAACCACTGCGCCAGAAATGGCGCCAGGTTAATCGCTCCGCTCGACCGAACCGTCACCGTCCCCACCGGACCCTGCTTGAACTTCTCCTGCATCGCCGGCTCTTTCATTTGTTTGTGGTCCGAGTAGGGAAACATATACAGCCCCGGCGTGACTCCCGCCGTACGTAACGTCGCACTCACCTTGTCCTCGTCGGGCAACCGCTTATAGTCACCACGGTGATACGGCAGCACCATATGCATAATCGAACTGGCAATGAAGACGATTACGGCCGCCAGCACAATCGGCAGCCATAGAGCAGCTAGTGGAACCATACGATCCTCCGTTGGCGGCGAATGCGAGTTGCTGGAACTATTCGCATAAATCCGTTGTGAAAGTGCACGGCTTCAGCCTTGCCGTAAACAGCGACGAATCTACTGGGCTTCAGTCCCTGAGGGAAATCCTTTCACCCCGCGCCGGAATCTATGAGACCAGCTTGCCTTTTTTCAGAACGCTATCTTCGCCCGCAGTGGGTGTCAACAAAGAACCGGCACCCTCGATCTGGTCGGGTGGATGCGCGCGGCACCTTCCTTGTTGTCCACGTAGGCGGCAAGATCGGGCTCGACTGGTTACTTTCGTTCCGTCCACAGCCAGAAATCTCTTGCTTCCCTGGCCCACAGGTGAAAATCTATTACTTCAGGCGCATTGTCGCTGCTGCGCCGCTGTCGAGCTCACGAACCGGCGTAGCTGTTAGCTCCTTGATGATCGCAGAGACCCATACATTAACTTATCGGCAATCTCCGCTCCCGTAGAACCGTAACCGAACGCAGTGCAAACAACACCTAACTCATTTGCCTGCAAGATTTTACATGTAAGCACCTGTGCAATGACGATTTTGCGAAAAAACTCTGCTAAACCCATGATTCCAGGGAACCAGGGGAGGGGTACCTGCAACACATGACCAATTCCCAATCTGAAACAGTCCTCCAAATCATGGAATCCTCCTCTTGCCTTCGCGAAACACGAAATGCCATTTACCTAATCGCTAGTGGCTGCTGCGTTTGACCCTGTTTCTGGCACTTCCCTACAATCTAAGATTCCGGACTCCAACAGGGAAAATTCATGGCGCTTCAGCTCTTTAATACTCTTTCCAACAAAGTCGAAGAGTTTCATCCTATCGAATACAACCTGGTCCGCATGTATGCCTGCGGCCCAACGGTTTACGACTATGGACACATTGGCAACTTTCGCACCTTCGTCGCGGTGGACGTGCTGCGCCGCTTCCTCAAGCAGAGCGGCTACAAGCTGAAGCACGTCATGAACATTACCGATGTCGAGGACAAGATTATTCGCAATGCTGCCCGCGACGGAAAGACTGTACAGGAGTACACGAAGAAGTACATCCAGGCATTTCTGGAAGACGCCGACGCACTCAACATCGAGCAGCCGGAGTTGCTGGTCAAGGCTACCGACCACATCCAGGAGATGGCGCACTTCATCGCCGACCTGCGCGACAAAGGTTACGCGTATGCGACCGACGACGGGTCGTACTACTTCCGCATCGCCAGGTTTCCCGAGTACGGCAAGCTGTCGAAGAAGGACTTCGCCGGCATGGCCGTCGGCGCGCGCGTCGATGTAGACGAATACGAGAAGGACAACGCCCGCGACTTCGCGCTGTGGAAGGCTCCTAAGCCCGGCGAAGCTTCATGGGACACCGAGATCGGGCCTGGCCGGCCAGGCTGGCACATCGAGTGCTCCCAGATGTCGATGAACTATCTTGGCGACAGCTTCGACATCCATGCCGGGGGTGAGGACTTGATCTTTCCTCACCACGAAAATGAGATTGCTCAGTCCGAGTCGCTGACCGGCAAGCCCTTCGTCCGCTACTGGATCCACTCGCGCTTTTTGCTGGTCGAAGGCGAGAAGATGGCCAAGAGCGCCGCCAATTTCTACACCGTCCGTGACCTAGTACTGATGGGACACAAGCCCTCGTCAATCCGCTTTTTGCTGATGTCAGTTCCTCACCACAAGCCGCTCAACTTTACCTTCGATGGACTGACTCAGGCCGCAAACTCCGTGGAACGCCTGCGCAATTTCAAGCAGCGGGTGCAGACTTCACGTTTCCCCGAGGGCTCAAATCCGGCAATTGCGGAGTTGACGAACCGCGCCTCCGCCGAAATGAAGGCCGGCATGGAAGACGACCTCAACACAGCGCGCGCACTTGGCGCTGTCTTCGATCTGGTTCGCGATGTCAACGCCGCGATGGATAACACACAGGTCAAAAAGGAGGATGTGCCCGGAGTCCTGAAGGCCCTCGTTCAGTTCGATGAGATATTCGCCGTGCTGCAAGATGACGACGCTGCCAAGGTGAGGGCCACGGTTGAATGGGCGAAATCCGAGGGCAAGGCTGATAAAATCAGCCCCGCGGCAGAGGAGATCGCGAAAGCTGCGTCGTTGTCAGACGCAAACATCGAGAAATTAGTAGCCGAACATTCGCAGGCACGGCAATCGCGGAACTTCGCGCGCTCTGACGCCATTCGCAATCAGCTCGCCGAGAGCGGCATCATCCTGGAGAACACGAAAGACGGCGTCCGCTGGAAGCGCAAGTAGGCCAAACTAATCGCATAACATCCGTCTAGCTTCCCGCCTTCGTAGTAACAGCTAACTACCTGAGGACCGCAGTCTCGCGGCCCTTTCCGATTGCAAACTGGTCATGTCGAATTTGTGATTTTACTCTTGAAGTAGGTTACGCTTCAGACTTCTGATTCGAATTCAGGCAGGCCTTCGCGAGTCGCCTCGCTCGTGTCGCCGGAATATACTTGCGCGGTAGTGACCAATACCACTGCCGTGACGATCACGATAGTTCCCGCCAGCATGAAGTGATCGAAGCGCTCGTGCAGCACAACCCAGCCCAATATCACGGCGACAATTGGATTGACGTAGGCATACGTCGCGACCTTCGGCGTTGGCACATGTTTGAGTAGCCATATGTATGAGGTGTAGCCAATCCACGATCCAAAGATGACGAGGTACAGCACTGCCGTTACGCCTCGTTGATTGAACGAGGCCCGGTGAAGCTGGCCGGTCAGCAAAACAAGAACGCAATGACCGAGGCCGGCGAAGATCATTTCCCAACTGGTTGCGACGAGCGGGTCAACCTTCATCCGCCACTTGCGCGAGAAAACCGAGCCGACCGCCCAACTCATCGACGAGAACAGCAGGCTGATCGAGCCGACTAACTGCATTACTCCAAGCGCGTCCCGGTGGATGATCTTCGGCCACACCAGGATCGCGATACCAACAATGCCCATCGCCAGACCGATCAGCCCACGGCGCGACATGCGATCGCCACGGAAGAAGAACGTCTCAAGCACGAGAAACCAGATGGGCGTCACGGCCACGATCAGCGCGGCAAATCCCGTTGGCACGTACTGTTCCGCCCAAGCAAGTCCCCCGTTGCCGCCTACCAGAAGCAATCCGCCGATCACGGCAAGTCGCAATGCTTCCTGGCGCGAGATGTGTATGGTGCGGCCGAACACGGCGCAGGCGGCCAGCATCAGCGGGCCGGCAATCAGAAAGCGCATCGCGCACATCACGAAGGACGGGATCCCTTCTGCCGACGTAATGCCGATGGCGAGATACGTCGATCCCCAGAAGACGTAGACGAGTCCAAAGGCGATCACAACTTTCAGGCGATGCTTTCTCTCATCTTTGGCGGAGGTATTTTGGCCTTCCGTACTCCTGAACTGGAGTAGGTCGGACATCACGCAGCCGGCAACTTCTGGTCGGAGTGCCGCAGTCGGCTGCCGGTGATTAACACGTAGTGGACGCCCGAGATCAACGTAAACGCGAAGGTAGCGTAAAGGAAGAATCTTTCCAGGAACCTCACCGACGGCGTGTCGATTACCTGCGCCAGGACGACGAAGAAGACGGCTCCGATCTGACAAACGGTGTTGATCTTGCCGAATATGCTAGGACGAAAGTCGCGGAATCCGACCGTGGCATACAAAGCCATTGCCGTGGCGAGAATGCACACGTCACGGCTCAGAACCAGCACGGTGTATCGCCACGGAATCTTGTGGACGATGGCAAGAATCAGGAAAAGCGAACTCAGCAGAAGCTTGTCGGCAATCGGGTCGAGGTATTGCCCCAGCATGGTGCGTTGATCCAGCACCCGTGCCAGCCATCCATCCAGAGCGTCACTCAATCCCGCAAGCACGAGCAGTCCCAGCGCCCAATGCCAATTGTCATCGAGAACGTTCAAGATGACGAACGGAATAAAGATGAGTCGCAGCAGGGTGAGCTGGTTGGGGGCCGTCCAGAATTGGTTTTTCACCCCGCCACTCCACCGAAATAGCAGTGCAGGTTTCGGCTATTCACGAATGATGCGATCTCCCTGATCGACAGGTAACGTCGTGCCAGAACAGCAAGTTCCAGTGCACGAGACTCAGCAGGCCCTTGCCTTGATTGTGACGGCTTATCTGCCTGCTTGGCAATACTCGCATTATGCGGGGATTCCGGACAGACTCGCAGTTCACACTTCATCGCATGATGCCGATCACCGCGCTATGACCGCAAGAAGCAATACGGTTTCTGTTCAGGGACATGTTAACCGCTCAATCGTCATGCTGTGGTTCACCAGACTCGTCGCACGATCTCTCGCTTCAGCTCCCGGCATTTTAGTAAGGAGCCGAAGCACCTAGCGATCGCCCGTCGAGGCGAAACCGAAGCGTACTTATATCTCCGAAACCGGGGCTACCGCATCGTCGCGAAAAACGTCCGCGCTCCTCATAACCGGGGCGAGATCGATCTGATTGGCTGGGACCACGGCGTGCTCTGCTTCGTTGAAGTGAAAACCCATGCGCACGCAGGCCTCGTACCTCCAGAAATGGCAGTCGATAGGGACAAGAAGGAGCACATCCTAGCGGTCGCGCGGCGTTACGTGCGACAATTGCCAGGCGATAAATCTTCGCCTTGCCGCTTCGATATTGTCAGCGTCGTACTGTGAGAAGTGAAATGCAAACCCATAATCAGGTTGTACAAAGGAGCGTTCTCCTGGACCACGGGCCGCCGCGTCGAACGTGAGTCGCGCTACCTTCCTGATCGAAAGCGTTGGTGGAGACGCTAGCAATTGGAACAGTTTCTGCCATCGCGTTTTGATTCCCACCAATTTTGAGAAGCTTGTAGCGCCATGCAAATCGGTTGCTCGGCTGGCTCTCTGGGTTCCCGATAGATGTTCGTCGGCCGAACGCCGCCAAGAGGGGACATTCGTTCTGGAACCAGAGTCGAATCCGGGGAGTGCGACATTGAGCCTGCGGGATTGCTCGAGAGTTGCGGGGTGAAATGTGCGCTATCCCGAAGGCACCGTCGAACTGAACGGCGAGCATGACCTTCCCTTACTGCGACAACTTGCGCACTCCCGATTTGTCACACGCAGCCAGCTGGCGGAGTACCAAAGCCTCCGGGGTTCTGACGAATGCCGCCGGTCATTTAACTGGCGAATCAAGCGTCTCATGGACCACGGGTTTGTGGACCGGCGTACCGTCCCCGCGCTGGGTGCCGAGTACATCTACTCACTGACCACGCACGGCGCTCTACGTCTGGAGGAAATCGAAGAACGCTTCTCGTTCTCCCTGAGTGCCGAGCGCAACAAGGCAGGGGACCTAAGGGTGATCCATTCGGTCGAACTCAACAACATCCAACTGCGAGCGGCAAGAGCCGCCTTGCTGGGTCGATGGATCCCCGACGCGGAGATCCGATCGGAAAACGAAATAGCGGGCCTGTCCTACAAAAAGGAATATGACGCCGTGGTTACCTTACGTTTTGACGGGCGCGACATCACCTTCGCGTTGGAGTGCGAGCGAACGATCAAATCGCGCGAGCGATATGACAAAATCGCGGCGAGTGTTTGCGCAGAGCGGGAGGTCGAGCAGTTCCTTACCTGACGGCCAACGAGCATTTGCTCAGGTTCGTCTCGTGGTCCTTTCGAGATGTTCGTCGATGTGTGGGATTCGGCCTGGCGCCGGACTGGCAGCGCCAGTTGCTCGACATGCCGGCCTTCAAGTGGAAACTTGTACAAGGCCTTCGGCATCCAACCCGCGCAATAGGTAAGCTCTGGGGTTGAAACGGCCATCTCTAGCCTGATTGGGTTTCGTTCGTAGCGGGGTGCCCGCCGGTTATCGTTAAGATCCCCATATTACTCATGATCCGATAACTGGCCAGTCATTTCGAGGACGGTCGGCCGTTCGGAAGTTGGCCAAGAGGATTTCATTTCAGCACAACGATCGTGAACTCGTCACCAATTCGTCATCAAAACTAGGTGGTTAAGGGCGTTTTCTCGGCTAGCGGAAGCGGGAGAGCAAGACGGGCAAAAGGTTTTAGGTTCCCGCAGACTGAGCCGTTCAACATCTGCCGGGCAGAACGTCGCGAAGGCAACCGCAGGTTTGTCGATTGGGTTGTGCAGCCGAACGGCTCCGCTACACCGACGCCGAGTGTAAGCGCACGCTGTGACGCGCCCGAGCCGCCGGCGAATGGCGAGAGCGGTGCGCGCACCAAGTCAAACCGCAACGGAAATGGTAATGGCAAACCTGCCAATGCATAGCCGCCGCCAGCGCTGCAGAATCAGCCTTGCGCGCCGCGTTGGTGGCGAGCATTGACGCTGCACTTGCCGCCGAGCAGAATGCCTCCGCACACGGACTGTCGGTCCGCTTCGGCAGCGAAGACCTGCGAGCCATGGCGCTCAGGCTGTTCATGCAGCACGCCCGCGAGGAGGTGTGCGATGAGCGACGTTACCGTAACCGAGACGCTGGGGGAGATCATCTTGTTCCGTGCTTTCTGGCCAGCATTCGTGGCAGGCTAATCGCTCTGCCTTTCATAAGCTCCGATGTC
>Ga0306920_100015802_pt1 | contig 10364 bp, 8 predicted proteins | sample flu12Cox44000170_FD_204666 | JGI IMG/M metagenome (GOLD analysis project Ga0306920, IMG submission 204666) | Lab enrichment of tropical soil microbial communities from Luquillo Experimental Forest, Puerto Rico - flux4day.12C.oxic.44.000.170 (v2)... | ecosystem: Environmental > Terrestrial >...
GAGCGTCAAGTTCGCGAGGATGTGGATCGCGGACACGATCTCGATCACCGGCAACTCAGCGACGGGTGCCAAGGCGTGAGGTGACAAGCAGCGCCGCAGGGCCTGCCCACGCCCCCTTCAGCGCCACGTCCTCGAGCCTATATTCGACCAGCTCACAGATGGGCGGGCTGCCGTCGACGTGTGGCATAATCTTGAGCAAGAAATTCGGTGCCTCAAGCAAAGTCTTGACCTGCGCCAAATCCGCTTCGCAGTGCTTGTAGCCCATCGTGCCGGTCGCGACGCGAAGCGGCCCATAATCCAGCGTGCCGACAAGAGTGTCGATCTCGGTTCGCAGCGTCGGCTGCGCCAGCTTTTTGGGAAAGCCCCAGAGTTCACGGCCGCCGGCGATCGGTCCCCCGTCGTTAAGGAACATGCAGTGGGTGTAGCTGCCCCTGCGACCGCGGAAAGAGACGGGGATCACCTGACCGCTCTCCGCGTAGTCGCCGAAACCGTTCGAATCCGGCATGCGGATGAATTCGTATTTAACCAGCGCCTCGCGCTCGTCGAGTTTGAGCGGCTGGGGCACCACCGCGCGCAGCTTCGCCGGATCGGTGCGGTAGGTAATAATCAAGTATTCTCGATTGACGAACCGGTACGGTCCTGGGGGATAGGCGGGACTCGTCAGCGGCATCGCGAATGCGCACTCGAACAATTCCTTCTCTCGCATTTTCAGATCCTCTCTCATTTAGAAGTGACTTTTCTCATTCGCGGCCGTCGCGTTCGAGATCGAACGTGAAGACGCCGTCCAGGCTCGTGGGGCGAGCAAGCACCTCGGGATGGCGCAGCGTGCGTACCGCGTCGTGATAGCCCGCGCGCCAATGGTCCTGCATAGACAGACGGGAAAACTCGTAGTCCTTGGAGTGACCTTCGTAGTTCTGAGCGCGGTAGATCAGGTGGATGATGTTGTAGACCTTGTCGCTGGCGACCGACTTCAGGATTTTCAGATCCTCGTTCTCCTCGAGATCGGCAGGAAGCCTGCGCAGCAGGGCGGCAAGGGCGCGCTGGACCCGATGCACGTTCTTGAATTGGCCGGTACTCGCGCGTGTGCGGCTTGAAAACTGAATTTCTTTGTGACGAGTGGCGACTTCCGCGAGGTTGCGCGGAAGTCCGCCTTGCGCGCTCCAGAGATCGACCTGGAACGCTAGCGTGTCCTGGCGGCGGGGATTGCTCTCAATCACCCACTGCAGCGGCGTGTTGGACACAAGGCCGCCATCCCAGTACTGCTCGCCATCGATCTCGACTGCCGGAAAGCCTGGTGGGAGTGCTCCGCTTGCCATGACATGCTCAGGGGCGATCGTGTGAGTGTTGGTGTCGAAGTAGACGAAATTACCAAGCCTGATATTGACTGCACCCGCACTGAAGCGCGTCATCCCGGCATTGAGCCGATCAAAATCCACCAGGCGCTCAAGCGTGTGCTTGCGGTCACCGGTATCGTAGAAGCTGGTTGCCCCAAGCGTTCCGCCCGGTTGGAGCCATGGCATCACCGCTCGCGAAGAGAAGAATCCCGCGGCGCCGCAAACGGCCGCGAAATTGGCGCTCATTTGGTTGAGTAGGTTGCGGGGTCGTCACTCCGCGCCCAATCACCGAAGGGACTGCCCAACCAATCCCAAGGGGTGCTCGAAGTCACATGCGTCCAAAATTGGCGCAGCCTCTCGACGCGGGAATTGGGCGGGTTGCCCGCAATGATGGCGGCGTTGATCGCACCGATCGAAATGCCGGCGACCCAATCCGGATGGATGTTGGCTTCCGCCAGCGCCTCGTAGACGCCTCCCTGATATGCCCCGAGCGCACCGCCACCTTGCAACAGCAAGGTAACGCACTCGAAAGGCAGCCGTCGTTCTGCAGTCGTTAGGTGTGGTCGAAGCTGGAAGTTCATTGGGTGCTCTCTTTTTGACGAGTTCGGACGATCTCAGGTTTTTCGATCTGCTCGTGTTTGCGTGCTCTGGTGGGCGTGACGAGGCAGCTTGACATTTCGTGAATCAAACTATACCGTATAGTTTATATAAGCGCAAACGAACGGACCCTGTCAAGGAGAACGGCGCAGAGTCTCGCTCAGCTTTTTGTGAGCGCGGCAAGTCGTTGAAATTCAGGCTTCTTGCGCAGGCCCGCTTCGAAGAACTCAAGATCATCACAGGAGTGATCCAACATGATTTCGAAAACCAGACGTCCCGGTATCGAAGTGCTGGCAGCGTTGCTTTGCGCGACGACTTGCCTCTGCACAGGACAATTGCGGCACACCGGAGCAGAGGGCCGCGCGCGCCCGACGCCTTCAGGCTTTGCAGCAGCTACATCCCCGACCCTGGGAGGGTCGAGCAACAGAACAGGTCCGATCTCAGCGACGCCAGCCGATTGGTCTTTGAACAAAGCGCCAGTCCGGTGGCCAGCAGAAGCAAATAACTTAATCGGGCCGCCCAAGAGCGCGGCCAAAGAAGCGCCGTGCGAGCCCAGCAATCAAGGAGATGACAAGATGGATATGCTCTATGTTCCCGCACTCGCGTCGTTTTCGGGATCGGCTTCAGGAACGCTGGCCTCTATCGTAACGGGCTGGGTAAGCCAGCGTCGCAAGGACCGCATTCGTCATAGGCTGCGAGCCACGTCCCAACGCGAAGCTCTCTATAAGAGCTTCATAGAGGAAGCGTCGCGGCTATACGCCGACGCCCTCGTCAACGACAAGTCCGAGATTTCGAAACTAGTCGACCTCTACGCCCTCATCGCGCGAATGAAGATCCTTTCGAGTGATGCGGTGATTGAAGCGGCCGAGAAGGCGGGACACTTGATCCTCGAAACCTACCTTTCCCCGAACAGGACATTCGTCGACCTGCCTGATCTGATCAATGAGATGGATCCGTTGCGCGATTTCAGCGAGGCATGCCGCCGTGAACTGCAATCGACCGACCGGCGCTGAGGCTCTCCGACCATGCCGCTGTTGCAGTATTTGGCTGGGTGGGAGCGCGGCGCTCTTTGCGGCTAACTGGTGCGTTTCCGCACCGATTGCCGCTGCGCCGCGTTCCGACGTTCCGCTAAATCAGAGGATCAACATCCGGATCCATACGGATCAATAGATGGCCCGAACGCGTGGTATTCGACACAACGCGCTCGACGTTGGCGCGTGAAGCGAAAGAGGACCCCGAGACCCACGTTGGCAGGAGCAAAACGCCAGCTCAGGCAGAGCGCCGACCTTTCGACGCGTTCGCCTAGATGACGGCTGAAACTCCGTCAGGCCGTGTTTTCGGCCGCCCAGCTATGCTGCTCAGGTTGCGGAGCGGGAGGCCTCGCCAATTAAGAACGGCACGCCGGTTCGAGATCGCTTACGCCCGTCCATAGCGGCGCGTAAGGGCCTCACTTTCCCCAATCCGCCTCACAAGCCGCCAGGAAGAAGTTGACGCGTTCGCGCAGGAAGGCGGGCAGTTCGCTGCGAAGCTCTTTCGCGCCCTCGCCCATCAAAGCCCGCATCATCATCGGCAGAAGAATGAGATCCATGAAAATCTGCGCCGTGGCGAGACTTCGTTTGGGGCCAAAGGGTCCCTTGGGGCCATACGAAAGCCGGTGGGTGGCATCGTTCAAAACATGGGATACGGCAACCGCGGCGCGGTCCCGCCCGTGTTCATGGACATGGCGGCTCAACGCGGGGAACCTGTCTGCTTCGGCAATGGTAGCGCGGGTGATCCCGATCGTCTCGTCGATGAAGCGTTCCACAACCTCGGTGCCCAGACTCGCGAGCTTGTCCGGCACCGTGCGTCCCTTTGGCTCAAAACCCTGGAAATTCGTCAAGCCATCAAGGACGCGGGCCACAACTGCCTCGAACAGCGCCTCCTTCCCGTCGAAGTGGGCATAAATCGTCGGCTTGCTCGCCGGCGCCACCTCCGCGATCTCATCGAGACTCGCGCTTTGATAGCCCCTCTTGAGGAACACCCGCTGGGCCGCATTGAGAATTCGCGCTTTCACGTCGCCCGCCATGTCCTTGGGCGGTCTTCCAACACGCGGCCGTTTCAAATCCTGGTACTTGGTCACCATCGGCTTTCACCCCTGTATTCACGATGCTGCGAGCGCCCGTGCGCGCTGACAATCCCGCTTGACACGTTCCCGATCAAAGTGCAAGTAAAATGAACTATACGGTATAGTTTAATCACACAGGAGACTTGACCCGCCGTGCGCCATTCCGTCCGCCATGCGCTCGCTCAGGCAATTCAAAGGCACATCAGTATTGCGCTCGCACTCGCGCTTCTGGCGGCGCCGCTCGCTGCTTGTAATGAGCGCGCCGCCACCACCGTCGAGCGCGCCGCGTCCGTGCGCACCGAAGTCGTGCAGCCTCAAGATGGCCAGCGGAGCCTTACGTTAACAGGCGAGATCCAGGCCCGTTTCCGGGCCGACCTTTCCTTTCGTGTGAGCGGGCGCGTGCTCGCGCGCCTGGTGGATGTCGGGACGCACGTCAATGCCGGCGACCTCCTGGCCCGGCTCGATCCGGCCGAGCAGCAGGCTGATTTTGACGCCGCAACCGCAGGTGTGGCGGCCGCGGAGGCCCAGCTGCGCGTGGCGCAGGCGACGTTCGATCGGCAGAACCAACTTCTCTCGAGCGGGTTCACCACCCGCGTCGCCTATGACCAGGCGCAGGAGCAATTGCGAACTGTACAAAGCACCCTTGAATCGGCGAAAGCGGAGCTGGGAAGGACTCGCGAGGCGCTCGGCGATACCGAACTGCACGCCCGCGCCGCTGGTGTGATCACCGCCCGAAACCTCGAGGTCGGGCAAGTCGTGCAGGCCGCCCAGTCGGTCTTCACGTTGGCGGAAGACGGCGAACGCGACGCGGTCTTCGATGTCCCTGAATCGATGTTCTTGGGCGATGTAGAGAGCGGCAGCGTCTCGCTCGCGCTGGTCTCGGGTTCTGACGTGACAGCCACAGGCTACGTCAGGGAGATATCGCCTGCCGTGGATCCCAAAAGCTCCACCGTTCGCGTGAAAGTCGCGATCCAAAATCCACCCACTGCGATGACGCTCGGAAGCGCCATCGCGGGCACCGTCAGGATGAAATCTGCAACCGAGGTCACCGTGCCGTGGACCGCCCTGATGGCAGTGGGGTCAAAGCCCGCGGTCTGGATCGTCGATCCCAAGACCAAGACAGCGTCGCTAAAGCCCGTGACTGTCGGCGCGTACGAGGCAGGAGCGGTGCAGATCAAGGAAGGACTCGAGGCTGGAGACCGCGTCGTCATCGACGGAGGCAAGCTGCTGAGCTCTGGCCAACCCGTGACATTTGGCGAGGATCGATCATGAGAACGCGGTTTTTTGTCATCGCAAGCACCATCGCTTCGGCCTTGGCGGTGGCCGGATGCAAACAGGAGGCGAAGACGCCAGAGCCTGTCCCGCCCGTATTGTCCACCATCCTCCAACCGGCCGCATCGGGCAGCGCGGTGGCTGTCGGAACCGTCCAGCCCCGCTATGAGACGAATCTTGGCTTGCGCGTGCTGGGACGCCTGATCGCGCGTCCAGTTAACGTCGGAGATCTGGTGGCCGAGGGGCAGACGGTTGCCGCCATCGATCCCACTGCCCTTGAGCTCGCCGTGCGGTCAGCGAGAGCGGACCTTTCGAAGGCCGAGGCCCTGCTTCAAAACGCAACCGGGACCGAAGAGCGGAAGCGGATCCTGATCAAGGCTGACGCCACGACGAAGCAGACGCTAGACGATGCGGAGCAGGTGCGCGCGGGCGCGCAGGCATCGACCGCTCGCGCCCGCGCAAACCTTACCAAGGCAATCGAGCAGCTCGGTTATGCTCAGGTCAGGGCCGATTTCGCCGGTGTCGTCACGGCCGTGAGCGCCGATGTCGGACAAGTCGTTCAGCCCGGTCAAAGTGTGGTGACTATTGCGCGGCCCGACGTCAGAGAGGCGGTGGTCGATATCGGCGCGGACTTCTCCGTGCCCTTGACCGTCGGTTTGCCGTTCACCGTCAGCTTGCAGCCGCTTCCTACCGTTCAAGTCCAAGGCCAAATTCGAGAAATTGCGCCACAAGCGGATTCTGTGACGCGCATGCGCCGCGTTCGCATCGCCTTGAATGATCCGCCCGAAAGCTTCCGGCTTGGAAGCACCGTCACGGCGAGACCGAACAACGGGCATAACCAGATTCTGCGCGTGCCCGCGTCTGCCGTGCTGAGGAAGAGTGCCGAGACCTTCGTCTGGGTCGTCGACGACCCCGCGAGCACGGTTTCGCTGCACAAGGTCGACCTCTCCGAAGACGAAGTAGGCATCCGTGTCAACAGCGGTCTGACCGCCGGGACGCGCATTGTGACTGCCGGAATCCACAGCCTCAAACAAGGACAGCAAGTCCGCATCGAACAGGACACCGCGCCATGAAGTCGTTCAACCTTTCGCACTGGGCCCTCGGACATCGTTCGCTTGTCTGGTATTTCATGATCGCCTTCATGGCCGCGGGTCTCTTTGCATACCTGCAGCTGGGGCGGCAGGAAGATCCTGACTTCACGATCAAGACCATGGTGATCGCCGCGCAGTGGCCCGGCGCTTCGCCCGAGGAAACGACGCGCCAGGTCACCGACAGGATCGAGAAGAAGCTCGAGGAATTGGAATCGCTCGACTATACCAAGAGCATCACGGTTGCGGGCCAGACTACCGTCTTCGTCTATCTGCGCGACACGACAAAGGCTGCCGACGTCGCGCCGACTTGGGCGCGCGTCCGCAACATGATTGCGGACATCAAAGGCGATTTCCCGCAAGGCGTGATTGGGCCGGTCTTCAACGACCGCTTCGGCGATGTGTTCGGCAACATCTACGCATTCACGAGCGACGGCCTGACCCAACGCCAGTTGCGCGACCGCGTCGAGGACATTCGCGCAAAAGTCTTGACCGTCCCTAATGTCGGTAAGGTCGATATTCTCGGCGCACAGGATGAAAAGATCTTCCTCGAATTTTCGACCCGGAAAATCGCGGCGCTCGGCCTCGACACGCGTTCGATCGTCGCCTCGCTGCAAGCGCAAAATGCGGTCGCACCCTCCGGTCTTTTCCAGGAGGGGCCTGAGCGCATCAGCGTGCGAGTCAACGGTCAATTCGCGTCAGAGGAAAGCCTGAAGGCGATCAATTTAAGGGTGAACGATCGCTTCTTCCCGCTGACGGACGTGGCAACCATCACGCGCGGTTATGAGGATCCGCCGACGACGCTTTTCCGCTTCAACGGCCAGCCCGCCATCGCGCTCACAATCGGGATGAAGTCTGGCGCGAACCTGCTGAAATTCGGTGAGGCGCTCAAGGACGAAATGTCGAAGATCATCGCCGAGCAGCCGATCGGGCTGGGCGTTCATCTCGTCGCTGACCAGCCAGTCGTCGTCGAAGACGCCGTGTCTGGCTTTACGGAAGCCCTGTTCGAAGCCGTCGTGATTGTGCTTGGGATCAGCTTCCTCAGCCTCGGCCTTCGCGCCGGGCTCGTCGTTGCGATCGCGATTCCCTTGGTTCTGGCGATAACGTTCGTGGTGATGGCCTATGCCGGGATTTCGTTGCAGCGCATTTCGCTGGGCGCCTTGATCATCGCGCTCGGCCTCCTGGTCGATGATGCCATGATCGCGGTCGAGATGATGGTGGCGCGACTGGAAGCTGGCGATCCCCTGGAGAAGGCCGCAACGCACGTCTACACCTCCACGGCCTTTCCTATGTTGACGGGCACGCTGGTGACCGTCGCCGGCTTCATCCCGATTGGCCTCAACACCAGCAACGCCGGCGAGTTCACCTATACCTTGTTCGTGGTCATTGCTGCCTCATTGCTTGTCTCATGGATTGTCGCGGTGCTGTTCACGCCCTTGCTCGGCGTGACGATCCTGCCGGCCAGAATGAAAGGTCATCACGAGGAAAAAGGGCGAGTGGGGCGAATATTTGAGCGCGTCCTCATGGTCTGCATGCATCATCGCTGGATCACCGTCGGGGTGACGGTCGCGGCATTTGCGCTCGCCCTATTCGGCATGAAGTTCGTGCAGCAGCAGTTCTTTCCGTCGTCGGACCGTGCCGAACTAGTCATCGACTGGAATTTGCCTCAAAACGCCTCGATTACAGAGACCAATGCGCAGATCGCTCGCTTCGAGCAGGAACAGCTCGAGGGCAATCCCGGCGTCGACCATTGGTCGACTTATGTCGGAACGGGCGCCCCCCGCTTTGTGCTGTCGTTCGACTTGCAGACGGCGAACACCTGGTTTGGTCAGATGGTCGTCGTCACCAAGGGCGGCATCCAGGCCCGCGATCGCCTCAAGGCGCATTTCGAAACTTATCTGAAAAAGACCTTTCCGGGCACGGATACCTTCGTCAAGTTGCTGGAGGTCGGACCTCCCGTCGGGCGTCCCGTGCAATATCGGCTGAGCGGGCCCGACATCGTAAAGGTGAGGGAATTTTCCCAAAACCTCGCTGCCGTTGTGCGCGCCAATCCGCACCTCGATCAGGTCGTATTCGACTGGATGGAGCCGGCGCGCGCCGTCAAAGTCGATGTCCTTCAGGACAAGGCGCGCCAGCTTGGTGTGAGTTCCGAGGACATCGCGACGACGTTGAACGGTGTCCTTACCGGCTCCTCGATCACCCAGGTGAGAGACAGCATTTACCTGGTGAATGTCATGGGCCGCGCGACCGCACCCGAACGCGCATCAATCGATACGCTACGCGATCTGCAATTGACGGGCTTGGGTGGCCAATCCGTGCCGCTCGGCGCGGTCGCCACGCTGCACTATGAAATCGAGCAGCCGACAATCTGGCGGCGATCGCGGCTTCCTACGATCACGCTCAAGGGAAGCATCCTCGACACCGTGCAGCCGAAGACGATTGTCGATCAACTCGCGCCGAAGGTGACCGAGTTCGCAAAAGGTCTGCCAGCCGGCTATTCGGTCGCCATCGGAGGCTCGGTCGAGGAAAGCGCGAAGAGCCAGGCCCCGATCGAAGCGGTCGTTCCGTTGATGCTCTTCATCATGGCGACGATCCTGATGATACAACTGCAAAGCTTTCACCGGCTGTTCCTGGTGTTTGCGGTGGCCCCCCTCGCGCTTATCGGCGTTGTCATGGCCTTGCTGCCAAGCGGGGCGCCACTCGGATTCGTCGCGATCCTCGGTGTGCTGGCGCTGATCGGCATCCTGATCCGCAACTCGGTGATCCTGATCGTGCAGATCGAAAATCTGAGGAAAGCAGGGCGGCCGGCATGGGACGCGGTGGTGGAAGCTACCGAGCATCGTATGAGGCCGATCATGCTGACCGCGGCCGCCGCAAGTCTCGCCCTTATCCCGATCGCGCGGGAGATCTTCTGGGGACCGATGGCCTACGCCATGATGGGCGGCATCATCGTAGGCACGATGCTGACATTGTTGTTCTTGCCCGCGCTTTATGTGGCCTGGTTTCGTATCAAGGAGCCGGAGCTCGCGACGGACAACAATCACGAAAGTCCGACTGCTCCCGAATTGCAAGCAGATCTGTCAACTGTCGCGCCCTCTCAGCGCGAATTGGAAAATGCATAAGAGCCAATATGAAGGAAGTGCTGAGTCTTCCCGGCGCCTGCCGACGGAGCGGCCTCCGTGAGAACTGGGACCATTTTTGTTGCGACCTTTTACGTGTGCGGCATCGCTGATCTATTGCGCGAACTACCACTGCCACTCGCTTGCGATCCAGGTGCGAGCGGAATTTCGGGAGGCGTGCGTTCAGGCAGGGGTTCCCGAATAGCGCACGGATTGGGAGCTTACTCCTCTGAAGGTTGGGGTCGCCGCGGAAATAGTGCGGCTCAGCTGAGGATTCAAAAGACTTGCAACGCCCTGGGGAGCGAGTTCCGTTGCTGAAGGAGACGGATGACGAAACCGCGGCAATTGGTCCAACACGGTACGCGGCGCCGCCCGCTCAACTTCAAGCACACATTCCTGCCAGTTATTGTCTCTTGAAAACTTGCAATTGGACGCAGGTTTGGTGAGCAAGTTATCTCCCACTCCGAAGCGCGGCTTATTTTCCATGGTGGCGGTCGATCCATCGCCGATGCTTTCAAAGGGAGGGAGCAGGTGTCATCTCACGCTCACGCGGAGAGCAGCGAGCACGCGCCTCGATCGCTGGAGGCCATGCTAAAGGCGATCGGCGTTCCGCTCGCCATCATCGTAGCCGCCGCCATTTGGTTTACTCCAACGTCAGAATCGCTGTCCTTACAAGGACACAAGGCGCTTGCTCTCTTCGGCGGCATTTTCGTTCTGTACCTGACGGAAGCGATACCATTGGCAATCGCCAGCCTGATGGTTGTACCCCTTACGGTTCTGACCGGAACGGCCAACCTTCGGACGGCACTCGACGGCTTCTCTGCTTCCCCAGTTTATCTAATCGTCGGCG
>Ga0306920_100015803_pt1 | contig 10363 bp, 10 predicted proteins | sample flu12Cox44000170_FD_204666 | JGI IMG/M metagenome (GOLD analysis project Ga0306920, IMG submission 204666) | Lab enrichment of tropical soil microbial communities from Luquillo Experimental Forest, Puerto Rico - flux4day.12C.oxic.44.000.170 (v2)... | ecosystem: Environmental > Terrestrial >...
AAGGTAAACTTCACCGAGTCCGCACGATGCCGCTTTAGTTGCCCGCGCTCACCAATTTTCAGGTCTGCCAGAAACGTGTTCAGGGCGGTCGAGCTCAGGCGCCGCGCCGGAAAGCGGATCCAACTGTTTTCCCAGACTCGTTCATGGTCGCTGAGGAATTCCTGCAGCTGGAGGTAGGTGCTTCGCGGAGCTTCACCGCTAGAGCTGCGGCGGGCAACATTTTGCAGGAATCGTGATTCGCGGATGGCAGTAGGCAGGTCGCACGCCGCTGCATTGCCAATCACCACCGCCTGCAACTCGTCTTCGCTGCCGGCGGTGACATCCCCGGGGGCAAAGGGCAATCCCTCCAGCAATAGCTTGCTTTTACATCGCTGCCCCGGCGGCCTTGCCAGAACTTCGTCGCGAATCGCCATGCGCTTTGATCCGCCACCCGCAAGCAAGTGATCAGACCTGCACCAAATCTTGTGCTATTTACGTCAAGCCTTCATCAAACCAGCGTCAAATCTTCGTAAATCTCGCTTTCGCGAACCTGTCCCATCACCCCGCGGCGCGGGATTCTCAACCCCAGCACTTTCCAGGGGGACCGGCACAACGACAACAGCCGGTCACCAGTGAAGGCTCCCTGGCAGGGGAGCGTCAACCTCTTATGCAAATTGCCGCGAAGCATCCCTAAAATCGCTAACTTCCCGCTAATACTTTTGAATTAGTTTCGCAACCCTTTAACTCCCCGCGACGGTCGCACCCGTCACCAGGACCGCCGGTTGGCATCTAACCAGTTACAGACGCTGGAGGTAGATCATATGAAACTGCCACGGCTGGAAGCACACTCATTGGTTTTCTCCTGGCAGCGGTCTTCACGGCGCCCGGGTGTTGCGCCGATACAGCGGTTCCAGGGACACTCAATTACATCGAAGGCCAGGCGACCCTCGCTGGCCAGACGCTCAATCCCAAATCAGTCGGTTCGGTGGATTTGCAGCCGGGCCAGGCTTTGAGTACGGGGGCCGGAAAAGCGGAGATTCTTCTTACCCCTGGGGTATTTCTCCGCGTGGGTGATCACAGCACCATAAAAATGGTTTCCGCGAGCCTGACCAAAACCGAAGCCGATCTCGTCAAGGGACAGGCCACGGTAGAGGTAGCCGAGTTGCACACCTACAACCTGTTTCGCATCGGTGAGAATGGAGCCAACCCCGAGCTGTTGCGCGACAGCCTATACGCGTTCGACGCCGACAATGACCGGGTGCGGGTCCTCAAAGGCGAGGCCCGCGTCGAGGACAATGATCAGAACGTTGTTGTCAAGAGCGGGCACGAACTTGACCTAAGCTCGGGTGGCAAGTTGAAAAGCACGAAGTTCGACAAGAATGCCTACGAGGCCACTGACCCGTACCGCTTCAGCGATCTGCGCTCGGAGTTACTTGGCCGAGGCCAATGCGGATATGGGTCGACAATACTACGCCGGTGGAGCAGGTTGGTATGGTCCAGGCTGGTACTGGGACCCGTGGTTCTGGTCCTACACCTGGCTGCCCGGCAACGGCATTTTCTACAGCCCATTTGGATGGGGATTTTACTCGCCATGGATGGTTGGCTATGCGCCGTACTACGGCCTTCGCGGCTACGGATACTACGGACGCTACTATGCCGGACAAAACCGTCCGGCTCCTGCGGCAGGGGCCAGCGAGGGACACGGTTTCGCGGCCGTGCGCGGAGGCAGGTCGCTCGGCCTGGCGGGCCCGGGCTTCCGTGGTGGTAGTTTTTGCAGGTGGCTTCCCTGCCGCTGGTGGGCCCCGCCATTAAACTATAACCGGAACGTTGACGAACCCATCGCCTGCTGGTGTGCAACCGCATAAGGGATTGACCTTGGATGATGGCGGCCGGGGACCAGGCACTGCCGTTCGTGCCGGGCGACCACTACAACATCCCGCCGGTTTTGGTGGTGAGGATGCTTAAGGCTAGCTCGAGGCGCTCGATGGCGGCCTCCAGATCAGGGTGCTTGTCAAGCTCCTGGCGCATGGTCGTCAAGCGACGGTGCGCCTCGGCTATATGGATGGCGGCCTGGGGATTCTGCCCGGTGTTGGAGGCTTGCTTCTCGGTGGCCATGAACCAATCTTAGCGCTCTCTCGTGGTAAGCGAAAGTCGGTGACCACCCGATCCATAACCACCCCGGATTGCCGCCTCCACGTGCCGGTCCTTATCCCATCGCCTCGTCCAGGGGAACGTTCGGTGTCACGAGAAACTGCTTCGCCTTCTGCTCCAGCTCGGGCGTCAGGGGAACGCTCCTGCCCGTCTCCAAGCTGGCGCGGACGGCGACGCAGTCGCAGGTGGCGATCATGCGGCCGTTCTCGGCGTCGAACATCTGGTGCAGAAAGCGAACGTACTTTTCCCCCACTGCAAGGAAGCCACTCTTGATTTCGACCAGCTCTCCACCGCGCAGTTCTTGCAAAAACTGATAGTTTTGCCGCACCATGGCCACCCGCAGGTTCTGCTGCCTGATGGATGCCGGCGTCACGCCGATGGCGCGCAGCAGAAACCACGTCGCCTGGTCAAAGCGGGAGACGTACATCTGGGAGTTCATGTGGCTGGTGAAATCGTATTCGGAAGCCAGCACTGCGCCCTTAAAGGTGTGCACCCAATCCGCCATGTTGCGCCTTTCCTTAGGAACTTCTCACCGTATCCGGAGCAAGGCCACCGGGGCGAAGCATGCTTTTGTCCACCGTCCACCTGCCCTTCCCGGTTGGTTCTTGGAGCTGTTGGCTACAAGCTTTAGCCCTTGATCTCTGATGCGTGTGAATCCATGGACTGCGCTTGCTTCGCGCTCGTAACCTCGAGCCCTCCACACCCCGCTTTCGCCACAAACTCGCCTATCTTTTCCAGTGTCGCCTGCGGCTGGTCGCGGTGCGGCGAGTGCCTGCAATGGGCCAGCATCAGGATCTCCGTCTGCGAAGCTCGCGCCCGGATCGTTTCCACCTGTGCGCGTGTACCGTATTCGTCCTGTTCGCCCTGAAGGCAGAGAATCGGACAGCGGATCGAATCCAGATACGACTCGATGTTCCACGAGCGAAATCGGGGTTCGAGCCAGATATCATTCCATCCCCAAAACGTCTCGTCCACGTGCGCGTGATAGCGGCCGAGCCGGGCACGAAAGTTCGTGGTCTGGAATGCCACCTTCGCCGCCCTAATGCTGGCGATGCTGAGGTCTTCGACAAACACATGCGGGGCCTCCAGAATCAGGGCCCGCACGCGCTCCGGGTACCGCCCGGCGAAGATCAGCGCAATCGAACCCCCGTCGCTGTGGCCCAGCAAGATCGGCCGGCGGACGCCCAGCTTTTCCAGCAACTCCGGAAGCACCACTTCGCCCTCGTGATGCATGAATTCGACAGGTCGCTTCTCGGCCAATTTTGTCGACCCCCCATGTCCATAGCGGGAATAGAGCAACACGCGGCAGCCCGTGCGGTCCGCCAGATGACGGGGAAAGTCCCTCCACAGCGCGATCGAACCCAGGCCTTCATGCAGCATGAGGATGGTCACAGGCGACGGGTCGCGAGATTCGATGGGCAACGTCTCCAAACGCTTGCCGCCGACTAGGATTTCGCCGAACTTGTGTGGAATGAGCTGGCTCATGTGGGGCTCACGACTCGGCCGCCGCGTCTGCCGTCGTACTACCCAGTCGGGAAATGCCAGCCTCCAGCAACTCCGACCAGGGGATGATCCACTTGGCCGCCATCTCCTCCGGCAATGTGCCTGAGCTTGCATCATGCTTGAGTATCTCGCCGATCCGCCGTGCCCCCAGTTCCGTCAGCAAATTGTCGAATCGTATCCCGCCGGCGCAGAATGTATCCCGGTAGGTAAGATCGCCGAGCGCGATCAATCCATAGGTGACGGCAGATAAATTTGGCCGTACGCTCTCCAGGCTGGCAAAAAACTCCTGGGCATTGTCCGGCACGTCGCCTTGCCCGTAGGTGGACGTACAAACCAGGAAAGTGCCGCCTGTCCGGAAAACGCCGGCGTCAAGGTCATCCATCATTCGAATCATGACCGAGTATCCGGCACCTTCAAGCGCGGTCTGCACCTCCTGCGCCACCATCTCCGCGGTTCCAGTCATCGTGCCAACCAGGATTGTCAGATTCAGCGCCACGCTCCCTGTCCTGCCGGGCTCCCACGCCCGGCCCTGAGTCCGCATCGGCTGCCGCTGATGCTTATTGCCAGCTGAATGTGGAAGTATAATGCATATAACCCGTTGCTGCCGATGGCGGTGATTGAGCAATGCATCGAAGTCCTACGCCCGATGATAGCGAACGCCCTGGGGTTATAGGCGAGAGCCATGACGCCTCTGCCGCCTCCAGCTTCCTGAAATCCCTGGGCGAGCGGGTGCGCGAAGCCCGGGCCGGGCGGGGAATGACGCGCAAGATTCTGGCACGTAACTCGGGCGTGTCCGAACGCTACCTGGCACAGCTGGAGTCGGGACAGGGCAACGCCTCCATCCTGCTGTTGCGTGACCTAGCCAAAGCGCTCGACATGCAACTGGACACCCTGGTGCTTGATGGACCGGAACGGCCGGTTGACCTGGTTCATGCCACCGAGTTTCTCGGTCGGCTCCCGCCGCGAGAATTGCTGCAGGCGCGGCGGTTGCTGGTGCGGCATTTTGGAAACGTCGACCCGGCCGCACGACGTGACCGCGTTGCCCTGATCGGGCTTCGCGGGGCCGGAAAATCGACGCTCGGAGCGCAGCTGGCGAGGCAGCTCGGGTTTCCATTTTTCGAGCTCGACCGACTCATCGAGCAGCAGGCCGGGGTCCCGCTGGGGGTTATCTTTGAGCTCTACGGTCAAAGTGGCTTTCGTCGCCTGGAGCTCCGCTGCCTTGACGATGTCATCAGGAGCTACTCGCGATTCGTGCTGGCTACGGGGGGGAGCCTGGTTTCCGAGCCAGCCACATTCGAACGGCTCCTGACCGCGTGTTTCACGGTGTGGCTGAAGGCGTCTCCGGAGGACCACATGCAGCGCGTCGTCGCCCAGGGTGACACTCGTCCCATGGCCGACAATCGCGCGGCCATGGATGATTTGAAACGCATTCTCCAGGCCCGCGAGCGGCTCTACGCCAAGGCTGACCTGACCATCGATACCAGCGCGCATTCGCAGGAGGAGAGCCTTCGCCTGTTAAGCGAGGCCCGCGAGTCGGCGCCTTGGTCGTGAAGTCGTAATTCCAGGGCATCGCTCCTGGATCTGCACTATAATGCATGTACCGGGCTCGAACGAGGCGCCAGCTCGATCTCGGGAACTGAATCCGGCCACTTGTTGAGGAGAATTACCGCATGCTCAAGGTCAAGGAATCGGAGCTGGTCACGTTCGACGCGGCAGAAGATGGGTATCGCCATTGGCGCCTAACCATTGATGGCCAGGTGGCGACGCTGGCCATGAAGGTCGACGAGGACGCGGGCCTTAAACCGGGCTACAAACTCAAGCTCAACTCCTACGATTTGGGGGTGGACATTGAGCTGCATCACATTTTGCAGAGCATTCGTTTCGAGCACCCGCAAGTTGCATGTGTGGTGTTGACCAGCGCCCGCGAGCGTATGTTCTGCGCGGGCGCCAACATTTACATGCTGGGTTCTTCCTCGCATGCGTGGAAAGTGAACTTCTGCAAGTTCACGAATGAGACCCGCATCGGCATGGAAGATTCCAGCCGTCACAACGATTTGAAGTTCCTTGCGGCCATCAACGGGACCTGCGCCGGAGGCGGTTATGAACTGGCACTGGCGTGCGACAAAATCCTGTTGATCGATGATCGTTCGAGCGCGGTCAGCCTGCCAGAAGTCCCTCTGCTGGGAGTGCTTCCCGGCACCGGCGGTCTCACCCGGCTGGTCGACAAGCGCAAGGTTCGCCGCGATCTCGCCGACATGTTCTGCACCAATCCCGACGGCGTGAAGGGGGAGCGAGCTAAACAGTGGGGGCTGGTAGATGATATTGCTCCCCCGGCCAAGTTCCCGGAGCTGGTGGCCAAGTACGCGCGGCATCTGGCCAGCGCCTCCGCGCGTCCGCCGGACGCGCAAGGCATCAAGCTGAATCCGGTGCGGCGTGAGGTCAAGGAAGACGGCTATTACTACCAGCATGTCGAGGTGACCTTCGACCGCGAAGCGCGGACGGCGACGCTTACGGTGCACGGCCCGCAGGACAAGAAACCGAACAATACCGAAGAGATCCATGCTTTAGGCGACCAGTGGTGGCCGCTGGCCATGGCGCGTGAACTCGATGATGCCATCCTGATGCTGCGCGTCAATGAGTTGGAGCTTGGGCTGGTGCTCATCAAGACGGTTGGCAGCATTGGCGCAGTCCTGGCAAACGACGCGCTGATGCTGCAGAATACGTCCGATTGGCTGGTCGGGGAGACGATCGGCCTGCTACGGCGCACGCTGGCGCGGCTTGACGTATCGTCACGCAGCCTGTACGCCCTCATTGAACCCGGCTCCTGTTTCGCCGGCATTTTATTCGAGCTGGCACTGGCCGCCGACCGCAGCTACATGCTGGCTTTGCCGGAGGGGGAAGGGGAGGCGCCCAAGATCGCGCTCGACGATTTCAACGGCATGCTGCCGGCCGTACACGGCCGCTGCCGCCTTACCGTCCGTCTGGCTGGCGATACTGACAAGTTGCTTCGACTCGAGGGCGTCAAGGGCATGCTGCTGGGCCCGAGAGAGGCGCTGGAGCTTGAGCTGATCACGGTCGCTCCCGACGACTTGGACTGGGAAGAGGAAGTCCGTATCGCCATCGAGGAACGGGCTTCGTTGTCACCCGACGCGCTGACCGGGCTGGAAGCCAGCTTGCGCTTCCCTGGCGAGGAAACCCTGCAAACCAAGATCTTCGGACGTCTTTCGGCGTGGCAGAACTGGGTATTTGTCCGTCCCAACGCCACGGGGGAAAACGGCGCCCTCAAGTTATTCGGGACGGGATCGAAGGCGCGGTTTAATTGGGAGAGAGTGTAATGAGCATCAACTACCAGGAGCGCATACCGAACAACGTCGACCTCGGTTCCAACCGTACGCTGCAGCGCGCGCTGGAATACTGGCAGCCGGAGTTTCTCAAGTGGTGGGAGGAGCTCGGTCCCAAGGACTTTCAGGTAGCCGACGTCTATTTGCGTACCGCAACCTCGGTGGACGCCAAGGGCTGGGCGACTTACGGCTACGTGCGCATGCCGGAATATCGCTGGGGCATCTTTCTAAGCGAACGCAATCCCGAGCGCCGCATCGGCTTCGGTGACAACTTCGGCGAGGAGGTGTGGCAGCAGGTTCCGGGCGAATACCGCGCGACGTTGCGCCGGCTGATCGTCACCCAGGGCGATACCGAGCCGGCATCGGTCGAGCAGCAGCGCATGCTGGGGCACACCGCGCCGTCGCTTTACGACTTGCGCAACTTATTCCAGGTCAACGTGGAAGAAGGACGTCACCTGTGGGCTATGGTGTACCTGCTGCATGCTTATTTTGGCCGCGACGGACGCGAAGAGGCCGAGGAGCTGTTGGAGCGTCACTCTGGCGATGCTGACAAGCCGCGCATCCTCGGCACCTTTAACGAGCCGATTCGCGACTGGCTGAGCTTTTTCATGTTCACCTATTTCACCGACCGCGACGGCAAGTTCCAACTGAAGTCGCTGGCTGAGTCGAGCTTTGATCCATTGGCACGTACCTGTCAGTTCATGCTGACGGAAGAAGCCCACCACATGTTCGTCGGCGATACCGGTATCAACCGCGTGATCAAGCGTACGCTCGAGGTGATGCAGGAGCTGGACTCCGACGATCCCCAGGCTATCCGCAAACGAGGCGCCATTGACCTGCCGACGGTGCAGAAGTACCTGAACTTTTGGTTCACCTCCTCGCTCGACCTGTTCGGTTCGGAGACCTCTTCCAACGCCGCCTCATACTTCGCCAATGGATTAAAAGGCCGTCCCGACGAGGCGCAATATGAAGACCATCGGGCGATCGACCAGACGTACACCTTGGAGTTGCCGGATGCTAACGGCGGCACGAAGAGCGAGCAGATTCCCCTGCGCAACGCCATGAACGAGGTCACGCGCGGGTCCTATGTGCGTGACTGCGAGATGGGAATGAAACGCTGGAACCGCCTGATCGAAAGGGCCGGGCTGCCCTTCCGCTTCTCCCTGCCCAGCATGCGCTTTCACCGCAGGATCGGTAATTGGGCTGGCAGTCCGACGACCCCCGAGGGTAGAACGATCACTGCCGAGCAGTTCGCGGCCCACAAAGATGAGTGGTTCCCCAATGGCGCCGACCAGGCTTTTATCCTCAGCCTGATGCAGGGGGTGTACCAGCCAGGTAAGATGGCGGCGTGGATTGCTCCGCCGGATCGCGGCATCAACAACAATCCAGTAGACTACGATTACGTAAGATTGCATTAGAATGCCGTGATCAACTGGGGCTTGCATGGCTGCATCCAAGTCAATGTAGGCCAACCGGAAGTTTCGGTTTAGACTGGCTGCCGAACGCCGATTCCCTTGCCGTCAGCAGCCGCTTGTAAAATGAGCAGTTCCTACCATACGGTGGAGAGATTAGGTTCCCGCGATCATCGCCGCGGACTCAGAGCAGTCGCCGTGCTCGAGGCAGTCAAGGGCCTGCTTGCGCTTCTCGCCGGATTCGGGTTTTTCGAGCTTATCCGCCACAACGTCGACCTGGCAGATGTGGCGCTCGATGTGCTCTATTTCCTGCACATCGATCCTGACCGCAGGATCGCGCACGCGCTGCTGCATGCCGCCGAACGCATGAGCGATACCAGCATCCTCACGGTGCTTACTATCGTTTGCCTCTATGCCACCCTGCGTTTTGCTGAAGGCTATGGCCTGTGGCGGCAACGGGTGTGGGCCGAGTGGCTGGCGATCGCCTCCGGCGCGGCCTATCTACCTTTTGAGCTCTACAAGCTGGTTCGCCACCCCACCGCATTTCACTGGGCCGTACTGTTTATCAATATAGGCGTGGTCGTTTACATCGGCTGGGTACGCTGGGACGATGTCAAGGGACGCATCCGGTCGCCCCACGCCGCCTGGGTCCCGCACGGCGATTAGCTGATGGACATCGCCATTCGGGCAGCAGCTGCACCTGCCCACGTTTTTAGGTTTCTGCTGTGATCACAGGATGTTGTGCCCGCCAACATCCTGCAGCAGCAGCTTTCGGGTGATTGGCGCGCCCGGGTCAGAAACTTGTCAGGCAGTGCTGAAGTCTGTACCCGGACGTCATAAGCCCGATTGCCGGTTGTGGTTCTGCGATCGCGAAAGCCGGGCAAGGCGAGCAGACGCCGATAGAAAACCGAGTGCGACGCTAACGCTCAGCTGCTTTATGTGGCGGCAGCCTGGTTGACACTCGGGGCGGGGAAACAAGGCGCATCCTGAAGCCCTACGCTCGACGAATGCGCCTCCGCAGTCTGGGTTTGAGGCGCAGGCGAGGAGACATCATTGCCGTCAATCCTCCTGGAAATCGTGGCATCCACGGTGGACGACTGCATCGCCGGTGAAACCGGGGGCGCCGATCGCATTGAGTTGTGTGCAGCGGTAGCAACCGGAGGACTAACGCCCTCGCTCGGTATCCTCATCGAAGCAAAAAAACGCCTGCGCATACCGGTATTGGCGATGATCCGTCCCCGCGCCGGTGGCTTCTGCTACTCCGAGGCGGATTCTGCGGCCATGCAATGTGATGCGGCGCTCCTGCTAGAACATGGCGCCGACGGCATCGTCTTCGGAAGTCTGCGCCCCGATGGAAGCGTCGACACCACCCGCTGCAGCACGATGTTACACATCGCCGGCAGGAGGCAGACGGTGTTCCACCGCGCGTTCGATGTAGTGCCCGATCCGGTTCGCTCGCTGGAAGAACTAATCGATCTGGGCGTTTCTCGCGTTCTCACCAGCGGCCAGCAGAAGACGGCGCTGGCCGGAAGCGATCTCATTCGGCAACTGATCACTCAGGCAGGGGGACGGGCTGAAATCCTGCCGGGAGGAGGGGTCCGTGCTCACAACGTGCAGCAGCTGGTGGAGGCAACCCGATGCACGCAGGTCCACATGACCGCACTGGCCGCGCAAATCGATCCCTCGACTTCCAACTCGGTTCTGAACTTTGGCGGCACCCCCGATGCGCCGGCGTCATCGTACGAACATGTCGATTTGGAAATCGTGCGCAGGATGAGGAGAACTCTCGATGCCATCACGGAAGCTGGCTCGACGAAGCCCTAGAGACTCATCCGGAAAGTCCCCCGGCAACCATGGGCGCTCCAGTTTCGGCGTGCCGAACGGCGGATTGGAAGATCAGCAAAAAGTTGAAAAGGTTCTTGACTTTTCTTGTATCTATGATATTACATAGATATGTCCACCCTCGAAGAACACTAC
>Ga0306920_100015805_pt1 | contig 10363 bp, 6 predicted proteins | sample flu12Cox44000170_FD_204666 | JGI IMG/M metagenome (GOLD analysis project Ga0306920, IMG submission 204666) | Lab enrichment of tropical soil microbial communities from Luquillo Experimental Forest, Puerto Rico - flux4day.12C.oxic.44.000.170 (v2)... | ecosystem: Environmental > Terrestrial >...
CCAGCGCAAACGGCTTGGTCAAAGCGTCCTGCCACGTCTTGATCGCGCTGCTATGCCAAGTGACGCACAGGCTCGAATTGCTAGCAATGCTGCCGAGCCATGTGAAACTGCGTGCGTCGAACTGCGCTTCGCCGAGCAACGGCTCGAGCGGGACGCTGCGTCCGACCGTGGCGATGACGCTCCCGTCCTTGACGGCCACGTTGTGCATGTAGAGCGCCGCCTTGAGGCTCCCCGCCCCCGGCATATTCTGCGCTATGACGCCCGGATTGCCCGGAATGTACTTGCCGATAAATCGCCCGAGCAGCCGCGCGTAGAGATCGTAGCCGCTGCCGGCACTGTAACCGATGACCAGCGAAATGCTGCGGCCCTTGTAGAACTCCTCCACCCCGGCTGCGTGCGCGACCATCGGCGTCATCGCAAGAAACGCAATTATTGCTGGAGCTGATCGGGGCAAGCGGAGGTCAGTCATCGTCGTCGCGCGACCCAAGGGTGCACCCGGACACAAGCTCGCTGCGCCGACCGCGTCCAACTCAGAATTCCGATCAGTGCAGGCTTGGTCCTTTGAGGAATCGATTGCGGTCGCCGGAGGTCACCCGCGCCTCGAACGTGCGGCCGTCGCGATAGATCGTCAACGGCACCTCGACCCCTGCCCTGCCGAGCGACCACACCTTTCGGAAAAACCCGGCAAGCTCGCTGACCTCGGCCCCGGCAACCGCCAGCACGACGTCCCCGGTGCGCAGGTTGGCGCGCCGTGCCGGACCGCCATTCGACACCCGCGCTACGACGACCTTGTCCTCGATCTCCGCCGCATTGAGCCCGAGCCAGGGGCGCGGCGGATGGTTGGGTCGTCCGAGCGTAAGCAGATCTTCGAGAATCGGTTTGAGGATATCGATCGGGACGATCATGTTGAGCGGCTCGGGCGTGCCGATTTCGCGCATCTGCTGCACCTGCAGCGAGCCGATCCCGAGCAGTTCTCCGTCGCGTCCGATCATCGCAGTGCCGCCCCAGAACGGATGCGCCGGCGAAGTGAAGATCGCCTCGTCGAGCACGTATTCCCAGTTGCCGGCGAATTCCTGCTTCGCCGCGATGCGCGCCACCACCGAATGCTTGCGTCCACCGGCGCCGGCAACCACCACCGCATCACCCACTTTGGCGGACTTCGACCGACCAATCGGCAAGACCGGTAATTCGAGCCGTCCAAGCGCCTGCACCAGGCCGAAGCCGGTCTCCTGGTCATAGGCCAGCACATGGCCGGGCACGGCACGGCCGTCGGCCAGATGCAGCCAGATCGTTTCTGCCTCGGTGATGAGGTAACCAATGGTGAGAACGACGCCCTCGCGGATCAGCACGCCGTTGCCGCTGCGCTCGGTCCCGAGCGTCTCGGCGGTGAACGCATCGGCGGGAACCATCGCCCGCAGCCCCACCAATGCCGTGAGAGCCTCGTCGAGATCGTAGTCGTAGTTTTCCGGCTTGGGCTGCAGCGCCGGCGGCATCTCCCAATCGGCTGAGGAAGCCATTTACGGAACTCCAGTCGCGCGGGCTCTCGACCTGGAATCAATCATACCGTGCGCGCGGCGCCAACCCGCCAGCGTGACATTCTCACGCCGCCTTTTGCTCAAAGTGGCAGCGTGGCGCGCGCGAGCGCGGCACCCCGAATGCGCGCTACCGCAGAATGTTAATCGAGAGGTTCTACCTTGATGATGGCAGCGGCGTGATTGCTGCCGACCCACAACACCGGCCGCTCACCTGAATCATCGACGAACACGCGTCGAATGTTGGTCGTGCGCGGCAGCAGATAATCCACAACTTCACCGGTGGCGGTATTGAGCCGCGAGACCTGATCCGTGAGCATCGAACCGGTCCAAACCTCGCCACCGTTCCTGATCGAGACCGCGTCATAAGGCGCACTCCATTGCGTCGGCAGCGGCCACTCCTTGATCGTCGCGGTCTGTGGATCGAACATGCCGATTGCATTGGCTCCGTATTGCACGAACCAGAGGCGGTTCTGCGCGTCGACGCGGCCGCGCCGCGGTCGCGACACCGGCGCAGAAGTCGGCCAGATCGTAACCTCGAGCGTTTTGGCATCGCGCCGACCGATGCTCTGGCCGCCAAATTCCAGCTGATACAGATTGTTGTTGAGATCGGTAGGCATCCCATAAGCGCGGATCTGTTTGCCCGCCGGGCTATTGGCCTGGCCCAAATTCTCGAACTTGCCGGTCGCGACATCGAGCCGGTAGTTGAAGTGGTCCTCCTGATTGTTGGTCCAGACCTTGCCATCGACATCGGCGTGCATCGGCGACACCATCGAAGCCTGCGCCGAAGCCGAGATCCATTCCTTCGGGAATGGAAACACCGATACGTCGTGGCTGCGGCGATCGATCTTGGCAATGCCGGCCTGATACATCATTGCCAGCCAGACGTTGCCGTCTGGATCGAACTCGAGGTCGAGCCCGCCTTTCGGCTGTTCCGGCCGGATCACCGGGATCGCAATGTCCTTGGTCTTGCCGGTTCGCGGATCCATCACGCCGACGAATTGCGCGCCGAAATCGGAGTACCAAATCTGTCCGTCCTTATCGACGATCACGTCGTGGGGCAGCGCGTTCTTGCGCGGAAGATCGTATTCCGTGACGACGACCGCAGTGGATCGCCCCTTCGGACGCGGCAATGTCTTGAGCGGATACTCGATTGCTTCGGAATTGCCGAGGCTGACGTTCGCCAAGAGCTCCGCCGCCGCCTTGGCGGCATCGCCGGTGACGGCGGGCCGCTCGCCGCGCGGCCCGGGAAGCAGCGGCTGCGGATGTATCGGCGTGCTGCCCGGTGAGTAGCGCGACATGCGCAAAAAGACCTGCTGGAATTCGGCGGCGTCGTGATTCGAAGTCAACACGCGTTGCAGCGTGTGACATCCCACGCACATCGTGAGAAACGCTTTTTGCTTGTCGGGCGCGGGCAAGCTGAGCAGCCATTCGGCGTTGGAGAGCTGCGGCACTAGGCTTTTGACCTTGCTGAGCTTGAGGTCGGCGGTTTGCGCGCTGCCGGCGGGTACGTCGACGATCTTCGGCCCATCGAGGCGGTAGCCGACCGAGCGGATGGAGATCGTGTATTTGCCGGGCTCCATGCGCGCCGACGGAAAACGGTAGCGGCCCTGGGCGTCGGACACCACGGTGGTGGTGATGGTGGCGCCCTCCTTCTTGGCGCTGACCAGCACGCCTTCCATCGCGCCCTCCTCACTCGAGGAGACGAGCCCGCTGAGCGCGATTTGCGCCTGCGCGCGGAACGATGCCGATCCAAGCACGAGAAAAATGAGCGCTGCTGTAAGCAAAATCCGGCTGGGCCGCATGGGCATCTCCCGACGATGCATTTGTCTTGTGATTATCGCGCGTTTTCGGCGAGTGCGGAAGCGGGCGAGCCCGGTTGCTGGCTGCGGTTCGAGCGGAGCCGCCTGGATTTGGCGCGCGCTCGGAGGGATTCGAACCCCCGACCCCCAGATTCGAAGGCTACAACGAGGTATGTCGTGCTTACATGGGCGTATCTTAGCTTTCCTCAAACTGTGGAGAGCTACGTCGGCCCGCAAATTTGCTTCGTTTCGCGGCTCCAACAGACTCGAAAAGTCTGGGGGTCCAAAGCTCTGGGGTGCCGAATGACTCAAAACAAAAAACTGGCTGCACGGATATCAAAAGCCAAAGAGCTAGATGGCGGAGCGCCTGTACTTCTTTCGGTGCACGAAGCTGCCGCCCGTCTACGTGTAGGCCGATCAACGATGCAGGGCTTGATCGCGACGGGAAAAATTCGGTCTATGAAGATAGGGCGGGTACGCCGCGTCTCCGTTGAGTCGATCAACGAATATGCGCACTCGAAGGGACAGGGACCTGCGACACCGCGGGAAAATCAGACAATCGACCCGTTTGTGGAACGAGGGGAACATTCGGCCGAGCGGCTGGACCGTATTGTCGCGGTCTTGGAGCGCATCGAACAGTTCACGAGCCGCTTGGACCGTGGTTTGATGGCATTAGCGCACGTTTGGCGCAGCAAACACAAAAACGGCACCTAAAGTGGTTACCTTGGTAGTCGTTCTAGCGTGCCAATTGTGGGCTGCTGCCCAGCAGATGCTAGGCGGCTCGGAGGTCCGCTTTCGGATTAAGAGCGGACATTCCACGCGCATCGCGAGTCTTCCGACGTGCCGCTTTTGACCCCGAGCCGACATAGACCGGATTGAAATCCCGCAGCGCAACCGGGGTGCTTGCCGCGAGGCCTGATCGGGATTAGCGTCAGGCGGTTAGGGCTGGTGGCGGCACGCGCCAAGACGTGCCGAGGTGGCACGACGGTGGGCGTGTCACATGAGTGATCGTGCCGACTCGCGATCGCAGTGTTCGGCTGACAATCAGAGATGCCCGCGGCCGCTGCGCGTCTGTCTACTTCGAGTTGCTCCCCTTGCGCTGCTCGCGCTCGCCGGGCTGGAGAGCGCGGCAGCGCAGAACATCACTGAATTCCCCATCCCGACGCCCAATAGCGCTCCGTCCGGTATCACGTTGGGTCCGGATGGGGCGCTGTGGTTCACCGAGCTGAACAACATCGGGCGATTGGACCCGACGAATCCTAGTGCGATTTTCGAATACGCGGTTCCTACCAGCAAGAGCGAGCCCAACGGTATCGCGGTGGGGCCGCTTGTCACGGGCGGGCCGCCTGCCGCGCTGTGGTTCACCGAAGCTTTCGCCAGCCAGATCGGGCGCAAGTTCCCGACGGGTAATGTGATTGCCGAATTCGCTGTCACGAGCGGTTCCGCTCCCCAGGTAATCGCGTTGGGTCCAGATGGGGCGCTGTGGTTCACCGAGCGTGACAGCAACAAGATCGGGCGGATCACCCCGGCTGGGGCGCTTAGCGAAGTCTCTGTCCCCACGAGCAATAGTGAACCCACCGGCATAACGGCGGGGCCCGATGGCAATTTGTGGTTTACCGAGTTCAACACCAACAAGATCGGTCGGATGAAACCCGATGGGACGTTTATCGCCGAATACATCGTCACCACGCCCAATGCCGGGCCCCAGTTCATCACGGCGGGACCAGATGGGGCGCTGTGGTTCACTGAGTATTTCGCCAATAAGATCGGGCGGATCACAACGGCTGGTATGATTACGAACGAGTTCTCCATCCCCACGAGCCGCAGCCAGCCACGTGGTATCACGGCGGGCCCGGATGGGAATCTGTGGTTCACCGAGCAGGACTCTGGCGCCAACAACATCGGGCGGATCACGACGGCCGGGGTGTTTCACGAATTCCCGATCCCTACGAGCAATTCCAGCCCCTTCGCTATCACGGCGGGGCCGGATCGCGCGTTGTGGTTCACGGAAGGCGCCAACAACATCGGGCGCATTTGCCTGCCGCGCAGCCACGACTTCAGCAACGACTGTAAAAGCGACATCGCCTGGCGCGACGCCAACACCGGCACGGTGGCGGCTTGGCTGATGAACGGCTTGCAGACGCAGCAGACCGGCGCCTACGGCGCCGTGGCCGGCAACTGGACCATCGTCGGCCAGCGCGACTTCGACGGCGACGGCATCGCCGACCTGCTCTGGCGCGACAGCAATACCGGTACTCCAGCGATCTGGCTGTTAGCTTCCAACTTCCAGGTCCTGCAGAAGGGCGGCTTTGCCCCGGTGGACAACAATTGGGCGATTGTCGGCACCGGCGACTTCAACGACGACGGCAACGGCGACATCCTCTGGTATCACGGCCCCACCGGGACGGTGGCAATCTGGCTGATGAACGGCCTCTCTGCCCCGCAGACAGGAACCGTCGGCGTGCTCGCCGGCAATTGGGCGATTGTCGGGACGGGCGATTTCAACGGCGACGGGATGACCGACCTTCTCTGGTATCACGGCCCCACCGGCACGGTGGGGATGTGGTTGATGAAGGGCTTCTCGGTCATGCAGAGTGGAATCGTCGCCGTTGTCCCGACCAATTGGGTGATCGTCGGCACAGGCGACTTCGACGGCGACGGCAAGAGCGACATTCTCTGGCGCGACAACAACACCGGCACGGTGGCTCCCTGGCTGATGAACGGGATGAGCGTGGTTCAGAGTGGTAGCTACGGTGCCGTGGCCAACAACTGGCAGATCGCCGAGACCGGCGACTTCAACGACGACGGCAAGAGCGACCTTCTCTGGCATGATGGCAACAGCGGCACGGTCGCGGTGTGGCTGTTGAACGGGCTGCAGGTCACTCAGTCCGGGAATGTCGGCCAGGTGGGGCTCAACTGGGCGATCCAAGGCATGAACGCCGATTGATGGCGTGACGACCTGATCGAGGTAAATCAACGCATCCGTGCGCGTCGTTTGCTGCGGTGCATGAGTCCGCTGTTGGCACAAAGCGGCGTTCTGCTGCTATGCATTCACATGTCCGGTATTGGAGCAGAAGCGGACACACGCCGCCGCCTTGCTCTAATGGGCTGCGCCGCTTCTGACCCAGACCCGACTCAGGGCACGTTACTTGCGAGAGCCGGAATGCGAGGAGCCCGCGCCGGGCATCGCGGCATCCGAGAGATAGGACGGCATCATTCGCGTCGGCGACGGCACCGACTTTATCCTCTCTTTTTTTCGGATCTGCGAGGCCGGCATCGGCTTAGTCGCCAAATGCGCGTTCACCGTATTCCGGTGTCACACTCGATTTCCACCATCGCGAACGCGTTTGCGGGCGCGGTGACCGTGTGCGACGGGCACCGCGGCAGGGTGTGCCCGGGATTGGCACGAACCGTGTATGTTCCAGGCGCGAGCGCTGTGCGAAAGTAGCCGTTCGCGTCGCTCAAGATCGTCGCGACGAACGCCAGGCCTTGATAGACGTCGATCCTTGTCTGGTAGGGCCGCGGCGCACAGCGCGGATCGGGGGGCACGCGCTCGACCGGACACGTAGGGCTCAGTCGAACGTACCCTTCGATGCCGCTTGCTGCGCAGGCGCACGCGGGCCATGCCAAAGCCACGCCGCCGAGAACGGCGGTAGCCGCCGCCTTTTTCAATGGACTGCGATCAAGCGCGCGGAGCATCGTTGGCGTTCACAAATCTGCGCCTTGGCAGATGTTCTGGAAGCTACCGCGATGTGGCAGTGCAATGTGACACGACAGCCATCACCAGTCGCAAGATCAATTCCATCACCTCCTATTATACCGCCGGTGTTTGTCGTAGCGTGGCCACTTGCCTGACGCGCCTTGAATCATTTGCTCTGCAAAGTTTCCCGCGACGACCGATTGCTACGCACAATTACTGAGGTGCGGCTGATGTCACTTGAGCAGCATCTGAACTCGCGGTAATTCTACCGAGGCGCTCCAAATCAGACTGGCTGGGGTGGAAACAACGCGTGCCACAGTTCCTGCGGCCGAACGAACAATGCTGTCAGGGTTGGCGAGGCCATGTCCCGGCAGACCGGCGGTCCTCGGACGTTTGCCGCTGTTGACGCGGCCGCGGCGGCGGTCCTCGCACAGCATTTCTGGACGCGTCAGCCTGAGTGGCCACCGGCCTGATCGCGATTGTCATCGCGGCAAGCGCGGTGGAGGCGCAGACGATAGCGCCGAGCCAGACGATCACCGTGTCGCCGGTGATCGTCACGCTTCAGGCCGGAGCGCAGCCAACGTCCGCGCCGCTGTTCGAGATCCCGCGCGTGCGCATGCCGCTCAGCGATGCCGAGATGGAGCAACTCAGCCGGCAGCCGAACGCCGCCGCCGCGAACGTCACGGTGGTCACGCCGAACGCGCAACCGCCGAGGCTCGCCACCAATTGCACGACCAACTCTGGAACCGGCTCGGCGCCCTCCGACATCATCGGCGCGGCCGGCCCCACCAACATCGTCGTGATGACTAATACGAGTATCGTTGTTTACAACAAGACCACTTGCGCCGTGGTCGTATCAAACAGCCTGAACGGCCTTTGCAGCGCCGCCGCGGGCGAGCAATATTTCGATCCGCAGGTCCTCTGGGACAATACCACGCAGCGCTTCATCGTGACCACGGAGTCGACTTTCAACTCGGGGCCCAACCAGCACGAGTGCTTTGGGGTTTCCACGGACAGCACCGGCACGAATTATTTCATGTACACCATCCCGATCATCAACAGTCCGAATTTCTTTTGCGCGACCGCGACCACCGATTTCTGGGATTATCCGCATGTCGGCTCGGTGAACGGCAGCGAGCCGAAGTGGATGATCACCGCCAATCTGTTCCACGCCAACAACACGTCCCAGGGTGCGCTAATCACCATCCCGAAAGGGCCGACACTGACCGGCGGCCAGGCGACGTTCACCTGCTTCAACTCGAGCAGCCTGCCGATCAACCTCACGCCGACCAATGTGCTGGACAACAACAGCACGGCTTATCTGCTCTCGCCGGGTTCGGGCGGCGGCAGCTCCGTCGCCCGCTTCGCGCTCAGTCCCGGCCCCAGCCTGGCGGCGACCAGCTCGATCTCGATCAACCCGTGGACAAATCCGCCGAAGGCCGTGCAGCCGAACGGAGAAATCCTCGACACGCTCGATGGCCGCTTCGTGGCCGCCACCATTCAGAACGGAACCAGCCTGTGGAATACCCACAACGTGTCCAGCGGCGGCAACCCCCCCGTTAACATCGTCAATGTCTATCAATTCGGCACGACCGCGACGACCCCGGTGAACTTCACGAACTTCGAAATCTTCAGCGGCAACAGCACGCCTGGTCACCTCTTCAACGCATCGCTCGCAACCAATGGTGCGCGGGTGTTCATAAATCTCTCGTCTACGATCCCGGGAGCGCAGGGCATCAACCCATCGATGCTGATCTTCGTGGTGCCGAGCGCGTTCGGTGGCTTTATCAATACGGACACTGTTGCCACCTCCACATCGCAATTTACCAATTGCGGCACAACGCGCGGGTGCCGGTGGGGCGACAATTCGTCGATCCAGATCGACCCGTCGAATATCTACAACGCCTGGGGCTTCAACCAGGTCGTCACCGGTACCTCCGAGTTCAACTGGGGCACGCAGGGGGCGCTTGAAGCCCCGCCCGGCGGCGTCACCACGCACGACTTCGACAACGACGGCAACAGCGACATCCTCTGGCGCGACGGCACCACCCAGACAGTGGCGGCGTGGCTGATGAATGGGTTTCAGGTGCAACAGAGCGGCAGCTACGGTGTCGTGGCCAACAACTGGACGATCGTCGGCCAGCGCGACTTCAACGGCGACGGTTTCAGCGACCTGCTGTTTCGCGACAGCGTCACCGGCACGCCGGCGATCTGGCTGCTCTTCGGCTTGCAGGTCTTGCAGAAGGGCGGATTTGGACCGGTTGACAACAACTGGATCGTCGCCGGCACCGGCGACTTCAACGGCGACGGCAGGGGCGACATCCTCTGGTTTCACAACCCCACGCGCACCGTTGCGGTCTGGCTGTTGAACGGTTTCTCCGTTCTGCAGGCCAGCAGCATCGGCACCGTGCCGAGCGGCTGGGCGATCGTCGGCACCGGCGATTTCAACGGCGACGGGATGACCGACATTCTCTGGTATCACGCCGCGAGCGGCACGGTGGCGATCTGGCTGCTCAACGGAACCTCGGTGCTACAGACCGGAATGGCCGGCGTGCTCGGCGGCGGCTGGAGCATCGTCGGCACCGGCGACTTCAACGGCGACCTCAAGAGCGACATTCTCTGGTATCACGGGCCGAGCGGCACGGTGGGTGCGTGGCTGATGAACGGCATGAGCGTGCTGCAGGCTGGCGCCTACAGCGCCGTGGTCCTCAACTGGCAAATATCCGAGACCGGCGACTTCAACGCCGACGGCAGGAGCGACATCCTCTGGCGCGATACGGTGGGCGGCGGGGTCGCGGTCTGGCTGTTGAACGGCCTCTCGGTCCTGCAGACCGGCAACGTCGGCATGCTCGGGCTGAACTGGGCGATCCAAGGCGCCAACGCTGATTGATATCAATCTTACGACCGCTATGGCGCTCGGCCGGACGATCCCGGAATCATCCCTCCTGGAGGCCAACGGCGTGATCGAATAGCGACGCATTTGCTGCAGTGCATGAGTCCGCTTATGGCACTAAGCGGCGGTTTCATTGCGACGCATCAATTTGGTCGCTAACGGAGCTAAAGCGGACATCGTAGCAAAGTGTCGCAAAGCGCCCAGCCGCGCTGCGCCGAAACAAAAAGCCCCGCCGTGGCGGGGCTAATTTCATTGTGTCCGGCGTATTCAGAGCAGCGCTGGTGTGAGGGGGACGCTTCCCTGCTCAGCCTTGGATCAAACAGCTAGAGCGTTTAGCGCCATTGAGATGTGACGAGAATCACATTTTGTCGCTTTCTGACCAAGGTCGGCCGTATTCGACCACGACCAGCGCCAGGCCAAGCATTCTGACCCAACT
>Ga0306920_100015806_pt1 | contig 10363 bp, 9 predicted proteins | sample flu12Cox44000170_FD_204666 | JGI IMG/M metagenome (GOLD analysis project Ga0306920, IMG submission 204666) | Lab enrichment of tropical soil microbial communities from Luquillo Experimental Forest, Puerto Rico - flux4day.12C.oxic.44.000.170 (v2)... | ecosystem: Environmental > Terrestrial >...
AACAAGACGACGCTCGCCGGACATCTCCAACGTGTAGCGTCGCTAACGAACGCCACCCCAAGCCTGCACGACACCAAGCTAAGCATAGTTGCCTGATCCACGGCTTCCTGGACGATATTCGGCGCCTTCAATCCACCTCGGAAACATTCGTGCATCAGCCGATCATAGTAGGCGGGGCTTTGCCGTCTGGGAAACCAGAGCGGAAGGCTCTCATAAATCTGCAGATCTCGTTTAAGAATCGGTTCCGCCTGCTGAAAGTCCTGATCGGCACGGTAGGATTTTCCGAGCATGCTCAGTGCGTCCGCCAAGTGGAGACATTTTTCGATGCCATAAGCCAGAGTGCACCAAGAGTGCACCAGGGATGAGAGGCTGCACCACACAGCATGATTGCCCTCTCCACGCAGCTTCGAGTTGCGTCAAGTTTCGTGCATGATCATGAGGAGGTTCGTCATCAATGCACGACGCGCGGGCAACGCGCTCGCCAAAGATCTGAGGGAATGTCAAGGCCGCCACCCTCGAACCGCGAAATGAAGCACGAGTGATATCTCCGCGGCCGCAGATTTGCTTAGCGGAACGGCCAAGCGGGGGTCGTAGCAGTCTGCCTTGAAAATGTTGCACGGTCGGCGAGCAAGCTAGTCGGCGAGATGTAAGCCGATTGTAGGTCTACTCCTTACGCAAATCTTACGGGACCCAGCCAATTTATGGTCGATACTCATTGCGAATCGTCGAAAGGAGATGGAGGCAACCATGAAAAAGACTGTGCTTGTCATCCTGATGACTTCGCAATGCGCACTCGCACAAAATGCGGTAAACGTAACCCACTATCAGATGAGCGATCCCGATGCGGCAATCGCGTGGGGAGGAATGGCCGTTGCTGCGGGGCCTCCCGTACAAGGTGCTCCCTACTCAGCAACGATCACCAACAAAGTTACGCAGCCCCTCGCCGACGGAAGCGTACTCGTTCAGACCAGCACTGGTTCCACAGCACGCGATTCCGAAGGCCGGACACGCCAAGACGCTCCCATGCCCATGGTCGACGATCCTTCCGTCCATCCTCCGCAACTCGTTTTCGTCCGGGACCCTATTGCGCATGTTTTTTATCTGTTGGATCTGACCAATAAGACGGCACAAAAAACTCCTCTGCCTCCCCCCGCACCAGGCGGCGGCCCGGCTATTCAGGTCAGAACAGCTTTCGCAGAGGCGGGCGGCGTGGCGATCGACGACGTGCCCGAGGCTCCCATGGTGGTTTCAACGCGCGGCCTCTCACCGAATGCGAATGCCCGTTCGGAAGGTCTCGGCTCTCAAACAATGGAAGGTCTGCTGGTGAACGGAGAGCGCACGACACACACGATCCCCGCCGGTGAAATCGGCAATGCGAAACCCATCCAGGTCGTCAGTGAGGTGTGGACCTCGCCGGAGCTGAAGACCGTCATCTACAGCAAGCTGAGCGACCCGCGAACCGGCGAGCATATCTTCCAGCTTACGAACATCGTGCGCTCCGAGCCCGACGCATCGTTATTCGTTGTGCCGGCAGACTTTCAGATCGTTGACCATTCCGAGTCGATTAGTCTCGACCCGCATCACTAACACGTCTCTGTGGCCACAAATGCCGCTCGATTTCCTTGCCGGCCGCGAGGAAACTGTCAGGTACTTGTACGTTCGCTTCTTACGCAAGACTTACACGGCAGGCTCAGCGTCAGCGCGCTTCGTCCGTCTTCCTAAGTGAAGGCTTTTTCTAATGAGCTAACACTGGAGCTTTGATGAGAACTGGCACGGGTGTGTACTTTTCGCAGCTCATCGTAGCGGCGCTCTCGCTGGTCGGGTGCCCGCGAACTCCGGCCCCTCCCAACGAGAGAGCGAAGCAGCAAAACTTTCAGGATGCGGATGCAGCCGTAGAGTACTATTTGAAAGCGACCAAAGATGATCCTAGAAACTCCCGTTACCGGTTGAAGCTGGATCAAGCCCGCTTCGAAGCCTGCCAGTACCACATTCAGCGAGGCCTGAAACAACGGGCTGATGGAGATTTGCGGGCGGCCATATCCGAATTTCAGCGGGCCCACGTGCTGGATCCCGCGAGCGCCGTCGCCGACCAGGAGCTGAAAAAGAGTGTCGACTTGCTAACGGAACGCTTGCGCGCGATGCAGGTCGAGCCAGCAGGAGCGGCAAACGCTCAGATGACCTATGCCTCGGAGCCGCCAGAGTTGAAGCCCCTTTCTCGCGCACCGATCAACCTGAAGATGTCGAACGACGCCAAGGTGGTCTTTGACACTCTCGGAAAGCTGGCCGGACTAACCGTGATTTACGATCCGGACTTGCAGGCGCGCCGCATCAGCATGGAATTGAACAATGTGACCCTCGAACAGGCCTTGGATATCGTGTGTTTGGAAAGCAAAGCGTTCTGGAAGCCGCTCACCGAGAACATCATCATGATTGCTCCAGACCAGACGCAGAAGCGCCGTGACTATGAAGAGCAGGAAGTACGTACGTTTTATTTGAACAATATCGCCGTCGCACAAGATCTCACCGAGGTGACTACCGGCCTTCGTCAACTGCTGGACCTAAAGCGCGTCCAGCAAATCAATGCGCAGAACGCGATCATCATCCGTGATACGCCAGACAAGCTTGCGCTCGTTGAGAAGATCATTCGGGACATTGACAAGGCCAAGCCCGAAGTCATGATCCAAATGGAAGTGCTGCAGGCAAGAACAGATAAACTGCGGGACTTAGGGATCGAGCCGTGGCAGAACGTGAGCGTGGCCATCAATCCCAACTACAGTTCCAGCAGCGATTCCTCAAAGTCCAGCGGCACGGCCAGTCTTGCACAGTTGACTCATCTGAACCAGAACGATGTGGTTGTAACTTTGCCAAGCGTCACCGCAAATTTCTTGCTCACCGACAGTGCCACAAAGATCATTGACAATCCCGAAATCCGAGCGGTCGACGGTCAAGCTGCGAAGTTGCGCGTTGGCGATCGAGTTCCGGTGGCGACGGGCAGCTTCCAGGCAGGTACGGGCGTCGGTTCAAGCGGTGTGAACCCGCTCGTAAATACCCAATTCCAGTACATCGATGTCGGCGTTAGTTTGGACGTTACGCCACATGTGCATGTAAACCGAGAGATCAGTATGAAGGTTCTCGTGGAAGTTTCCTCGGTCACAGGTTATGTCACGATTGGCGGTATTCAACAGCCGATCATCAGCCAAAGAAAGGTAGAGCATGAGATCCGGCTGAAGGAAGGCGAAGTCAGCATCCTTGGCGGATTGTTCGAACGAGTGGATTCTAAGACACTCAACGGCTGGCCAGGCCTGGCCAGCGTTCCCCTCATGCGCTACCTGTTCTCCTCCGAGAACGTGGAGCACCAGGAAAACGAGAACTTGGTCGTGCTAATTCCGCGAATTGTGCGCATGCCGGACTGGTCGCTCGAGAATCTCCGGGCCATGTATGCGGGAAGCGAAACGTATCCGAGTGTAAAGAAGGTTGTGGACCTTCAATCCCCTTCTTCAAATCTCAACCCGGAACCTGTTTCAGTAGTGACGGGTCCCGTATCGAGCCCAGCGCCTCCACGAGCGCCTCGGCTGCAAGCAAATGGTCCACTAATTCGTTTCGAACCGCCGTCGACGAATCTGAAGCTCGGTCAGACCGCTATGATCGACGTGGTCGTCGAGAATGTCACCGACTTGTTCACTATCCCTCTTCTGCTCGAATACGATCCTGCCGTCGTCAGTATTGAAGAGGTTGACAGGGGGGACTTCCTCTCGAGCGGGACACAAGCAGCGCTCGTACAACGAATCGACAGGGAGCGCGGACAAGCGCTCGTCTCCCTCCAGTGTCCGCCAACTACCGGCGGCGTCAACGGCACCGGGAAGGTTCTCTCTGTTGTTGTTCGTGCAGTCGGCACAGGCTCGTCCAAGCTATCGATAGCGCAGATAAATGCCCGGGACTCTCAAGAGAAGCAGATTGCCGTCCGGGCCGAACAAGCGTCGCTTGACGTTACACGGTGAATCGAAATTCCGGTTGAAAGAATGATGACAAAGAACCGGTGGTGCTCAGCAAGGTTTTCGTGAGATATGACCTTACAAGTTCCATACAAGTGAGACGAAAGGCGCAATCGAATGTAGGATGACTTTGGTGCGCGCATTTGGATTGCAGGAGCACCGCCAAGAAGGTGGTCAATTTGCTCCCTGGAGCCAACCGCGAAGGTGTCACGTGCGTCGAAACAAATGAGCCGGGCGCCAAGGCGACCAAGTGAAAATTCTCTATAGGCTGCGCCATAGGTTTAGAGCGTATCTTTCCCCCAGACTCTGGATTCTGGGGATTGTTCTCCTCGTGCTCTGTGCACTTGCGGTCCTTCAGTTTCGATGGATCGACCAGGTCGCCCAAGCTGAGCGGGAGCGCGCCAAGCGTAATCTAACCACGGCTGTTTCAGACTTTGAACGCGACTTTGACATCGAGATTACCCGCGTTGTTGCGGCCTTCGAGTTCCTTCCTTTGAATCCCTCGGAATACGCGGACCGCTACAAAGAATGGCTGCGCCTCGCACCCTACCCTCATGTTATTCGGGGAATCTACATCCTAGACACGCAGAAGTCGGGCGCTGCTTTGAAAGAGGCGATCCCAGGAGAGCCGCCTATTCGCTCGACAGAGTGGAAAAAAGACCTCCCGAAGTTGGCGCTTCCGCTTCATGTCACCACTGCGTCACCGCGGCCCATTTCGGAGATGGGTTTCAAAGTGGTCGCACGGGCAGGCTTGGTAGGTTCTTGGGAGTTGTTCAGCCCCAGCGTGCTCGTTGACGGAAATCCCGCGTTTCTCTTCCCGATGCTGGCAACGCCTGGTGTCGTGACCCAAACCGTAACGCGCACCAGCAGCAGTATACCTCCGTTGTTGGGATCATCCCTCAGCATGACCGGCCCCGGAGGCCCACCGTCCCACTGGGCAGTGATCGTTCTGGACGCCGCCTATCTAGAGTCAGCACTTTTACCCAGCCTGCTGAAAACTCATTTCCCGAATAGCCCGTCATCGGATTATGACGTCCTTGTTGTGGACAAAACGCGCTCCGGCCCGCAGCGAATCCTCTACCAATCACCCTCGGCCCTGCCCGAGGAAAAACTCTCGCACGCTGATAGCGTCACAAGTCTTTTCCTCCACCGCCTGGATTGTTTTGCGCCTAGTCTGTCCCCAGGCGGTGCGGCGGTCGCCGATGCAGGTGTTTTGCAGTTTGGCTCTCGATCAAACTCGCCAGCCACTTACCTGACCAGCATGGGAGCTGTTAGCTTCGCTGCGGAAGGCCAGGCGTTACCAGGCAAGGATCGTTTGTCGGAAATTCTCCGTCGTCAGCCGCAAAGTTGCACCGTTGCCCCAGTGGGGGTCTCGGCTAATTCCGTTGTGCAGTGGGAGCTGTTGGTTCGCTATCGCGTCGGCTCGCTCGACCAAGCCATGGCTGCCTTCCGCCGCAGCAATCTCCTTTGGAGTGTTGGCGCGCTTTCTATTTTGGCTATCGGAATTTGCATGTTGGTGGCACTCACGGAACGCGCGCGTTCCCTCGCACAAATGCAGTCGGAGTTCGTGCTCGGAGTGTCCCACGAGTTGCGCACTCCCCTGACCGTTATCTGCGTCGCCGCAGACAATCTTAAGAAGGGCATGGCGCAAGATGTCGAGCAGGTTCACAGATATGGCGACATTATCTCCACTCATGCCTCGGAACTGACCAATATGATCGAGGAAACACTCGTCTTCGCGCGCGTGCAGTCAGGTTCGTTGATCGGCAAACGTACTCTTGTCAACCCGGACGAGATTGTGAAGTCCGCATTGGCAAGCTGCGATTCTGCCTTGCAGAAGGCCGGGATTGCCGTGGTGGTTCATCTTGCCCCGCAACTCCCGCTAATTGAAGCGGACGTACACCTGCTCGTGAGGTGCCTCGAAAATCTGATCCAAAATGTCATCAAGTATGCAGCGGCGGGAAAGTGGATAGCCATTCGAGCCGAGCGGGTAGTTGTGTCGGAAGGCGAACGAGTACAGCTTTCCGTTGAGGATCGCGGGCCGGGCGTTTCTCCCCCCGATCTCCCCCATGTCTTCGAGCCTTTCTACCGCGGCAAGTGCGTGCAGCCTACCGCAGTGCCGGGAATGGGTTTGGGTCTAACCCTGGTCAAGCGCGTCGTGGAGGCGCACCTCGGAAGAATCGAAGTGAATAATTCAGGCCACGGGTCTTCGTTCTCGATGCTGTTGCGTCCTTGGCAGTAGCGGAAAAACCCGGAGGAGCTTTAGACGTGGGCCCAAGAATACTGCTCATTGAAGATGAGGCCACGCTGTCTTTTCTTCTCCGTGAGCGTTTCGAGAAGGACGGCTACTCGGTCGCCACATGCAGGGACGGCGAGAGCGGTTTGGCACAAGCCATTGCCGGAGGTTTTCACCTCCTCGTTCTGGATATCAAGCTGCCAGGCAAGAATGGCTTTGATGTGTGCCGCGAGCTGCGCCGCCATTGCATCAATGTGCCGGTATTGATGCTCACCGCGAGAGGCGATGTAAAGGACCGAGTGCGAGGGCTGAAACTGGGCGCCGACGATTATCTAACGAAACCATTCGAGGTGTCGGAGCTTCTGGCGCGTGTCGAGGCGCTGCTCCGCCGCGCGAGCAACACACCGCCGCAAACGATCGATTCCGTATTCTGCTTCGGTGAGGTGATCGTGGATCTCGCTAAAGAAGAAGTTCTCCGCAACGGCGTGCCCCTCCAACTCACCCCCAAGGAATTCGGCCTCCTTCGATACTTCATCGCACATCCAGGGGAGCGCCTCTCCCGGCGGGTGCTTCTGGAGCACGTATGGGGCTACAAACAACTTCTCAACACGCGCACCGTCGACCTGCACGTCGCGCAGTTACGCCAGAAACTCGAAGTGAGTCCCCACGAACCACGTCACATTCTCACCGCATTCGGTTCTGGCTATAGGTTCGTGCCTTTTCCGTAGATCCACTTCGACTTGCCTGCTGCGGCGATCCTAAGCTTGAGCGGAGATTGCCCTTTTTTGCTCAAAGCCAAGGACCTATGAAACTCAGGCCGCCAACCCCTTGTGGGGAGCACCCCGCATTCACGGGGAACTGCTCAAGCTGGGGACTAAGGTCGCGCCATCGACGGTGGCTAGATATTTGCCTCGGCCACGTGACGAATCATCTTGCGCAGACGGCGGCAATCGACTTTTTCACCGTACCGATGGCAACCTTCCGGGTTCTGTTTGTCTTCGTCGTGCGATCGCATGAGCGACGCCGTGTGGTGCACTTCGGGGTGACCGACCACCCCACCAGGAGTGGACTATGCAGCAGATGCGGGAACATTGGTGGGTTCGATTCTGCCAGCAGCGAAGCGTTTCCCTGGAATCAGGCGCCGAGGTATGTGCTGCGCGATCGCGATGCGACTTACGGTCAAGACTTCGCCGGCATGATGAACGGGATGGGCATGGAGGAAGTGATGAGCGCGCCGCGATCGCCCTGGCAAAATCCGTATGTGGAGCGGATCGTCGGTTCCATTCGTCGCGAATGTCTGGACCACGTCATCGTGGGGAACTCCCAGGGGGCGAAGGGACCCAGCTGTTTCGTAATTTCTCTGGCAATAAATGGGAGGCAGGGGCGTCTGATAAAAAACGCTCGGCAATCTGCAAGACCTGAGCCGGAGGATCTACAGGAAGAGGAAGACGGAAGTGATTGGCTGGTGTGGAGTAGATGCTGGTGAAATATCAGGATCGAAAGTACCTCCAATCGGCTACGTCCCATAAATCTCCTTGCGAAGCGAGCAGGAGAGCGGAGTGCGGGAAATCTGCACGCTCCGTTCGACGTGGCGGGGAATGGAACCCAGCTACGGTTCGGTTAGTGAGGCACTCCCAGAGGAAACGGGGAGCGACGGATAGACCGGACCTACGGGTATGGCGCCATTCCTCGACCCTACCAGCCTCCAAGCAACCTTTGACAAGTCCAAGACATCAATCAAGGTGAGCGCTCACTCACAATAGCTGAGCACGCTTGGCCAGAGCTCCTTCATCCGCGCAACGGTTCGCGAACCGAGCAGGGCCAATAAACCAAAGAGAGAACTCATATGCGTCTGGGTGCCATACCGCAAAACTTCAAAGAATCAATCGCACTTGTCACGGGACTCGTCCCCACACCATTGATGGACACGCTCGTGGCTCTCTTGCTTGCGAAGACGATCATGGCAGCTACTGCTGTGGGAATCTTTCACGTATTGGAACGAGACCCACTCACCGCTGATGAGATCGCAAAACACTGTGGAACCGACCCACGCGCAACAAAGAAACTGCCTTGTTCGCCTGCAAGTATCTCAAGTACAGAGAGAATCGTTTCACGCTGGCCCCTGTTACGCGTCGCTGGCTATCGAGGGACTCCATCCGTTCTTTGCATTCGGCCATCCTGCACCGCAATTTGGATCTGCGTTTCATGAATTTTGAAGAGTACGTCAGGCACGGGAAGTGTCAGGACTTTCACTCGAGTTTGAGTCCGGAGGAGTGGCAGGTCTACCACCAGGGTCAAGCAGACCACGCGGCACAGATGATTGACGAGGTGATTGACAGAATTCCGCTGCCACCTGATGCGAGGGATCTGCTCGACCTAGGTGGCGGTCACGGATTGTACTCGCTTGCGTTTTGCAGACGCTATCCCAATCTCCGGGCCCGAGTGCTGGACCTCAGGATCACCATCGAGGAACTGGAATCCAAGCGAGCATCGGATGGCGCATACGATCGAGTGAAATTCGAAGTGGGAGATATCCGAATCGTTTCCTTTCAATGCGGCTCAACCGACGTAATCCTGCTCGCCAATGTCATGCACCATTTCGATGAATTAACCAACCGCGGTCTCTTGCAACGCGTCGCTACGGCTCTGCGTCCCGGCGGGATTGTCATCGTGATCGACGCCTTTCGTTGCCCCTCAGTTGAAAAAACAAGCCAACTCGAAGCCTTCCTCGATCTCTATTTTGGCGCTGCCAGCGGCATCGGATTGTGGACCATCGGAAAGGTCCAGGAGTGGACTCGGAATGCGGGTCTTGTCGTTATGCCACCTATGCCCATACGTCACATGCCACTCTGCAAGATGCAAGTGGCAAAGAAAGTCCCTCTGTGGCAAGGAACGCTGAACAAGGGGAAATGAGTGAAATGTTGACAACCAGCGAGCTAAGTGTCTTTGCGACCGGCATTATGGCCGGTGCGTTCCTTTTCGCGACGGTCGGCCTGCGTCCCGCTGTCGCTGCTCTCGGTGCGAGGGAGCATGTGCTGGCGCGCCAGCATCTGATCCGGCGACTCTCGAGGGTGATGCCCATACTGATGCTGTTCTCCGTGGCATCGTGTGGAGCAGTCCTCTGGACTTCAGGAACTCAAGTTGGGTCGGGATCGCAGCTTGTTGCATGTCTGCTATCCGCCAGTACGTTCTTGATCACGTTAAGCGTGAACATACCATTGAATAGGCGCTTTTTGACTTGGTCGCCAGAGGCGCCTCCAGCCGATTGGCAGCATTATGTCCAGCGGTGGAACGCCGCAGATTCAGTGCGGCTGATCGCTGCGGTAGGTGCCTTTGCGGCCGCACTGTATGGGGTGTCGTGAACCATGCGAGTTATTGTTCTTGGGGCTGCCGGGTTGCTTGGGCGCGAAGTGGTGCGCGAGGTCGGCGGCCGCGGCAATGAAGTCACGGCGTTCGTGCGTCGCCCGCCCACGCTGGCCTTCGATAAGGGGGTGCGGATGGAGACCGGGGATGCCCGCGATCTCCCGTCGGTTTCCCGAGTTATTGAGGGCCATGATGCCGTTGTCAATACGATCGGCGGCCGAACCCTTCGGTACAATGACGTTGAATCGAGCACCACAGCGATCGCGGTAAACGCAGCGAGTAATGTGGGTGTCCGGCGATACATCGCGATATCGGCCGGGATGGTAGCTCTCGAGCCTCCTGTATCGCTCCTATTCAGGTTCGTCCTTCGTCCGCTGCTCTTCGAACACATCTATGCAGAACACCTGCGTGTCGAGGCGATTGTCCGGGCCAGCACGTTGCTCTGGACGATTGTTCGCCCTCCGCGTCTGACGATGCGGCCGCCGCGCGGCTACATCGCTTCGCTCGAACTACAGAAGGGTTCCCTCTCGGCGTCTCGGGCAGACCTCGCAGCGTTTATCGCGACGGAGATCGAGAAGAATGGATACGTTTGTAGGGCGGTGTTCGTCGCGTCGCGCCGTGTATCGCCGAGGTAGAGGGGATTGCCTAGAAGCTATTGCACAACCCTCCGTAAGACGATCATGAAGCAGGCGATATGAAAAAAGGCACCATAGATCGTGAGCGAACGGTCGTAGCGCACAACCAAGCGTCGGAAGTTTCCCAGCCAGGCATT
>Ga0306920_100015807_pt1 | contig 10362 bp, 11 predicted proteins | sample flu12Cox44000170_FD_204666 | JGI IMG/M metagenome (GOLD analysis project Ga0306920, IMG submission 204666) | Lab enrichment of tropical soil microbial communities from Luquillo Experimental Forest, Puerto Rico - flux4day.12C.oxic.44.000.170 (v2)... | ecosystem: Environmental > Terrestrial >...
CCAGTGCACAAGGACGCCGCATTGGATTCGCGATATTGTTCAGGTGTATCGGGTGGAACTTGGGAGAAATGCCATGAACAGAAGTATCGTGTTTGCACTCGCGCTCATCATACCGTTCGCGCTTTCGCAATCGTCTGCGCTGGCGCAAAACCAAGGGTTTGAAAAGAAAACCTATAACTATAGCGAATGGACGAAGGGAAGATTTGCCGAAGCGGTGACGGTCGTCAATCCCGGCAAGTGGATTTTTCTGGGCGGAATCGGGCCCGAACAGGAGGGCGACGGCACAATCCTTCACAAGGGAGACTTTCAGGCCCAGTGTGTCTATGCGTGGCAAAAAATCAAGAAACTGCTCGCAGAGCAGGGGGCGACAGTCAACGACATCGTCAAGACAACGACTTACGTGACGGACATTCGACACTTCGCCTTATTGGGTAAATGTCGCGCCGAGGCAATCCCGGGCGCGGAACTTTCGGCTGGAACTCTGCTCAACGTCAGCCAGCTAGCTTGGCCGGACATGGCAGTGGAGATCGACGTTATCGCCGTGACAGCTAAGTAGGCGCAGTCGCTATCGCTTAACGTGCACCCAACGATCTAATCAACTCTATCGGAAATTGTTCGGTAAACGCGACCGAAATCCAGCGCCGCCGCGTCGGTTGGTTGGTCAGCATTCCTCGTCAGAGACCTCCTCTAGCCGGAGAGTCCCGGAAGTCTCGGCTCGGGTCGGATCACCGATTATCCAGATGCTAGTCTGCGACTCTCAGCGGCCGCCGGGGCGGCGCGTCGCCAGTTTTTCGCGGCAAGGTATCGTTCCAATGTAAGCGGGTCGCCCTCGTGCGGCGGCGCGACGATCTTGGCGCCGATGAACGGCACGGCTTCCTCGAACCAGCTCTTCGGCGGCGGAAAGCCCCATCGGTTGCCGACTGAATTGGGCTCGACCGCGCAAGCGACCGGCTCGTCATAGCGATCGGTGATCTGGATCGCGTTGAGCAGGAGCTCAGTGCGGTGTCCGTCCGGGTCACGTAGATAGGTGTAGTAGGCGTGACCATGGCCGTGTCGGCCGGGACCGTGCTCGATGCACTCCGCGAAGCCAACGCTGCCCGCGCAATCGAGCCCGCGGATCAGGTCGAACATGGATTCGACCACGTAGCCGCAGTGATGAAATTGCGGGCCACGCCGGTGTAGGAACACGATGTCCCACGGATTGTTCTTGCGGTGCAGGAATATGCCGACAGTGATGTCCGTATCTTGGATCACGATGTAGTCGGAAATCCTAAAGCCCAGATCACAGTAGAATTTCGCGGCCGTGGTCGGATCTGGCACTAACACCTGATAATGATCGAACCGCAGCGCCCGCGCGCCCTTGTGAGTGTGTACGGCAACATGGTTGCGCGGCTGTTGATCCATCGTGGCAACTAGATCGACAACCGTGCCCATGTTGTCCGGGAAGCGCAACGTGCGGCCCTGGAAGGGCACCTCGATGAACTTCGACGTGATCCCAGTTTTGTCAAAATACGATTTCGCCTTGTCGAGGTCTTCCTCATCGAACACATGCATGCCGACAGCCTCGCAGGAAGGTTCGTCGATGGTCTTCTTTAGTGTGAGACTGTGGTGTTGGCGCTCTTCGACCCCGCGCAGCCAAAGCGTATTAGCGTCCTCGTGGGCAAGGGCCAGGCCGACCACCTCAGTGTAGAACGCTTTGCTCGCAGCGAGGTCCTGCGCGGTGAGCACAAGATGGCTCGCGCGCGTGATGTTGAAAGGCGGCTTGAAGTTTGTTTGCGGCAACGACATTGTAAGCTCCTATCAATTCTGTTCGAGTCTCGGCGTACGGCCCTCGTAGTCGATCAGCTTACCGATAGGCTCGTAGGACTCGCCGTTGAATTGGAAGAGCTGCATCGCCTCAATTGGGAAATTATCGACGCCAGCTTTGGTGGTCATCGTAATGCCCGGATAGAGCAGTCCAAGCTCGACTTTGCTCATGTTGCGCGTGGCTTCCATCATGGCTTCGCGCGTCGGCGCCTTCATCTGCTCCAGCACCTTCACGGCGGCGTCGGCCATCAGGTAACCCATTTGCGCAAGCGAGTCGTGCTTGTCAAAACGGGGTTTGAATTTCTCGTAATCAGCGAGGTACTGCTTCACGCCCGGGTCGTTATCGAAGTTGGGCGAGCCAACCGGCTTGACGAACTGGCCCGTCAGGACGCCTTTGGAATTTTCTAGCCCCGCCGCTTTGAGGGAGATCACGGATGATGCCGCATAGGTGACAAACACCGTCGGCTTCCAGCCCGACTCCGCTGCGAAGCGAATTGCTTGGGCGGCTGCTTTGCCGGCGGTCGCGACGATCAGCGTATCAGCGCCCGAAGCCTTCAGGTTGGTGAGCTGCGTGTCGACGGTCGGATCGGTGTTCGCGTTCGACTGCGCGGCGACGAGCTCAATGTTAGTTCCCTTGATTGCAGCTTTGAAGCCTTCAAGAAAGTTGTTACCGAAATCAGTGTTGAGATAAAGCATCGCGACCTTCGCGTTCGGCTTATTCTCCTCAAGGTATTTCGCGTAGATCGCGGCCTCCGTTGTGAATGAAGGGACCATTCCGATGCCCCAGGGGTTCTGCTTTGAATCACCCCATTCATAGATACCCGAATAGATGAATATGTTCGGAATCTTGTTCTGGGTTATGTAAGCCTTGATGGCTTGGTTCTGTGGTGTGCCGACCGAGCCTACGAACGCGAACACCTTGTTCTGCTCCGCCATCCGACGCGCGTTGGTGACAGTTCGCGGTGGCTCGTTGGCGTCATCCATGATCACGAGTTCGACCTGGCGCGTCTTGCCGTCGCCCATCTTGACACCGCCTGCTGCATTGACTGCGTCGAACTTGAGCTTCTGCCCTTCGGCTACCATGCCGATCATCGCGACCACGCCGGACATCGGCGCCTGCGTGCCAAGCCTGATCGAGGTATCGGCGATACCGGGCGATTGCGCGGCTGCGGGACTTACGGTGAGCGCGGCGGCGAATAGCAATCCTCCAAGTCCGTATTTCATGATTCCCTCCCGTCAGATTTGAATGCGCCGGCCGCTCAGCCGGTCATCAGCAGTTGCCGTCGCGCGCGTCGCGATGATACGCGTGCGTAGCGCGGTCAAAAGGGTGCTCAGCAGTCCCATCACGCCATCCCGGGCGATGAGCATCATCACCACCAACACCGCGCCGTAGATTAGTCCGGAGAGGGCGATGTTCATGTCGGCGGCCCAATCGGGCAGGAATACGATCAGCAGCGCGCCAATCAGCGAGCCGCTGATGCTGGTAATACCGCCAACGATCGATCCAACCAAGAAGTCAAACGATTTTGTCATCTGGAACGACTCAGGGCTGACAAAGCCGTTGACGATGGCGAACAGTCCGCCGGCAAAACCCGCCATGCCGGAACAAGTCACGAAAGCGGCGAGGCGCACTTTCGTCAGGTTGACGCCAAGTGACTCCGCGATGAGGTCGCTGTCGCGGGCGGCGCGCAGCGAGCGGCCAGTGTCGCCGCGCGTCAACCGCCAAACGAACAGTGCCGAAAGCGCAAAGCCGAGGAGACAGAGCGTGTAGAGAAAAGTATCCTGGTTGCCGGAAAACCAGCTGGGCACGGCGGGCTTGATCATGCTGATGCCGGTTGCGCCCTTGGTAATCGGTTCAAGCTTGAGCGCGAGCGGCGGCCCGAGGACCGCGAGCCCGAAGGTAATGAAGGCGAGGGGCAATCCCTGCCAACGCAACGCCGGAATTCCGACTAGCAAGCCGAGGATCGATGCGGTCAGGACCGCGATCGGCAGTGTCAAGAGGTAGTTCATACCATACCGGGTCATAAAGATCGCAGTGGTGTAGGCGCCCACCGCAAAAAACACGCCTTGGGCGACCGAGATTTGGCCATTGAAGCCCATCAGCAGATTGAGCCCGAGAATCGCAATTGCATAGGTGAGCGCGACGCTGAACTGGTAGACAAGGAAATCCGGAAACATCGCTGGCACAATCAGCAAAGCGAAGGCGAGTGCCGCACAGCCGGCGGCGCGCAGCATCGTTTCGATGCTCGCGCCGTTCATGCGCGAATGACCGCTGACGTGCCGAACAGGCCCTGCGGCCGCGCGAGCAGGATGATCGCCATCAGTGCGAAGGGAACGCCGACCTTAAGATCCGTGCCGATAAAACCGATAAAGGTTGCGCACAGGCTTTCTGCGATGCCGACCACGAGCCCGCCTACGATCGCGCCGGCAAGCGAATCCCATCCGCCGAGCGTCGCGGCCGCGAGCGCATAGATTACGACCGACACCATCATCGGCGGCGATAGGAACAGGCTCGGCGCGATCAGCGCCGCCGCGATGAAGCCGACCGTCGCCGCCAGGCCCCAGCCGAGCATCAGCATGTTCTCGACTGGAATGCCGACGAGGGGACTCTTCTCGCGCTCGGCCGCCGACGCTCGCATCGCAAGCCCTATGCGGGTATAGCGGAATAAAGCGCTCAGACCCACCGTGAGCAGGCAAAGCGTCGCCAGAATGCCGAGATTATTCGCTGTCAGACGCACGCCGCCGATGGTCCACGCGTAGTCGGGAAAGATGCGGGGGAACGCATGCGGATCGGCACCCCAGAACCAAAGCGCGACTGCCTCGAAGCCGACAAAAAGTCCGATGCAGACCACGACCATCGTGTTGTCGGACGCGCCGAGCACTGGCCGCATTATCAGGCGAAAAACCAGCGCGCCCATCACAAAGCTCACCGCGGCAACGATGATAAGACTGAGCCAAAACGGCATGCCCCATTGATTAAGTTGCCAGGCGAAATAAGCCGATAGTGTCGCCATCTCGCCTTGCGCGAAATTCACGATGCGGGTCGCGCGATAAATCAGCACGAGCGCTAGTGCGAGCGAAGCATAGATTGCGCCCGACGCAAGTCCTTCGACGATCTGTTGCAGGAAAAGCTGCATATCAGGCACCAAGGTAAGCTTGGCGAATGAGCGGATTGTCACGTAGCTCCGCCGCACTGCCAGCGAGCTTCATCTCGCCACTCTCGATCACGTACGCCCGGTGGGCGATCTTCAGCGTGAGCCGGGCGTTCTGCTCGACCAGAAGGATCGCCATGCCGCGCTCGTTGCTGAGGCGATCCAGCAGCGAGAACAGGGATTGGGTGGTCGTAGGCGCAAGCCCGAGCGAGGGCTCGTCGCACATGAGGATGCGCGGTTTCGTCATCAGGGCGCGCGCGACTGCGAGCATCTGCTGCTCGCCGCCGGATAAACTTCCAGCCGGCTGATTTCGTCGAGCGGCGAGCCAGGGGAAGATGTCGTCCCAGTAATCGAGTGCGGAACGGATGGCGGCCTTGTCGCGCAACAGATAGGCGCCGAGCGCGAGGTTCTCCGCGACCGTGAAGTCCACGAACGTGCCGCGCCCCTGCGGGATATGCGCGATGCCGCGCTGGGCACGCTTGTCTGCGCTCATCGCGATTACGTCGTGGCCATCGAGCAAGATCGCGCCACGCGCGGGAATTATACCCGAGAGCGCGCGCAGCGTCGTTGTCTTGCCGGCCCCGTTCGCGCCGAGGAAAGCGACGATTTCGGCCTCCTTTACCTCGAAATCGATGCCGTGTAGGACGCGGATCGAGCCGTAGCCGGCCCGCAGTCCGTGCACCTGCAAGACTGCGGTCATGCGGCTTCTCCGAGATAGGCGGTAATGACCGCCGGATCGGCACTGATCTCTGCCGGGGAGCCCTCGGCAAGTAGTCGGCCGAGATTGAGTACGAGCAGCCGCCCGCACAGGCCCATCACCAGACCCATCTGATGCTCAACCAGCAAAATGGTCAGCTCGAACTCGTCGCGAAGGCGCTTGACCAGGTTGCTGAACTCGATGCGTTCGACATGGTTGAGGCCGGCCGCCGGCTCATCGAGCAGGAGCAGCCGCGGCTTTGCGGCGAGCGCGCGCGCGATCTCGACACGCTTTAAGGTGCCGTAGGGCAGATTGCCGGCTCGCTCCTCCTCGAAGCGGTCAAGATCGACCCTGCACATGATCGAGCGGCACCACGCGACCATTTCGCGCTCTCGCGCGTCCGATTTCCAGGGACGCGTCACCGTCTGGAAAAAGCCGCCGCCGTGCGAATGATGCGCTCCGAGCGCCACGTTTTCCATAACGGTCATTCCAGGATAGATGCCGAGATTCTGGAACGTTCGCGCGATCCCGAGCGAGATGATCTGCCGAGCCGGCAGGACATCGATGCGCTGTCCGGCAAACGAGATCTCGCCGTCCGCGATGGCATAGAGACGTGTTATGCAGTTGAACAGCGTGGTCTTGCCGGCACCGTTCGGGCCAATTAGGCCGCAGATCTCGCCAGTGTTGATTTTGCATGTCACGCTGTCGAGCGCTCGCACACCGCCGAAACGTGCCGAAAGATTATTGATACGCAGCAGCGCTTCGCGTTCTCCGCGCACGCATTATCCTCCCGAGCGCCTTGCGTTCACGCAGGTGTATTTTTTTGCACCGACATTGTTTCTCTATGCACCCGCCCATGTCCAGCATGAAAGAGCGGCACGGTGCATCGTATTCGGGTGGCGCGTTGCGCTCCCACTGCCGCAAACGGCTCGCCGCCCTCGGAGCCCGTTACAGTGGGCAAAATCCCACGACACCATAGCCTGGGTCCCATGGCGACAAATTCCAGCTTGCAAACGGCGTTCACTTTGACGAACGGCGCGAGGGCTTTAGTGTCTGATGCAACGTTTGTGCAGAAATAGGGGGAACGACCATGGCTCGCGTGCCTTATGTGAGGAAGGAAGACCTGCCGGAGAATGAGAGGCACCTTTATGAGCGCATGGCGAGCGAGCGCGGCACCGGCAACATCTGGCGTGCAATTGCAAACCACCCGAAGATCTGCGACGCAATGGTCTCGGTCGCCGGCGCGCTACGCAACGATACGACTTTCGAGCGCCGCTATCGCGAGCTCGCAGTGCTGATGGTTGGGCTGGTCACCAAGAGCGATTACGAGTTCGATCATCACTGGAATTCTGCACTGCAGGCGGGCGTGCGACGCGAGCAACTCCAAGACCTGGCGCAGTTCGAAACCTCGCCGCACTTCACCGATCAGGAGCGCGCCGTACTGCGCTTTTCCAAGGAAGCAACCGAGAACGGCGTAGTAAGTGATACAACGTGGAATACGCTGCGCGGCTTTTTCGCCGTGCGACAGGCGATGGAAGTCGTCCTGACGGTCGCGTGGTACAATTGCGTGGTGCGCATTCTGCTGCCGTTGCAGATCGAGCACGAACTGGGCTTCAAGCGCAATTGAAAGCGAGAATACAGCAGAGGCTGTGATGGAGCTGGAACAGCCAATGATCTCTGTACCAGGTTGGGCTCGGGTATCGAAACTCCCGAGTTCCACAAGCCGGCAGCACGTATCCACGTCTCACGGGGCGCGCAGAGATTTGTTATAAAGCCCTAATTGACGGGCGTGCGTTTGACGCCAGCCAATACGCCGCCATCGATTCGATAGTCCGCTCCAGTCACGAAAGACGATTCGTCTGAAGCCAGAAACAATACGCCCTGGGAGATCTCGGCGGGCTGGGCAGCACGGCCCATGGGATAGGTAGCGACGCGTGCCTTAAGTTGGTCGCCGCCCATCTCCTGGGCCATGTCGGTTGCGGTAATCGATGGAGTGACGGTATTGACGCGGATCAGCGGCGCCAAGGTCATGGCGGATGCGCGCGTCAACACGTGCACCGCGCCTTTGCTTGCGTGATAGGCGACTGCGAACTCCGTGCCCATCGTACCAAGAACAGAGGAGATATTGACAATCGAACCGCGACCGGCGCGGCGCATCGCTGGCGCGCAATGCCTGATACCTAGAAAGGCGCCGGTCAGGTTGACCGCAATCACGTCGTTCCATTCCGCCAGCGAGCAGTCGAGCACATCTGACGAGCCGAAAATGCCGGCATTGTTCACGAGCACGTCGAGCTTTCCGTGCGTTTCTTCGATGAGTTTAACGGCCGTGTCCCAATCGGTTTCTTGGGTTACGTCAAGGTTTAGGTAATCCACGGGGAGCCCTTCGCTTCGTAGCGCGGCAGCCGCCTCCTTGCCACGAATGTCGTCGCGCCCTCCGAGCACGACGCGAGCCCCATGCTCGGCCAATACGCGCCCATGGCTCAGGCCCATGCCGCGCGTCCCACCGGTTATCAGAGCCACCTTGCCGGCTACGCGGCCAGCGCGGCTTTGCTCCATCGTCATGCTTCTTCCCAGTCCTTGCCCACGAGACCTTGTGGGCGCAGTGTCAGCAACACGAGCAATAGGCCGAAAGCGAGCACGGTCTGATAGCTCGATGAGATGTAACGTCCGACAAACGCGTTGACGATGCCGAGTATGAGACCTCCGACCAGCGCGCCGGAGAGACTTCCGAAGCCGCCCAAGACAGCGGCAACAAAACCGAAAACCCCATACGACAGGCCGATATCGGCGGAGGTGAACTGAGCTGGCGTGATCATGGCGCCGCCAAGTCCGCCGAGGGCCGCCGTAGCCGCGAATGCTAACGCTCCAATGCGCTCGGGTGAAATTCCGAGCAATTGAGCAACATCACGGCTAGCCGCGCATGCGCGCATGGAGCGTCCGAGCGAGGTGAAGCGAAGGATTGCACTGAAGCCCAGCATCAACAGAATAGTCGCAATAATGACGACGACGTACTGTCCATCAATTCGGTTACTGCCGAATTTCATTGCAAATCCTGGCAGCCAAGGAGGCAACGTTTGGGGCAGGGGGCCGAGCAAAAGCAGCGCGGAGGTCCCAACAATTGCGCCGAACACGATCGTTTCTAATAGCACCACGTATGAGGGACTTCGTCGCCGCCACAGCGGAAGGACCACTACCGTCCACAACAAAAGACCGAGCAACGTAGAGACACCAACCCCGCATAAAATGGCGATCGGGTAGCGCAGACGGGCAATCTCGTAGAACCAATAGGTCGAGAAGCCACCGGCCATCACGTAACTGCCTTGCGCAAAGTTAACGACCCCGGTCGTACGGTAAATCAGTGAATAGCCGACTGCGACCAGCGCATAGACGCAGCCGGTCGCGACCCCGATGGCAAGAATCAGGGTCATGCTGCTGCCTCTTGGTCTTCTCCGCCGAGGTAGGCTTCGCGGACCGCCGGATTGCCGTAGACATCGTCTGGCTTCCCGGCGGCGATGACGCTGCCAAAATTCATCACGACGACTTGGTCGCACAAGCCGAACACGAATGGAACATCGTGATCGACCAGCAAGACGGTGATGCCACGGTCACGGAGAACACGAATGAGGGCGGCGAGCCGATCGGTCTCGACGCGGTTGAGGCCGGCGGCAGGTTCGTCGAGCAACACCACTTGTGGCTGCATCCCGATGGCGCGCGCGAGCTCCAAGAATCGCAGCTTGCCAAATGGGAGATCGGATGCTTCGGCGTGCACATCGGCCGCAAGTCCGAATTGCTCCAGCAGGGCGTACGCGGTCTGCGCATTCGCGCGCGCTTCCCGACGCATCGCCGGCGACCGCAGCACGATCGAGCCAAGGCCCGACCGATAGCGTGTGTGCAATCCCACCATCACATTTTCGATCACGCTCAAGCCGACCAACGGAGCGGCCTGCTGAAAAGTACGTGAGATGCCAAGGCGCGCGATCGCGGACGGGTCGAGCCGCGTGAGATCGTGGTCGGCAAACATGATCCGCCCTGTATCCGGTCGCCGGAAGCCAGAAACAAGATTAATAAGCGTCGATTTTCCTGCCCCGTTCGGACCGATCAAGCCGGTGACCGAGCCTGCAGTAAGCGCCATCGAGACATCAGTCACGGCGACGATGCCGCCAAAGCGCTTGGTGACGCCATGTAGCTTCAATTCGGGTGGCGCACTCATGCCGTTCCGCCTTCTCGCGTCACGCGCAGCCATCCGGGCAGAAGCGCAGTGAGCGGCACGGATTCGCGCATACGGCCGAGCAAGCCGGCCGGCCGGATCAGGAGCAGCAGCAGGAGAATGACGAAGAAAATGAGATTCTGGTAACGCTCCAGGCCCGACATCAGCTGCGGAACGATCACAACGATGCCGGCGCCGATGATCGGGCCGACGGTCGAGCCACGCCCGCCAACGAACAGCATGAAAAACAGGCTGAGGATGATGTTGATGTCGTAGAGATCGGGTCCGACAAAGCTCGTGAATTCAACGTAAAGCGAGCCCACTACCGATGCAACGATGGCGGCCAGGACGAACGCCATGAGCTTCAGGCCGGGGACGTCGATCCCGAGGGTGGAGGCGATGTCCTGTCCGGTCGCGAGCGCGCGCCACGCACGGCCGACGTGGGACTCGGCTAGCAGCATGTAACCGGCGAGCACAAGCGCGCAAAATATCCAGCTCAG
>Ga0306920_100015809_pt1 | contig 10362 bp, 6 predicted proteins | sample flu12Cox44000170_FD_204666 | JGI IMG/M metagenome (GOLD analysis project Ga0306920, IMG submission 204666) | Lab enrichment of tropical soil microbial communities from Luquillo Experimental Forest, Puerto Rico - flux4day.12C.oxic.44.000.170 (v2)... | ecosystem: Environmental > Terrestrial >...
GAGGTGCTCCCCCGCAAGGTGCTGCACTTCCAGTACGAGGAACTGGTGCGCAACCCCGAGGCGAACATCCGCCGCCTCCTCGACCACTGCGGGCTGCCCTTCGAACCCGCATGCGTCGCCTTTCACGAGACCCGCCGCTCGGTGCGCACCGCGAGCGCCGAGCAGGTGCGCCAGCCCCTCTACAAGAGCGGTGTGGGTCACTGGCAACACTTCGAGAAGGAATTGGAGCCGCTGCGCGCTGCGCTCGGGGATGCGCTCGCGCGTTTTACTTGAGCCCGGGGAAGATTGTGTGCGCTTACCGTCCGAGTCAACGGCCTTATTGAACGCTCGTTGACTAGCGACAGCCACCCACAGGATGATGGCAGGGACGGCTCAACCTGTGCCCTGCGGGCAGGATGGGACAAGATCAGCTGATGGGGGAGGTTGCTGTGATGAAGTCCAGCCGTATTCCGGTGGCCGGGTCTTCGCCCGAGGCCGCGCTGAAGCCATCGCGTTCCGCCCGCACCCGAATCGCCGTGGCGGTCGCCGCAGCGCTGGCCGGGGCGGCAGCCACACGCGGCCCCGCGTTCGCCGACACCTCGGACGCGGTCGCGGCGGCAGCCGCGGGCGGAGGCGCTCTGCAGGAAGTGGTCGTCACGGCCCGCAAGGTCGTGGAGAACGTGCAGGACGTTCCCATCAGCATCAACGTGCTGACGTCGCAGGACTTGCAGAACCTCGGCGTCGTGCGGTTCGACGATTTTGCGTACAAAGTGCCGTCGATGACTTTCAACAGCATCGGCCCCGGCACCCAGGTGTTCTTCTGCCGCGGCGTATCCGATGGCAGCAATGGCAACTACGCGAACACCTCGGCGACGGCAGTCCTGCTCGATGACAGTTCGCTCAGCTGGTTTGGCGTGGTGCCGGACCTGCACCTTTACGACATCGAGCGCATCGAGGTCTTGAACGGTCCCCAGGGTACGACCTACGGGGCGAGCGCCATGGCCTGTGCGGTCCGCTACATCACCAACAAGCCCGACCCCAACGCCTTCAGCGCAGGGGTCGATGTCGATGTCGGCAAGATCCACGGCGGGCAGAACAACCAGACCTACGAGGGGTATGCCAACTTCCCGATCGTCGACGGCCATCTCGGGCTGCGCGTTTCCGCATTCAGCGCCTACCACGGTGGGTTCATCGACAACGTGGAGACCACGCGCACCTGGTACAACGGCACCGTCTCCAACAATGCCGAGTGGGCGGGTAACGACTTCAACACGGAGCACGAGGAAGGCGCGCGCATCGCGATCAGAGGCGTATTGAACGACCGCTGGAGTGCCACGCTCTCCTACGACTATCAGCGCCAGAGCGCGCGGGGTGCCTGGGACCAGGACCCCAATTACGGCCCGCGCAAGGTCTCACGCTTCGGACCCGAGGCCCTGGGTACCGAGACCAAGGTCGGACAGTTTCACCTCGACGGCGATGTCGGCATAGCGGACCTGGTGTTCGCCAGCACTTACTGGTCCTTGCCGACGCGGCGCTGGGATGAGTATTCGCAGTACATGGAGAACTTTGCGCCGTCCTACACCCCGTACTTTAAAAACGGTGCGGCCGGGTGCTCCGGCAGCACGTGTAATGCGCCTCCCCCCGGCACCCAGCAGGGGTTCACCTGCGTGAGCGATCCGGCCTATGGCGGCACGCCCTTCACCGGCTGCGGGGTGCCGCTGCAGTACTACGAGTACCACACCAATCCCGAGCGCTGGTCCAACGAGCTGCGCTTCAACTCCAAGACGGGCGGTCGCTGGCACTGGGTGGGCGGTGTGTACTGGGAAAAGACCCGCGACAAGAACTCCGGCAGCACGTATTACATGCCGAACCAGCAAGTCAATGGCGCTGCCTGGTACTACGAGAACACCTATTACATGACGCCCCTCGGATCCAGCTCGCTGCCGCCCGGTGTCTGGTACGGCTATAACGAGCGGTCCGACTATCTGCAGACGACCGAGTTCGCCAACATCAACTTCGATGTCACGAAGAAGCTCAACATCGAAGCGGGCGTGAGTCATTTTCACTCGGACTTCAAGTACACCTTTGCCTACGGCCAGTTCGCCTACGCGCCCCCCACACCGAGCGTCAATGAGGGCAGCTCCTCCAAGGTGGACGCCCGGGCCGGTATCAACTACCACCTCACCGAGGACGCGATGCTGTACGCGGTCTTCAGTCAGGGCTTCCGCGACGGCGGCGCCAATGGCGGCTTGGTCAATATGTGCTACGCGAACGGTGTGCCAGCCACGTACAAGCCCGATACGCTCAACAACTACGAGCTCGGGTGGAAGAGCGTGTGGCTCGACCACCATCTGGTATGGAACGGCGCGACCTACCTGATGAACTGGAAGGACCTACAGACGATCATCTACGACGCCAACCTCTGCGCTCCGAGCAGCTTCTACGCCAACGTCGGGCTGGCGCGCATCTACGGCGGCGAGACGAACGTCGACTACCGGATCAACGAGAACTGGTCGGTGCAGGGCGCTGCCAGCTACACCGACTCGCACCTCATCTCGTCCACTTACCCGACATTCCAAGGCAACGTCGGCGAGCGACTACCGTTCGTCGCTTACTTCAACTACAGCTTCAACGTCCGCTATGACCACACTCTCGGGGCGAACTTCAGGTGGTACGGGCAGTTCGACCTGGCCCACAAGGGCGATATGTGGGACGACCTGCACGTCGAGGGCTCGAACGGCTTCCCGCGCATGCTGCAGCCGGCCTACTCGCTGATGAACTTGCGCTTCGGCTTCAACCCGGCGGCCGGCAACTGGCGGGTAGAGGTCTACTGCACGAATCTCGCCGACAAGAACGCGATCGTCTACACCAACACCGGCAACTTCGACCTGCGCTACACCACCAACGAGCCGCGCGTCATCGGCCTGAGGCTGGCTTACCGCTTCGGTAAGGACACGGTGGGCGAGGAGTGAGGCGGAGCGGAAACAGCGGTTGAGTTGCGCGGGGAGTCCACCGCGCGCTGAGGGGGAGTAGTGTGAGCGCCGCACCTGCGACACCGGTGAGCCTTCCCAGCCTCGCGCGCGCGGTAGTCATCGGCGGCGGCGTGATCGGCAGCTCGGTGGCGTATCACCTCGCCTCGATGGGCTGGCGCGAGGTGGTGCTGCTCGAGCGCGACCGGCTCACCTCCGGCACCACCTGGCACGCGGCCGGCCTCATGGTCACCTTCGGCTCGACCTCCGAGACCTCGACCGAGATGCGCAAGTACTCGCGCGACTTGTACGCGCGGCTCGAGGCGGAGACCGGACAGTCCACCGGGCTCTCGCAGATCGGGTTCATCGAAGTCGCCGCGGACAAGGACCGGCTGGAAGAGTACCGGCGCGTCGCGGCATTCAATCGCTACTGCGGCGTGGATGTGCACGAGATCTCCCCGCGCGAAGTGCGCGAGCTTTTCCCGCTCGCACGGGTGGATGACATCGAGGCCGGCTTCTACGTGCGCGAGGACGGGCGCGTGAACCCGGTGGATGTCACCATGGCGCTCGCCAAGGGTGCACGGCAGCGGGGCGTCAGGATCATCGAGGGTGTTGCGGTCACCGATGTCTTGCAAGCCCACGGCCGCGTGAGCGGTGTCCGCACGCCCTATGGCGACATCCGTACCGACATCGTGGTGAACTGCGCCGGGATGTGGGCGCGGCAGCTCGGCGCTCGCTCGGGCCTGACGATCGCCAACCAGGCCGCCGAACACTACTACCTCATCACCGAGCCGATCCGCGGCCTGCCTCCCAACATGCCGGTGCTCGAGGATCCGGGCGCCTACGGTTACTACCGCGAGGAGGGCGGGGGGCTGATGGTGGGGCTCTTCGAGCCGGTATGCGCGCCCTGGAGAGTCGAGGGGATCCCGGAGGATTTCTCCTTCGGTGAGCTGCCGCCCGACTGGGAGCGCATGACGCCGTTTCTGGAACGCGCCATGTCGCGCGTGCCGATCACCACGGAAGTCGGCATGAAGAAGCTCTTCTGCGGCCCGGAGAGCTTCACCCCCGACCTGCGGCCGATCGTGGGCGAAGCCCCCGAGCTCGCCGGTTACTTCGTCGCCGCCGGTCTCAACTCCGTCGGCGTGCTGACCGGCGGCGGCCTCGGCCGGGTGGTCGCCCACTGGATCGTGACCGGACGGCCGGATGTCGATGTCACCGCCTTCAACATCGACCGGCTGCACCCGGCGCAGGCGAATCCGCAATACCGCCGCGAGCGCACGGTCGAGTCGCTCGGCATGGTCTACAAGTGCCACTACCCCTTCATGTCGCTCGAGACCGCCCGCGGGGTGCGCCGCTCGCCGTTTCACGAGCGCCTCGCAGCCGCCGGTGCCTACTTTCGCGAGGTGAGCGGCTGGGAGAGTCCCGACTGGTACGGGGCGCCGGGCACGCCGCCGGATCCGGGACCCCTCGGCTGGGGGCGTCCGAGTTGGTTTGGCCGCTGGCAGGAAGAGCATCGCGCTGCGCGCGAGCGCGCGATCGTCATGGACATGTCCTTCATGGGCAAGTTCCTGGTGCAGGGGCGCGATGCCGGACGCTGCCTCAACCGCATTTCCGGCAACCAGGTCGATGGCGCTGCCGGGGTCATCACCTACACGCAGTGGCTGAACGAGGGCGGCACGCTCGAAGCCGATCTTACCGTCACCAAGCTCGCCGCAGAGCGCTACCTCGTCGTCGTCACCGACACCATGGTGCGGCACGCGGAGACCTGGCTGAAGCGCCACATCCCGGCAGAGGCGCACGCGGCGGTGACCGATGTGACCTCCGCGTACGGTCAGCTGAACGTGCAGGGACCGGCGGCGCGCGCCCTGTTGCAGAAGCTCACGAGCGTGGATCTTTCCAACGGCGCGTTTCCGTTCCGCACGGCGCGCGAGATCGATGTGGGCTTCGCGCGCGTGCTGTGCATCCGTATCACCTACGTGGGCGAGCTCGGCTACGAGCTCTACATACCGGCCGAGCAGGCCATGCACGTTTACGAGCGCGTCATTGCCGCCGGAGCGGAGTTCGGCTTCACGCACGCCGGACTCAAGGCGCTCGGCAGCCTGCGCATGGAGAAGGGCTACCGCGACTACGGGCACGACATCGACAACACCGATGGCCCGTACGAGGTGGGCCTCGGCTTCGCGCTCGATCTGAAGAAGCCCGAGGGCTTCATCGGCAAGGAAGCGGTGCTGGCGCACAAGGCGCGCGGTCCACTGACGCGCCGCCTGGCGCAGGTGCTCGTCAAGGATCCCGAGCCGCTCATGTTCCACGCCGAAGTCGTGCGCCGCGATGGCGTGCCGGTCGGGTATGTGCGTGCGGCCTCCTACGGCCATACCCTCGGCGGCGCGGTGGGTCTCGCGATGATCGAGCCCAAGGTGGTGGTCGATGAAGCGTATCTCGGCAGCGGCCGCTGGGAAGTCGACATCGCCGGCAAGCTCTATCCGGCAGTGGTGTCCGCCCGGCCGCTCTATGACCCGCAGATGAGGCGAATACACGTTTAGGAGCGGCTCGCGAGGAAATCGCCTTGCGGACCGCGCGCTCGAGGCCCGTGATCCAGGGAGTCACCATGATCGGTAACTACAGCGACCATGCTGCCAACGAACGAACGTTCCTTGCTTGGGTGCGCACCGGCATCGCCGTGATTGCCTTCGGATTCGTGATCGAGAAGTTCAATCTTTTCCTGCTGACCCTGGCGGCTGCCGGTTTGGGCAGTGAGGTGCACCGCTCGCAGCTGGTCGCCGGAGTCTCCCAGCACGTCGGTCGCTACGACGGGCTGGTGCTGATCTTCGGGGGCGTCGGTGTGATAGTCCTGGCCACGACGCGCTTCGTGCGCACCACGCGTCTGCTCGATGACGCACAAATGCACGCGGCGACCAACGTGCGTACCGAGCTGATACTTTCCGCATGCCTGGTGGTGGTCGTGGCGAGCTACAGCCTCTACCTGGCCTTCAGCTGAGGCCCCGGCGACGCCGTGGCTCGGAGCACCGGCCGCCTCGCCCTCATCGCGCTGCTCATCGGCGCTCTGTCGACCGTCGCGCACGCTGCTCGGCCGCGGCCCTCAGCCTGGACTTTTGCCGTCTCCGGTGATTCCCGCAATTGCGGCGACGTGGTGATGCCGTCGATCGCCGCCGGCGTACGCGCGAGCGCTGCGCGCTTCTACTGGCACCTGGGCGATCTGCGCTTCATCCGCGACTTCGATCCGGACTATCGGGCGCTCCATCCGCACACGACCATTCTCGAGTACCTGACGGACGCCTGGATCGATGTGCAGCGGAACCAGATCGAGCCCTTCGGTGAGTTGCCGTTCTTCCTCGGCATCGGCAACCACGAACTGCTGCCGCCGAAAACCCGCGAAGAGTTCATCGTCACTTTCGCCGACTGGCTGGACGCACCCATGATCCGCGCACAGCGGCTCCGGGATGACCCGCGTGACCATGGGGTGCGCACCTACTACCACTGGTCGATCGATGGGGTCGATTTCGTGAGTCTCGACAACGCCTCGACGGAGCAGTTCGATCCCGCGCAATTGCAATGGCTCGAGGGGGTGCTCGGCCGTGACCGGGGCGACTCGGGCATACGGGCGGTGGTGGTCGGCATGCACCAAGCGCTGCCTGACAGCTTGGTGCACGGCCACGGCATGGACGATGAGCTGATCGAGAAGTCGACCGGGCGTCAGGTGTACGCACAGCTGCTCGAGCTGCACACGGCGAAGCCGGTGTATGTGCTCGCCTCGCACTCACACTTCGTCATGGAAGGAATATATGACACGCCGTACTGGCGCGAGCACGGCGGGGTGTTGCCCGGATGGATCGTCGGCACCGCGGGCGCGGTGCGCTATGCGCTGCCGCCAGATGTGCCGCCGGGGAAGCTCGCGCGCACCCACGTGTATGGCTACCTGCTCGCCACGGTGCGTCCGCGCGGCGCCGCCGACCGAGACCCGATCGCGTTCGAGTTTCGTGAGGTGACCGCCTCCGAGGTCCCGGCCGCGGTCAGCGAGCGGTTCGGCGCGGCGCTCGTGCAGCAATGCTACGAGCAGAACGTGCAGTTCTGAGATCTCAGGCGCGCACGAGACGCGGGACGAAGCGCCGATACGCGAGAGCTGCGAGGAGTGCGGCCGCCGCGATCAGCAGCACGAGCATCACCAGCAGCAGAAACAGGTGATTGAGAACGCCGCGCAGCTGTAGCGCGGCATCCTGCGTCGCCGCGCGCAGCCCAGGCGCGAGCGCATCGCCGTGCTGCGCCAGGTTCTCGAGCTCACGGGTAGTGACGGCCGCCTGCTCCAGCATCGCGGTGTACTGGCGGATGTCGAACGGCGGCCCTTTCGGCGGCGGCGGCCCAGCAGGCTCGGGCTTGCTGAACTGGCCGTTGATGCGCTCGAAGGTCTGCAGCGCGCCGTTCACCGCGGTCGCCGTATCGGTGCCGGCCTGAAGCGTGCCACGCAACTGTCCGGCGAGGGTGCCGAGGGTGGCACTTTGACTGTTCAGCGTGTCGGTCAACTGGGCCACCAGTGCCTGACGCTCGCGATCGAGCAGGTCGGGGAGCTTGTCGACCAGGCGGTCGGAAGCGCTCCCGACCAGCGACACCCGGTCGACGCTGGTCAGTAGCGTGCGGGTCTCGGGCATCGCGGCGAACTGATAGCTTAGCCGCTCGACCTGCATGTCCAGCAGGTCAGGCGCGCGCTGCATGTAGTAGATGGCTCGCTCGGCGAGCTGCCGTGTCTGCGCAAGCTCCTTCACGGCGGGATCGAGATTCGAGAGGGGATCGATGCCCACGAACGACAAGAGGCTGCCGCTGGCGGCCGCAGTGCTCTGGTCGCCGGGCGCCGCCCCTCGCGCGAAGTCGCGAAAGTGAATGTACGCCACCGAGCGCACATCGGGATGCTGCGCACGCCACTGCGCGATGAGCTTCCGCAGCTGCCCCTGCTGCTCCGGGTTGAGGACTCCCTCGTCGACCAATTTCCAGGCCTCGGTCTCGAGCGAGCGGTAGGTCGCCTGCACCGACCGCGCGCGCTCGCCATAGTCCTGCCCCACCCAGGCATCGTCGATCACCATGCGGCTGAGTGTGGCCAGCACCACCATGTCGAGGGCGTTGCTCAACGGGTTGGCTCCACTCGCGATGGTGTAGGCCGCGCTCGCCTGCTGCACCTTCCAGTTCTGAGCCCGCAGTCGCTCGTCCGGATTCTCCAGCCCCGCCTGAAACTGGACGATGACCTCACGCGAACGGCCGGCGTACTCGTCCGCGAAGCGCATGACTTCGAGCTGCAGCCTCTGCAGCTGCTGCGCGTGCTCTTCGGCCGCGCGCTTGCGCGGATCCACTTTCTCGATCGTCTTGCAGCCGCACAGCAGGGCCGCGACCACCCATCCCCACACCAGGAAACGTCCAGCTAGGCTCATATATCGCCCTTCATCGCCGCCGTGCAGTACCCGCCCCTCGCGAATGTACCGTTGCGCACGGCGCAGCGCGCCGAATGTTGCACAAAAGGGGGTGGGGGCGGCTCGGGAGCCGCCCGCGGGGCGTGGGGTCGTTTAAGCCGCCCGGGCGAGGTGGGCGAGCCCGTGCCGCGACTCGAGGCGCTGTCGGACGCGCCGCGCAGCGATGATCCCGATGAAGTTTTTGACGCTGGCCTGCGACTCCAGGATCGCCAGCTCCTCGGCGTAAAGGTACTTGACGATGGACCGATCCGTGTCCGTCTCTTCCGCCAGCGCGGCGATGGTCGCCTCATCGACTCTGGACATCGCCAGTCTCCTCGTGGCTTCGACGAGGTCACTCTATGACTTGGGCCGCCGCAGCGCGGTAGGTACATTGCGCACTCTTGTCGGGGTTCGCCCCTTCAGGGGGCCTGATCGGGGGATTTGAGGCTCACGACCGGGAAGTACAGTCCGAGAAACCGCCGCTCCCACCACAAGCCACGCGCCCTGGCCGCGGAGTCGCTGAAGCGGTAGTCGAAAAACGCCGCGCGCACGTAGCGAGGGGGCTCGTCGGGAAAGGGATTCTTGGCCAACAGCGCCGTCACCGAGGGCTCGTTCTCCAGCAGCCGCTGCAGGAAGCGCCAGAACCACGGCAGACCGCGCGGGTTCTCGAGCGCCGCGAACCACATCTGCCAGTCGAGCCGCGGCTGGTGGGGGATATTCCAGAGAGGCGGACGCAAGAGATCGCCCGGCTTGTAACGGAATTCGTACTCACGCCAGTCGATGCCATCGGAGGATCCCTCGATGACGATCTCGTTGCGTTGGGTCGTCATGATCGCAAACAGGCCGTAGCCGTTGACGATATGCAGCGGCTCGATGAGGCGGTCGACCACCTGCACGGGGGCCGGCGGATCGCCGCCGAAGCGCAGGTCCATCTCCACCAGGCTGCAGAACACGATGAGGAGTGTTAGGGCGATGAGTGCCAGGCGCCCGGCCCGGCGCGGTGGCGGATCCTGTGGCGCTGGCGGCAGGAGCCGGCCCAAACGCCCCAGCAGCAGGCGGCGCAGTGCCCGATCGTCGAAGAGCAGCAGGCAAAGCCACATAGTCTGCAGGTTGAACCAGTTGTAATTGCCCGTGAGGAGAATGAAGGCCTCCAGCAGCAGAATGCCGCCGGCGCCACAGAATCGCAGTCGCCGGGGACAGAAGATGAGAAAGGGCAGCACGAGCTCGATGAAGAACATCGCACCGGTGGCACCGGTCAGCGCCGCTGAGGGCAAGTGCGAGGCGTACCAGGCGAGCGGTGTCGGCAGCGGCTGGGTGAGGAAGTGGTAGGAGAGCGCCGAGAGATGCCACCAGGCGGGATCTCCGCTGGCGAGCTTCACGACGCCTGACATGAACATGAAGCGAAACAGCAGCCAGCGCAGCAGCCAGATTCCCGGCACCGTCGCAAAGCTCAGCACCAGCGAGAGGAATCCCGTCTCCAGCAGGAAAGTGTCCCACTGGTAAGTCATGAAGGTCTGTCCGGCGTACAGCAGCGACAGATAGAGCGCGTACAGCAGCAGCAGCGCGAGACGCGGCAGAACGTTGCAGGTCAGGAGGCCCGACAACGCCACCCCGCCCCAGCACACGAGCTGAATCGCACGGTCGCTGCCGTTCCACCAGAACACCATCGGCATCAGCCAGAAGCGCTCGCGCCCGGCGCTCGCGCTCACGGCATCGAGCAACTCGCGGAGCGGCAGGATCCCGTGGCTGCCGATCAGCCCCTGGGCCTGCAGCGCGAAGGAGAGAAAGGCCGCGAGGTAGATGAGCCCCATCCCGCGCAGGAACAGGAATGCAGCGAGCTCGTACCGCGGCGGCTCGTAGTTCCTGCCCCAGAGCAGCAGACTGAGCCGGAAGAACGCCGGGCGGTGCGCGGCGGTGAAGGCGTAGGCCCGCTCCGCAACGGCCGCGAATCCCGGCAGCAGGCG
>Ga0306920_100015810_pt1 | contig 10362 bp, 9 predicted proteins | sample flu12Cox44000170_FD_204666 | JGI IMG/M metagenome (GOLD analysis project Ga0306920, IMG submission 204666) | Lab enrichment of tropical soil microbial communities from Luquillo Experimental Forest, Puerto Rico - flux4day.12C.oxic.44.000.170 (v2)... | ecosystem: Environmental > Terrestrial >...
GTTTCGTTCGTCGTCATCCTGATACTGGACTTTTTCCTGAGCCTGTTCCTCATCAGTTTTTCGGAAGGCTTGAAGGCAACGGGGGTCAGCCAATCGTTGGTAAAATGACGTTGGACAGGCAGCCTTGCCTGTCACGTTCGTGACAGGCAAGGCTGCCTGTCCTACGAAAACTATGGAGCCGACACAGCCAACATCGGAAAGCCCGCGACCGCTCCTTGACCTGGAGGGAGTGAGCGTGGATTTTGCCGGCCAGCAGGTGTTGCGCAGTCTCACTCTGATGATTCCGCGCGGCCAGACCTTGGCAGTAATCGGCGAAAGCGGCTGCGGCAAGACCGTGTTCCTAAAACTGTTGATCGGCCTGCTCAAGCCCAGCGCCGGCCGCGTTGTTTTCGATGGCCGGGACCTGGCCTCGCTAAATGAAAAGGACCTGTATCGCCAACGGCTGCGTTTCGGCTTCCTTTTTCAAGGCGCCGCCTTGTTCGACAGCCTATCGATCTTTGACAACGTCGCCTTCGGAATCCGCGCTCAGCGGAAGCTGGGCGAGGAAAAAATTGAAGAACGCGTGCGCGCGCGTCTCCAGGAAGTCGGGCTGACCCAGGAAGTGGAAAATAAAAAACCGGCCCAGCTTTCCGGCGGCATGAAAAAGCGGGTGGGACTGGCACGCGCCCTCGCCCTCGACCCGGAAGTCATGCTTTATGACGAACCGACCACCGGCCTGGACCCGATTATGTCCGATGTGATTAACCAGTTGATCGTCCAGACCCGGCAGCAGCATCCGGTGACCAGCATTGTGGTCACGCACGATATGAAAACAACCCACATGGTGGCAGACCGGGTGGTCATGCTCTATCCTCTGGCCAACCTGCCAGCGGGCGAAAACCAGATCGTGTTTGACGGCACGCCGGGAGAACTGGCCAGCTCTGCCGATCCGCGCGTCCACCAATTTGTCGAGGGCAAAGCAGCATGAACGAACAAGCCATCCGTTTCCGGCTCGGCATTTTTGTCCTGGGATCGTTGATCCTTTTGGGCGTGCTCATTATTCTGTTCGGCGGCTTTCCCGGCTTTTTCAAGGGGGCGGAAACTTACACCATCACTTTCGATATCGCTCCGGACGTGGCGCCCGGCACCCCGGTTCGCCGCTCGGGGGTCCGCATCGGCGAGGTCAAGAAAGTCACCCTGGACGACGAAACCGGCAAGGTGGATGTGGAAATCAGCGTCCATTCGGAATTCAGCCTGCGCAAGCAGGACCAGCCCACCCTGGTGCAGGGACTGATCGGCGGCGATTCGCGAATTGATTTTGTACCGCAAGCGCCGGGCGTCAAAGTCGAGCCGGGCCGCGTCGAGCCCGGCGCCCACTTAGAAGGCATGGTCCAGGCGGATGCCGGCACGCTGGTCCAGAAAACCACCGATGTCATGGTTCCCGCCAAGGATACCCTGGTCGAGGCCAAGAAAGTTTTCCAGGACATCAACAAAATTTCTCCCGAAATCCGCAAGACCAATGATGAATTTCAGCTCACGATGCGCAACTGGGGCAAGGTCGGTGAGCGCATGGACGTATTCCTGATTGAGAATGAGAAAAAGATCGCCCAGGCTGTCACGCGCCTGGAGCAAACCCTCAAGCGTGTGGGCGACACATTTAACGATGAAAATCAGAAGAATCTGGCCATCACCCTCAAGAACGTCAAGAACACCAGCGACAAATTCGATAATCTGGCCAAGACGACCGAGGAAATGCTCAAGGACAGCCAAAAAACCGTGCAGCGCATCAACGATTCGATCCGCCGGTCCGACGAAGTGCTCTCGAACCTGGAAAAAACCACCAAGCCGATGGCCAAGAGCAGCGAAAAAATCGTCAAGAACCTGGAGGAAAGCACGGACAAGCTCAACAAGGCCCTCGGCGAGGTTCGGGACTTGATGCAACTTCTGGCGCGGAGCGACGGCACCATGCAGCGCCTTTTGAGCGATCCATCCTTGTATAACAATCTCAACGAGGCCGCCTGCATGGTGACCAGGATCTTGCCGCGCGTGGATCGCACCTTGCGGGATGTGGAAATCTTTGCCGACAAGATCGCCCGCCACCCGGAATCGCTCGGCCTGGGCGGCATGATTCGGCCGAGCACCGGGCTCAAGGAACCGCCGACCGTGTTGCCATGGCACCCCAGCCATTGAGGGGCGAGAAATGGATTCGTTGATGCGTCATCTTCTCGACCGCCTGGAATCCTGGCTCAAGACGCACCGCCCTCGTTTCCTGCGGGGCCTTGCGCCCGGGGCTTCCAAGACTCAACTGGAAGGTCTGCAAATGGAATTGAACTTAACTCTGCCCGCTGATTTGCGCGAGCTTCTGTCCTGGCACGATGGCCAGGGAGATGATTTCATCGGCCGGTTTGAACAGGATTGGCTGCTGATGAGTTGCGACCAGATCCTGACGGCCAAAGGGGACCTCGATCACGATGCCGCATCGACCGGCTGGAACGCCGCCTGGATTCCCTTCCTCGACAATGATGCCGGCGATTTTCTGTGCCTGGATACCAGCCAAACCAAGGCCCCAGTGCGCGGCTTCTGGCTCGGCGAGAAGGAACACCAAATCGTGGCGCCCTCCCTGGCCGACTGGCTCGCGAATTTTGTCGAAAATATGGAAAAAGGCAATTACGAAGAGGAACCGGAGCGAGGCAGCTTCTTGCGGCGCATGTAAGTTTGAATTGCTCATTCTTTTCGTCCTATCATAAAAGCTCCCTTTCCTTGGCAGGATACCAACATGCGTTTCGGTTTATTATTGTTTGCCATTTGCTTTGGCATCGTGCCCGCCAACGCCCGAGCCAATGAGGAAGAACAACTGTATTACCAGTTGGAAAAAGAATGGCAAAAGCTTCGAAAATTCCGGGCCCTGCTGACCGAAGGAATCACCAACCTGGGCAATCCTGATTTCAATCTGGAATTGATCGCAATTCGGTTCGAACAAATTCAAGTTTCGCTCGCCAAGACCAAGCCCAAAGTGGAACAGGTCCACAAGGGCTGGAGTAAGGTCCTTGATGAAGTGATTGCCAAGCGAGCACGACCCCGTATTATCGAGGAGTATTCGGAGGGGATTTGCAAGCCTTTGGCGCAATTAAAAGATTCCAAAACTGGAGAATTGATCCTGGCCGAGAAAGCTATGCAGAATTTGGTTCGATTGCTGAACCAAAATCAAAAACCTGAAGCTGCGGTACTTCAAGTATCTTGCCAGAGATTTGATCGGCTACTGGAAAAAATTAGCACAATACTCATTGCAACCTCCCCTCCACCAAATTGCAGTTATGTTACGCAGATGTTGATCGAAATTGAAAGGAAACAGAGACAACTTGCGGAAAGCCTTCGTCAGCATCACGATCGCCTGATTATTATTGGGCCATTACCCTGATTGCTTGACCCGGCCAAATAACAGGCTAGGACGGCACCGGAAATTCCACGCGAAATGTGCTGCCTGTTGCACTGCTTTCCACGCCAATCGTTCCGCCCATCAAATCCACATAACCCTTGACGATGGCCAGGCCGATGCCGGCGTGCAAGGTATCGGCATGCCGGGATGGGTCGGCGCGGAAGAAGCGCTCGAAGATGTGCTCCCTGGCTTCCGGAGCGATGCCGATGCCGGTGTCGCGCACCTCCAGGCAGAGATGGCCGTTCTGACGTTCGACCGCTAGGTCGATGGAGCCGTCCGGGCGATTGTATTCGATGGCGTTGTGCAAAAGATTGGTGAGGACCTCGCGGAGCTTGTCCGGATCGGTCTGCATGGTGCTCAGATCGGCAATGCGAACGTGCATTTTGATGCCGCGTGCCTCGGCGAGGGGCCGGACAACATCGGCACACTGGCCGGCAAGATTGGCCACATCCACTTCGCGCACGCGCAGCGTATCGGCGCCGGCATCGAGCCGGGCCAGAGCCAGCAACTTTTCGACGAGCTGGGTCATCTGTTTGCCGGAAGCGCGGCAATCTTCGAGGATTTCCTGGTATTCTTCGGGCTTTCGCGGCTTGCGCAGGGCCACTTCCACGGTGGTCATGAGGGCAGCCAGGGGCGTGCGCAGCTCATGGGAAATGTCCGCGGCGGCTTGCTTTTCCCGGGAAAACGCACGCTTGAGCTGCTCGAGGGTTTGCGCCAGACATCCGGCAATGGGCCGCAGTTCGTTGGGCAATCGGTTCTGATCGATTTGCAAGCGGAAGTCCTTTTCCGAAACCCGGCTGACCGCCTCGGATAGCCGCTTCAGGGGGGTCAAGCCCAGCCGAATCAAAAACGCGCCGCCGGCAACAATAGCCAGGAAAGTCAGGCCGAAGATCCACCACAACCGCGTACGCAGCCCGGCCAGGGTGCGCGCCGTTTCGGCTTCTTCCTTCGCCAGGTCCTCGTTCAGTTTGGTCTCTAACTTGGCAAGGGCAGCATCCAGGTTTTTGGTTTCGCGGGCAAACTGAATGAAAATAACCGGAGGCACAAATCCTCGCGGCGGTGGTCCCTTGGCTTGCTTGGGAGGAGGGTTGAACACAAAGGGCGGAGTGGGCTCCCACAACCGCCGAATGAGCGGCGGACCAAAACGGGGAAAGGTTTTCCAGGTGACCCGACGCACGGTGAGATCCGGGTTTATTTTTACCGTATCGAAAAACCCTTCTTTTTGTTCTTCAGCCCTGGTGCGAATGCTGGCGTCCAGGGAAAACCAGGACTCTTCCAAAGAAGAGGAACGATCAAGAACCCGCCCCTTGTCATTGTAGAACTGAAAGAAATCCTTCGGCTCATCCTTTTCCGGGGGCATGTCCTCGGCTGATTCGACGCGGATTTCCCAAGGTTGGCGAAAATACAGCTGACCGCCGAGTTTATCGTACAGCCCCTGGGCAAAATGCACCGGCAGGGAAAGATAACCGTCGGGCATGCCGACCCAGCCCAGGGCGGAAAACATGGTCAGGCTTTCATAATGGTTGCGGTGGGCAATTGCTTTTCGCCTCAAGCCCAGAGCATGTTCGAAAAGGCGTCGATCAAAAGAGGCTTTGGTCTTCTCGCAATCGGCTTGATAGCTGGTCCGCAAGTGTTCCTGGTTGCCGGCTTCCTTGGCATGAAGGGCACTAGAGGCGGTCTGGTAGACGAACCAGGACACTCCGCCCAGGGCGCAGCCCAATAGGAGCAGAAAATACACGATCAACGACAGACGAATGGACTTCATGCGAGTCTCGCGAGTAACGAAGGGTAATTCCTTTGTACCCCATCCGGTGTTGAATGGAAAGCAAAAAAACGTTTGCTAGCCCCCAAGGCTCGAAGACTCGCCTTGGGGCTTGGGGAAATTCTAAGCCCGCAGGCGAGTCCTCGAGCCTGCGGGGTTGTCGTCGTTCACTCCCCTTCCGCCCGCAGCAAATAACCTTCCCCCCAGCGAGTCAGGATGAGGGGCGGTTCAAAGTCCTTGTCGATCTTGGTTCTCAGATAACGGATATAGACGTCGACCACGTTGGAAGTGTTCTCGTCCTGGTCGTCGTACAGATGTTCCCAGATCATGGAGCGGGTGACCACCTTTCCCTGGTGGAAAGCGAGGAACTGCAGAAGAGCGAACTCGCGCGGCGTCAGATGGATGGTCTGGCCGGCCCGTTTGACGGTGCGGCCGGCTGTGTCAATCTCCAGGTCGTGGATGCGGAGAATCGGGGTCTTGACCTGATGGCCGCGGCGGATGAGGGCACGCAGCCGGGCCATCAATTCTTCGAACTGAAACGGCTTGGTCAGGTAATCGTCGGCGCCGAGGTTGAGCCCCTGGACCTTGTCGTCCATGGTGCCGCGCGCGGTCAATACCAGAACATGCGTGCTCAGGCCTTTCTTGCGCCATTCCCGCAGGAGCGTCAGGCCGTCTGTTTTGGGGAGCATCAAATCCAGGATGATGGCGTCGTAGTTGGCGGAGCGCGCTTTGAAATCGCCTTCGTCGCCGTCTTCCGCCGTATCGACGGCAAAACCCTCTTCCTCCAGGCCTTTTTTCACGGCCCGAATCAAAGGCTTGTGGTCTTCGATCAATAGAACTCGCACGGGACACCGCCTTGTCTACGTTGCCAGAAACGCAAGCCAATATATTAAAATTACCATGCGGCGAATTAAGAAATTATGAGAGAAAACAAGTATCATAAGCAAAAATAACGAAACCTTAATATTCCGCCATGGCCAGCCGCTCGCGGATGGGCGGATGATCGTAAAACAGCCAGGCCACCAGCGGATTGGGGTCCGGGTCGGATTTGTTGATGCGAGCCAGCTTCACGAACGCCGAACGATAGGCCAGTGGCATCTTGGTCCGATCCAGAGCATAGCGATCGCATTGGCGCTCGAAGAATCGGCTCAAGGCATTCTGGGCCGGGCTCAAGACCAAACCGAATACAGTCAAAACGAGCAACAACAAAGGTAAGGCGGCTGGGTCGGAATAACTGCGGTAACCCAGTTCCCCGGCGACTTGCCCAAGAATGAAATGCACCAGCCAGAAACCCGCAGTGGCCAGGAGTACGCTGACGGCGATCATTTTGGGTAAATGCCGATGCACATGGTGGCCGACTTCGTGAGCGAACACCACTTCGATCTCTTCCGGCGTAAATTGATCCAGCAGGGTATCGCCGAGGAGGACGCGGCGGGTCCTGCCCAAGCCGGCCAGAGCGGCGTTGGCTTTCTTCGTCTCCTCGCTCAAGTGCAGTCGAAATACCCCCTTCAGCGTTAAACCAGTGCCTTCACTCAGCCGCTGGAGCCGATCAAAGAGGGAAGCATCATTCAACTGAGTAACCTTGTAGAAAAGGGGGAGAATCAGCACCGGCACTAACTGGCCGAGGATGAGGGTGACCAGCAACCAGCCTCCCGCCGCCCACAGCCACCACCATTCTCCTGTCCACCAGAGGATCGCGTACAGGCCGAACAACAGGATCGTGCCGATCACACCACCAACCAGGTAACCCTTGAATCGCCGCCAGATCCAGCCTGCCACGGTCAGGTTGCTCAGCTGGTAACGATGTTCGACAACGTAACCGGACCAGAAGGCGATCGGCAAAGTCAGGATTTCGGCGCCGATCCCGACAACCGCTGCCATGACCAATAAACGGAGCCAATCACGCTCGCCCAACGACTCGGTAAGCCAGCTGCCCAGCCTCGGTCCGAACCAAATCCCCAGGACCGCGAGAAAAACCAAACCCAGGATAGTTTTGGCGAGCCCGGCCATCAATTTTTCCTTTTGATAGCGTTTGACTTCGGGCGGCGTGGGCTCCAGATCCAGGGCTGGTTGGGATTCAACGGTTGCCATATAGTAACTCTCGTAATCCGATTTATCGTTTCGCATTCGCTTCTCCACAGCGAGCGCGAAACGATGAATCAGAATGTGAAAATGTTACAAATGAATGTTGGTTAATCATGCGTATCACCCTTGATTATGGCAGAAGCGGCCTGGAAGTGGAACTCCCGGATGAGCGCGTGATCGGCCCGCTGGCCATCAAAGATGCACCGCCACTTCAGCATCCGGAAGCTGCGCTTGCCAAGGCCTTGGCTCAACCGATCGGCAGCCCCCCCCTGGCTCAACTGGCCCGAGGTCGAAAAAATGCCTGCATCCTTGTATGCGACATCACGCGGCCCGTCCCCAACAAGATCATATTGCCGCCGCTGTTGCGAACACTGGAAGAACAAGGCATCCCTCGCAAGGACATCCTCATCCTGAATGCCACCGGTTTGCACCGGCCCAACGAAGGCGCCGAACTGGTGGAAATGCTCGGCGCGGACATCGTCAAGAATTACCGCATCGAAAACCATCACGGAAAGGTTCTCGGAGAGCACGATTACCTAGGGACGACGCCCAATGGCGTGCCGGTCTATCTCGATAGCCGATATGTCCGGGCCGACTTGAAAATCACCACCGGATTAATCGAGCCGCACTTGATGGCCGGCTACAGCGGCGGCCGCAAGGTTATTTGTCCCGGCATCGCGGCTCTGGAAACCGTCAAGGTTTGGCACGGGCCAATATTCCTTGAGCATCCGAAGGCCGATTGTGGCTATCTGGAGGGGAACCCCGTTCACGAAGAAAACACCCGCATCGCCTGGATGGCCGGCTGCGATTTCATCGTCAACGTGTGCGTGGACGGCCAGCGCCGCATCACCTGGGTCGGCGCCGGACACATGGAAAAGGCCTGGCTCGAAGGAGTCCGCTTCTGCGAGCAGGTGGTGCGCGTGCCGGTCCCTGAACCGGTGGATATCGTGGTCACCAGCTGTGCTGGCTATCCGCTCGACACCACCTGGTATCAAGCGGTCAAGGGACTGGCGGGGGCGCTGCCGATCGTCAAGCAAGGCGGCACAATCATCATGGCGGCCAGCTTGAGCGAAGGCATCGGTAGCCCGGAATTCCAGCGCCTCCTGGCCGACAACCCCGACCTGGGCATCTTCAAGCAGCGCATCATGGGCAAGGATTATTTTGTCATGGATCAATGGCAGCTGGAGGAGCTGGCCAAGGTGATCGAGCGCTGCAAGGTGAAAGTGGTGAGCGATGGTTTGACCGCGGATACACTGCGGCGCTGCCATGCTAACCCGGTAACCAGCGTAGAGACCGCGGTGGCAGATTGCCTGGCGGAATACGGCAGCGATGCCCGAATTGCAGTGATACCGAAGGGGCCGTATGTTTTACCGTATGTGGCCTGATTGTCGTTTCGCGCCCGCCGAATCCACCAGCGGGCGCTGAAACGACAAGCAAGATTATCGCAATATCGCCCACACGTGTTCCGGATCAATACGAAACACCACCACCACTATAGCCGTCAGGCCGAAAACCACTCCCCATTTGAGCCACTGAAGCCGGCGTTGAAAATGAGTCTCGATGGCGGGGTCGGCGTGCATCTTCTCCAAAAAAGCGACACGGAGAGCGATGGTGGAATGTTGCCAGGAACTCAGCCAACCTGGGCGTTCGCGATGCATGCCGTTCAAGCTGGCCACTTTTTCCAGGGCGGCAACGAACGCTTGACAGGAGACGGCCCGGCTGCCAAAAATGTCCGCCTGCCGTTCACAACGCCGCGACAAAAATCCAAAAACCACAATCATATAAGCCACGAGCGCGAGCAAGAAGGGCCAGGCCATATTGCTCTCGGCATCCAGCCAGGGGGCCAGGATTGGCACATGCTTATCGCAAAATGCAAAGGCGACGCTTCGAACTGCTTGCAGGGCGACCAGGCTGGCGAGCACAAAAGCGAGATAAAAGAACATGTGATGGTGCTTGATGTGCCCGACCTCGTGGCCGAAGACGGCTTCCACTTCCTCCGGCTCCAGTTCCTGGATGAGCCGATCGGAAAGAACCACGTAGCGTAAGATCGGCAAAGGCCCGGTGACCATGGCGTTGGCCACGGTGCCACGCGTGTTCCAGACGAGAATATCATTGCAGCGGAATTTCAGGCGGGCGGCGGCATCCAGCAAGCGCGTCCGGAGAGGCCCATCCGGCAGGGGCGCCAGCCCCAGCATCAGCCGCAACATCAAAGGAATGCCCAGGAAAATACCGATCAGCAAGATGCCGGCGAAGATGGAAAGAAAAATGCCGCTCTTTTCCAGGTCGGGATAGAGAGCCAGAACCGATTCCCGGACGAGGAACAGGCAGAGCGGCGGCAGGACGAGCAAGAAGTTGTGGCGGGTTTTCAAACCGAGGTAAACCCAGCGGCTCAGGGCCGGGCCGTCGTATTCATCCTGGGCATCGCGGCAGGCTCGTTCCACGTCGTAAAACCGCGCCCAGGAAAAAAACAGCCCGGCCAGGAAAGGGGCCATCAGGATCAATTCGCGTCCGGGAAATTTGCCGATCTGATCTTTGCCGGTCCAGCCCCAGCCGAACAGATACAGGGCGATCCCGTAATAGGCGAGCAAGCCGATCAAGTAATAGCGGCGGCAGGCGGCCAGGGCCTTCTGCACCCTCGGCCGCCTGGTCGGATCGTGCTGGAGCGAGCGGCACAGTTGCCGCGTGATCCACTCCACGCCGATCAGAAGCGAGACCAGAGTTCCCCACGTCAAAAGCATGCTGGCCAGGGGATGCGGGCCGAACAATGGTTCCGGCCAGCTCCCCTGCAAATACGTCAACGTCAGGACCAGCAGGAGCAAAAACGGCATGGGGCGGGATATCCTCCTTCAATCTGTTGCCAGCACACTATTCTACGGTGTGGAAACCGCCGTGCAAATAGCGATGTGCCGTTTGCGTGCCCCGTGTTAGCCGCGACGCGCAGTCTTCGGAGCGGAGCGCGTCGACTTCCACCACACGCTCCGCTCCGAAGACTGCGCGTCGCGGCTAACCAAATTCGCGTTATTTCCCTACCATTACTGTGGTAGCAAATAATTCTCTCCCATTCCGCCAGGAGAATGTACCGTGAACAAGCGCTGGCTTT
>Ga0306920_100015811_pt1 | contig 10362 bp, 8 predicted proteins | sample flu12Cox44000170_FD_204666 | JGI IMG/M metagenome (GOLD analysis project Ga0306920, IMG submission 204666) | Lab enrichment of tropical soil microbial communities from Luquillo Experimental Forest, Puerto Rico - flux4day.12C.oxic.44.000.170 (v2)... | ecosystem: Environmental > Terrestrial >...
TTTCTTGCCGGAAACCACTGTCCCGGTGGCTGTTCCGCCCGGCGCAGATGTGGCGGAATTCTTCTTGCCATTGGGCGCGCCTGTCGATCCAGCAGTCTGGGCTGCCCCGGCCACTGACTTCTTCGCACCCGCCGCCTGCTTCGTGGCTGGAGAGCCCTTCGTTGGCGGCGTTGGCGTGGCCGATGGAGCTTTGCCGGCCGGTTGCTGTCCGCCCGAATTGGCGTTGCCGGCGCCGGTGGTCTGCGCGGCTGCGATTGTCGCCATGGCTGTTACGAGCGCGAGAATCTGAATCAGCTTCATCTCTGTTCCTTGTCCCTGACCAACAAAATGCTTACCTTGCCGGCTGCCCGACAACTGCCGGCGGCGCTGTGCCCCGCGGCGGCTGTGCGGCGGCCGGTTGGCCGGGCTTGGCCGGTCCTGTTCCAGGCGCGGGGGGAGGCACCGCCTCTTGCTCGTGGCTGAAGAAAGTTGTGGCCGTGCAACTCGCAACCACCGTTTCACCCGGAGCGAAGTCATACTTCGTTTTAATTTTGGACGGACCCGTGTCCTTGGTGTTCGCCATCTGCATACTGTCGATGGTCACAATCCGTTCCAGATCAGCCACGCGCGAGAAGAAGGTCAGGACCTGGTAGTATGGCCCGTCAATGTCAATCGTGAAAGGCACGTCGGTGTAGAACTCATGGTTACCCCCCGGCAATGCCGCATAGCGCCGGATCTCGATTCCCGCATTTGCCGCGGTATCGTGCAGAAGCCGGATGAACTGGTCGGCATTCTTCTCTTCCGGGACCACCTTCTTCACGCGTTCAATCTGCATTTCCAGGATTACCAAACTGCGATTCAATTCGGCCAGCCGGCTCTCGTAGGGCCGCAGCATTTCGTTTTCCTTGTTCTTATCGTCGAGCTTCGTTTGCAGCTGCCGGATTTCCTCGAGCTTGCCGTTGAAATACGCGAAGTAGTAAACCAGGCCAACCACGATCGTGAGTAGGAGAAGTATCCCTATCCGCGATCCCACCGACATTTCATCGAATCTCGCCATAATCAAAACCCCTGAGTCATGACCATCTTGCCTACGCCTGCTTTTGCACCTTGCCGGAGAATAACGGCTCAATTTCGCAGACCAGCTCGAACTTGAACGCCTGTATTTCTTTGATCTGTGGGTCTTGCGCAGTCTCCTTGATTTCCACGGACTTGAACTTGCCGGTTCTTCTCAGATTGGCCATCAAATCGGCAACGGCGTCGGCACTGAGCGCCATACCGACGAAATCAACACTCTTACCATCGTTGGTCATGCTGCTGAGCCAGACCGCGTCCGTCTTGTTGACCGTGTCGGCCACAAGATTCAACATATCGGCCGGTCCCTTTTGAGCTTGTTTCAGTTCGTCAATGACTTTCAGCCGCCGCTCAAAACTGTCGCTTTTCTTTTTCTGGGCTTCATAGCGGGCCTTGACCTCAGACAAGCGCTGGTTTTCGGCGATGGCTTTCTGCAGATCGGCTTGTAGCTGGGTGGTCCTCTGGTTTGCCCACCACAAGGTGACGCCGATACCCCCGATGATCACGATCAGACAAACCAGGATCATGACCACGGTGCTGGGGCCTTCGCCGGGGACCGAGATTGAAGGCATCGCAACTGTTGGCGCGGCGCGCTTTCCTCCCCCGCCACGCTTTGCTTTGGTGGGTGCTAGAGAACTGAGATTGATGCGAATCATAGTTCAAAGCTCCTCAGGGCCAAACCTACTGCCACGGCCAGCTGTCCTGGATTCTGTTCCAGGACGAAGTTGTCTGAATCCATCGACGGCATGATCCGTTGAAATGGATTCAGGATTTCCACCGGCAGCGAGAATTCCTGCCGTAAAGCCTCCACCAGCCCGGGAACCTTGGATGAACCGCCCGCGATATAAATGCGCTCAATGTGCTCTCCCGATGCCGTCGCCCGGAAGAAATCGAAGGTCTTCTGGATTTCAAGAACGATGATCTCGGTCACCTGCTGCAGGATGGGCAGCTTGGCGTCCTCGCTCACCGTCCCTACCCGGCGGCCCAGCTTGAGAGACTCGGCGTCGTCGAAACTCAAGTCGAGCTCTTTTTGCAGTGAATCGGTGTATTGGTTGCCGCCAACGCTGACGTCGCGCGTAAACAGCGGCGCCGAGCCCTTGACGATGTTGATGTTCATCACGCTCGCCCCCAGATTCAGCAGCGCGACTGTGGAATCGGGGCTGGGCTGGTAGTTGAACTCGTAACAGTTCTGCAAGGCAAAGGCGTCAATATCCACGACCGCCGGCGACTTGCCCGCCAGCGAAAGAACGTTGGTGTAGTTCAAGATTTTGTCTTTCTTGACGGCGACCAGCAGAACGTCCATTTGCGAACCCCCGCTGTCTGGGTTCAGGATTTCGAAGTCCAGGTTCACATCCGCGATGTCGAAAGGGATGTGCTGGGCAGCTTCCGTGGTGATGCCCTCCGCCAGTTCGGCCTCGGTCATGGGCGTGACCTTGATCGGCTTGACGATCACCGAGTGCCCGCTTACCGACGTGGCCACGCTCTTGGTCTTGATGTTGTGCTGGCTGAAGATCTTGCTGATGGCACTGGAGACGTGCCCCGAGTCGACGATCATGGAATCGACCACGACGTCGCTGGCTAGAGGCTCCAAACCAGAGTGTGCCACTAAAACCTCACCTTTGGACCGCTTCAGCTCAATCGCCTTGATGCAACTGGAGCCGATGTCCAATCCCACTATCGATTTTCCTGATCCAAACATACCTACCATCCTGCCTTATGCGTCCTCGTCAGGGTTCACACCCTTCCGGGGTCTTATCTTGCGCCGGCAGCCTTGGCTGCTCGGGGCCGTTTCTTGGCACTGTTCATGTTCACCGTGCTCTTCTGTTCCATCCACTGGTCCAGAATGGTCTTCTTAAACTTCCAGCGGTTCCCGAGTTTGAAGGCAGGGATTTTCTCTTCCGTTACGTACTTGTACAGCGTGTCTGGACTGACTCCCAGGTATTGCGAAGCCTGTCGAATGTTCATTACCTCACGCGAATCTGCCGCCATAAACGTAAGCCTTTCCACAGTTGGGTTGTGGCCCTTTACCTAGGCCTGTGGAGAAATCCTTTTGTCTTCTCGGGGGGAAACTTCAGGTCGAAGCGAGTTATATCTGGGTTAAGTAAGGAGGTCAATAGGTAACTTCGGGTTTCTACCTGTGTTTCCGGTATCTCTTTGGGGCTAGTACCAGTTTTCTGCCGGTACAATCTCAAAATCCTGAGTTGTGAGGGTAACTGAACCACAAGTTATTGTGGTGTTGATGCACACGGTTCGCTGTTTCCGCTGAAGAGTTACCAAGGGGCAGAGACGGGTCTTCGGTATTAAGGCGAACGTAATGCAGGAGATCGGGTCATAGGGTGTTTTGCTGATACGCCGAAGGGGAGCGAGGGTCCCTATGGCCAAGACGGAGCGTACGCTCATACCAGCAAACAAGACCACAGGGAAGGTCGGGCCATGACAAGTCGAGCAGTCGGAAACCTCGGTGAATCAATTGGTTCCGCAAAAGTCGACCGTTCGAATTGTGCATTTTAAGCGACAGGGCCCCGCGCTCCGCTCGGGACTTCAGAATAAGGCTTACGCCAGGTCAAACAACAGCACTTCGCTGTTTTCGCCGGCTCCAGTGATCCGCAGTTGTGCTTCTTCAGCAATAGCCGCGCCGTCTCCCGCCCTGAGTTCTTTCCCGTTTACATTCACGGCGCCTCGAAGGACCTGGATCCATGCGTATCGCTCCGCGCCCAACTCATGCTCCACGGACTGCCCCGCGCCCAGCTCGGTAGCAAAAATCTCCGCATCCTGGTAAAGCTTCACCGCTCCATTGCCGTTGCTGCTTTTGGGGGACGCCACCACCCGCAACTTCCCTCTCTTTTCTTCGGCGGGAATGGCCTTCTGCTCGTACATCGGCCTGATGCCTTCCCGCTCCGGTAACAGCCATATCTGGTAGAGGTGGACCGGTTCGGTCTTGGAGTGATTGAACTCGCTGTGGCGAACGCCGGTGCCGGCGCTCATCTTTTGCACCTCGCCCGGCTGGATCACGGAACCGGTTCCCATGCTGTCTTTGTGCTCGAGGGAGCCCTCGAGCACGTAGGTAATGATTTCCATGTCGCGGTGCGGATGCGTTGGAAACCCGTAGCCCGGTTGCACGCGATCTTCGTTGATCACGCGCAGGCTGCGGAACCCCATGAACCGCGGATCGTAATAGTCGCTGAACGAAAATGTGTGGTACGTATCGAGCCAGCCATAGTTGGCATGGCCCCGCTCCCCGGCAGGTCGTATCTGAATCATCGTCTCCTCACAGCAGCGCGGGGCAGAAGCGCGAAGCCTGAATGAAGATCAGCTCATCTCGGACGCACGCCGGCAAGACCGAATCTCTCGGTCATCTCTCGATCATTGGATCCGCCGTTCTTCTTCCCGCGGTTATTGTCTTTTGTTTGGCTTAGGGTTTAGATGCTTTGATGTCAAAATAGTTTCAAAACCCCTAGGGTTCGGATTGGTCGGAGGCCGGCGGTTTGCTCCAGCGTAGGAGCGGCAGCACGCTGTTGTAGTCGTCGGTCCAGAGACGAAGCCCGGGCTTCGCGGGAATCAGCGCAGCGGCCTCCACAAAGCTCTTCTGCGAGAGGAATTCTTGGTTCGCGGTGACCAGCACCCAATCTGCCCCAAACTCGGCGAGATCGTCATCATCGCTGGTTGTAACCAGGCGCGCCTCGAGCCCTGCGCGATCCGCCTGTTGTTTAACCACGGGAACCAGATCCAGAAACTGATTGGAGACGTGAAAGGCAATGATGCCGCCGGGCGCCAGGTGACGCCGGTAAACATCGAGAGCCTCCCTGGTGATGAGATGAACCGGAATGGCGTCGCCGGAAAAAGCATCGACCACAAGAACGTCATACCCTTGCGGTTCCTCCGTCTCCATCGACAGTTTGGCGTCGCCGGGGACGATCTCGATAGCAGCCGCGGATTCGCGAAGGTACGAGAACGAGTTGCGCGCGATAGGCTCGACCAGGGGGTTAATGTCGTAGAACCGGAAGACATCTCCCTTGTGACCGTAAGCAGCCAGGGTTCCGGCTCCCAGTCCAATCATCCCCACCCGCCGTGGCCGCGTGCCGCAGCAGAGATCCAGGGCCAAGCCCACGCCGGAATCCCGGGCGTAATAGCTGGTTGGAGTAGTGCGGAGTTCGCTGGTGAAGACCTCGGTGCCGTGGATGATAGTGCCGTGATAGAGAGTCCTCGTGTACTCCGCGTGTGGCGGTTGAAGCTCCTGGGTAACGCGCAGCGTTCCATAAAAGTTGCGCACCTGGACAATGGCGTTCTTGCGGTCGTGACGGATGGGGAGGTAGAAAAAGACGGCCATGCCTGCCGTTAGAGCCGCCCCGATCAGGCGCCAGCCGATTCCCTGTCGCGCCGTGACCGCCAGCATGAGAGCGGCGGTGAAGACCAGAGCGCAGCCCAGTTCGTAGCTTCCGGAGAAGATCATGGGAGCGAAGATCCCGACAAAGATGGAACCAAGAGCTCCACCGGCGGCGATCATGAGATAGAACGAGGTAGCCTGCTCCGGAGCCGGGCGCAAGCGATGCAGCTCTGCATGACAGAACAAACAAGTAATGAACAGCGTTGCGCAGTAGAAGGGAACCAGGACTTTCAGAGGAACTTCCTTGCTGGTATCGGCCAGCATGTACCCGATCGAAACGAGGGAGACGGCAGTCAGGCCCAGCAGGCAGAGGCGCGCGATGGTAACCTCCAATACCGGTATCCTCACCCGGAATATCGGTGGCAGCCAGCCCCCGCGGCTGAAGGCGACGACGAAGCTCAACAGGTACATGGTGAGCGGAACAATCCAGAGCAGCGGAATCGCCGCAATATTCTGCGTGACGTGATTGGTCATGGCGCAGAGCAAAACCGAGCCGCACGCTGCCAGCGCCAACCACAGGAGGCGATCGCCGGCATCCACTCGAGTCCCTGAGAATTTAACGACTGTGCCGGCGACAGGTATTGAAGGTTCACTCCTGAGTTTGAGCCAGGCAATCCCCGCGCAGGCCAACGCAAACACGGCGAAGCCTACCAGCCAGATCAAGCTCTGTACCCGCAGACTCCAGCGTGGCTCGACCAGCCACGGATATGTGATCAATGCCAGAAGCGAGCCGAGGTTTGACAAAGCGAACAAGCGATAGGGCGGGGACACCGGCCGGCTCGCATTTCGGTAGGATGTCGAGACCGATTGGCTTGCATTGACGGAGGCCGCGACGGCTTTGCTCAAGGCGGGTCTCCGCGCATACCAGGCTTGGAGCAAGGGGTTGGTCGCGGAGAGAGCGAGAAATGGCAGCCCGATCAGACTACTGAGCATCGTGAAAACGCCCACGACCGGATGCGCCGTAGTAGTGCGCAAGTCAGGATGCAGGTTCAGGCTCGCCTGTCCCAGGCAGGCAGCCAACAGGCCGAAATAGACGGCCACCTGCGTGCGCTGCGCGAGCCGGGTGGCGAGCAGGTGTGCGCACAAATATCCCAGCAGCAATGTGGTTTGAAAGAACACCAGGCACGTGGTCCAGACGGCCGCCGATCCGCCCAGCAACGGCAGCAGCCGCTTGGCGGCTAACGGTTCCACCAGGAACAGAAGAAAGCTGCCCAGAAAGATGGCGATGGCAAACAACAGGTTGATAAGAGACATGGGCGGTCCAAAGATAGCACGGAGGGCCAACCGCCTCATCTCGATCGCAAAGCGTCAATCTGCGATCGCCCGGTCCGCGAGCCGTAGCCAGGCGAATAGAGCAAAGGCTCCCATCGTGAATACCGTGATGAGGGCGCAGGCGGCCGTGATGTCGCTGACCTTCCATTGACTTCCCGATGCATCGAACACTACTCGGAAGCGGTCCTGAGGAGCGACCAGGAGCAGATTTCCCGCAGCCGAAACGGCGTAGAACACCACTGCTTGACGCCAGTAAGCGACTGCCATGGGTGCGGGGGCGGCCACAGTTCGGCGCAGATAGAGCGTGAATAACTGGTAGATTACGTAAACCGTTAAGTACCATCCGGCAAAGTTGCTGATTGGAACGCCGAAATAAGCGCCCCCACCGGGGAAGATCCAGGCACGCACAATCGTCGACCAGACTGGATCCAGGCACAGGTCCCAAGCCACCATGATGAGCGCTGCGACCACAGGCAGAGCCACAACGAGTGAACCACCGGGAGGAGCTCCCACGTTGTCGAGAATCAGGCGGGCGAGCGTGAAGGAGAGATAGGCCATTCCCACGTAGGCCAACCCGAGCATGATGGGCACCGCCAGGATCTTGGGGCCCATCACGTCAGTGAAATAGTAGTGGCCAAACGGAAAGCCGGTGCGGACACCCACATTCTCGAAGAGGTTTCCGATCGCCAGGCAGAGGATGACGAAAGCCAGAATCCCTCGCCAGCGATAGAGTTTGGCGCCGTGAATCACCGCGAAGACGGCCGGCGGAAACACATGCAACGCCACAACTGCGAGCATCGAGACTCGACCGGGATAGACCTGCAAAACCCTCGCGACAACGTAAAGCGCGAGCAGGCTCCAGAACGCGAGGACGGATGCGTCCCGAGCCTGCTTGACGTTATTCTCCCTTGCCCAGCTTGCGGCAGAGCGCACCGAGTTCCTCCTGTTCGCCCGAACTCAGACGCGCCATGATTTCAGTGATACGGCGCGCATGTTCCGGAAAAATTCTGGCGATCAGCTTGCGCCCCGCAGGCGTGATTGTGGCTTGGACAAAGCGCTTGTCGCGCCCCGGCTGGGTTCGCTTGGCCAGGCCGCGTTTTTCCAGATTGTCGAGCACCAGAGTGAGATTGCCGCTACTGGTGAGAATGCGCCGGGCCAGGTCGCCGAGGCACAGGGGACCCACATGATAGAGCGCTTCCAGCACCGCGAATTGACCTTGACTCAGCCCAGCTTCGTCCAGTCCGATCCGGGCGTAGGCGAGCGCGGTGTTGGCGGCGCGCGCCAGCTTCACGTACGCGCCCAGGGCGCGCTCCTCCGCCGGAGTGCCTTTGAAGTGCTTGCTCATTCTGGGCAGGCTTCCAACCTAGTGAGGGGGAAAGTCAAATACTACCAGAGAAAAAAGGCCGGATCTTGCGATCCGGCCCGATTTCGTTCGACGCGGTCTATTGTATATCGAAGTGCTCAGGGTGCAGGAGCGGATCTGATTTCACGATGACGTTCTGCTTAGTGAGTTCTTCCATCTCCTGGATCCACTTCCCTCCGTTGGCCTTCAGCGCCTTACCCACTTCAGGATTCACGCGCAGCATGACGTCGCGTTCGAAGTGGCGGCTCATCTTGCGCATCTCCACGTAGATTTCGTTGCACACGGTGGTCACGGACTTGATCATGCCCGTGGCCTGGCAGGTGGGACAAGGCTGGCCTAACGTGCGCTCCAGCGACTGCTTGACCCGCTTGCGGGTGATCGCGACCAGGCCGAAGTCATTGAACTGCAGAACCTTCGACGGAGCACGATCCGCCTTGAGCGCGTCTTCCAGAGCCTGCATGACCTTGTGCCGGTTCTTGCGCTCGTCCATGTCGATGAAATCGATCACGATAATTCCGCCCAGGTCGCGCAGGCGTATCTGCCGGACGATCTCGCGGATGGCGTCAATGTTGGTCTTGACGATCGTGTCTTCCAGGCGCGCGGTCTTGCCAACGTATTTGCCGGTGTTGATATCGATTGCTACCAGAGCTTCGGTCTGGTTGATCACGATGTAGCCGCCGCTCTTGAGCCACACCTTCGACTTCAACGCCTTGTTGATCTCGTCGCTGATGCTGAACTGTTCGAACAGGGGGGTCTCTTTGCTGTACAGCTTGACGCGCTTCAACATCGACGGCTGGAACCGGCTCACAAAGCGCAAGGTGCGCTCGTATTCCTGCTCCGTATCCACCCAGATCGCCGAGAAACTGGTGGTTACCTGATCGCGCAGGATTCGCTCCACCAGATTCAGATCGTGATAGATGAGCGCGGGTGCTTTGGATGTTTCCGCGCGGCCGCGGATTTCGTTCCAAAGATTGATCAGGAAGCGAATGTCCGCGCGCAAGTCGTCCTCGTTGGCTCCCGCAGCCGCGGTCCGTACGATGAAGCCGCCGTGCGCTTCGCCGCGCTCGCTCAGGACGATCCGCTTGAGGCGGTGGCGTTCTTCTTCCGACGCAATCTTGCGCGAAACGCCGGTGTGATGCACGGTCGGCATGTAAACCAGGAACCGGCCCGGCAGGGCAATGTGACTGGTGATGCGAGCGCCCTTCTTGGCGATCGGCTCTTTCGCGATCTGCACCAGGATCTCCTGGCCTTCTTTCAACAGATCGCTGATCGCGGGCAAGCGGCGCGGCTCGTAATGGCGGCGTCCGCGCATGGGGCGTCGTCCCGGACGGCGTCCGCCGCGACGTTCGCCTCGCCGGTCGGAGCGCTGCGTCTGCTGATATCCGGCAGTGCCGGCCGCGGCACGATGCTCAGCGCGAGCGCCCTCAAGGCCCTCGCCGGCGGCTTCAGCTTCGGCTTCGGCTTGCACGGCTTCCAGGGCTTCGTCGTCATCTTCCCCTTCCTCGCCAACGCCAAACATCTCACGACCTTCTTCTGTTTCGGAGGCTTCCAACCCCTCAGCCTCGTACTGTCCGGTAGCGCGCTCGTTGATGTGGGCATCACGGACGGCTTCGGTGAGTTCGCTGCCCGCCGCAACCAGTTGATCCGATCCCGAACCCAGCACCTCTTCTTCGAGTTCCTCGTATTCGGCCAAATCGGAAACTTCCTCTTCGAAACCGGGCAGTTCGATCTCTTCTTCCTCAATCTCCTCCTCTTCCATTACTCCGCCGGCGGAGGCACTCCACGGTTGGCCTTCAGGCGCCGGAGCTGCCGCAGCCGCCGCAACTTCAGGAACGTCCGCCGCGGACTCTTCGATCTTGGACTCCTCTTCCGTTTCTGTTGCTTCGCCGCCGAAGGTGCTGGCAACGTTCATGCGTTCGAAACGCTCTTGTTCGGGGCGGTGAGCTTCAACCGCTTCCCCCGGCGCGGTCAGTGCTTCAACCTGGCGCGCTGCCTCTTTAGCGGACTGCCGCTCCTGTTCGTGGTGTGGCGGCCGCTCCATCTCTCGCGGAACGGGGCCAGCCGATTCTACGTCTTGCATAACGCCGTGCTCTTTGAATGGCGCGGCACGATGCTCTTCCACTGCGGGGCGCTCCCTGCGATATTTCGAGATCGATTCTCCCGGCAGCACCATGGAGCCCGGCGAGAACTCTGCTGCATTCAATGAGTATTCAGTGGACGGCTTCATGGCGTTCGTCCGCGGCTTCGGCGCTGGTGCTTCCGCCGGCTTGGCCCCATGCGGCTGATACTTGGA
>Ga0306920_100015814_pt1 | contig 10361 bp, 10 predicted proteins | sample flu12Cox44000170_FD_204666 | JGI IMG/M metagenome (GOLD analysis project Ga0306920, IMG submission 204666) | Lab enrichment of tropical soil microbial communities from Luquillo Experimental Forest, Puerto Rico - flux4day.12C.oxic.44.000.170 (v2)... | ecosystem: Environmental > Terrestrial >...
CGCAGATGGAGCTCAGGATCTTTCGCGCCGGTCTCAAGCACAGCCTCGTCGACGCGAAATGGCCGGCCTTCGAGGAGGTGTTCGACGAGTTCGAGCCGCGCCGGGTGCGGGCGATGTCCGACGAGGCGCTCGAAGCCCTGCTCGGCGACCGGCGGCTGATCCGCCACTGGGGCAAGCTAAAATCGGTCCGCGACAATGCCGCCGCGATGATCGAGGTGGCGGAGGAGCACGGCAGTTTTGGCGCCTGGCTCGCCGACTGGCCGGGGACCGACATCGTCGGGCTGTGGGAGGCGCTCGCCAAGCGTTTCAGCCAGATGGGTGGCAATTCCGGGCCGAGCTTTCTACGTATGGTCGGCAAGGACTCGTTTGTGCTGACCCATTCGGTCACCGCGGCGCTGAAGCGCTGGGGTGCCGCCGACACCCCGCCGAAGAACCGCAAGGACCGTGCCGCGGTTCAGTCACATTTCAACGCCTGGGCCGCCGAAACCGGCCGGCCGCTTTGTCAACTCAGCCTGATCCTCGCCGCCTCTGTTGCCGACTGAACCATACTCAGTGCCCGAGCAGCTTTGCCACACCGAACATCGCGCCAACAATCGCTACGACGTTGACAACCAGCGCACCTAGGATCAGACCGAACACGCGGTTCAGGATTTCTGCCTTGACCGCTTCGATCTTCGCCTCAAGCTGTAGTCTGACTTGATCGATCTTGGCCTCGAGCCGCAGTTGCATTTCACGCAGCTCGCTACGAAGAGCAGTGACAGCTGCGTCAAGTTCGGGTTTTGTGGCAAGGTCGGCCCCTCCAGCGGCTTCCTGCACGCTCGCGACCACAGCTTCGGCTTGCGGGTCGCTGAATCCGACCTCGCGCAATCGTCTTGCGATTTTCAGCGTATCGATCGCCATGACTACCACAACGATATACCTGGCCGACGAGACGGGCCAGTCCGGTTCAATAATTCGAGATCTCGACGAGGTTTTGGTCAGGGTCGCGAATATAGACCGACTGGATCGTGCCGATCGCACCCGCCCGCGGGCCCGGTCCCGCCACGATCGGCACGCCGCATTGTTCGAGATGTGCTCTCACCTGGGCGAGCGCCACCTTGGTGATAAAGCAGAGGTCGCCCGATCCCGGCGTCGGCTTGTCGGCGACCAAGCCCGGGATGTTATCGGCAGGATGCAGGTTGATCTTCTGCTGGCCAAAGCGCAGTGCCGTGCGCCCTTCGCCAAAGGTGACGACCTCCATCCCCAGCACCCGGGTGTAGAACTCGCAGGTGCTCGTGATGTCGGCGACGGTCAGGACCAGGTGATCGAGGCGCTCGATATTCATATTTTCGATCCTTTGCGGCGGGCGGCGCGGCATCATAGCCGAAACTCGCGGGCAGCGAGGATCGTGAGCGAGGAGAAGTGAGATGAACCGTCTTGACGGCAAGGTTGCCTTTATCTCCGGGGCCGCGCGCGGCATCGGTGCGGCGACCGCGCGGCTGATGGTCGAGGCCGGCGCCAGGGTCGCGATCGGCGACATGTTGGTTGAGCGCGGGAGGGAGACCGCGCGGGCCATCGCCGGCACCGCCGATGCCGCGATCTACCAGCATCTCGACGTGACCCGCGAGGAGGACTGGACCGCCGCGATCGCGGCGACGGCCGCTCGCTTTGGCGGGCTCGATATCCTGGTCAACAATGCCGGGCTCTTTCTCGGCAAGGGTGTCGAGGAAGCGAGCCTCGACGAATGGCACCGCCTCTGCGCCGTCAACCTGACCGGGGTGTTTCTCGGCACCAAGCATGCACTGCCGGCATTGCGCGAGCGGGCGCGGCAGAGCCCCCACGGCAGCGCCATCGTCAATCTCGCCTCGGTCGCCGGGCTCGTCGGCTCGCAGCTCGACCCGCTCTATTCGATGACCAAGGGCGGGGTTACGTTGTTCACCAAATCGACGGCGCTCGAATTCGCCCGCAAAGGCTACCGGGTGCGCGTCAACTCGATCCATCCGGGTCTGATCCAGACCGATATGGGCGAGCAGACCTTTATCAGCCGTGCGCGCAATATGGGCAGCAACGATGTCGATGCGGTGCGCGAGCAGGCGATGGCGCGCCATCCGATCGGCCGGCTCGGTGTGCCCGACGACATCGCCAAGGGCATCGTCTTTCTCGCCTCCGACGATGCCGGCTTTATGACCGGCGCCGGGCTCGTGGTCGACGGCGGGTCGACCGCGCAGTAAGCCCCACGCCAGGGATCAAGGCGTCACAGCGGCTCGGCGTCCTGCACGGCGACGCCGAGGATGCGGCCGTCGGCGGCCTGCACGACCGCCGCGATGCGGTCGCAATGCCATGGGATCGGGACGTCGATCTCACCGGCGCTGCCGGACCGCGCCACCTGCTCGAGGCCGCGCACGACATCGACATGCGCCAGGGTCCGCCCGCTGTTTTCGCCGCGCTTGACCGCGCTGACGTGCCGCCGGTCAAAGCCGATCAGCAGGACCGCGGCCGATGCCGCATCGCCCCCCGGACCCAGCCTTATCTGCGCCCGGCCATGATCGAAAGCGAGTGTCACCGGCACTTCCCGGCGGTCACGTCGGGCAAGCTCGATAGCGTGTTCGACATCGGGCGGGTCCGAACCGACGGCCTGCCACTTGCCGTCGACGACGATCTGCGGCGTGTATACCGTGGCGAGATCGAGAAGGGTCGCGTAACGGTTTTGGCGCTCGGTCGCTTCGCGGCTGGAGTAAGGGTCTTTCCAGCGGAGCCGGTCCCAGTAATCGACATGGAATGACAGTGCCAGCACATCGGGCCGGTTGGCGAGCTCGGCGAGCAGCTTGTCCGCCGGTGGGCAGGACGAGCAGCCCTCGGAGGTGAAAAGCTCGACCACGATCGGCCGTTCGCCGGCCTGAGCGCGGGCGAGATCGACCGCCAGGCAAACTGATAGGAGAAGGACCCAGGTTTTGATCATAGCGCGGCACCAACCGGAGAGAGCTCTGCCTCTTCTCGTGTAGTAGCCGCCGTGGCGGCGCTGTAGCGCTGCAACAGCAGCGCAACCAAGGCGGTCCACCCGGTCTGGTGCGAGGCGCCGAGGCCCCGGCCGGTGTCGCCATCGAAATATTCAAAGAACAGGAGATTGTCGCGGAAGGACGGATCGACCTGCTCGAGCGGGGAGCCGCCGAGAAACGGGCGGTGGCCCCTCTCGTCGCGCAGAAAGAGACGGCAGAGGCGGCGGGTGAGCTCGTCGGCCGCTTCGCCCAGATGAACCAGCCGCCCGGAACCAACCGGGCATTCGATCTTGAAGTCGTCGCCGTAATAGCTGTGAAACCGCCGCAGCGATTCGACGAGCAGAAAGTTCATCGGCATCCACACCGGCCCGCGCCAATTGGAATTGCCGCCGAAGAGATTGCTCGTGCTCTCGCCCGGAGTATAGGCGACGGTGATCCGGTTGCCGGCGTGCTCGAACACGTATTGGTTCCTTTCGTGAAATTTCGAGATGGCACGCACGCCGAAATCCGACATGAACTCGCTCTCGTCGAGCATCCGCTCCAAAAGACGCTTCATCCGGTGCCCGCGCAACAGCGACAGCAGGTGCCGCTCGTCGGCGCTCGCCTGGTGCCATCGCGAGATCAGCTGCGCCAGCTGCGGACGGTGGTCGAGAAACCAGCGCAGCCTGGCGGTGAAGTGCGGCAGGCGGGTGAACACCGAGGCGTCGAGCACCTCGACGGCGAAAAGCGGGATCAACCCGACCATCGAGCGGAGCTTCAAGGGGATCCGCTCATCGTCAGGCAGATGCAGCACGTCGTAGTAGAACTCGTCGGCTTCGTCCCACAGCCCGATGCCGTCGCCGCCGATATTGGTCATCGCCGCGGCGATGTATATGAAATGCTCGAAGAATTTGGACGCGATGTCCTCGTAAACGTGGTCGTCGAGCGCCAGCTCCAGGGCGATACGCATCAGGTTCAAGGTGTACATCGCCATCCAGGCGGTGCCGTCGGACTGGTTGATCACGCCACCGGTCGGCAGCGGTGCGCTACGGTCGAAAATGCCGATATTGTCGAGCCCGAGAAAACCGCCCTCGAAGATGTTGCGCCCCTCGGCATCCTTGCGGTTGACCCACCAGGTGAAGTTCAGCATCAGCCGGTGGAAGACGCGTTCGAGAAACGCGCGGTCGCCCTCGCCGCGCTGATCGCGGTCGATCTCGTAGACCCGCCAGGTCGCCCAGGCGTGCACCGGCGGGTTGACGTCGCTGAACGACCATTCATAGGCCGGCAATTGGCCGTTTGGATGCATGTACCAGTCGCGCGTCAGCAGCAAGAGCTGGTTCTTGGCGTAGCGCACATCGAGATGCGCCATGGTCACGCAGTGAAAAGCAAGGTCCCAAGCGGCATACCACGGGTATTCCCATTTGTCGGGCATCGAGATGACGTCGGCGTTATTGAGATGTGGCCAATCGCTGTTGCGCCCGCGCAATCGTGCATCGGGCGGCTTTGGCTGCGACGGGTCGCCATGCAGCCATTGCGGTATGTCGATATAATAGAACTGCTTGGTCCACAAGAGGCCGGCAAAGGCCTGGCGCTGCACCAGCCTGGCATCCGGATCGGTGATGTCGCGCTGCAAAGCGTCGTAGAATTCGTCGGCCTCGGCACGGCGCCGTTGCAGCGTCGCGTCGAAGCCGTCGAGCCCGGCCGGAGCGCCGTCATGCGCCAGACGCAGGCGCAATCTCGCGACGCCGCCGGCAGGCAGGGTCAGCCGGTAATGCGCCGCGACCTTGGTGCCGAGCCGCTCTGGGTTCACCGCCGCCGCATCGCCGTGAACGATGTAATCGTTGATGCCGTCCTTGAAGAAGCCCCCGGTTATGTTCCTCCCCCACAACCGCCGCTCGTTGGTCTCATTCTCGCAGAACAGGAATTCCGGCTGGCCCTCGCAAAACAGGCGCATCGGCTGCAGCAGCGGGTGGTCGACCGAGATCGCGTCGTTGCCGCGCGCCACCAGCCGCGGCTTCATCGAATCGGGCGTCCACGACCAGATGTTGCGCGCCCAGAGCTGCGGCAGCACGTGCAGCGCTACCGCTTGCGCCGCGCGATTGGACACCGTGATTCGCATCAGGATGTCGTCGACATCGGCCTTGGCGTATTCGATCTCGACATCGAAATAGCGATCGTCCGAAAATACTCCAGTATCGAGGAGCTCGTATTCGCGCTGCTGCTTGCCGCGCCGCCGGTTTTCTTCGATCAATTGCTCGTACGGAAAAGCGGCCTGCGGATATTTATAGAGCATCCGCATGTAGGAGTGGGTTGGCGTCCCGTCGACGTAATAGTAGAGTTCCTTGACGTCCTCGCCATGATTGCCCTCGCTGTTGGTCAGGCCGAAGAGCCGCTCTTTGAGAAGCGGGTCGTGCCCGTTCCACAGCGCGAGGCCGAGACAAAGCAGCAATTGGTTATCACCGAAGCCGGCGATCCCGTCCTCGCCCCAGCGATAGGCGCGGCTGCGAGCGTGGTCGTGTGGGAAGAAATTCCACGCGTCGCCATTGGCGCTGTAATCCTCGCGCACCGTGCCCCACTGGCGCTCGCTCAGATACGGTCCCCAGCGCCGCCAATGAACGCCCTGGCGTATCTCCTCGAGGCGCGCGGCCTCTGCGGTAAGCGCTGCCCCCGCCACGCCCGTCTCCGCTGATGTCGCCATCCGCTCAATTCTCTCCGAAGGAGGGTTCAACCAATATGACCTCTCGTGCTCGCTTCACGTCACCGTCCCGAGGAACAGGCGGCCGAGGAGGCTGCGGGTCTGCGACCGCGCGGCGATGATCGCGTCCAGGCCAAGCCGGCGCCCGTACCGGTGCAATGCAAAAATCAGCATCAGCACCAGCAAAAAGAAATAGGTCCACGGCCACTCGCCCTGCGCGCTGTAAAGACCGAGCCACAGATTGAGGATCTGCAGCGCGCCGATGATGCCCCAGAGGCGCACAAAAATCCCGAGGAGCAGTGACACAGCGGTCAGCAACTCGAGACTGTAGACGATCGGCGCAAACAAGTAGAAATGCGCCAGCACGATGTTGTTGACGAAATCCGCCTGAAGCGGGATCGCCGCCGACTTCCCCTCCAGCGTCATCCAGTAATAGAGGCCGGTCGTCGTCGGCTCGTCCGGGGTGAGAGTATAGTAAGGTGGGAGCTTCCACAGAGTCTGCTGCCACCACATCGCCCCGATCAGAAAGCGAAAGATCCAGTCGCAGATATAAGTCAATCGACGCTGGCTCGGGATCGTGCTGAAGGCATAGATCGCGATGACCACGCTGGCGAGACCGAGCAGCCAGAAAATCGCCGTCGTCCAGGCAGGTTGCCGCAGGAAGGCGGCGACGTCCGAAATCGGGTCTGGGTTCATTCGATCGATCTCCCCCCTTGGTCAGCAGGTGCCGGCTGGCCTTTTGCCAAGCGGCGCCAGCCGCGGGCCGCTGCCGCGATGACGCCGAGCGAGGCAACGCTTCCATCGGCCTCGCCCTTTTCGAAATCGCCCTCGCTGACCGCCATCTGATTGGTGACATGGGCAAAGCACAGGATCGGCTTATCGCGAGCCTGGGCAAACGCATAGAGGCCTGCCGCTTCCATCTCGACGGCGAGGATATTGCGGGCGCGGCAGCCTTCGATGGCGGCGGCGGTCTCGCGGAACGGCGCATCGGTGGTCCAGCTGGCGCCGCGATGAAGCGGCTGAGCCAGAGCCGAGCATTCCTCCATCGCTGCTTTAACGAGCTCCTCTTTGGCCGCCGCGAACTCGGCCGGCGGCAAATAGTGGTAGCTCGTGCCTTCGTCGCGCAAGGCCCGATCGATCAAGATGAAATAGGGCGGCGGCGCGTGCTCGACGACCTGCCCGGCCGAAGTCATGCTAAGCAGCAAACGGCACCCGGAAACGAACAGCTGCTCCGCTATGAGCACGGCGAAGGAAGCCCCCACAGCGCAGCCGATGATGCCAAACAGCTCGCCCGCATGCTCGAACTCGTAAAGCTCCGTGTGGTAGCACGCCCAGCCCGGCGAACGGCGGGTCCGCCCGGCGTTGCCGAGCGCACGCACGATGTCGCCGTCGGGATCGAGAATGCAGATTTCGGGCACCGCGGCGCTCGGCAATTTCTTTTGCCGCCGCGCCTCGCGCAACAGATTCTCTGGCTGGAAGACGGACGGAGCGACGAAATGCTTTCCGGCCAAGATCGGCGGCAGCTCCGCCACGACGCCACCTCCTTCAACTCCCCAATCGAGAATAGGCGCTCCGGCGCCGGCCTGCGATGCATAAAGACATTGAGCCGGCAAAGGGCGTCGATCATTTATGCGTGACCGGCCTGAGACGGGAGACCGAGATGGGCATGCTCGTAAACGGCATTTGGCATGACGACGACCCGCCCCAACAAGCGCTACGGATGGTGGGCGGCGACGGCAGCTTTGTGCGGCCCCAATCGGGGTTCCGGGAGAGGGTGACCCGCGACGGGTCGTCGGGCTTCAAAGCCGAGGCCCGGCGTTATGTCCTGGTCACCGCGCCCTCCTGCCCCTGGGCACACCGTACCGTGCTGATGCGCAAGCTCAAGGGGCTCGAAGGAGCGATCGCGATCCTGCAGTCGGATTTGCCGAAGGGGCAGGGCTGGGCCTATTCGCACGGCTTGGACGATCTCGAGCCGATCGACGGGGTCTTCCACGTGCATCAGGTCTATACGGCGGCGCGCCCCGACTTTACCGGTCGCGCCACCGTTCCGGCGCTCTGGGACCGCGAGACCCAAACGATCGTCAACAACGAATCTTCCGAGATCATCCGCATGTTGAACTCGGTGTTCGACGAGTTCGGGCACGCAGCCGTCGATCTCTACCCGGAGGAGTTGCGCAGCGCGATCGATGCGATCAACGCCCGCGTCTATGAGACGATCAACGACGGTGTCTATCGCTGCGGATTTGCCAAGAGCCAGCAGGCTTACGAGGCGAGCTTCCGCAAGCTGTTCGCGGGCCTCGACGAGATCGAGGAGCGGCTCGGCCATCAGCGCTATTTGGTCGGCGACCGCTTCACCGAGGCCGATCTGCGGTTGTTTCCGACTTTAGTGCGGTTCGACGCGGTTTATTACAGTCATTTTAAATGCAATCTGCGACGCATCGCCGACTATCACAACCTTTCGAATTATCTGCGCGAGATCTATCAGATGCCGGGTGTCGGCGAGACGGTCGACATGCCGGCGATCAAGCTCGGCTATTACGGTGGCATGCGGAACCTCAACCCCGGCGGGATCATCCCGCTCGGTCCCGATCTCGATTTCGCGGCGCCGCACGACCGCGGGCAATTTCCCAAAACCGCCTGACCGGATTATGGAGGCGTATCTACACCCCAACTATTATGAAATCGCTTTGGCCCCCGACGATGTCGGACGGGAGCTCGACTTTTTCGAAGCAGCGATCGACAGATTCTCGAAGGCGAAGGTTCACCGCGTCTTTGAGCTGGGGGCCGGCACCGCTCCCTATCTCGAGGAATGGCACCGGAGGGGCTACGCGTATTGCGGGCTCGATCTCAGCCCCGCCATGATCGAATGGGCCCGTGGCAAAGCCCAGCGCGCGGGGGTCGAAGCGTCGTTCGTCCTTGGCGACATGCGCAACCTCGATCGCGACCTCGGCCCGTTCGACTTTGCCTATGTGCTGCTGGGCTCGCTCTATGTGCGGTCCAACCGCGAGTTTCTCGACCATCTCGACCGTCTCGCCGGTCTGTTGGCTCCGGGCGCGTTGTACCTGTTGGACAGCTTTGTCTGGTTTCGAATTTTCCACGATTACAAGCGAAGCTGGAGCCGGCGAAAGAACGGCGTGCGGGTGCACACTCGCTATCGTGCGGAGGTTCTCGATCCGCTGGCGCAGACCTACAACGAGTTCCTGACATTCACCGTCAGCTATCGCGGCAAGGATATGACCATCGAAGGACGAGTCCCCGCGAAGGTGTTCTTCCCGCAGGAGTTTCTCTGTCTGGTCGAGGCAAGCGGGCGGTTTGAATTTGTCGGCTGGTACAACGATTTCAGCTTTTCCGCGACGCTCGTGCCGGAAGGCCGGCATCAGGTGATCCTGCGCAAACGATGAGGGTGTCTGGCGCGCCGCGATGGGCACCATGCCATACCCAGCGCCATCGTCACGTTCGCCGCTCCGAGGGGTCTTGCCTCAAAACCGCATCGGCAGCCTGCATCAAAGAGCGCGTGGGGTTCTGTCGCAAATTCCCGAGATGTTCTATTCCCAACCATGATGAAATCGATTACCATCGAACAGCAGGGAAGAGACTGCAGGCACGGTGATCTTGTATGGATGCTGGCTATGCCGAGCGCGAGTCCGCTGCCCGCACCGTCGCCCGCTTTTTGTGTGAATACCACAGAATCTGGCAAGACCATTTTCCGGGTCTGAACAAACGGGCACATTGGCACGTGATTTTCTCGGCACGGTCGGGGCCCGCCGAAGGCGTGTCTTGCAGATCCATCCATCGTACCCTCTATGGCTTCTATGGAACCGATATCAGGACCTGCATCGAGCGAGTGAAAGACTGCGAGAGAGACGGGTTCATCAGGGTTACCGATACGTCGAGTCGGCCATGTGCCGCCTCCCCCGCATGTCTGATCAGTGCGACCGGGAAACTGTACGAGAGCTTCGACCGCCACGGCGTGGAAACAACCGAGGCGGCGCGGACGGCATCGGGTGATCGCGAACGCCGCCGCGCGCCGCCGACAAATTGCAGCGATGCCGCGACCGCGGCGATCTTCAGCTTCTTCGGCGCCTACGAAAAAAAATGGCGGGAGACCTGCGAGTTCGTGGTCAGACAAAAGGGGCTGACCCCGGCCCATCTCAATGACGCGATGGACCATTTGGTGACCTATCAGTATTGGGCGATCGTCATGCTGCTGTGGTGGGCGAGCCCGTTCGGCAGCGACAACGCGGCCTCGCCCGCTCTGGTGATCGACGAGATCAACAGCCGAATGTGGGATGCGCTCCGTCTCGGACATCTCGCGATCAAGGAGCGCGTCGACAACTTGATCCGTTGGGGCTTCTTCACCGAGCAAACGATCAAGCGGCACAAAGCGGTCGCTTTGACTCAAATCGCCGGCTCGGGGATCGGCGAGAGCCTCGCCGAGTCCAGGCCGCTGCTCCACGAGCTCGACGCCAAGCTGCTGCTCTCGCAACAGGCAGAAGTGATTGGCGCACGATCGGCTTAAGAATTACCGGAACGCGCCGGCCACGGCGCGTCCGGTCGGGATTTCGCGCAGTGGGTGTGCTGGTTCGCCGTGAGGAGCGCCCCGAAGGGGGTTATCTCGCGCATCTGACGATCGACAATGCCGGCAAGCTGAACAGCTTGAACCGGAGATTGATGAGCGAGATCGTCGCCGCCGTCGAAGAGCTGACGGGGGA
>Ga0306920_100015815_pt1 | contig 10361 bp, 11 predicted proteins | sample flu12Cox44000170_FD_204666 | JGI IMG/M metagenome (GOLD analysis project Ga0306920, IMG submission 204666) | Lab enrichment of tropical soil microbial communities from Luquillo Experimental Forest, Puerto Rico - flux4day.12C.oxic.44.000.170 (v2)... | ecosystem: Environmental > Terrestrial >...
CAGCGCGGCCACCGCGAGACCGGCCGCGGTCAGCGGGCCGGCGCCCAGCGGATGATCGGCCACGACGAGCACCGCCGCCGCGACCATCCCGAGCAGCAGCCCCACCGCTGGCGCCCACGCCATCGCCGCGGCCACGGTGGCCCGGCTGGGCGCGGTCACGGGTGCACGCAGCCGGATGACGGTCAGCAGCGTCACGGACAGTCTCAGCCCGCTCCACCTCATGGCGATGGAGCCTATCGGCAGGCCGCCAAAAGACGTACTATCTCAAGAGGGCGAGAAAGCTCACGGGGTCTGACATAGCCGGATGGCGGTGGGACAGGCGTGTCCGAGTGGTGGTCAATCGAGGTCTTCGACGCATCCGAACTGCCCGCTCGCCGATGGAAGGACTCCTACCAGGACGAACTCATCGAGGCCGCAATCACCAACGGGGCCATCTACTGGGAGTGGCACGAGCATCGCTACGGCGTGGTGTTCGAGGTGCTCTTCGACTCCGACGCGCAGTGGGAAGCGTTCCGCGCGCTGCCCGCGGTGCGTTCGGCCCTGGACGGCGTGCCCGACCCGGTGAACGGCCTGATCATCTACCGGGGCCGGGGCGGCGGCTCCGGGCCGAGGAAGCCGCGTAAGCCCAAGCCCGCTCCGAGTTCCAGCGCGATGGCCCTGCCCGAGCCGGAGGAGCAGCGCATGCTGGACCTGGCCGGGATCACGCCGCCGGGAGCGCCGGAAACCGGCCTGCAGGCCTGAAACCGTCCCGCGGGCGAAGCATCCGCCGGGACGGTGCAGGATGGGTGCATGAGGGAAAGTCGAGTCATGACCGATGGTCTGCGAGCCGCGATCGAGCGCAGCGGCTACTACCCGGGCCTGGTATCCGACGCGGTGGCCTCGGCGCTCGGGTCAGAACCGGTCACGGCCTACGTCGTCCACCACGACGCGATCTTCGATCCCGGCATGGAGGTGCGCCGTCATATGACCGTGCTGGCGCTCACGCCGACGCGGCTGGTGTACTCGCACACCGACGAGCATCCGGCCGAGGATGCCGACAGCCGGCCGCGAGCCGAGACCAGCACCGAGGCCATCCGGTTCGGCCGGATCTCATCCGTGGCCCTGACCCGCGTGGTTCCCGACCCGGCCACCTACGTGCCGGGTGTGACGCTCCCGTCGGAGGTCATGCTGACCATCGGCTGGAACGTGCTCTCCCACCTGGAGCTCGAGCCGGCCCACTGCGGCGACGAGAGCTGTGAGGCCGACCACGGTTATCTCGGCACGATCACGGCCGATGACTTCTCGCTGCGGGTCAGCCAGGACGCCGATGGTGAGGAGGCCGTGCGCCAGTTGCTCAGCTTCGTGCGGGTGCTCTCCGACGCCACCGCGGCCCCCCGGTAGCGCGCTGACCGGCAGCATCACCGCGGCTGACCGGTAGCGTCAGCGCGGCTGCCGGCTAGCTGAGGGTTTGGCCATTGTTTTGCCGCTGGCACCCGCCCAGTGGCACGATGTTCCGGCAAGATGCACAGGCAAGGCCGCGCTGGAGGCAGGGCGATCCTTAGGCTAGGCGCCGAGAATGTCGCTGAGTGGCACCCACGAGTAGCAGATGAGGATTCCCGCATGACGCTCGAGCCGAGACATTCGCCGATCGTGCCGTCCTATGGGACCGCGACCTTGGCCGATTTGTCTTCGTCGATACTCGCGTCCCTCGACCCCGAAGCGCCCCCGGAGCAGAACGTCCTCGGCCTGGCCCCCGCCCAGCGCGCGTGCCTGCTGATCGTGGACGGGCTCGGCTGGGAACTGCTCCGGGATCATCCTGCCGTCGCACCGTTCCTGTCCGAACTCGCGCGCAACTCCAGACCGATCACGGCGGGGTTTCCCGCCACCACCGTCACCAGCCTCGGCTCGCTGTGTACCGGCCGCCCGCCCGGCCAGCACGGGATGCTCGGCTACAAGGTGCTGGTGCCGGGCGAGGACATCCTGCTCAACGCCCTGCGCTGGGACTCGCGGGTCGATCCTCGCCAGTGGCAGGCGTTGCCCACGATCTATGAGCGAGCGACTGCCGCCGGCATCGCCGCCGTCCACGTGGCCCAGGGCACGTTCCGCGGCACAGGCCTGACGGTCGCGACGATGCGAGGCGCGAGTTACCACCCGGCCGACAGCATGGGTGCCCTGGCCGCCCAGGGCGCCGCCGCGGTCACCGAGAACGGGCGCGCGCTCGTGACCGTGTACCACGGCGACCTCGACAACACCGGGCACATGTTCGGGGTCGGCTCGGATTCGTGGTACAACCAGCTGGCACACGTGGACAAGCTGGCCGAGCAGCTCGCCAGCGCGCTGCCCGCCCAGACCTCGCTGTACGTGACGGCCGACCACGGCATGGTGGACGTCGGTCCCGAGGACCGGATCGACGTGGACGAGATGCCCGAGCTCCGGGCCGGCGTGACGGTCTTCGGCGGCGAGGCGCGCGCCCGGCATCTGTACGCGGAACCGGGTGCCGCGGGGGATGTCCTGGCGACCTGGCGCGAGGTGCTGGGCGACCGGGCCTGGGTCATGTCCCGCGACGAGGCCATCAAGGAGGGCTGGTTCGGCCCGGTGGACCCGAGCCTGGCCGACCGGATCGGCGACGTCGTGGCCGCCCCGGTCGGGTCCCTGGCCATCGTCGCCACCAGGACCGAGCCGCGGGAGTCCGCGCTGATCGGCATGCACGGCTCGCTCACCTCCGCTGACCAGCTCGTTCCCGCGCTGAGCTCGAGCGTCATTTGACCCGCAGGGACGACTTGCTGGTCTCGCCCGCGGCCCTCGCCAGGGAGCTGGCCGCCGAGCCGGGCCCGGTCCTGCTGGACGTACGGGGGCGGCTCGGCGGGCCTGCGGGGCGATGTCCTAACGGCCGGCCGGGCCGGACGATCCCGTTCTCGTAGGCGAAGACCGCGATCTGGACCCGGTCGCGCAGGTCCAGCTTGGCCAGCACGCGGGCCACGTGGCTCTTGACCGTGGCCTCGCTGAGGTAGAGCTTGGCTGCGATCTCGGCGTTGGACAAGCCCTGCGCGACGGCTCGGACCACGTCCAGCTCCCGTTCGCTGAGGTGGCCGGCCGCCGAGTCGACCGCGGCGCCGGGCGCGGGTCCGCGGCAGGGCCTCCTGGACGATGCGATACGCGGACACGTCCACCGCCGCGGGCACGGCTGCGCGGTCTCCGTCGACGACCAGGCGTACGGGCAGGCCCGCCGCGCGGACGCTCTCGGCCAGGGCCGGCAGTTCGCCCAGGCCGGTACGGGCGGCGCCTGGCGCTGGCCGATTGCACGCTGAGCATTCCCGCCAGGCACATCGTCGGGCTGGTCGGACCGAACGGAGCCGGGAAGACGACCCTGCTGCACCTGGCTGTCGGCCTGCTGGCGCCCACGTCGGGCACGATCGAGGTACTCGGCGGCATGCCGGCCAGCGGCCCGGCGCAGCTGGCCACGGTCGGCTTCGTCGCTCAGGACGCCCCGGTCTACGCCGGGCTCACCGTCGCCGACCACCTCAGGTTCGGAGCCCATATGAACCGGGGCTGGATGCCGCCCTCGCCCGCGACCGGATCGGCCAGCTGGGCCTGGACCTTCGCCAGCGGGCCGGCCACCTTGGCCTGGGGATCATGTTCGCGGTGCCGGCCGTCGTCGGGGTGTTCTGGGGAGCGCCCTTGATCACTCGGGAGATCGAGGCCCGGACCCTGCCACTCACCTGGAACCAGAGCATCACCAAGACCCGGTGGCTGGCCGTCAAGCTTGCCCTGATCGGGCTGGCCAGTATGGCCACCGCCGGCCTGCTCAGCCTCATGCTGACCTGGTGGTCCAGCCCGATGGACAGCACCCTGGAGATCCCGTACGGTCACCGGCTCTACCTCGAGCGGCTCGGGCCCGTGCTGTTCGACACGCGCGGCATCACGCCAATCGGCTATGCCGCCTTCGCCTTCGCTCTCGGCGTCACCGCCGGGCTGCTGCTCCGCCGTACCGTGTCGGCGATGGCCGTCACCCTGGGTGCTTTCGCGGCCATCCAGTTCGCCTGGTTCCAATGGGTCCGGGCGCACCTCGTCCCGCCTGTCCGGGCTATCGTGCCCCTTGATCTGGCCAACATCACCGGGGTACCCGTCCACAACGGCATCATGACCGTGCAGGCGGTTCCCACCGTAAGCCAGCAAGGTGCCTGGGTCCTGTCCGGCCAGGTCATCGACACCGCTGGTCACCCGTTCCTGTCCGCGGCCACCCCGGCCTGCACGACCGGCTACCCCCCGGCCTGCCAGGCCTCGCTGGCCCGATTCCACCTCCGGGAACTGATCAGCTACGAGCCCGCCAGCCGCTTCTGGACCTTCCAGTGGGTCGAGACCGGGATCTTCCTGGCCCTGGCCCTGGCGCTGGCCGGGTGCTGCCTCTGGTGGCTCATCCGCCGCGTCGGCTGACAGACCCCAGGCTGGTCCCGCCGCTCACAGCCGACGGGACCAGTTCTGGCCCACCAGGTCGTGGCCGAAGCTGTGGTGACGGCTCTCGTTGTCCAGGGTGAAACCGGCCCGCTGGTAGATCCGCCGGGCGCCGACCAGCACGTCGTTGGTCCACAGCGTGATGTCGGAGTATCCGGCCCGCCGCGCGAACCGGAGCACCTCCTCGACCAGGCGGGCGCCGATGCCGAGCCCTCGCGCCCACGGCTCGACCATCAGCAGGCGCAGCCGGGCGGTCGTGGCGTTCTCGCGCACGCAGAACACGCACCCGGCCCGCGACCCGTCCACCTCGGCGATCCAGGCCGCCTCGCACTCGGGATCCCGGTGATCGACGTAGTCCGCGACAATCCTGGCCACCAGGGCCTCGTACGAGCTGTCCCAGCCGAACTCCTCGGCGTACAACGCCCCGTTCCGCTGCACCACCCACCCCATATCGCCCGGCTGGGGCGCCCGCATCAGGTACCCGCGCGGCGGCGGGGACCCGGACAGCACGTCGGTGATGACGCGCATGGCGTCGAGCAGCCTGCGCCGGTCCTCGTCGCGCACCGCGGCCAGCATGTCGCGCGTCTCCGCGGCGGACCGGGCGTCCAGGCCCCCCACCACCGAACGGCCGTCGTCCGTCAGTGAGATGACCTGGCGGCGCCCGTCGGCGGCCGACCGTTGCCGGCTGACCAGGCCGTCGGCCTCGAACCTGGCCAGGATGCGGCTCAGGTAGCCCGCGTCGATGTCCACCGTGCGCCGCAGGTCGGTGACCTCGCTGGCGCCGCGCTGGGCCAGTTCGAACAGGATCCTCGCCTCGGTGAGCGAGTACGGCGTATCCAGGTACTTGCCCCGCAGCAGCCCGATCGTGTTCGTATAGAACCGGTTGAAGGCCCGCACCGCCGCCACCGCCGCGTCACCCGGCGTCCCCGCCGCGTCCCCCGCCGTCCCGTCGCGTGTCGTGCCGTCCCCCGTCGTCCCGTTCCCAGCCATCCTGCTCTCCACCGTCCCGTGGCCCGGAACTCCCGCATCACCCGTGGTCACACGGTCATCTGCCGCTAGCTCGCTCATGGTCATCCCCAAAAGGTCGTTGCTTAAGTCAAAGATATACCTGCTTATAGCAACGACAGAAGGAGTCGGTTTGCCCCTGACGGGCCAACCGAGGAACGAATCGTGGCCGCTGAGCAGCCGCGCCGGACACCGGCGTCCCCTTCCGGCGCGTCCCGTATGAGGTGCACGCGCCACCGCCCCCGTCTGACCGGGCTGTCTTGCGGGGCCTGTGTGCCACATGCCGCGCGACGCGCCCCGTACCGGTGCGGTGCCAGGGTGACACCGGGGACCTGCCGGTGCAGGCGGGACTCCAGGGCGCGGCCCGAGAGTGATGAAACCGGACATTCAGCACACAAGAGGGTGCTGAAACCCGGGATTCACCACATTGCGCCGGCCAGACTCACAGAGATCACCGCCCTGCTGACCGCTTTCGGCCCCCGGTCGGCGGAAGGGGGCCAGTTACCGCCGCACCGGGATTCTTTTTATGCCGAACGGGCCGTGGTTCCCGCCCCTCGGGCCGGCCCGCGCGGCTCCTGTCCTCGCTGCGCTGCCGCGACCGAGCCGCAGGCCGGTTTGGTCCCGCGCTCCGCGTCCCGGACCTGCGCTTCGGGGTCCGGCTGCCCGGCGCCAGGCCGGGCGGGATCGGCGTGCCCGAGGCCGCGATCTGCCGGACCACGTGGTGCCCGGCCGCCACCTTGTGGCGGGCCGCGGTGATCCCGGCCGCGTCGTGCAGCCGCTCCAGGTCGCGGACCTGCCCGTGCTCGGCGAGCGCCACCACCAGGCCCGAGGCCCCGGCCCGGGCCGTGCGCCCCGAGCGATGCAGGTAGTCCTTGGGGTCGTTCGGCGGATCGTACTGGACGACGAGGTCGACGTCGTCGACGTGGATGCCGCGGGCCGCGACGTCGGTGGCGACCAGGACACGTGGCTCCCCGGCGGCGAACCCCTCCAGGGCCCGCTGGCGCTGGTTCTGGTTGCGGTCCCCGTGGATGGCGGCGGCGCTGATCCCGGCCCGGCCCAGCTGCTTGGCCAGCCGGTCGGCGCCGTGCTTGGTCCGCACGAAGAACAGCGTCCGCCCCGGGCGGCTGGCGATTTCCGCCGCGACCGGCACCTTGTCCTGCGCGCTGAGCACCAGCACGCAGTGCTCGGCCGGGCCGGAGTCCACGGCCGCGCGGACGGCGTGCAGCGCGGGATCGCTGACGTAGGAGGTCACCAGCTGGCCGACCCCGCGGTCCAGGGTGGCGGAGAAGAACATCCGCTGACCGCCGGGCGGCGTGGCGTCGAGGATCCGGGTGACCGCGGGCAGGAAGCCGAGGTCGGCCATGTGGTCGGCCTCGTCGAGCACGGTGATCTCGATCCCGCCGAGCCGGCAGGCCCCGCGTTCCATCAAGTCGATGAGCCGGCCCGGGGTGGCCACCACCAGGTCGGCGTCGCGGACGCGGTCGATCTGCCGCCCGATCGGCACTCCGCCGTAGACCGTCGCGGTGCTCACGCCCACGCGCCGGCCCAGCGGCTCGAGCACGTCGGCCACCTGCTGGGCCAGTTCCCTGGTCGGGACCAGGATCAGGGCGCGGGGGGTTTTCTGCTGCCGCGGGGCGTCCCCGGCCGCCAGCCGGGTGAGCAGCGGCAGGCCGAAGGCGAGCGTCTTGCCCGATCCGGTCTGCGCCCGGCCGAGGATGCTGCGCCCGGCCAGCGCGTCGGGCAGCACCCGGGCCTGGATCGCGAACGGTTCCCTGATGCCGCGCGCCGCCAGCGCACGGACCAGGCGATCGTCGACGCCGAGCGCGCCGAAGGTGGCCGCATCAGGCTGCGGTGCCGCGGCCGCGGCGGCCAGGGCCTGGTCCAGCCCGGCGTGCGGATCAGGACGCCGCGCCGGGGGACGCCGCGCCGCGGGACGGCGCGCGGCGGGCCCGCGCCGCGGGGTCCCCTGACCGCCGCTGCGGGATGACGTGTACTGACGCCGGGGGCGTCCGGGCATGCTGGAGCTCCATCGTGGTTCGGGGCCGCGTCATGCTCGAAGACGTCCAGGACAGCACCGAACGGCTGTCTGATCGAAACCGGACTGCTCACACAACGGACCGCGCGGGCCGCTCACCCGCGAGAGTGGCGGGGAAGGCCGCCGCCGCAAGTGTAAGGCCTCACCTCCATGGGCTATTCCCGGCCGCGGCAAGCCCGCCCATAGGCTAGGGGAACAAAGCCAGAGGAAGGCGGCACCAGGATGCGGATGCGGACGCTCGGCGGTACCGGGATCAAGGTGACCCCGTACTGCCTCGGCGCGATGATGTTCGGCGCGTGGGGCAATCCCGATCACGAGGAGAGCATCCGGATCATTCACGCCGCCCTGGACGGCGGCATCAACTTCATTGACACCGCGGACGTGTACTCGGCGGGAGAGTCGGAGGAGGTCGTCGGCTGTCGCACTCTCCCCTGCAATCGTAAGTATTCGGAAATCGTGTGACGGGGCGGGCGGGTTGCGGTACTGATACTCGCGTTCGCGACGCAACCGGGGGACGCCCGGAAGGGCAGGGACTCCAGCGCCCAATCTGTCTGACGGTCTCATCGAGCCAAGGCATGCCGGCGCCGGCGGGCGCGTCTGCGCCAGCCATTCTCATCCCGTGAGCGGCCCGCGGGCAATCGCAATCTGTCTACGTCAAGGAGATGGCGCTGTACACGGCCCAATACAGCAGAACGAGCAGCAGCGGGCCGCCGAACAGGATGAGGCACCCGGCGCCGATGTTGGCTCCGATCACCTGCGCCGTGAAGATGCGCCAGGCGAACCCGATCAAGGCGGCGGATGCCACCAGCGGGCCGAGCACGGACCACCATCGCAGGTCGAAGCTGTGCTGAACAGATGCCCAGGTCAGCCAGGATCCGGCCGCTACGGTCACCAGCACCGCACTGACCCCGGTGATCCGCTCGGCGGCCTTGCTGATCGGAAACGGCCGGATGAAGTAATCCGGGTCGACGAAATCGCTGCCCCTCAGATCGTGCCAAAATCCGCCCAGGTACCAGGCTGCGACGGTCACCGCCAGCACCAGGACCACCGATCCGGTCAGGATCCCTGAGCGAACCATGACCTGATCGTACGCATCCAGGGCCGCTAAGCGGCAAGGTGGCGTACCCACCCCAGCTGCACCGGCGGGCCGTGGCAGCCTGCCGTCACCAAGCCTGGATACAGGGCGCCCGCCTGACGCCCCGGGGCGAGTGTGCTCCGGTCAGCTCCACAGCACAGGCCGCGGCAGCAAGCTGCGCCGCCCCCCGGGCGCCCGGCCCGCCGGCCAAGGCGATCCACGTCCTTCAGGCCCGCGGAAATCGAAAGGATGAAAATGCTCACTGGCTGTCGCGCGACACGCCGGTGCGTGGTGCGTGATTTGCGGCTGGTGACGGTGTTTGCTGTGCTGCGTGCCGGTTGCGGCCGGGGTTGTCCCGGATTGGGAGGATGCTGAGGCGCTGCCCCGGGATGTGCTGGCTACGGTCCTGGAGGCGAGTCAGGAGCTGGCGCGGCTGGCGGGTGAGCTGCGCGGGGAGAGCGCCCGGCTGAGGGCGGAGAACGCGGAGCAGGCGGCTGAGCTGGAGAAGCTGCGCGCTGACGTGGCGGTATTGCAGCGGATGGTGTTCGGGCGGTCCTCGGAGCGGTCACGTCCGGAGCCGCCGGGCAGCGGCGGGCAGGACAGCGGGGACGCGGGCCGGGCCCGCGCGGGCAGCGGTACGGGCGGCAGGCCGCGGGGGCCGGGGGCGCGGGCGGGGCGGCGGGATTACTCGCATCTGCCCCGGGTTGAGGTCATCTGGGATTTTGAGGGCGGATGCTGCTGCCCGCAGTGCGGGGAGCCGTTCACGCTGCTGGGCTCCGATCATGTGGCGGAGCAGCTGGACTGGCTGGTGATCGTGCGGGTGCGGGCGGACTGCCGGCGCCGGTACCGGCGGGCCTGCTCGTGCCGGGTCCCGGCCACGGTGACGGCGCCCGGCCCGCCGAAGGCGATCGGCAAGGGCCTGGTGTCCAACGCGTTCATCGCGATGCTGCTGACCGAGCGGTACGTGGCCGGGCGGAGCCAGAACTCGCTGGTCACCGGCCTGGCCAGGCAGGGCGCGGACATCTCGCCGGCCACCTTGACCGGGACGTGCGCGGCGGCGGGGGCGCTGCTGGCCCCGCTGGAAGACGCGGTCACCGCCCGGTCGCGGGAGTCCTGGCACCTGCACGCGGATGAGACGTCCTGGCGGGTGTTCGCCCCGGAGGAGGGGGACGGCCCGGCGAAGTGGTGGCTGTGGGTGTTCATCGGCCCGGACACCACCTGCTTCGTCATGGGCCCGGCCCGGTCCGGGACGGTGCTGGCCCGCCACGCCGGCATCGACGAGGAGACCGGGCAGCTGGCCGCCGATGAGGACGGCGGGCCGCGGCGGCTGGTGATCTCCAGCGACTTCTACGCCGTCTACACCTCGGCCGGGAAGAAGGCAGACGGCCTGGTCAACCTGTACTGCTGGGCGCATATCCGCCGGTACTTCGTGCGGGCCGGGGACGCGAACCCCGCCCAGCTGGCGTACTGGACCGCCGCGTGGCTGGAGCGCATCAAGGCCCTGTATGCCGCGCACGAGGAACTCATGGCCGCGTGGGCGCAGGCCGCAGCCCCCGCGCCCGGGGGGAAAGACGGCCGCCGCCGGCCGGCTGGAGGAGGCCCGCGCCGAATGGGACGGCGCGATCGGCGTGATCGACGAGGCCCGCAGGAAGCAGGCAGCGGCCCCTGGCCTGGCCGAACCGGCGAAGAAGGCGCTCGCCACGCTGGACCGGGAATGGGACGGCCTGGCTGCGCACCGCGGCTACCCGATGATCAGCCTCGATAATTATCCCGATGGCGTGGTTATGCCGATGTCCGCGGTCCGCGGCGGTTCCG
>Ga0306920_100015816_pt1 | contig 10360 bp, 8 predicted proteins | sample flu12Cox44000170_FD_204666 | JGI IMG/M metagenome (GOLD analysis project Ga0306920, IMG submission 204666) | Lab enrichment of tropical soil microbial communities from Luquillo Experimental Forest, Puerto Rico - flux4day.12C.oxic.44.000.170 (v2)... | ecosystem: Environmental > Terrestrial >...
CCCGTCCGCCTGCTGCGCACCGTCCTCTGACAATTCGCCACCCGCTGACACCCGCCGGGGCTAACATGTGGCCCCATGCGATCGATGCGGGGCTTCGGCATATTCCTCGGCGGGCTCGCGGTCGCGGGCTCCCTGGCGGCCGTGACCGCGGCCGTCACGGCATCGGGCCCCGCGGCCACCACGGCCACGACGGCCGCCGCGGCCACGGCCCCGCACGCCCTCGCCGCCTACTCGAGCAACCCGGCCAGCCCGGCCATCGGCAACCCGGCCGGCCACCAGCCGGTGCCGCTGGCCGGCCGCGCCGCCGATACCAGCCACCCGAACCACGTGATCGGCCGCGGCACGCCAGCCGGCTGCACGTCCGCCGCCGTGGTGAAGGCCGTCGCGCAGGGTGGCGTCATCACGTTCAACTGCGGCCCGAAGCCGGTCACGATCACGATGACCGCCACCGCCAAGGTCGTGAACACCAGCCACCGGGTGGTGCTCGACGGCGGCGGCAAGGTGACGCTGAGCGGCGGCGGCAAGATCCGCATCCTGTACATGAACACCTGCGACCCGAAGCAGAAGTTCATCACCAACGACTGCTGGGAACAGCAGTGGCCCAAGCTCGTCGTGCAGAACCTGACCTTCAAGAACGCTTACTCGGCCACGAAGCAGACCGCGGGGACGCAGACCTACGGCGGCGGCGCCATCTTCGACATGGGCGGGCAGCTCAAGGTGGTCAACTCCGCGTTCATCGGCAACCGCTGCTACAGCGGCGGCCCTGACCTCGGCGGCGCGGCGATCCGCGCCTACGGCATGTACATGAAGGCTCCCGTCTACATCACCCACGACACGTTCAGCGGCAACAGCTGCTCCAACGGCGCCGCGCTGAGCGGCCTCTACGCGAACTTCGTCGTCATCAACAGCCTGCTGACGAACAACAAGGCGATCGGCTGGGGCCAGAACCCGGCGCAGCCCGGCACGCCGGGCGGCGGCAGCGGCGGCGCGATCTACACCGATGGCGCCCAGTACAACCTGATCATCGACGGCACCGCGATGAGCGGCAACACCGCCCGCGAGGGCGGCGGCGCCATCTTCTTCGTGGTCAACAGCGGCGGCGGGACCCTGAAGATCGAGTACTCGAACCTGCACAACAATCACAGCGGCCAGTTCCAGAACGCCCCCGGCATCTTCGACAGCGTCAACGGCGCCGACACCCCGCCGGTCAACATCCACTCGACGATCAAATAAGCCGGTCAGCCGAGGCCCCAGCACCCGCTCCGCGTTCAGCCCCGCTACCTTCGCCTTGTCCGACGGCGAGATCGGCAGCGCGTCGAGCAAGGCACGCCCGGAAGCGTTCGCGCCGAACGGGAAGTCCACGCTGAACAGCACCCGGTCCACCCCGAACACCGAGATCGCGCACAGCACGGGCGGCACGGAAAACATCCCGCTCGTCGTCACCCACACGTGCCGCAGGAAGTACGCGGACGGCGCCTCACCCAGCCCGGTCAGGGCAGCGGGCATCGTCTGGTCGATGCGGTCCAGCATGAACGGGATCATCTCGCCGCAGTGCCCGATGATCAGCCGCAGCCCCGAATGCCGCTCGAACACCCCGGAGACGACCATCCGCAGCGCGTGCAGTCCCGCCTCCGCGTGCCATCCCCAGGCGTTGGTGGCGAGCGCCCCGGCCGCCGGCCCCGGCAGCCCGCCGTACAGCACGGACCGCAGGGCCGCGGGCGGCGGCGCCGGATGCAGGTAGAGCGGCACATCGAGCGCGGCGAACCGCCCCAGCAGCACATCGAACCGCTCATCGTCGAGGAACGAGCCGTCGGTGCCCAGCGTGCTGTTGATCATCCCGCCCACGAACCCGAGGTCCCCGACCGCGCGCGACAGCTCGTCGGCCGCGGCCTCGGGCGACGCGGTGGGCAGCGTGGCGAACCCCGCGAACCGCGCGGGGTGCCTGGCGACCGCCGCGGCCAGGTGGTCGTTCGCCCGCCGCGCCGCGGCGACCCCCGACGGGCCGGGCAGCCCTTGCGCGGCCGGCTGCGCGTGCGAGATGACCTGCACGTCGATGCCGGCGGCGTCCATGTCGGCCAGGCGGGCCTTGTCCAGGTCCCGCAGCGCCTCATCGAGCCGCGGCCCGTCGGGGCGCGCCAGGGCGCCCGTTCCGGGAGCGGCGGCGAGCTCGGGCGTCCAGAAGTGCTCTTCGAGGGCAATCGTTCGCATCCGATTATTCTGAACGGACCCGGCATCCTCCCGCCACTCACGCACGCTCCGGATCGTTGGCGGCCACGGTCGTGGCCGGCCCGGTCGCGGCCGGCTCCGGATCCGGCATCCTGAACCGCGGCAGCGGCGAGGGGAACAGCAGCAGCGCCCCGACGACCCCGCCGCCGACGGCGATCCACAGGGCTGGCAGCAGGCCGAGCGTGCTGCCGAGGATCCCGCCGAGCAGGGCGCCCGGCGGCCGGCTGCCGTAGTTGATGGCCTGGAAGGCCCCGCTGACCCGGGACCGCATCGTGTCGGGGATGACCACGGCGAAGATCGCGCCGATGGTGATGTCCAGCACCATCACCCCGAACCCGGAGGCAAACTCCGCGGCGAACAGCATGACGAGCACGGCGGCGCCGTGCGCGCTGGCGGCCGCGGGGACAAGCGCGAGCGGCGCGGTGAACGCCAGGCAGCCGAGGACGTAGACCAGCCCGGCGCCCAGCCGCGCCGCCAGGCGCTTGCTCAGCACCGAGCCCAGCATGCCGCCGACGGCGCCCGCGCCGATGACCAGCCCCAGGGCCCCGGGCCTGACGCGCAGCTCGCGCACGGCGTAGAGCATGAACAGGGCCTGGAACATCAGGTTGAAGAAGTTGATGACCGCGACGCCGGTCAGCGACGCGCGCACGATCGCCGACCCCTTGATGAACTTCAGGCCCGCGGTGACCCCGTCGGTGCCGTCGGCGGAGGGCGGCTCGGCCGGCCGGATCCGGCGGAGGAAGAACGCCGAGCCGAGGTACGACAGCGCGTCGGCGACGACGGCGTACGGCGCGGTGAACGCCTCCACGAGCAGGCCGCCGACCGACGGTCCGCCCATCAGCGACAGCGACCGGCTGCCGAAGATCAGCGCCTGCCCGTCGACATACTGATCCGGCGCGACGATCGACACGAACAGCGTCCCGTCCGACACGGTGAACAGCACCGTCAGCGCGCCCGCGACGAACGTCACCAGGTACATCTGCGCCATGGTCAGCGCGTGCAGCGCGTAGCACAGCGGGATGGTGGCGAGCGTCACGGCGCGGCCGAGGTCGGCGAGGATCATCACGTGCCGCCGCCTGCCCCGCCGGTCGACCCAGGCCCCGACGTGCAGCCCGAACAGCAGGCTAGGCAGCCACTGCAGCGCCGTCAGCTCGCCCATGGCGGCGGGGGTGGCGTGCAGCACGAGAACGGCCGTGAGCGGGAGCGCGATCAGCGACACCTGGTCGCCGAACATCGAGACCGTCGACGCCCCCCAGTAGCGCCGGAACACCCGGCCCCGCAGCAGCGGCGGAACCAGATAACGGTTCCCCGCCCCTGTATTCATCGTCATCAAAGCGTAAGTGCTGAAACCGGGCATTGCACGCGTTAGGGGACGTGTGAGAGCGGGCATTGCACGCGTCCGTGGACGTGTGAGAGCCTCATCCGTGTCATCTCGCCGGCGATCGGGGAACGGTCATGCGAGTACGGCACCTCGCGGCAGTCGCCGCGGTCAGCATCGCTATCGTGGGCGTGGCGTGCGGTTCGAGCCAGGCCAGAACCATGGCGTCACCGGGGCAAGCGATCGGTGTCGGCCCGATCACCGACGTCAGCGGTAGTGTCTGCGCCGCCAACAACGCCGAGGTCGAGGAGGCCAGCTGGCACCGCGACGTGTACGCGGCCTGGATCTGCGAGCCGAACGGCCCGTCCCTCATCGCCTTCGCCAGGTCCGCCGACGGCGGCGCGACGTGGAGCAGGCCGGCGGTCATGCCGGGCTCGCGCGGGGCATGGGACCCGGCGGTGGCGGTCGCGCCGGACGGCACCCTGTACGTAAGCTTCATGAACTCCAATGCCAGGCACATGTTCCCGGTGGTCGACGTCTCCCGCGACCTGGGCAAGACGTTCCCGCAGCACGTGAACGTGGTGCCGCCGCCCGTCGGGAACTGGGGCGACCGCGACTTCATCACCGCGGGCCCGCACGGCCTGGTGTACCTGACCTGGGACTACGCGCCGACCGCGAGGTACTTGCGGATTGTCTGCGCGTCCGGCGGCAGTTGCTCGTTCGCGGCCGGTGAGCTGAACGCGGTGGTCCAGCGGTCCACCAACGGCGGCAAGACGTGGGGCCCGATCATGCACGTGAGTCCCGGCTTCCCGGCGAGCGGTGCGGACAGCGCGCCGCTGCTGATCGGCCGCGGCGGCCGGATCGACCTCGTCTACCAGGCCCTTGTCGTCACGAACAAGACGACCATGGCCCTCGGCCCGGGCCACGAGTACTTCACCTCGTCAGGCAATGGCGGGCGGACCTGGTCCCGCCCGGTCGCGGTCGGGCCGCGCGCCGGGACCGAGTCCACCACCGAATGGTGGATCGACGGCGCGATCGCCGCCGACGCCGCCGGGAACTTGTACATCACCTGGGACACCCAGGCCAGGGCCCGCGACACCGGCTGGCTCTCCTACTCGACCAACGGCGGCCGCACCTGGTCGGCGCCGACGCGGGTCACCCCGGACAGCACCACCGCGCCGCACATCGTCCAGCCCGCCGGCGGCGCGCGGGGGATCGCCTACGTCGGGTGGCTGTCGGACAGCTCACCGCGCGGTTACGCCCAGTACCTGCGGGTCTTCCGGATCGGCCACGGCTGGCTGGACGCCCCCGTCCAGGTCTCCAGGCAGTTCGGCGCGAAATCCGTCTGGCCAGGCGACACGTTCGGCATCGCGACGCTGCCCGGCGCGGCTCCGACACTGGTCCTCACCTGGGGCAGCGCTATCCCCACGAACGCGCACATTTACTCCGCCAGAGTCAGCTTCTAAGGCGGCCGGTATCTGTCGTCTCGAAGCGAGCTGGATCTCACTTTACGTACGCTGTGACCACTTTCCCGCCGGAAATGTCCGTTATGTCCATGCGAAAGGTACGTCAAGTGAAACTGGGGGTACCGGTGAGGCGTGTGATGTCATGACTGCGGAACCGCGGCGGCTGGCATCCGGAAGCGCGGCAGCGGCGACGGCAGCAGGATCAGCGCGCCCACGACCGCGCCTGCGACCGCGATCCACAGCGCCGGCCGGAGCCCGAGCACCGCGCCCAGCACCCCGCCGAGCAGGGCTCCGATGGGCCTGGTGCCGTAGTTGATCGCCTGGAAGGCCCCGCTGACCCGGGACCGCATCGTGTCCGGGATCACGACGGCGAAGATCGAGCCGATGCTGATGTCCAGCACCATCACGCCGAACCCGCTCGCGAACTCCGCGGCGAACAGCATGACGAGTACCAGCGGACCCCTGCCGACGGGAGCGAGCGGCACCAGTGCCAGCGGCACGGTGAACACCAGGCACCCCGCCAGGTAGGCCATCCCGACGCCGACCCGGGCCGCGATCCGTTTCGTCAGCAGAGACCCGAGGACCCCGCCGACGGCGCCGGCGCCGAGGACCAGGCCGAGCACGCCCGGCCGGACATGCAGCACCCGCACCGCGTACAGCGTGAACAGCGCCAGGAACATCAGGTCGAACAGGTTGATGACCGCGACCGCGGAAAGCGACGCGCGGACGATGGGGGAGCGGGCGATGAACCGAAATCCCGCGGTCACGCTGTCGGCCTTGTCGGCGGCCGGCGGCTCGGCGGGGCGGATCCGGCCGAGAAAGAAGGCCGAGCCGAGGAACGACAGCGCGTCCGCCGCGATCGCGAACGGGGCGGTGAGCGCCTGCGCGAGCAACCCGCCGGCGGACGGCCCGCCCACGAACGACAGCGCCCGGCTGCCGTAGATGAGCGACTGCCCGTCCACGTACCGCTCCGGCGCCACGATCGACACGAACAGGGCGCTGTCCGACACGTTGAACAGCACCGCCAGCGTCCCCGCGGCGAACGTCACGGCGGACAGCTGTGCCAGCGTCAGCACGTGCAGCGCGTAGCACACAGGGACCGAGGCCATCAGCACCGCGCGCCCGAGGTCGGCGGCGATCATCGTCTGCCGCCGCTTGCCCCGCCGGTCCGCCCAGGCGCCCGCGTGCATTCCGAACAGCAGGCTCGGCAGCCACGCCAGTGCCGTCAGGACGCCCATGGCGGCGGCGCCGGCGTGCAGCACGAGCACGGCGGTGAGCGGCACGGCGATCGACGAGACCTGATCGCCGAACATCGAGACGGTCGACGCGCCCCAGTACCGCCGGAACACCCGCTCGCGCAGCAGCGGCGGCAGCACGCCGCGGACTGTCTTCCGTGGCGTGGCGGTGGCCTGGCCGACGGCGGTCATGGCAGCCGCGGGTCGTCCGGGAAGGCGAACTGGAGGTATGCGACCCGGCGCGCTCCTTCCGGCCGCAGCTCGGGTCGCACCAGGCGGTCCAGGTATTCGTCGAGCAGCGCCGCGAAGCGCGCGCCCAGTTCCTCGAGTTCCTCGGCGGTTATGTAAAGCAGCCGGTCGCCGAACTGGGCGGCCGCCTGCCACTGCGCGGGCTCTTCGTGGCTGCTGGCCAGCCACCGCGCGAGGCGCGCGAAGTACTGCTCCGCGAGCACGGACCGCAGGTGGCCGCCCGCGGCGGCGAGCTCCGGGTCATCCGTGGCCGTCGGCACGTCGGTAAGCTGCGCGGTCGCCCGCCACGGCTTCTCCCGGCCGGTCCCTCCTTCGGCCTCTTCCACGAAGCCGTACTTGGCGAGCTGGCGCAGGTGGAAGGAGCACGTGCCGGAGGACTCGCCGAGCAATTCGGCGGCCCGGGTGGCGGTCAGCGGGCCCTCGGTCCGCAGCAGCCCGATGAGCGCCAGCCGCACCGGGTGCGTGAATGCCCGCAGCGCCCGCGGATCGGTCAGCCGGGCAACCGTCCGCGCGTCCTCGCCTCGCCCTGGCGTGTTTCTCTCGCCCATGATGCAAAGTTACCTTTGCAAAGCTTTATTTGCAAGAGTTCGCCGGGCTGGCGCGGCCGGCTATTCCGCGATCGGGCCGGCGGCCGCCGTGTCACCCACGGCTGGCAGCCACTCGCCTTCCGCGCCGGTCGCCCAGTCCTTCGGCCCGGCGAGCGACTCGCGGACGGCCATGAACAGCAGGTAGGGGATGAGATCGACGGACCGCCGCAGGAACCACTTGGTGCCCTTGGTGGCCATCCAGAAGAAATCGTCGCGCCGGGTGGGCCCGGGGCTGCTCGGCTCCGGGTCGGGCTTGGCGGCCAGGTCGTGCCCGGTAGCGGCGAGCGAGTCCCAGAACCGGCAGGCGATCAGCCGGTGTCCGCGCTCGTTGGGGTGCAGCCGGTCCACCGACCAGTTCCGGCGGTCGTAGGTCTCCGGGTCGCGGGTCGCGTCCCAGTGCAGGGTGCCGTACGCCGCGGCAACCTTGTCGAGCTCGGTGTTGACGGCGTGCATGCGCCGCGACAGCGGCCTGGCCAGCCCCGCCGGCAGTCCGAACATCCGGCCAGGGTCTGGCAGCCGCATCGTCAGCACCGTGGCGCCGCCGTCCCGCAGCGCGGCGACGGTCCGGGCAGCGGCCTGTCCGGTCCGCTCGGGGTCGAAGCCGGCCCGCAGCGTGTCGTTGATGCCTACGACGAGGCTGGCGATGTCCGGCCGCAGGTCGAGTGCCGCCGGAAGCTGGTCGCGCTCGACGTGCGCGGCCTGTGCGCCGAGCACCGCGAGGTTGTGCAGCTCCGGGTCGGGCAGCCCGGCGGCGAGGTGCTGTGTCCAGCCGCGCCAGCTGCCGTCCGGGCCGGGGTCGCCCATGCCCATCGTGATCGAGTCGCCGAGGGTAACGATCCGCGTCATCGGGTCTGCGGCGTGGAGACCCTGGCCTTCAAGCCGGGCGGGAAACGCCGCTCCCTCCCTCCAATATTAGCTACAATGTTCGTATGGTGAGATACCGGCTGGCGTTGTCCTCGGAACAGGAATCGATCCTGCTCCGGCACTGCGCGCATGCCCGGTTCGTATGGAACCTGGCGGTCGAACAGCACCAGCACTGGCATCCGGGCCGGAAAAGCGCGCCCAGCTACCTGGAACAATGCAGGCAGCTCACCGCAGCCCGCGCGGATCACCCATGGTTGGCCGAGGGCAGCCAGATGGTGCAGCAGCAGGCACTGCGGGACTTCGCGCAGGCCAGGATGAACTTCTTCAACGGCACTCATGGGCGGCCGACGTGGCGGAAGGCCGGGAGGAATGAGGGATTCCGTATCGTGGCCCTCAAGCCCGGTGACGTGCGCCGCCTGAACCGACACAGCGGGGAGGTGCGTGTCCCGAAGGCGGGCTGGATCCGATTCCGCTGGTCCCGCGCGGTTCCTGCTGGGGTGAAGTCCTACCGGGTCACCCGTGACCGGGCCGGACGCTGGCATGTCTCGTTCGCGGGAATGCCTGACCCGGTGCCCGCACCGGGCAACGGGCGGGCCGTCGGGATCGACCGGGGCGTGGTCGTGGCTGCCGCGCTGTCCACGGGAGAACTGCTCCACGCTCCCGGCGCGACCGGGAACGAGACTGCTCGGCTGATCCGACTGGAGCGCAAACTCGCCCGCGGGCGGCGCGGTTCCAGCCGTCGCGGTAAGGTCAAGACCGCGATCGCGAAGCTGAAAGCGCGCGAGACCGACCGGCGCAAGGACTGGGTGGAGAAGACCAGCACAGATCTGGCCCGCCGGTTCGACGTGATCCGCGTCGAGGAGCTCAACATCAGGAACATGACCCGCTCTGCCAAAGGCACCGTGGACGCACCCGGTAAGAACGTGCGGGCCAAGGCCGGGCTGAACCGGGGCATCCAGAGTTCGGGCTGGGGCCTGCTGGTGCACCGACTGGAGGACAAGGCACCCGGGCGGGTCGAAAGAGTCAATCCCGCGTACACGAGCCAGCGCTGCTCGGCATGCGGGCGGGTGGACGCGAAGTCGCGCGAGAGCCAAGCCGTCTTCGCCTGCACCGCCTGTGGATATGCCTGCAACGCTGACGTGAACGCGGCTAGGAACATCGCGGCGGGGCACGCCGTGACTGCGCGGGGAGGCGACGGGATTGCCCGGCCCGTGAACCGCGAACCTCAACTGCTCACCTCCAGATGAGTGGCTGGAATCCCCCGTGTTCAGGCGGGTGGAGGATGCCAAGCTTCCACCTGCCCGAGAGAACGAAACGAGTCGGTGTTGAGGGCTTCATGGACGGCGAGGAAGGCGGCGACCGAGGCCGGCCAGCCGAACTGCTCGGCGCGCGCCCGCGCGGCCGCGCGGCGGGCCTCGGGGTCCCGGCCGAGCAGGGCGCGCACGCCGTCGGCGAAGTCTTCGCCCGCGGCGGCCACGCCGGCCAGGCCCACCACCTCCGGCAGCGCACTGGCCGCGCTGACCACGACCGGTGTGCCGCAGGCCAGCGCCTCGAGCGCGGCTAGCCCGAAGGTCTCGACCGGACCCGGCGCGAGGACCACGTCGGCACTGGCCAGCAGGGTGGCGAGCTCCTTGGGATCGGTGACGAAGCCGGTGAACTGCACCGGCAGCCGCCTGCGCCGGGCGGCGCGCTCCAGCTGGGCGCGCAGCGGCCCGTCGCCGGCCATCACCAGCACGGCGTCGGTCCCGGCGGAGCGCAGCCCGGCGAGCGCGGCCAGCGCCCGTTGCGGCTTCTTCTCCACCGACAGGCGCGCGCAGTGCACGAGCAGCGTCTGGTCCGGTGCCGCGTACCGCTGCCGTGCCGCGTCGCTGTACCGCTCGGGGCTGAACAGCTCCAGGTCGACGCCGAGCGGGATGCGGGTCAGGTTGGGCGCGCCGATCCGCTCGAACTCGGCTGCCGCCCACTTGGTGGTGCAGACGATGCGCTGGTAGTCGCGGACGCTGCGGCGGTTGAGGTTGCCGGCCAGGGCGGTGGCCATGTTGCTGAGCAGCCGGCTGTGCCAGCGGGACATGCCGGAGACGTCGGCGGGCAGGCTGAACAGTCCGGTCAGGCTCTCGTGCGAGACCATCACCGCGGGCACCCCGTGCTCGCGCGCCCACCGTCCGATCCACCGCAGCGTGGTGCGGTCCGACACCTCGAGCCGGTCCGGCCGCAGTTCGGTCAGCAGCGTGGCGAGCCGGCGCCGCCGCAGCATCGCCCGGTAGCCGCCGGTGAACGGCACGATCGGCCCGTACCTGGTGATCACCCGGCCCTGCGCGGTCTGCTCGTCACCGCGGCGGCGCCCCGGCACGACGAGCACGGGCTCGTGCCCGGCCGCCAGGTATCCCGCCCCGAGTTCGCGCAGCGCCGTCCGCA
>Ga0306920_100015818_pt1 | contig 10360 bp, 6 predicted proteins | sample flu12Cox44000170_FD_204666 | JGI IMG/M metagenome (GOLD analysis project Ga0306920, IMG submission 204666) | Lab enrichment of tropical soil microbial communities from Luquillo Experimental Forest, Puerto Rico - flux4day.12C.oxic.44.000.170 (v2)... | ecosystem: Environmental > Terrestrial >...
TGCGCACCGGGACGGAGCCGAGCACGTCCGAGAGGAGGCTGGTGCGCTGCAGGTTAGGGAGGTAGCGTCGTTTGGTCTTGTTGTTGGCGTGGCTGACATTGTGGCCGACCTGGACGCCCTTGCCGGTGACCGTGCATCTCCGCGCCATGGCGCACCTCGATCCAACCCTGCCTCGGAACGACTTGCGCGGCCGCTCGTCCGGCCGCGCGCCGCCGTTCTACCCGCTCGGACCGCGCGACGTCAAGCGCGCGCCAGCGGCGGTGGGGCTCGAACGCCTCGACGGCCGGACGGCAGGCCGCGTCACGCGCGCTCTTGCGACCGAGGCGATCGACGCAGCCGGTCCCCAAGCGTCGACGCAATGGAACTTTATCATTTTGGCGATAATGTCGAATATCGGGCCACGCGGAGTCACGGATGCGAATTTTCTTCATTTGTCAGCGCGTTCCGTTCCCGCCGGACCGCGGGGACAAGATCACCACTTTCAACGAGATCCGCCATCTCTCGACAAAGCACGAGGTGCACGTCTTCTGTCTCGCCGACGGCAGTCGAGATCTCGACAATATTCCCGATGCTCGGCGCTACGCGCAGAGCGTCACGGCGGTGCCGGTGGGTGGCTGGACCAGCAAGCTGCGCGCGCTCAAAGCCATGTTCACCGGGCATCCGCTTTCGGTCGCGGCGTTCAGCGAAGCTAGGCTGCATTACGCTATCAGACAAAAATTTGTCGAGCTGCGGCCCGATCTGATCATCGTGTACAGCTGTAATGTCGCGCAATATGCCGAGCACTTTCCGCAAGTGCCGCGGATCATGCAATTCGCCGAGCTCGACTCGTCGAGGTGGGGACAGTTCGCGCGCCGCTCGCCACCGCCGATGCGCTGGGTCTATGCGCTCGAAGAGCGGCGTTTCTTCGCCTACGAGCTGCATATCGCCCGCTCATTCTCGCACGCACTGGTTTGCACGGCCGCCGAGCAGCGCGATTTCGAGCGTCTGATTCCGGGTGTGCCGGTGAGTCTCGTCCGCAATGGCGTGGACCTCGACTATTTCCGTTCGACAGGAGCTGCCAAGCGATCGGGATCGATCGTTTTCACTGGGGTGATGGATTATTTCCCCAATGTGGATGCCGTTGTTTGGTTTTGCGACGAGGTCCTGCCGATCGTGCAACAGCAAATTCCCGAAGCGGGCTTGACGATCTGCGGCAGCCGGCCGGCGGCGGCGGTGCGGCGCTTGACAACGAGGCGCGGGGTCACGGTCACTGGACGGGTTCCCGACACGCGGCCGCATCTGGATCAGGCGGAAGTCTTCATTGCACCGATGCGAATGGCTCGCGGCATCCAGAACAAGCTGCTCGAGGCTTTGGCCATGGGACTGCCCTGCGTCGCCTCCGCAGCCGCTGCGACGGGCACCGCCATTCCGGACGGAGAGGGCATTCTGACGGCCGACGAACCCGAGGAGTTTGCCCGGCACGTCGTGCGCCTGTTGCGCGACCAGCCGTTCCGCGCCGCCATGGCGCGCAAGGCGAGAACCGCCGCGGAAGCGAATTACCGGTGGGAGACGCAAATGGCCTGTCTCGACCGGGTGATTGCCGCCGTTTCGCCATGCCGCGGCTCGCCGGTTGCTCTGGAACACGCTTGACAACAAGGAAATGCAACGCATGCGGATTTGGATCAGCGGCTGCGGTGGAATGATGGGCTCGCACCTCGGCGCGGCCCTCCTCGCGGCCGGACATGACGTCGTGGCGAGCTATTACAACCCGACAGTGGATGCCGCCGATCTGACCGACCTCCCGCTCGAAGAGGTCGATGTCCGCGATTGGTGCTCAGTATACGATTCGTTGATGCGCTTTCGCCCCGACGCGGTGTTTCATCTGGCGGCGCAGAGCTACCCGGCGGTGTCGTGGAAGCGTCCGATCGAGACGCTGGAGACCAATGTGATTGGCACCGCCAACGTCCTGGAGGCGGTGCGGCGGCTCGGCACGATGGTTCGTGTCGTGGTCGCCGGATCGTCGGCGGAATATGGGGGGGGCGATCCGCAGACGACGCCCATCGCCGAGAGCGCCCCGTTGCTGCCGTTGCACCCATACGGTGTTTCCAAGGTCGCGACCGACCTGCTCGCCTACCAGTATTGGGCCGGCTTTGGGCTCGATGCCGTGCGCGTGCGGATTTTCAACTGCACGGGCCCGCGCAAGGTCGGAGATGCATTGTCGGATTTCGTGCGCCGCACCGTCTGGCTTGAACGCCATCCGGAAAGCAACGTGATCCGGGTGGGCAACCTCGAGACACGGCGAACCATCGTCGATGTGCGCGATCTTAATCGCGGTCTGATGCTGTTGCTTGACCGCGGCAAGAGTGGCGAGGTGTACAATCTCGGCGGCCCGACCGCCTATCCGATGAGCGCGGTGCTGTCTCGGGTGCTGCAGCGTGCGACACGCCATGATATCGTCCCGGAAGTCGACCCCAAGCTGCTGCGGCCGACCGACGAACCGGTGATCTGGGCCGACTGCACCAAGCTGAAGCTGGCGACGGGTTGGGAACCGGTGATATCCCTCGAGCAGACGATCGACGACATGCTGGCTTACTGGCGCGAGAAACCCGATCGCGCGCTCGTTGCTTAGCAGACTCGGGCCGACCGACTAGAATTACTCCGATCCGAATAAGCCAACTCGCCACTCGGGTGGTCTCTGAAAAAGGTTGATTCGGCCGAATGTTCCCGCTTATGTTGAACGTTCCGCTGAGTATTTACTAATTATTAGTTAGGTATAAAATGAACAGCTCGGCCGCGCGCGCGAAACCAGCCTCTTGTTGCGATCGTGATAATTGGCGGCCAAGGCCATCAGCCCCGACTACGTCTCGGAGCAAAGAACAATTATGATCGAGACGAAAGACAGCGTCGGTGGCGTCCTTGACACGGATAGTCCCTCCACCGGCGAGAGGCCTAAAGGCCCGAATCGACGGAGGCTTCTCAGTCAAGCAGGTGCGGCGGCGACCTTTGCGGCAGGAGCGCTCGCGCGCCCGTCCGTGTCCTCCGCCCAGACTATCGGCGGCAGCTTAAACGGCGCGGGTGGCACAGCACCTCTGGGAGGTGTGAAAAACCGCCGGGTGATTGAGGCATTCGAGCTGCGAGTTGCGGAGGCCATGGAGGACGCCAGGGTTCCAGCAGCAACAAACCGCAACAACGGCGATGACGCGCTATATCGCGACAAAGGTGGTACCTATACCAAGGGTCTTCTGCACGACGATTTCGGACGAGTGGATTTGCAGGCGTACCAAACCTTCAAGACGGCATTGAACAGCGGCGAGTTCTCAGATTTTGAGAAGATTATCATGGGCGGTACGCGAACGCTCAACGGCCCGCAAGGAGGATTAGCCTTCTGCTTGGATGCACTCGATAATGCCCAGTTCGGCCAGCCCCAGGTGCCGCCGGCGCCCACTGTCGCCAGCGACCAGAACGCCACCGAGCTTCTCGAACACTACTGGGCATCCTTGCTACGCGATGTTGCATTTACGGATTATCCGTCGAAGTCCTCAGCCGCTCTGGCGGCGGCCGAACTCGGGGCTCAGCCTACCTACCTGGGCCCGCGCGATAAAAGCGGCCAAGTCATGCCGGATCTGCTCTTCCGCGGCGGCTTCCCAGGCGAAACGCTGGGGCCGTACATCTCCCAGTTCTTTCTTCAGCCCACCTTCTTCGGCTCGCAACCGATCGGCCAGCAGCAAGTCACTTATCTGCCGAATATCGACTATATGACCAGCTTCCCCGAGTGGCGGGATATCCAGAATGGCATTGATACCGGTAATACCCGTCTGGGAAACCAGGTTGATCCACTGCTCCGCTATCGGCGTAATGGCCGAGATCTCGCGGCCTTTACCCATGTGGACGTGCTTTATCAGGCGTACTTCACGGCTTTCCTGGTGCTCGCGAGCATCGGCGCGCCATTGAACCCCGGCAATCCCTATGTCCATTCGAAGACGCAGAACGGCTTCGGCTCGTTCGGTGGCCCTGATTTCGCCGGGACGCTCGCGGCAGTGGCTACCATGGCCCTGAATGCCGTGTGGTATCAAAAGTGGTTTGTGCACCTCCGTCCTCGGCCGGAGGCCATCGGCGGGCTCGTCCATTTGATCATGACCGGGCAGGGGAACAAAACCGATGTCAGACTGAGCCCCGTCATTCTGAACTCGGTCGGACTCCAACAGAGCTTCGCCAAGTATGGGTCTGGGCTGCTGTCGCAGGCTTTTCCCGAAGGTTCGCCAACGCACCCGTCCTACCCGACAGGGCACGGAACGGTTGGCGGCGCTTGCATCACGGTGTTGAAGTTCTTCTTTGACGGCGATTTCGTGATCCCGGACCCGGTGGTGCCCACCAGCGATGGCGGATCTCTCGTTCGCTACGCCGGTTTGGATGCGGGTGAGCTCACGATCAATGGCGAACTCAACAAGCTCGGCCACAACGTCAGTTTCGGTCATGGAATCCACGCCGGCATCCACTGGCGCAGCGACACCGACACGTCATTGCTGCTGGGCGAGGCAGTGGCGCTCAGCTTCCTCAGGGATAGGGCAAAGACGTACAACGAGCCGTTCACCGTCGAGCTGGCCAAATTCGACGGGACGACCGCGACCATCTCCAACCACTAGCAGGGTGCGGAAAAATGCGGCTTTTCCGTATCACACCCTTCGAGACGGCCCCCTGTCCTGAGGAGCCGCGCGGGCGGCGTCTCGAAGGGGGGCCTCCTCAGGGTGAGGTAAGCCTTTGAAATAATGGACCTCATCCTGAGGGGCGCTCCACCGGAGCGCGTCTCGAAGGATGCGGAGCCGCACTGACTGGGGTTTTGCCGCACCCTCCTGCTCTTTGGGAACGGGCGAAGTTCGACGGGACGCTGGTCAAGGTCAAACGGCCCCCGCGAGAGTCGGCGGAATTCCGGCTCGGCAAGTTTTCGTGGGACACTATCCTCCGCGTCCCTGCTAAGATAGCGGATCGGCGATCTCGCGAAAGGGCACGGCGGCGAGGTGAGCAATTCTGCGGTAGAGCACCGATTTGCGGTTGTCATGTGCGCCGATGTCGTCGGCTATTCCCGCTTGATGGGGGTGGACGAGGAGGGCACTCTGGCACGGCTGAACACGGTTCGGCGCGATCTTTTCGACCCGACGATCGCCGAGCACAGGGGCCGTATCGTGCGCGTGATGGGAGATGGCCTGCTGGTCGAATTCAACAGCGTCGTCGACGCGGTGCGCTGCGCAATCAAAGTGCAGAGTGAAATGCCGCAACACACCAAAGAAATGCCGGCCGATCGACGGATCTGGTTTCGCGTCGCGATCGCCATGGGCGATGTCGTCACCGATGGCGACCTGATTTACGGGCAGGCCGTCGACATCGGCTCACGCATGGAGAGCTTGGCGGAACCCGGCGGAATCAACGTCAGTCGGGCGGTGCGCGACCAGGTCCGCGACCGGCTGCCGGTCACCTTCGAAGATCTGGGCGAGCACGAGGTCAAAAACATCACACGCCCGGTCCGCGCCTTCCGGATCGTTCTGGACAGGCCGGTCGCGCCGCCGCCGAGCCAGGCCCCCAGGAAAGCCGCGGGACCATCGGAAAGGCCCGCGGTTGCGGTGTTGCCGTTCCAGAATCTCGGTGGCGACGCCGAGGCCGAGTTCTTTCTCGACAGCGTTGCCGAGGACCTGATTACCGAGCTGGCACGAGCGCGGTGGTTCTCCGTCATCGCGCGCAACACGAGCTTCAGCTACAAAGGCAAAGGGGCTGATTCGAAGCTGCTGGCGCGGGAGCTCGGGGTCCGCTACGTGCTCGAGGGCAGCCTGCGGAAAGCCGGCAGCCGGGTTCGCATCAGCAGCCAACTGGTCGAGGCGGCGAGCGGACAACATTTGTGGGCCGAACGCTTCGACGGCACGCTCGAAGATTCGTTCGACCTGCAGGATAGGATCACCGAAAGCGTCATCGGCTCGGTCGGTCCGGTGCTGCGCGGCGCCGAGATCGAGCGTGCCCGGCGTAAGCCGGAGGCGATCCAGGACGCCTATGATCTGATCTGTCGGGCGCTGCTGCCGGCGTTCGCGGAGACCGCCGAAGACAATGAGGAGGCGCTGCGTCTGCTCGGCATGGCGCTGGAAATGGATCCCGTCGATCCGATCGCCAACGCTCTTGCGGCGTGGTGCCGCCAGCAACGCCATTTGATGGAGTGGCCCGGTGGACAGGACGACGACAGGGAAGCGGCAAAACGATTGGCGCGGGTGGCAATCAGCGAGGGTACCGAAAGGCCGCTGGCGCTCGCGGTTGCCGGCGCGGTGTGCGCTGCCTTGATTCGCGATCACGACTTCGCGCTCGCGACCGTCGATCGCGCCACGATGCTTAGCCCCAATACTGCCGTGGTCCTCGGTTTCGACGCGCTGACCAGGTGCCTGTGCGGAACCTATGATAAGGCTATCGAGAATGCCGAAAAGGCCCTGCATCTGAGCCCGTTGGAGCCACTTGGTTACCATGCCGAGTTTGCCTTCGCCTTGGCCTGCCTGTTCACCGGGCGAAACGAAGAGGCGGTAATGCACGCCCGCAAGGCAATCGAGGGCAACCGGAACTTTCCCTTTCCCTATTGTGTACTCGCATTGGGCTGTGCCCGCTTGAATCAGCGCGAAGAGGCGGCGCAAGCGGTTCGTCGGCTGGTCGGCGCGGCGCCGAGTTTTCGGATCGGAGCGCTGCGCCGCATCCGCTTCGCCGACGCGGAGCGCCTGGAACCCGAGCTCGCTTTGCTGCGAGCGGCGCGCCTACCGGAGTGATCGGGTACACGATCCGGCTCAACCTTATGTTGCCCTGCGGCTCCCGGTACTCATATCCCGCCGCGCGGCGGTTACCGCCTGACCAATTTGGACAGGGGCAGTAGATGGACAACTGGCTGAGGCCCGCTCTCGACTATATCCCGCAATGGCTCGAGTACCAAATGCGTGATACCGAGCAACCCGGCTGCGTCATCGCAATTGCCGATAAAGGTAAGGTCGTTCTCGATCGGGCATTCGGCTATGCCGATCTCGACGGCCGCACCCCGCTGACACCACGTCACCGGTTTCGCGTAGGTTCTCATTCGAAGAGCTTTACGGCCGCCGGGATCATGAGACTTCGCGAGGAAGGAAAGCTCGGCCTTGACGACCGCATCGGGCGGTACGTCGGTGGGCTCAATACCGCCATCGCGCAGGCCACGATCGCGCAGCTTCTTTCTCACAGCGCCGGTATCGTTCGTGACGGTATTGATACGGCGCCGTGGCAGGACCGCCGCCCATTCCCCGGCGTAGAGGAGCTCCGAATGGACCTTGCGGCGGCACCGTCTATCGAACCAAACACCCGGTTCAAATATTCGAATCACGGCTATGGCCTCGCCGGTCTTGTCATCGAGGCGGTCACGGGAACGCCCTATCACGGCTGGATCAAGCAGGCGATTATCGACGCAGCGGGGCTCGAGGAGACAGAGCCGGACATGCCGGTCGCCGATTCTATGCCCGTCGCTCGCGGCCACAGCGCCAAGCTGCCGCTCGGTCGGCGCGTGGTCATCCCAGGTAACAATCCGACTAACGCTCTGGCGCCGGCGACGGGCTTCGTCAGCACAGCGCGAGATCTTGCGCACTGGTTCGCGCAGCTGGATCCCACCGTGAACAAAAGCGTGCTGCGTGCTCCCAGCCGGCACGAGATGATCCGCCAGCAGTGGCGGTATCCCCACTCCAGTATCGAACGCTATTACGGGCTTGGGATCATGAGTGGCACGACCGCCGAATGGGCGTGGTTTGGTCACAGTGGGGGCTTTCTGGGCTTCGCCAGCCGCACCGTAGTGCTGGCGGACCTTGGGCTGGTCGTGTCGGTCGTGACCAACGCGATCGACGGGACTGCCGATCGATCGGTGGAGGGAATCGTCCACATCCTAGCGACCTTCGCCAAAAACGGTGCACCGACCAATGAGGTTCGAGACTGGACAGGTCGTTGGTGGAGCCTCTGGGGTGCCGTCGATCTGGTGCCACTGGGCAAGAAGGTGATGGTCGCCACCCCCTCGCTGCCGAACCCGTTCACGGATGCTGGGGAGATTTCGGTATTGAACGCAGATCGAGGTCGCATCAGCCTCGCTGCCGGGTCCGCTCGCCATGGTGAGGATGTCTGGCGCGTTCGCGGGCGCGGCGATAAGGTCGACGAGGTTTGGCTTGGCGGTGTACGTACTCTGCCTGAGGCTGAATTTGCCGCCGAGCTGGAACAGCGCTATGGTCGCTGACCTCCGCCCGTCCGACCATGTTGTCGACACACGGGTCGCGGGTGGACTGGTTTCGGTACCCCCTTCCGGACACCGGGGTCTTCTGTTTAGTTTTGAAAAAAGGTCACTCGAGTGTGAACTAGCTCACACTCGAGTGACCGAGCGCGGAGCATTTTTGCCGCACCTTCGACGGGTGCATGATCGTGTCACATGATACCAAAGCGCGGCCCGAGCGCCGGTCCGCGGCCATTCTGGTTGGCGGGTACACTCGGCTGTTCCCCGGCGACGAGAAGGAGCACTTCGCTGAGCTGAGGCGCTTTCTAACCGCAGTCGTCGAACCGCAGATCGCCGAGTTCGGCGGAAATATCTTCAAGGAAACCACCGAACTCGTGCTGGTTGACTTCGACGACGTTGTCAGAGCCGTGCGTTGCGCCGGTGGGCTCCGCGACGCGGTTGCGCAAATGAACCGTGCGCTGCCGGATGAACGGCGCATCGCGATGCGAATCGGAATCAACCTTGGCGATGTCATTTTCGAGGACGGCGACGTTTTCGGCGACGGCGTCAACATTGCGGCGCGCGTCGAGGCGCTGGCCAAGCCGGGCAGCGTCTATGTGTCGGAAATGGTCCATGACCGGCTCGCCGGCGACACCGATTTCGATTTCGACGATCTCGGGGCCCACGACCTCAAGAACATCGCGAGACCCATCAGGGTTTTTCGCATGGCCGGCGAGATGGCCGAGCTGTCGGAAGAGCTCGTCGCTGCCGCGACCACGGTCTCCGCGACCACGGCGGATTTCGACGATCGCCGCGCGATCGCAGTCTTGCCGTTTGTCAATTTCAGCGGCGATCCCGAGCAGGAATTCTTCGCCGACGGCATTACCGAGGACATCATTTCGATGCTCGCGGGTTGGCGCGCTTTTCCGGTCATCGCGCGCAACTCGACCTTTACCTATAAGGGCAAGACGGTTGACATCAAAAAGGTCGGCGAGGAGTTGGGCGTGCGCTATTTGCTCGAAGGCAGCGTGCGCAAATCGGGTCACCGGGTCCGCGTCACCGCGCAGCTGATCCAAGTCGATACCGGCCGCCACATCTTGGCCGAAAGGTACGACCGCGACCTGACTGACCTGTTCGAGTTACAAGACGAAATTACGCATGTCATAGCCGGCGCGATCGAGCCCGAACTCCTCAAATTCGAGCGCGAGCGGATCGCCGAACGCCCACCACGCAGCGAAGACGCTTACGAACTCTATCAGCGCGGCGTGTTCCATCATTACCGGCAAAGCAAGGCGGACAACATCGAGGCGCAGGCCTATTTCCGGCGCGCGCTGGCGATCGATGCCCAGTATCCGCAAGCCACCGCAGCTCTTTCGATCTCGGTGTCCAGCGCGGCTATGAATGGGTGGGCCGACAATGCCGATACCCTCTTTGGCGAAGCTTACGACCTCGCGCAGGAGGCTGTGACCTTCGACCCGCGTTATCCCAACGCCCACTTTGCCCTTGGTCTGGCTTGTATCTGGACGCACCGTCCCGAGCGTGGCACGGCGGCGTTCGAGGAGGCGATCAAGCTCAACCCGAGCTTTGCCGCCGCCCACGTATTGCTCGGACAGATGTACCTCTACGCCGGGCGGCACGAAGAGGCGATCGAGCGGGCAGAAAAGGGCTTCCGCGTGAGTCCAACCGATCCACGCTTATTCATCTGGCTGCCCGTGCTTGCGGGGGCGCACTACCAGATGCGGCACTATGCGGACGCCGTCGAAGCCGGGCGGCGCTCGTGGTCGCTGAACCGGAATTGGCCGATCGGCCTGCGTTACGTCGTCGCAGGGTTGGGTCAGCTCGATAGGATCGAGGAAGCCCAGGAGCCGCTTGCCGCGCTCAAGCGGATGGACGCGAACCTGGAATTTTCCGCCAGCGTGTTCCGGCGCAATTGGCCTGACCCGGCTGACGTCGATCACCTTCTGGACGGGCTGCGTAAGGCCGGCTTCGAGTAAAAAGCAAGTCCAAGTAACGTAAAGAAGCCGAGGCCACCCCGTACCCCGCAAACTTGTCGCGGCTCCGCTCTCTAAATGAGCGGAGCCGCGCGTGCGATAGGCGGAAAATTAGTCGTTGCAGTACAACACCCCATTAATGAGGACCCCCGCAGTG
>Ga0306920_100015819_pt1 | contig 10360 bp, 14 predicted proteins | sample flu12Cox44000170_FD_204666 | JGI IMG/M metagenome (GOLD analysis project Ga0306920, IMG submission 204666) | Lab enrichment of tropical soil microbial communities from Luquillo Experimental Forest, Puerto Rico - flux4day.12C.oxic.44.000.170 (v2)... | ecosystem: Environmental > Terrestrial >...
CAAGCGGCAACAGCGCGAGATCGAGAACCTGATGACCGTGCACGCTTGTGACCTGCGTCTTCGGGTCCATCACCGAGGCGCCGGATTTGTCCTTCATGCTCTGGCGCGAAATAACTGCTCCAATTTGATCGCTGAGCGCTTCGATCTGGCTGTTGTACGGCGCCAGCGCTTCGACGGCTGGCAATGCCACATCCGGCGGTAATGTCAGTCCCTGATCATTGGCGATCCAGGGCTTCAGCGCGAGACTGCCGCGCGGGGCGAAGTCTGGGCCGACGCCGTTCTTCTTCATCACCGCGGTCAGTGCGGATGGGATATGGGCAATGTTTGTCACCACCGCGCCTTTGCCAGAATAAATTGGTCGTTCCGGCGTGAAAATGCCGTCGACGCCGAAGGCCTCCATGAACCAGCGCTCTTTATCTTCGGCCCTGTCGCCGGAGCCCGCCATCGCGCCCGCATGGCCCACGGCGCGCGTTAGCTTCGACTTCCAACGGCCGACGACGCACGCTACGACTGGCTTGTCGAATTCAAGAGCGTGCTCGTAATAACCGCCAGGTTCGGAATAAAGTACGGCCGCCTTGCTGCGAGGATCGCGTTGAAAGGCGTGGACGAAGTCGCGCGCCGCGTAGTGGATATAGACGTCCTTGCCCGACGAGATCAGCGTCGTCGTTCCCCATCCTTCCGTCGCCAAGTACTGGGCGATCGTGGTGGTGAAACCACCAGAGTTAGAGAAAATCGCCACCGACCCCTTAAGCAACACCTCTTCGGGATTGTCGCCACCAAGCGCCCCACCAATCCGCACGCGATTCCAGGAATCGGCCACGCCGAGGCAATTAGCACCGAAAACATCTACACCGTTGGCTTGGCCTAAAGCTCTGATTTCGCGCGCGTCATGAACGGCGATTTTTTCCGTAATCATCACGATCTTTTCTAGATCGGGATTGACTCGGACCAGCTCAGCGACGCCGTCGCGAACGCCGGAAGGTGGGAGATAAACGACTCCGGTGTTAAAGGACAAACCGGCATCGAGGCCTTCGCGCACATTGTTGAAGACTGGAATATCGCCGATCGGAGTCGACAAAACTTGCCCACGCCGGCCGGGAGACGTGCCGAACACGACATTGCCGCCGGAAAACGCATGGCTGACCGGTGTAACCTGCCGCGACTCACCACCAAGAATATTGAGGACGCAAACTCGATCGTTACGCGTGGCCACCTTATCTAGCGCCGCCACTCCAAGGAAATAAGGAAAGCCTTCAATACCGCGCTTGAACATAACCCAACTCCAAGCAACAGCCGCTTATGGGGCAGTCTTTAGACCGAGATGTGCCGCGATTTGCGCCCGGCCTCCCACCTTCATCCACTCGTCAATTTTCTTTGCGTAATTGACGACTTCTGAGATTGCGCTGTCGAAACCAAAGAAACGATACGGCAAATTAAGCGAGTCGCAGGTATCGGCGAGCGCGCCCATGCCGCGGACGAGATTGGGCCCGCCGCGTCCTACCACGACATAGAGCGGTGTTGGGCCGTTCGCGCTGAAATACTCGCGCAGAGCGTCGCCCATCGCTCGGAAGGTTTCATAAATGTCCGTGTTGTTCGACTTGCCGCCGATGATGAACAGCACGTTTGTCTGAGCAAGCCAGTGTTTGTAGCAGATGCGAGCGACCGATTTCATCTTTTCGTAGGGTGGATTGCCGCCGAAATCCGAGGAAATGATCGCGGCTTCGCCGAGCACCTCGGTGACCAGCGAATTGGCGCCGCCACCGAAAGTGGGGGCCAAGATAGTGCCCTTCTCATTGATAACGAAAACGTCAGATTGACCTTGATGGGTGCGCAGCTGGTTTACTTCGTGCTCGAAGTCCGACGTATCGGCCGTGAAGAGATGGTTAGGCAGGCCGAGACGCTGCCAGCGCGGATCGTCACGATCGAAGCCACATTTGAAATCGCAGGCTACTGGCGTTAGGCGCCCATCCCGGCCGGGTCGCATGCGGATCGGGTTCAATTCGAGGGTCGTCATGCCATAGTGGTGCACCAGTTCCCAGAGTTTCGGCAGATGTTGGACCAGTGGCGAAATGATCTCCTTCGGCGCGCCGATATCGGTTAGCGCATTAGCGACGACAAAGGCTTTGAGCCCCGTTAACGCCTCGAACGGCACCTGAGCGATCTCGCTCTTGTCGAGTTCCTCGATGTCTACACCGCCGCGGTGCGTAAGCGTCATTGTCGGCGCTCGAAACTCAGTCGAATCGGTGATCGCGAAATAAACCTCGTGTTCGGCCGGGACGCCGCCTTCGAAGGTAACACCGTTCGCTTTGGCGACGGCATTTCCATGGTGATGCTCCACGAAGTAGAGCCGCTCTTTCTCCTTCAGCGCGCTTTTAAGGTCCGTCGCTTTACCGATTAACCCCGACTTCCCTTTCTTGCCGACGCCGCCGCGAAACAGCGGCTTGATGAAGATGAGCTTGTGCCGATCGATCAGAGCTTGGATGTCGTCCTCAGTCGCGTCCGGCCCCAAGACCTCTGCGGCGGGAAACTCGACATAGTCGAGCAGCCGTGCGCCATGCAACATTCCTGTAATCTGCATCGCAACTCTCCGACGGCCTGACAATTTACGCCGATATGAACGGGTAGGCCAATGCCAGACGATCGGTGTTCCGCCGATAAGGAGCACATTCAAGCAATGTCTGATTTCACCCCAACGGGGCGCTGCAATGTCCAGACGCGCTATGTGCGCTAGGGGTCAGAGGCGGGAACATTCATGCGCGCAGAGTCTATTCGCGGTAGTCCGGCCGATCAGATGATTACCATATCGGCCAGCAACACCCTCACTGCTTGTTTCGAGCGACCCGTGGGCACTGTGGGTCACAAGCGGATATTGCAGACATCCCTGCCCAAAAAGAAAGGGACCGGCGCAACGGCCGATCCCCTCAGTTTGCTTGCCTAACCTTTGGTAACAACCGGTGACGGCGGCGGGGCTTTGCCCTTGCCGTAATACCCGTCGTACTGTGCACAGCCCGCGACGCTAAAGAGAGTTACCGCCGCTGCCGTCAGTAGCGCGAGTGCTTTCATGACACCTCCTCCTTCTGTCAACGGCGCGTAATTGAAATGCTCAGCGTGTCTTTTCAGTAAGCAGACCATGATCAATTGGAGAATAAGGTAAATGCATTGCCGCAGAGATGATGGCTCAACTGGGGCGCCTCAGTGGTCTCGCCTCTTTGGGCACTAGGTTAGGCTGGGTGGAATAAGCAGACTAACAAACAGAAGGGCTGCCCACGGCCGAGCAGCCCTTCTTCGTCAAAGTCAGCCACCAGACTTTCTGATGGCCTTAGTTACGCACTCGCGTTACCGCGCCCATGCCACAGGGGCGCGGCGCATAATCTCGAAAACAGGATTGCAATCGGGTCTTTGATCAACGTCAAAATATGCCACTCGTTAGTACCAGCGACGGCAAGCGCCTGCGTGCCAATATGCGCACCGGCGGGCGGCGTTGTAGACGCCTACGCCTGCTGCCGCACCGTAGTATGCGCGGCGATTAACGCGACGGTTGACGCCCGCAACGCTTCCAGGTGTCAGCGGATGGCCAATTCGGGCGTCGGCAGTATCAACTGCCAATGAGGCCGTGTTAGCGGGTGACCAGTGAAGCGAGACTGGTGCTGCACAACAGAGGGAGGCAGCGGCAATTAACCCAAGCGCACTTGACCTTTTCATCATTGCTACTCCTTCACCACTCACCCTCCGGTGTTTAGGAATAGAAATGATTTTTCACGGCGCATCTTTGATGTAGATCAACATGGTCAAAATCCACTCACTAGGAACACTTGGCCCTGACAATTCACAATAGAGCGATGGAAAACTTCACTTGCGTTAAGCGAGTGAAGCCTACGAGGAAGTGACGCGGGCTTCGCATGTGGCGCAAAGCGCAGCTTCGAACTCTGATACACAGCAAACGCGACAAGCGGTTCCTTGCAGTTTGCGTAGGGCTGCTCAGCGGCAATGCGGCGACCGCGGAGCGTTTGTCCTAATGGCGGCCGGGCCTTACTTCCGCGGAAGAAGTGGCGGCTCGGTTAGCTAGGGCCTCGGTCCCGAGGCCGCCGCTTCGGGCCGGGGTTCTTTGTTTCAACTCTTTAAGAATCGAATTCCTAATTTAAACGCCGGGTTGTTCCTCTGCGTGTCGGTCCAGGACTGGCGCTCAACGAGTTGACTCCTCGTTATTACCGCGCCCCGGCCAGCCGGTGCGGTAATAGTCCCAGTAGCCGGGCACGGTGGGGTAGACGGGATAGTAACCATAGTAGCCGGGATAGCTATAGTAGCCGGGATAGCCATAGAGATTTGGGTTCCATCGCGCCGGCGGGTATCCTCCGGTGGCCGGGCCATTTTGAGCCATTGCAAATGTAACGCCACTCAGCAGCAAGGCCGCCGCTAGACCGATCCGTGCTGATCTTGTCATGATCTTCCTCCACGCCATTGCCCCACAAAGAACAATCGAGGGGCACCGGCTGTTCCCCAGTCGCAATGGCGACAAATCCCGCCTAAGTTGAGGCCGCACCCGGCGTACATCCGGCCGAGCGGCCCTTGCCGGGGCTTTTATTCAGTGAGCCGATGGCGTCCCGCCGCTTCCCGCCACCATGGTCAGTCGAGGACATTGACGCCGCGTTCGTCGTGAAGGACGGCAGATGAGCTGCAGTGATTCGACAGCGAGTTTCCGTGAAATGATCTTTTAACGAATCAGCTTATAAGCGCCGAGCGACTGTCATGAGTTTCTAAGCATGTCCGCTCCATCCGCGCGGTCTTTGTGCGTGGCTGTCCCGAACCCAAGCCGGGCGGGGGGAAATGGGGGAAACGATGGACGCACGACTCGCTCCACAAATGTATTGTGATGCCTGTACAGTACGCAGGTTCATCGCTGAGTATGTGGATATTGATCTCAAAGATGTTACAGATGAAGCGCACTTAACTGACGATCTCGGCCTCGATTGGCTGGATCAACTTGAGTTGATGGTACTGATCGAAGAAAAATTTGTGGGCGTCGATTTTTTCGCGACCACTACCGCCGCACAGATTGAACTCGTGGGCGACATTATTCGCCACATCGAAGATCACGGTACAGCACCAGCTCGTCGATCGGCCGCCGCTTAATACGTGCCGTACCACTTAGAACGTTAGCGCCTTCCGCTTCCTGCGCCAGCCGAGTTCAACCGGCTACTCGCCACATTGTGCCGAAGCGAGCTATGAGAGCGGTCCTTGAGCGCACATCTAGCTTCGCGAAAATCGCGTGCAGATGAACTTTGACGGTGCCTTCGGTCACGCTTAGTTTTGCAGCGATTTCCGTGGCGACGGTTTATTGTTTTGCCGGAGCTATTGCGGAAATAACTAATTCATTCGAGGGCGTCACGCTAAGCTGCCGCAGCTAGTGCGAGATGTGACTCGTCCCCATCATCAAGGACCGCTTCATAAATATTGCTGATTACGATGGCGCTCAGCAATTTAGTGGCGAGCACAGAGGCAGGTATCTGCAACTCTTCCGCCTTGCGGCGAAATTCAGCAGAAAGCGCTCCAGGCAGGTGGGCCACAAGCGGTAACGGCGTTCCAGCGCTTCGCCCGCGGCCTATTTTGATTTTGTGCTGGCAACACATTACCCTGACGCTCGCTGGTGTCGAACCTATAGACTCCGCGATCTCAAATGATGAGCTGCCTTCTGCCGCCATCTGCCGGATACGGAGTATGGTATCTGCCGTAAATATGCGTTCGCGCATGGTTGCTTTCCGCGTACACGTCTGACGCACAAATGGCGAAGGCTCATTTACGAGAACATGGAGAGCGCATTAATTCGCGGAAATGTTTCCAAATTCAATTGAGGCCGCGCGGCGGATCGTGGCGAATATAGCGAGATTGCCGGAGTTGTTGGGTCGAAAAGATTAGACCGCCTGCGCCTTCCGCTTCCTGCGCCAGCCGAGCAGCGGGGGCGCACAATTGCTCAGGCGCGGTGAGACACGGCGGATTAGGATCGAACGAATAGGTTGGGGCTGTACTGGATCGTACAGTCGGGATCGTTGCAGGTGAGTATCGGATCTATTTCGACAGAAGAGTTGATTGTTTGATTGCCTATAGCGGTTACGGATGTACTTGCCGATAGGGTTATAAGGACGTCAGCCTGCGGAACAACAAAATCGAGCGTGAGGCCTCCTACCGCTATTGCCCGAGCTAGGATGGTACCAGTTACAGGAAAGCTTGCTGTTACTGAAGCTATGTTGGTGCCGGCGTCGCAGTAGCGGGGAGGAACGGCCCAACCGCCGCCGCGTTTTCACAGTGGCGGACCGGAATTGAGTGGCCTCAGTACCGGCCGCGCCAGTGGCGCCGGTCGATCCCTCCAAGGCCGGCCGGTGCCACACTGACTCGTGTCGCGCAATCGCCGCCACGCCAAACTTGTGCCGATTTGTAAGTATATTGGTAGTTTGTGCTTGAGGTGCCGGGACCACCTTTGGACGCGGTCACATGCACGAGCACTCGGATTACTTGCGAGACCAAGCCGCAAAGTACTGGGAATTAGCTGCACAGGCCGACGATCCTGTTGCCAAACGAGAGCTCTGCGAACTAGCAAGGGTGTGCGAAGAAGTCGCCGACGACATGGACGACCGTCGCGTAAGCGGATAATGGGGCGAAGGCCGGCACGGGGCTGGATACCAATGAGGCGTACCCATGCCGAACCTTCTTGAGCAGGCAATCAACAGCAATGACGGTGACCAGGCCGCGAAGATCATCCAGCACGCACTCGGCATCGAATCCGACGACGTGCTGAACTACACCTTCCCGAAGGACTGGCCGACCGATCGCGAGGTGCGCGCTCGCATCATCGGCGGTTGGCTGCAGGCCGAGGCGCAATCTCTGGCCTAACGACGACGCGCCGTTCCGCCGAATTTGCGCGGGCGGCCCATTTTCGCATCCCAGACAAAGCCAATCTCGTTCAACCGCTTCCGTCGTTCGGTTGACATTTCGTCCCGATATTTGCGCTGCGTGGAAACCCAGTATCCGAGCTTGAAATCGCCTTCCTTATACATGGCCGGTACACGACAGTGTCCATTACGCTGCCTGAACTTCAACAGGACGACGAAAAGTTCATCCCAACGGTAATCGCGACAGTCCCAGACAAATCCTATCGCGTCCAACCGGCGTCTGCGTTCCACAGGCAACAGGTCTTTGCGATAGCGTTGAACCGATACCCATTGGCCTAGATTGAATTTGTCTTCGATATGATCTTCTGACGGGCGACAATGTCCCTCCCGTTCGCGGAATTTAGAGAGCGCCGCGAAGCCACGCACCCAACGTTCTGTGTTGCTCGCCACTGGCCGGACCCCAGTTGTCCGAACGCGGATGGGCTATTGGCTGCGGCAAGCCGTTTGATTTGACTAGGCTGCCAAGGCTCTGTCATCGCCAGTGACGAGCCGGGCACGTAATCTTGTAAATTCGGCGTCGCTAATCGATCCCGCTTTTTTTAGCCCGTCGAGTTTTTGGATTTCATCCGCTACGCTGAAACCGACCACGCGCCTAAGCTCATCACGCGCCTGTTGAGCCTGCTGCACATTGCGCTCTGCCATGCCTCTTCCCTGAAAGATCAAATATGCAAGGATGGCAAAGTATGAAAAGACGATCAGTGCTATTACCCAGACGGCCTTGGTCCAGCCAGAAATGTCGTGGCGACGGAACAGATCAGAAAAGACAACAATCAAGAGCCAGAACCACACGACGAACATGAATATGCCCAGGACATCCATCAGAAAGTTGCGATAGGTGAAGCCTTCCTGAAAGAAGAACATGCGATCCTCCTTTACGCGCCGCAGCGGCCGCACCCAAAGCCATTATCTGCTCCGGCAAACCGGATTGTTTGATCTAAATCAACTTATTTGAACGGTCATCGTGACCACAACGGGCAAAACCTCGCCTACATTTACTTTGAGGAGGGAGCCGGGCCGACGATCAGCGGCCAAGTTGCTAGCAAGATGAGGCGCGCCGGAGACGTCGCGCGGCACACGAAACCAACTATCTGTCTCAAAAAACAAGATTTCGTCCGAAGCAGAGTGCTTGAAGGGCGACAACCACATGGAGACAACGGTGGATATACTAATAATCTCTGCACTTATCCCGGATTACTGGCCCCTTCTGGCTGGACTGGCTATGGCGGTGGCACTGGCGCTGGTTTAGTGGCTAGCCGCGATGACCAAAGCGGATCGAACGGCGTTACAAGTCGCGGCTGTAGTCGGTGCCCTGCTCGGCGCCGTTACTGGTTACCTTCTTAGCAACCTGGTTGAAAGCGGCGGATGGCTCAAAATACTTATTTGGGCAATCATTGGTGCAGTCGTCGTCAGTGGTATGGCTTTTAGTCTTCGGACTTTTCGTTCGTGAATGCCTCTCCTCGCCGTTTCCCGCCGCCCTGTCCGTAGAGGAATTGGACACCTGCTACGTCGTAAAAGATGGCGCCGGGCAAATAGACCAGGGATTAGTGCAATAAAACAAAGTGAAGGCCGTGTGTTCGGCGCTCGCAGTTCGCTCTAATACATCATCCGAAATGTCAAAAGTTAGAATCTGCTCATCCGCTTCAGCTTGGCTAAATGCGTCACTATTCATGGCAAGGCCCTGCTAATCCATCGCGCCGATCCTACCCAGTATCGCGCGAGCACTGACTCAACCACTCCACCCGACAAGATCGACCGGATTGTGATGTGGGTCACATAAGCCCCGTCCTGCAGCTGGCAGCGTTCAAAAGGAAATGCCGGTCGCTTGTTCCGACAAGCAGGCCGGTACTGCTGTGGCCCCGGACACCCCATCCCCCGACACCCCTGTTCGGGGCCACACCATTATTGAGGATGTAGGAATGCTAACAGAACGTGAGTCGGAGGTGGCGTCGTTAGTTGCGAAAGGCCTACGCAACAAGGCAATTGCTCACTACCTCGGCATTGGCGAGGGAACCGTCAAGATTCACCTCCACAACGTCTACCGCAAGCTTAGGATCAAAAGTCGCTTTCAGTTGGTGATGCACGCGCACAAGCAGTACGCGTGAAGAGCAAATTTACGTTTTTAGAGCACCCTAGACCAATGCAGAAAGCCTTTTACGAGCAACAAGCATTGGAATGCCGCAAGTTGGCTTCCGAGATGCAGGACCAAACGCATAAAAAGCAAATGGAAGATATGGCGGAGGTCTGGGAAGCGCTCGCCCGACAGCAACCCAACCCTTATCATTCCTTGGGTTTTTTAGATTAAGCGACCGCCTGCGCCTTCCGCTTCTTGCGCCAAAACAAAGGCCCCAAATACACGCAACTCGGATTAGCATCACTCATAGCAAAACCGCCCCGCATGTGAGGGCATGCGGTCAGCGGCTTTGCCTTCGTCCCCCATCGCGCCGCTTTCTTGGGCGGCAGTCATTGGGTCGTCAGGCTTACGCGTCCGAACCTTCCGTTCAAAAAAGCGGATGCGTGGCCTGACTGGAAAGATTATCGGTCGCAGGACGGCTTTTTTACGGCTTTCGGAACTGCTGTGGAAAAAAGGAAAGCCCCGACTCTCTTCCAATTTTGTCAGGGCCTAGGTGGCGCGCATTATTTTTAGGGAACGAAGGCACGTGCGCTGATTACACTGGCGCTCGATGCCCAGAGCGTGGCGCACAGTAGGAGAATTTGTGGTTCTCCACGTTTTGCACTTTATCTTCGCGGCCCGATCGGGATAGCTGCCTTGCGCCCGTAGCTTTTTGACAAAAATCAAAGACAGCACCGTTGTTGCTAAGTCGCGTGGTAACGAGCAAGACGGATTTCCTCACAGCATTGCTATTTGGCTTGGGCTCGCATTCGTCAGACCGCCTTCGCATTCCGCCTCCTGCGCCACCACGCGAGAAGGCCGCCGGGCGTCGCCAGCGCAAATTAGATTTCTACCAGCGCATCGCTGGCGGACCGGTCTCGATACTGTACAGGTCTCGTAAACGCGCAGAAGAACCGAAAGATCAAAAAAATTACCACCGTCCCCGTCGCGGGCTTACCAGTGTGCGTAGAGCCCAGCTTGCGTGGGTGCCCACGTGCCTCGCGCTGGCTCTAGGAGCCCCGATCATTGAGTTGCCGTCCACATCGTCCGGCGAGCGTTCACCCTCCCCAGACCGGTCACACTGAGAGAGCACAGGGTGGGTGCGACGTTGCGCGTGATCCGCTAGCCGTTGCAGTTCGCCACGGCGTTGCCACATGAGGCTTCCCAATAATTCCCAAGCCCCCGAATGGCGAAATGAGCGACGAACTCGACAAAATCGACGGCCAATTCACTCAAATCGAGAGAGACGAGGCTTTCTGTGCCCGCGTGCTGGCCGCCATAGAGGCAGGCTTGGAGAATGCACCGA
>Ga0306920_100015820_pt1 | contig 10359 bp, 13 predicted proteins | sample flu12Cox44000170_FD_204666 | JGI IMG/M metagenome (GOLD analysis project Ga0306920, IMG submission 204666) | Lab enrichment of tropical soil microbial communities from Luquillo Experimental Forest, Puerto Rico - flux4day.12C.oxic.44.000.170 (v2)... | ecosystem: Environmental > Terrestrial >...
ATATGCCCAGGCCGGGAGGGGGGCTTGCTTCGGAACGATCGGAAGGGCGCCGATGAAATGCACCGAGGTCGGGATGTCGCGTGGAAACTCGAAACTCGGAACCGTCAACTGCATATAGGCATCGAAATTCTGCCCCGATGCCTTCGATGGGCCCGCGCAACGCGCTGCCCGATAAGCCGACGACTTCGTGGCCTTCGGCGATCAAGATGCGCCCAATCGTAAGCAGCGGATTGAGATGGCCCGTCGCCGGCGTCGACGCGATGAGAATTTTCACACGATCCTCGCACTCTGATTGTCGAAAAAATCGCAGCCATGGCCACCTTGCCCGAGAGCAGTCCGGCTAATTGGCTCAAGCAGAGACGAAGGTGGGGGATCGGTGTTACGCTTCGACTTCGGATCGGCTCGAAATGGTTACAGTCGCAATGCGTAATGCTTTTGCAAAGGCGAAAAAATGGCAGCATGAGACTCCAAGGTCTTTCACCTGGACCTCATTGCTCGGCATTCACCAATCTTCCGTGGCTTCTCTCCGCGCTCTCGCGCCGTGCCGCCTTTCCTTTGATAGACAGCGCTGCTCCGCGGTCGCCAGCGCCCCGGCGCTTGCGAACTCGACGCCCGCTGCGCGGAGGTCGCCGGTCGCGTTCGCGACGTTGATCCGGCTCCTAACTGCGGTGGCGATCAGACCGGCGCGGGCGCGCCCGCCGGACGCGGCAGACCGGTGGCGCCGATCACAGTGAGCAATGGGGAGCGAACCTTCTGGTGGTTTGGTCGCAATCCTCGTCTCATAAGGACTACGAGAACCTCGCCGACACCTCGCGCGACCTTCGGCACCCTCGCCGCTTGCGTCGTCGTGACGTCCACAGTGGGTCACTTTGAGACCAAGAAGCCATGCCGCGTAAAGGTGCTGTGTCGTCTCTTACGCCCCTGGCAGCGGAAACGCGGCCCGAGTGCTCGTCACTCGAGCCGTCACTATCTTCGGGACGGTTACGCTTGTTTTCGTTGGTTCGCCGCACGCGCGCAGGATTGCTCCGACCGTGTTGTTGCTGAGCCCGACATGACGGCAATCGACCGGTAGCTCAGAGGAGCCTCTGCCAACTCAATGACCTTCGTCGCCTTGCGGTCCGATGGACGCTGTCCTGGTTGGCGGCCGAGCCGCTTACCGCGGGCCATGGCGGCGGCGATTCAGGGGACGCACCGCGGAGACGCCCGCAGCCGAGCGGCCGGGGCGTTCGCGAGATTGGCGCCCTACCGCGACGTTGCTATCTTCGCACATCGGGCGGATGCCGGACGAAAACCGCGTTAACCCTGGAAATCTGTTGACGCTGTTCGGGACGCGGATTATCCACCTTCGAGTGACGTTGCAGTTCCGGAAGCGGGCGGGGCAACGATGGTTGGGCTTGACGGACGGATCGGGTAATTTGCGAAAACTCACGACAGCGGGAATATTGCTGATCCTCATCTTGGACTTGGTGGGGGCGGCGGCTTTCGTACATTGGCTGACGCCGAACACTACTGTGACGGTTCTTCGTGGTTCGCAACTCGCCACGGATGTCGGCTTTAGCCAAATATTCAAGGCTCTCGGCAAATTCGGCATTTGAATTAACACGTCGCGCCCCTGATTCCGCCTGGCCCATTTGAAGGCTTGGTGAGACAACCACATAATTCGCAAAATACGACCCGACTCCCTGCCTTCTGCATACCTCAGTCGTTGTCGCTGACCCCAAACCCTGCGATCACCGGGGAAGTCGCAAGCTCCAGCTTAATCGTCGCAATGATGATGCACAGATCACGAGCGCTCATCGGCAACAGGCCGAGGCCAATAACGTCCCCGGCTCGGCCTGCTGGCTACGGCTTGCGGGGCGCGCGCGAACCTCGCCCCTGAACTGGTAGCCGCGACCAACGATGGTCCGAATAAGGTCGTGGTCCGAGAAAGCCTTGCGCAGCGCCTTGATTTGGGCGTGCAGATTGTTGTCCTCGACGATCCGGCCCGGCCAAACGCGGCTCATCAGCTCGTCCTTGCTGGCGACGGCCCCGTGGGCCTCGATCAGCACCACGAGTACATCGAAAGCACGCCCGCCGAGTTCCATCAATCGGCCGTCGGCGAGAACTTCACGGCGCTGCGGCAAGATCCTGAAACGACCGAACTCGAAGCTCGCCGGGGCTCCGGATACGGGATCCATGGCCGGCGATTGTAGCCGACCTTTTCAGACGAATTCAGACATTTTCTCGGGGAGGTTCCGGGTAGCGCGCCACCTATAAGGGACAGCGCAACTCGCTTCGAAAGCAACGGGCGGCCTTGATCCTAGAGGATGACCTGTGAGCGTGTCTCAGCGCCACCCGGGAGAACCCACGATGTCTCTGCAGCTGCCGCACCGGACACAGGATTTTCTTCAGCGCTTTGTCGATTGCGCGCTCATTCAAACGTCGTTGGATCGACGCAGCGTGCCGCCGGTCATAGCGCCGAGACGATGGGTTCGCACTGACCTCGAGACGGCGTTATCTCCGGACAACAGCCGGGAAATGCGCTCGAAATACCGGAAGGCTCGATCTTACCTGATCGTCGAGAGGTCATCATGACCATAAGCGAATACGAGGAACGGTTCCGGTCCCCAACGCCATCACTTTATCAAATCTTCGCCGCGACCCGGGGACCCGAGCGGGAACGACGGCGGAGTCAACGCTTCTGGGTTGCTGCAGCCTTGGTCGGTGTGATGACGATGACATATAAGGTTGCGTCCCATCACACCGTTCATAGTAAGACGAGTAATGGCTCGCAGATATGGAAGTGCGACATCGGATGACCCGCTGGGTGGTGATGGAAGGAAGTCATGTTTGACGAGCGTTGCGCCGAGCCATCTCTGGACGAGCTGTTTGGGGATGTCGCGATGCGACTTCTTATGCGACGCGATGGCATAACGGAAAGCGATATTCGGGCCTTGCTATGTCAACTGAGGGTTGCGCGAGCGGGAGCGTTGGACGGGACTAAGCGCCAGCCCGGCGTCGGCCGCAACGCCCGCAGCGCCTCGTCCGATCGGTAACCGGTGCAGAGGCCTGACGATGGTGCAAAACATGGACGTGGTGCTGAAGCGGTTTGAGCAGCCCGACGAAGTGCGAACCTTTGAGAGGGGCAAGTTCGAGATCGTTTGGATAGGCGGCATGACCATTGGCCGCGCGACCTATGAACCAGGCTGGAAGTGGTCGCTTCATGTCGGGCCGGCGACCGGCGCGTCGAGCTGCTCGGTCGAGCATGTCGGCATGGTCGTCTCTGGCCGCGCGACTGCTGCGATGGACAACGGCACCATCGTCGAGATGCGCCCGGGAGATGTCTTCTACATCGCAGCCGGACACGACAGCTGGGTGGTCGGCGACGAGCCCTATGTCTCGCTGCATTTTCTCGGCGCGGACCACTACGCCGACCATCACTAAAAAAGGTTCGACGGCAACTGCAGGCTGCAGCTCGGCCAGCTCACCCTATACTAAAGACAGATATTCGCGCGCGGGCGACGGGAAAAAGGGAAGGAAGATGCCGGTGAAAGTCAGGATGGAGCGGGTAGCGCCGATCTTGCCGGTACGGGACGTAACGGCGGCGCTTGCCCATTACCGGCAGCTCGGCTTCGAGGTGCAAGCCTACGGCCCTCCGGGCGAAGCAAACCCGGAATATGGCTTTGTGCGCCGGGGCGATGTCGAGCTGCATCTGAGCCTTCCCCGGAGCACGACCCCAAGGTCTCGGCGAGCAACTGCTACCTCTATGTCAGCGATGCCGACGCCCTCCATGCCGCCTGGCAGGCCGCCAATGTTGCCGCCCGTCTTTCGGCCGCCCGGGGACACGCCGTACCGATTGCGTGAGTTTGCGTATGTCGATCCCGAGGGCAACCTGCTTCGGAGGCTCGCCCCTCCAAAAGGCGGAGGCATGACCGGCGAGCGCGGTGGCATGTGCTTCCTCGAATTCGCGGCCATCGGCCCAGGGGTGGCGAGATTCGTAGCGAAGTAGCATAGCACCATGCGGCCCGTCCACTGATTGACCAGGCGAAGCAATGGCACGATTGCAGTGCATTTGTTGCGGGCCCGGCGCGCACGTTCCACGGCGTAAGCGGAGCGTCGCCCTAATGTCACCGCTATACTGAATTGGCAAGGTGCTTGCCGGGGTTAGTGTCGAGGGCGCCGTGGACGGCCTTTATCAGATCGCTTTTCACGAGCGCCGCCACGTCGTCGGCAGTGGAGAATGCAACAACGATCTCGAGCGCATTCTCGCCGCGCTGCGGTCGAGCAGTACACTCGGGACCGGGTCGGCGAGCACCCGCGGATCGGCCCGAACAAGATTACGCACCTGTTCGATTGCAGGGTCGAGCTCGGTGTCGCCTGCAATCCGAAAACGTACCTCGCTCGCATGCGGCGGCGCGGGATAAATGCTGAAATTGCGCAGGAGCTGGCCCCAGACGCCGTTGTTTGGCACGATCACCTGCACTTTGTCGTCGGTGACCAGTTCTGTCCAGAATAGCGACAGCTCTTTGACGGTGCCGGAGCTGTTGCCGATCTGCACCTTGTGATCAATCCGGAAGGGCCGGAAGATCAATAGCATGACGCCCGCCGCCAGATTAGAAAGCGTGCCCTGCAGGGCTAGGCCGACCGCGAGGCTGGCGGCACCGAGGATCGCGACGAGGCTCGTCGTCTGGATACCGAACTCCGACAGCACCGCCAGCACCGTCACGGTCAAGACCAGGTAGCGGGCGAAGCTGCCGAAGAAGCTTTGCAGCATCGGATCGACGTGCGGCGTTCGCCTCAACATCGTCACCACGAACCGGTCCGCCGTGCCCGAGAGCCACAGGCCGATCAACAATATCAGGATTGCACCGAGGGCATTCAGCGTATTGCCGACAATCAGCGGCAGCAACGCGCCCATGTCGGCCATCACATTCTGGGCTTTGTCCTCCAGCATTGTTCTATCTCGCCACTTGCCACACGCACCGCAAACGCGCGCGGAGAAGGGTGCGCCAGGCGGCCGAGGCGCTGTTCACATCAAAATCACAAGATACCGAGAAACGGTTATCGCCTCCCGCAATGATTGAACGCCGAGGTGAAGTTTGCCGGGGTTCGCGACGAGACGCCTCTCGAAGTGGTGAACCCGCTTATCCGGCAAGAGAGAGCGACGACCAACAGGCAGCGGTGCCGTTAGGCCGCTTACGCGAGACCATTCTTACCCCGCTCGACAGACGGGGTGCGCTGCTGCGTTAGCCTTCCTGATCGGCGCCGACGACGAGGTGGCATTCACGCACTTGGTCACGCGGCACGCGTAATGTATCGGGCGGGTTGAGCTGGCGCAACACCAACGTGTCGCCTTCCCAGCCGACGAACTGCTTGATCAGCACGGCGTTGTCCTGCTTGTAGACGACGACGTCGCGGCCGCGCGTCGGCGGCTTGAACGGGTTGACGTGTAACAGCCAACCCGGCTCGTAACGCGGTTCCATGCTGTCGCCGACCATGTAGATCGCATAGGCCGAGCGCACCCCGCCGAGATTGGCGGGGCGCGGCGTGTAGCCGATCGGGCCGTCTTCCAGAAACATCTCCTGATCGCCACCGCCGCGCGCGGCGCTGCGAATCGGGATCTGATCCGGGCCGCGAGCCAGCGCCGACGGTGCCGCGGAGGAAGACGCGGTCGACGGCGGACGGCCCCGACCGCGCGGCATCTCGCCGGCCGGCGGCGGAACCGTGGCCTCGACGGCATGGCGCAGCACCTCCTCCGGCGGCACGCCGAGAAAGTCGGCGATTTGCACGGTCTCCAACTGCTTCATCTGGCGCTCGCCCTTCATCATGCGGGAGACCGCCGAGGGTGCTAGCCGAAGGTGGCGCGCGAGATCCGCCTGCGTCGCGTTGGCCCGCTCCAGGGCCTGATGGAACCAGCGAGCGTCCATAATGCGTCCCCAGCAATTTGCTATATTGACACAGCGATAATCAACGCTACCATGCCGGTGTGATCCTGACAAGCGATTTGATGCGAAAACGGAGACACTTATGAGGATTTCGTCGGTGCCGGTTGGGTGGGAGGATACGGAAGATGACTCCGGGTGCGCCTATATTCTCGACGACTGCAACGGCCGACGGATCTGTGGCGCTCCGCAAAAGGCGGTCTCGCCGTCGCGAAAGGCGGCTTCACCCTATTGCCCGGAGCATCATGCGCTCTGTCATGTCGCCTACGGCAGCGAGGCCGAAGCCGGCCGTTTGCGCGAGGTGGAAGCGATCGCGAAGGTCGTCGGCGGCCGCCGCAGCCGCGATGCCGTCGGGCCATCGCGACAATTTCTGAAACGGCTCGAGCAGGCTGCTCGCGGCGTTTCGTGGCCGAATCGTTCATGATTTGTTCGCGAAAGTCAATCATGACGCGCCATCATTCTCGCCGCCTCCCAGTTCCTATGGGCGAAAATGTCGCGGTAACGCCGACGCCCGAACGTCGCAACCACGGCATCGTCGAGCGCTTGGAGCGGCCAATTGCCGACGAATCGGGTCGTCCTGCGCGGCCCTATCGCGCTGTCGACACGCTCGCCACAATGGAGCGCCGGGGTTCGATCACCGCGGGGATGCGTCAGGCGGGTGAGGATTTCCGGGCGCGCTTTGCGACAGCCCAACTCGACCCGTTGCGTGCTCCCGATTGGTCGCGACTAAGAGTCGGTAGCTCGTCCCGATTCGGAGCCGGGGACGAGCCAGGCTTGCGGATCGAGGGCGCACGCAACGTCGTCTGGCGCGCCATCCTGGCGGTCGGTGGCATCGGCTCCCCCGCCGGCTCATGCCTATGGCATGTCGTGGGCTGGGAACGGTCGCTAAAGGAATGGGCGCTCGAACAGGGCTGGAGTGGCCGCCGGGTCAGCCAGGAGGCCGCGTCAGGGATCCTGATCGCGGCGCTCGGTGCGCTCGAGGCGCATTTCGGGATGGGCAGAGATTGCGATATTGGTATTTCGTGATTGACAAGTCCGGATCGATCTGCTAGAAATCGTCGAAATTGGCGGAAGCGGCGACGCAGCGGGCCAAAGACGCAAAAACGCCCGCGATATCGATGTTCTGCTGATCACCGAGGACGGCACGGCTTGAGGATCCGGCGGAGGGATGCGGGTGAGGGGCTTGCGCGCGGGTTGGCTCGCTTCGCTGCCCGAGCCCACGAGGAACGACCTCGCCGCCGCATTGAGTCGCGCCGAGGCACGTGCGCTGCTTTATGATTGGCCATTCTGGGCGCGCCCGGCGCAGCTGCCGCCGCAGGGCAACTGGCGGGTGTGGCTTCTCCTCGCCGGCCGCGGATTTGGTAAGACCCGAACAGGCGCCGAGCTGATCCGCGCGCGGGTGACGGCGTGGACCGCGCACCGCTTGGCGCTCGTTGCACCAACCGCCGCCGACGCGCGCAATGTAATGGTCGAAGGCGAAAGCGGCATCCTGGCGATCTCGCCACCTTGGGACCGGCCTCGCTATGAGCCGTCGAAGCGGCGGCTGATCTGGCCAAACGGGGCCGTCGCAACGCTCTACAGCGCCGACGAGCTGGAACGCCTGCGCGGACCACAGCATGATGCTACGTGGTGCGACGAGCTCGGCAGCTGGCGCTATCCCGAGGCCTGGGATATGCTGATGTTCGGGCTGCGGTTGGGCACTGATCCGCGTGTCGTGGTCACCACGACGCCGCGGCCGACAAAGTTGATCCGCACGCTGATCGCCGATCCCACGACCGTGGTGACGCGTGGCTCGACCTATGAGAACCGCGCCAATCTAGCGCCCCCCTTCCTGGATCAGATCATCCGCAAATACGAGGGGACCCGCCTCGGCCGCCAAGAACTCGAGGCAGAGCTCCTCGACGACGTGCCGGGTGCCCTTTGGACTCGCAGCATCATCGAGGCGGCGCGGGCGCTTACTGCGCCGTCATTGATTAGAGTGGTGGTGGCGATCGACCCGGCCGCGACCTCGACCGCGGACGCCGACGAGACCGGCATCATTGTCGCCGGCAAGGACGGGCAAGGGCAGGGCTGGGTGCTCGCCGACGCGTCCGGCCGCTACCAGCCGACGGAATGGGCGAAGACAGCGATTGCAGCTTATCGTGCGCACCGCGCCGACCGGGTTGTTGCCGAGGTAAACCACGGTGGCGAGATGGTCGAGGCGACCTTGCGCGCGATCGATCCGAACGTGTCCTTTGCAGCCGTGCGCGCCTCACGCGGCAAGGTTACCAGGGCCGAGCCCGTGTCGGCGCTTTACGAGCAGGGCAGGGTTCACCACCTCGGCACCTTCCCGCAGCTCGAAGATCAGATGTGCGGCTTTGTGCCCGCGGGCCATGGCGATGTCGAACGCCGCTCGGCCGGACACTCGCCCGACCGGGTCGACGCCCTGGTATGGGCGTTGACCAATCTCCTGCTCGAGCCGATGTCGAACCAGGGAATCTTCCACCTCTATCGTCAGCTCGCTGAGAACCGCCGCTCCTAGTTCGTCGCTCAAAGCCCGCCGAAGGAGATCGTGAATTGACGCTCTTGATCAAAGACGCGAACACGACAACGCAGCCGATTTCGACGCAGCCCGATGTCGCAGGCAATCTCGTGCCGGTACACGCACCGGCGTCGGTGGTCGGCGGCATCGCGACTCCGGTTGGCCCGACGGCACCTCTTCCGGTCATTAATACGGGAGGCGCCGCTGCAATCGACGGCAGCGCGACTGTAGTCGCGGGGGGTACGGCGCAGACGCTGTTTGCCGGAGTCGTCCCGATCAACGGCTACCTCGTCGCCAACAATTCGTCGGCGATCCTGTACGTGAGCGATGTCGGCTCTGCGACATCAGGCGGTGCGTCGATCCCGATCGCTGCGGGTGTCGTGTTCATGACCCCCTCGGGATATAAGCCGGCCGGTGCCGTCAGCCTTTGGGGTGGCGCAACGGGCCAGGCCTTTGCGGCGCGCAGGTGGTGATGTCGACGCTTGCCCTCAGAGGCTGACCGAAAAATGAGTCTTGCAATGGCAATCGCTCATTCGTCATTCCCGCGAAAGCGGCCCCGGGGTGACGCCGGCTCTCGACCGTTGCAAGCTAGGCCCGGGGGCAGCGACCCTTGGGCTCAGGAGCTTTCCCTGGACCCCCGCTTTCGCAGGGATGACGCTAACCCATTGGTGAAACGGCTGCTGTGGCTTGCTGCATTCGCCTTCGGGCTCGGTGTTGCGTTGCCCAGCTTTGCGCAGTCGCCGGGCAATTTCTCGACATTGTCAACCGCCGGTACTGCGACGATGGGCGGCGACGTGGTGATGTGCTCGGGACGTCCTTGGATCGATGTGCGTTGCAATGGTGCCCTCGGTGACGGGAGTCATGACGACACGACAGCGATCAACACCACGATCGCGACGGCGATAACCAACAACTGGCCAGTACATATTCCGGCTGGCACCTACAAGGTCACCTCGGCGATCTCGATCGACTACGCCGGTCAGGCATCCAAGGGCTTTCGGCTGATCTCGGAGGGGGCAACGATCGACGGCCGCGCGATCGCTTCCGGCCCGGTGCTGCAGATCCAGTGTGGCGGCGGCGCAACCAGCAGCCCAACCGGATGCTTTTACTTCAAGGAAGAGGGAAGCCTATTCATCAACGCCAGCGCCCCGACTTATGCGGTGGTGCTCGGTAAGACCGATTTCTCCGACGCGCATAATTCCGTGAAGATCGATCATCTGATCGTAAATAATACCAGTACAGCGTCGAGCGCCGGCGGATGCCAGCTCAACTTCGTTCTCGACAGCGACATTTACGCGGTCTGCGTGTCAGCGGGAGGGGCCGCCGGCCTGGCGCTCGAACAAACACAATTCTCGCGGATCTCAGGCGCCGGCACTGCGCAGGGCATCGGCGGCAGGAGCCTGGTGCTCGAAAATGGATACAATTTCAGTAATACGTTCTTCGCGCTCGATCTCGAGGTGTCGCCGACCTGCCTGTCGATCACCTTCAATCACAATGGCCTCAATACCTTTGTTTCGCCACATTTCAACTGCCAGACCGCGGTCAACGCGACTGCCAGTATCGGCAATGTGCTGATCAACCCAAACTACGGCGGCGCAACGATCAATTTCGGGCCGTCCTCAACCGGGATCACCGTGATCGGCGGCGGGTCGCGCAGCCGATGGTATTTCCCGTCGACCGCGAGCTATACGGCGGCCCCCGTCGACGACGGGCTCAATATCTCGAGCTACAATGCCCCCGGCGCGTCGCTAGCCGTAACCCTTCCGGCCGTTGGCAGCGTGAACCCTGGCTGGACGATGGCCTTTGCGACCGATAACGGCAAGGGCATGACGGTGACTGCTCCGTCCGGAGCGATCTTGTCGGGCGGTAAGGCGGTGTCGTCGATCGTCCTTGGCCCCGGTAACTATGAGAACGTTG
>Ga0306920_100015822_pt1 | contig 10359 bp, 9 predicted proteins | sample flu12Cox44000170_FD_204666 | JGI IMG/M metagenome (GOLD analysis project Ga0306920, IMG submission 204666) | Lab enrichment of tropical soil microbial communities from Luquillo Experimental Forest, Puerto Rico - flux4day.12C.oxic.44.000.170 (v2)... | ecosystem: Environmental > Terrestrial >...
ATCCCGGCGTCGGGCCCGATGTGGAACGCGCGCAGGCCGCTCAGCAGCGGCGGCAGCGTCATGAGCTCCTTGGTCACCTGCTGCTTCTGCTCGTCGGTGGCCTCGGGTATCCAGGCGAATAACGTCACGTGCCTGATCATCGTGATCCTTTCGGTAGCGGGGGAGAGGGTCAGGCCATGGCGGGGCGGGCATCAGGACCAGGCGAGCATCCGCAGCGGGTCCTCCAGCATCGCTCCGATGTCGCGCAGCACCGCGGAGCCCAGGTCGCCGTCCACGATGCGGTGATCGAAGGACAGGGCCAGCGTGGTGACCTTGCGCACCGCCAGCTGTCCCTCGTGCACCCACGGCGCGTCCTTGACCCGCCCGAAGGCCAGGATCGCGGCCTCGCCGGGGGTCAGGATGGGCGTGCCGGTGTCCACGCCGAACACGCCGACGTTGGTGATCGTGATCGTGCCGCCGCGCAGGCCGGCCGGCGTCGTCTTGCCGGCCCTGGCGGTCTCGGCGAGGTCGGCCAGCGCCCGGGCCAGGCCGGGGAGCGAGAGCGCGTGCGCGTCCTTGACGTTCGGCACGACCAGCCCGCGGTCGGTGGCCGCGGCGATGCCGAGGTTCACGTAATGCCTGACCACGATCTCCTGGGCATCCTCGTCCCAGGTGGAATTGATCATCGGGTGCCGGGCCACCGCCACCATCAGCGCCCGGGCCACCAGCAGCAGCGGCGACACCCGGACCTCGCTGAACTCCGGGAGCGCCCGCAGGCGGGACGTAGCGTTCATGGTCTCGGTGATGTCGATCTGCAGGAACTCGGTGACGTGCGGAGCAGAGAAGGCGCTGCCGGTCACCGCCGCCGCGGTGTGCTTGCGCACGCCGCGGATCGCGATGCGTTCCTCCCGCGCCACCGCGGTGACCGGCGCGAACTGGGCCGGCGCGGCCGTGACGCCGTCCGGGGCGAGGTCGGGCGCATCCTGGCCGCGCGCAGCCTCCTGCACGTCGTCCCGGGTGATCGAGCCGCCGGGGCCGGTTCCCGTCAGCCGGGTCAGGTCGACGCCCAGGTCCCTGGCCATCTTGCGGACCGGCGGCTTCGCCAGGACGGGTGCCGCGGGCGCGGCCTGCGGGGCCGCGGTGGCGGGCGGAGCGGAGACCGCGGCGCTGGCTGGAGCGGAGACCGCGGCGCCGGCTGGGGCGGAAGCGGCGGCGGCCGGGGCCGCCGGGGCCGCGGCCAGGGTGGCCGGGGGCGCCGGGGCGGTGCGAGCCTTCCTGGGACGCCTGGTGGTCGAGCCCGGCTTGACCCCGTAGCCGACGAGCACCGAGTGGCGCTCCTCCTTCTCCTCCTTCTCCTCCTTGGGCGCCAGGGTGCCGTGGATTCCGGGCTCGGCTCCTGCTTCGGGCCCGCCCTCAAGCCCGCCCGGCCCGCCCCCGGGCCCGGTCGGCCCGTCCCCGTCCGGAGGCGGGGGGACCAGGTCCGCGCTCGTGCCGCCCCGCGGGGCGAGCGGCTCCCCGCTGCTCACGGTCGCAGGCTCCCCGCCGTCCGAGCCCGCGGGCGGCTCGCTGCCCGCGTCCGGGCCCACCTCCACGGAGATGATCGGCGTTCCGACGTCGGCGGTCGTGCCCTCCGGCACCAGCAGCCCGGCCACCACGCCCTCGTACGGGGACGGCAGCTCGACCACGGCCTTGGCGGTCTCGATCTCCACGATGATCTGGTTGATCGTGACCTTGTCACCGGGCTGGACGTGCCACTTGATGATGTCCGCCTCGGTCAGGCCCTCTCCCACGTCGGGAAGCCTGAACTGCTTGAGTTCCGACATGCGGCGGCTCCCTCAGTAGCCGAAGGTGCGGTCGACCGCGTCCAGCACGCGATCCAGGTCGGGCAGGTAGTGCTCCTCCAGCTTGGACGGCGGGTACGGGGTGGAGAAGGCGCCGACCCGCAGCACCGGAGCCTCCAGCTGGTAGAAGCATTCCTCGGTGATCCGGGCGGCGATCTCGGCCCCGAGGGCGCCGGTGACCGGCGCCTCGTGGGCGACGACGCACCGCCCGGTGCGCCGGACCGACCCAACGATCGTTTCGATGTCCAACGGCGCGAGCGAGCGCAGGTCGATGACCTCCAGCGAGCGCCCTTCCTTCTCGGCGGCCAGGGCCGCCGCGGCGCAGGTCTTGACCATCGGGCCATAGCAGAGCACGGTCGCGTCGGTGCCGCTGACCACCGTCCTCGCCTGGTGCAACGGCAGCGCCGCGGTCAGGTCCGCCGAGGTGTCCACCTCGGCCCGGTCCCAGTACCGCCGCTTGGGCTCGAAGAAGATCACCGGGTCGTCGCTGCGGACCGAGAGCTGGATCATCGCGTACGCGTCCGCCGGATCGCCGCAGGCGACCACGCGCAGGCCGGCGGTGTGGGTGAACAGCGCCTCGGGGGACTCGCTGTGGTGCTCCACCGCGCCGATGCCGCCGCCGCACGGGATCCTGATCACCACGGGCAGGCTGAGCAGGCCGCGCGAGCGGTACCGCATCTTGGCCAGCTGGGTGGTGATCTGGTCGAAGGCCGGGAAGACGAACCCGTCGAACTGGATCTCGCACACCGGGCGGTAGCCGCGCAGGGCCAGCCCGATCGCGGTCCCGACAATGCCGGATTCCGCGAGCGGGGTGTCGACCACCCGGGCCTCGCCGAAGTCTTTCTGCAGCCCGTCGGTGACCCGGAAGACCCCGCCGAGTTTCCCGACGTCCTCGCCCATGATCAGGACCTTCGGGTCGTCCTCCAGGGCCTTGCGCAGGCCTTCGTTCAGGGCCTTGGACAGGGTAAGCCTGGTCATCGGACAGCCTCCTCGAACGTCTCGAGGTAGGCGGCGTACTGCTCTCGCTCCGCCTCCAGCAGCGCGTCCGGCTCTGCGTAGACGTTATCGAAGATCGACAACGGGCTCGGGTCGGGCATCTGCTGGCAGGCTCTCCTGATCCTCGCGCCGAGCTGGTCCGACTCGGCGTCCAGGTCGGTGAAGAACTTCTCGTCCGCCAGCTCATTGCGGACCAGGTACGCCTTGACCCGCTCGATCGGGTCCTTCAGCTTCCACGTCTCCAGCTCCGCGGCCAGGCGGTACCTGGTCGGGTCGTCGGTGGTGGTGTGGGCGCCCATGCGGTAGGTGAAGGCCTCGATCAGCGTCGGCCCCTGCCCCTCCCGGGCGGCCTGCATGGCCTTGCGGGTGACCGCCAGGCAGGCAAGCACGTCGTTGCCGTCGACCCGGACGCCGGGGAACCCGAAGCCCTGCGCCCGCCGGTACAGCGGGACCCGGCTCTGGCGCTCCAGCGGCTCGGAGATCGCCCACTGGTTGTTCTGGCAGAAGAACACGACCGGCGCGTTCGTGACCGAGGCCCAGATGAACGCCTCGTTCACGTCGCCCTGGCTGGTGGCGCCGTCGCCGAAGTAGGCGATCACGGCCTCGCCATCCTCGCCCACGGCGCCGTCCCGCTGGATGCCCATCGCGTAGCCCGTGGCGTGCAGCGTCTGGCTGCCGATCACGATCGTGTACAGGTGGAAGTTGTGCTCCCGCGGGTCCCAGCCGCCGTGGCTGACGCCGCGGAACAGCTCGAGCAGCTTCACCGGGTCCAGGCCGCGGCACCAGGCCACCCCGTGCTCGCGGTAGGTGGGGAAGGCCATGTCCTCGGGCTCCAGCGCCCGGCCCGAGCCGACCTGCGCGGCCTCCTGGCCGAGGAGGGAGGCCCAGATGCCCAGTTCGCCCTGGCGCTGCAGGGCGATCGCCTCGAAGTCGATCCGGCGCACCAGCACCAGGTCCCGGTACAGCGTCCGGACCTGTTCGGCTGAGATGTCGAGCGGGTAGTCGGGATGCTCGACCCGCTCGCCTTCGGGCGTCAGGAGCTGGATGAATTCCGCTGACTCCGGCGGCGCGCCGCCGTTGAAGGAATCAGCTGAAGCAGCTCGCCCGGCGTCTTTGACGGTCACGCGCCACTCCTCGCTTGCTAGGGCCGGTCCCGGGGGTCCCTGACCGGCCGGCGGGTGTTCCGCGGGCGCCCCGCTGTGACGGTACCCCGGCGGCAGTCGCGGGAGGTCAAGCGGTGGAAGCCCGTACAGCCATCGTGACAGACATCTCCGGATGCCTCGGCCACAAGCGCTCAGCCGGGGGGCATCTCTGCCACCAGCAGTGCCTCCACCACCAGCAGCACCTGTGCGCCACGCGGGCCGCGGTGCCCGGATCTACCCGCGGCGCCCGGATCTAACCGGGCCGGGGCTGGCGTACGCTGCCACACGTGGCCAGAGTCGTCGTCGAGGTGATGCTCAAGCCCGAGATCCATGACCCGCAGGGCGAGGCGATCGCCAGCGCGTGTCATCGCCTGGGATTCGGCCAGGTCGTCGGCGTCCGCCAGGGCAAGAGGTTCGAGGTGGAACTGAGCGAGCCCGCGGACGAGGCGGCGGTGGCGCGGGTGGCCGAGCTGGCGGGCGAGCTGCTGGCCAACCCGGTGATCGAGGAGTTCTCGGTCCGGCCGGCCTGATCCTGGTGCCGCCCGGCCCGATTTGCGTGCTTCTGGCGCTGCCGTACCGGTTAACGGCCGGGAACAGCACTGTTCGTCCAGAGATCGCCCAAGTTCATGATTACCGGGGCCCGTCTCGGGAAACCCTAAACATTGTGGCCGGCGTGATGTGTGAATGCGGGGAGATTAGGAGCGGATGCGTACCCGGGTGACAGGTGAGGAACCGGCCGAGGAGGCTCGGTTCTGCCTAGTGTTCCCCCGCGAGACCATCAGCATCCCCGTCATGCGCCGGATGCTGGGCAACATCCTGGGCCGGCTCGGGGTCGACGAGGAGCACGTGTCGGACCTGTTGCTGGCGGTGACCGAGGCGTGCACGAACGTGCTGCGGCACAGCGGACCCGGGCGCGGGTACGAGGTGGTGGTCCTGGTCGGCCGGACCCGCTGCGTGATCGAGGTCGTGGACAACGGCCGCGGGTTCGACCCGGCGGCCCTTCCGGCGCACCGCGCGCCGTTGCGCTCGGTCCCTCGTTTCAGGCGGCACCGTGCGAACACGTCCGCGCCCTGGCCGTCTCCGGCGCCTTCCGCGCCGTCGGCCATGCGCAACCGCCTGTCGCGGGTCAGGCGCGGCGGGGCCGACCGGGCCCTGGAGCAGATTCCGCAGTCCGGCCGGGGGATCGCGATCATGCGTGCGTGCGTCGATGACGTGACGCTGAGCACCCGTCCCGGCCGGGGAACCGTGGTCTCGCTGCAGAAGCGGATCGAGCTGCGCAGCGACGCGCCGCTCGCCCACCCGGAGGCGGTACAGCTCAGGGACGCCGGCTGAGCCGGTAGCCTGCCTGCATGGCTCGTGCCCGGATCGGGGTCATCACGTTCCCCGGGTCGCTCGACGACCAGGACGCGGCGCGGGCCGTCGCCCGGGCCGGCGGCACGGCGGTCCCGCTCTGGCACGGCGAGCGTGACCTGCGCGGGGTCGACGCGGTGGTGCTGCCGGGGGGCTTTTCCTACGGCGACTACCTGCGCTGCGGGGCCATAGCCCGGTTCGCGCCGGTCATGGCGGAGCTGGTGCCCGCGGCCCGGGCCGGCCTGCCGGTGCTCGGCATCTGCAACGGCTTCCAGATCCTGTGCGAGGCGCACCTGCTGCCGGGGGCGCTGACCCGCAACAGCGGGCTCCGCTTCATCAGCCGCGAGGTCCGGGTGCGGGTGGAGAACGCCGCGACCCCCTGGACCCGGGACTACGCGCCCGGGCAGGAAGTGACGCTGGTACTGAAGAGCGGCGAGGGCGCCTACGTCGCCGACGCGGCCACGCTGCGCGGGCTGCAGGAGCGGGGCCAGGTGCTGGCCCGCTACGCCGGCGCCAGCCCGAACGGCTCGGCGGACAGCATCGCCGGGATCTGCAGCGAGGACGGCGGCGTCGCCGGGCTGATGCCGCACCCCGAGCACGCCATCGACGCGCTCACCGGGCCCGGCACCGACGGGCTCGGGTTCTTCACCTCGGCCGTGCGCGCCCTGGCCGCCGCATGATCGAGCCAAAGGGCGCGGGTCAAAGCGCCCGGAGGCGAGCAGAAGATACAGACCCACAGCCGTACGCCGAGCTCGGCCTGACCGGCGAGGAGTACCAGCGGATCATCGGGATGCTCGGCCGCAGGCCCACCGACGCCGAGCTGGCGATCTATTCGGTGATGTGGAGCGAGCACTGCTCCTACAAGTCGTCGCGGGCGCATCTGCGGCAGTTCGCCGACAAGGCGCCGCGTAGCGACGCGCTGCTGGCCGGCATCGGGCAGAACGCGGGCGTGGTGGACATCGGCCAGGGCTACGCGGTCACGTTCAAGCTGGAATCGCACAACCACCCGAGCTACGTCGAGCCGTTCCAGGGCGCCGCGACCGGGGTGGGCGGGATCGTGCGGGACATCCTGGCCATGGGCGCCCGCCCGGTCGCGGTGATGGACGCGCTGAGGTTCGGCCCGGCCAGCGCGCCGGACACCCGCCGGGTGCTGCCGGGCGTGGTGGGCGGCATCTCCTTCTACGGCAACTGCCTCGGCCTGCCCAACATCGGCGGCGAGCTGGCCTTCGACCCGTGCTACGCGGGAAACCCGCTGGTCAACGCCCTCTGCCTGGGTGTCATGCGGCACGAGGACCTCAAGCTGGCCGCGGCCACCGGCCCGGGCAACAAGGTGGTCCTGGTCGGGGCCAAGACCGGCCCGGATGGCATCGGCGGGGCGTCGGTGCTGGCCAGCGCGTCCTTCGGGGGCGGGGGGGAGGGTGGCGGCGGGGCAGAGAGAGCCAAGCGCCCCAGCGTCCAGGTCGGCGACCCGTTCATGGAGAAGCTGCTCATCGAGTGCTGCCTGGAGCTGTACGCTGCCGGGCTGGTGCTGGGCGTCCAGGATCTCGGCGCGGCCGGGGTGGCCTGCGCGACCACCGAGCTGGCCGCGGGCGGCGGCCCGGGCGTCGGCATGCGGGTCCGCCTGGACGCGGTGCCGCTGCGGGACTCCTCGCTCGGCCCGGCGGAGATCCTGATGAGCGAGTCACAGGAGCGCATGATGGCGATCGTCGAGCCCTCCGGGCTCGAGCGCTTCGTGGCCATCTGCGCCAAGTGGGACGTTCCGGCCACGGTGATCGGCGAGGTCACCGGCGCCGGGCGGCTGGAGATGACCTGGCACGGCGAGCTCGTCGTCGACATCCCGCCGGGCAGCGCGGCCGACCAGGGCCCGGTCTACCTGCGCCCGGCGGCGTGCCCGCCCGGCCAGGCGGCCCTGGCGGCCGACGACCCGTCCCGGCTGGACCGCCCGGGAACGGGCGGGGAACTCCGGTCGGCGCTGCTGGCCCTGCTCGGCTCGGCGGACGCGGCCGACAAGAGCTGGGTGACCGAGCAGTACGACCGTTACGTGCGGGGGGAGACGGTGCTGGCCATGCCGGAGGACGCCGGCCTGGTCCGGGTCGACGAGCAGACCTCCCTCGGGGTGGCGCTGGCCGTGGACGGCAACGGGCGGTACTGCAGGCTGGACCCGTACGCGGGCGCGCAGCTCGCGCTGGCCGAGGCCTACCGCAACGTGGCCGCGACCGGGGCGCGGCCGCTGGCCGTGACCAACTGCCTCAACTTCGGCGCGCCCACCGACCCGGCGGTGATGTGGCAGTTCACCGAGGCGGTGCGCGGTCTCGCCGACGCCTGCCTGACCCTGGGCGTGCCGGTGACCGGGGGCAATGTCAGCTTCTACAACCAGACCGCCGACGCGGCCATCCACCCGACCCCGATCGTCGGCGTCCTCGGCGTCCACGACGACGTGCGCAGCCGGCTGTCGATCGGCTTCCGCCGGGCGGGCTGTGAGGTGGTGCTGCTCGGCCGCAGCGAGGCCGAGTTCGGCGGGTCGCTGTGGGCCCATGTCGCGCACGGCCACCTGGGCGGCCGCCCGCCCGCGGTGAACCTGGCCGCCGAGCGCGAGCTGGCCGCCGTGCTGATCGCCGGCGCCGCCGGCGGGCTGCTGGAGGCCGCCCACGACCTGTCCGACGGCGGGCTGGCCATCGCGCTCGCCGAGTCCTGCCTGGCCGGGGGGCAGGGATGCCGCGTGCAGCTGCCCGGCGAGGCGTTCACGTGCCTGTTCGGCGAGTCGGCCGCACGGGCGGTGGTCGTCGTGCGGCCCGGCGCCGAAGCCGAGTTCGCCGCGCTCTGCGCCGCCCGCGGCGTGCCGGCCGCGGTGCTCGGGGTGACCGGCGGCGCCAGCCTCGAGGCCACCGGCTGCTTCGCCATCCCGCTGGACGAGCTCGCGGCCGCGCACCGCGCCACCCTGCCCGCTCTGTTCGGCTGAGCAGGGGATCCATAACGGGAGGCCGCGGGACCGGACCGGGTCGCGCCCGGCCGGTCAGGAAGCGGTCATGAACGCGACGAGCTGGATCCAGCCCGGGGACGCCTGGCAGCGTTCCAGCCGCGCGGTGGACGGCCCCGGCTGGGCCGCCCCGCTCCCGGCAGGGGCGGTCAGGCACCGGCCGTTGGACAGGTTGCGCAACTGCCAGTAGTCAACCCCGCCCTGGCTGGCCAGGCGCTGGCGGACCCACCGCTGGCCGGCGGCGGCGAGGTTGCACCGGGCCAGGCTCACGGCCGACGCCTGCGAGGACGCCAGGCACCGCCCGTTGGGGAGGTAGATGAAGATGTACGTTCCGCCGGCCATCTGGTCGGCCGTCCAGTCGGCGGCCGGCGGCCCGGCGGGGACGAAGCTGAGGTCCGAGCGCGACGCCAGGAACGCCTGCGGAGCCGCGCTCGCGCCGGCCTGCGGCGGCGGGCCCGGGTTGACCAGGCCGATCGCCTGCGTGCTGAGCACGCGCGTGGGCAGCGTGGCGTGGCTGGCCTGGTTCCCGTAGACCAGGTACAGGGTGACACCGACCGCGGCGAGCACGATCGCGAGGCCGACCCCGATCAGCCTGGCGGCCCAGGATCCGCGGACCCTGGAGCGCGCGTTGCGTTTGCCAGGCATACCGGAACGATGACCCGTCCACCCCCGGTTCGGCTAGTGGCTGTCGCGAAAAGTTATCGACCGACCCGGTCTGTCCGCGTTCGCTGCCGCGCGCGGGGCGCGCCGGTGCGGCGAACCCTCTTCATCCTCCCCATGCCTGCCCACCTACTCTTTACCTGACATCAACGGATGAAAAGAGTTCGTAAGTTCGCTGCCGATGCCAGTGCGACGAGGTGATCCCGCCCGCATGCTTGCCGCCGTGAACGCGCAGCGAGCGGCGCTGGGCCGCCCGGAGTGGCCGGGGGAGCTGACCGCGGAGGCACTCGGCGCAGGCTGCGCCGGCGCCTCGGGAGCCGCGCTCGACGCCGGCCGTACTCCCGAGCCCGAGGCCCTGCGCTGCGCCGTCCGGTACCTGCTCGGCCTGCTCGCCGAGCGCGCTCCCGGCCGCGCGGTGGAGGTGCGCATCCCGCCGTACGCGGCGGTCCAGTGCGTGGCCGGCCCCCGGCACACCCGCGGCACCCCGCCGAACGTGGTCGAGACCGACCCGGTCACCTGGCTCAGGCTGGCGACCGGGCGGACCTCGTGGGCGAGCGCGGTCGGCGACGGCGCGGTCAGCGCCAGCGGCCCGCGCGCCGACCTGTCCGAGTACCTGCCGCTGGCCGCCACGGGCGCGGCAAGCGGCTGACCGGCGCGGCGCAGCCCATAGACTGTCGAGGTGGTCAAGCCTGATGGCCGCCTGTCGGATGATCTTCACCCCACCGAACGCCCGCCGCGGGATGCCTGCGGGGTGTTCGGCGTCTGGTCACGGCACGAGGACGTGGCCAAGCTCGCCTACTTCGGCCTCTACGCGCTGCAGCACCGCGGCCAGGAGTCGGCGGGGATCGCGGTCAGCGACGGCGACCAGATCGTGGTGTTCAAGGACATGGGCCTGGTCCCGCAGGTTTTCGACGAGTCCGCGCTGAACTCGCTGCAGGGCCACATCGCGGTCGGGCACTGCCGGTACTCCACCAGCGGGTCATCGGTGTGGAACAACGCCCAGCCGACGTTCCGCGCGACGGCGTCGGGCGGCCTCGCGCTCGGCCACAACGGCAACCTGATCAACACCCTGGAACTCGCCGCGCGGGTGGAGGAGTCGGCCCGGCGCGGCGGGACGGAGGCGAACGGCAGCCCCGCGGGCGACGCGACCGGGGCAACGTCCGATACCGACGTGCTCACCGCGCTGTTCACCCGGCCCGCGGAGGGGGAATCCGCGAAGGGCGCTCAGGGCATCGAGGCCGGCGCCCTGGCCGCGCTTCCCCTGGTACGCGGGGCGTATTCGCTGGTTTTCATGGACGAGCGGACCCTCTACGCGGCGCGGGACCCGCAGGGCTTCCGCCCGCTGGTGCTCGGGCGGCTGGACCGCGGCTGGGTGGTGGCCAGCGAGACCGCGGCGCTGGACATCGTCGGGGCG
>Ga0306920_100015823_pt1 | contig 10359 bp, 8 predicted proteins | sample flu12Cox44000170_FD_204666 | JGI IMG/M metagenome (GOLD analysis project Ga0306920, IMG submission 204666) | Lab enrichment of tropical soil microbial communities from Luquillo Experimental Forest, Puerto Rico - flux4day.12C.oxic.44.000.170 (v2)... | ecosystem: Environmental > Terrestrial >...
TGGGGTCGGTGCCGTAGCCTTTGGCAGATGCGGTTGCACCGAAGCCTCGCGTGTCCAACATCGAAAACGTTGCTCCGGCCGCGAAAATCCACTTGATTGCTTCCCGTCTGTCCATTCGTGTCAAGTCGTCCACTTTAGATCTCTCCTTTCTTCATCGCGCCGAGCAAATAATCGCAGGCCCGCCACGCATTGGCCATAATCGTCAGGGTCGGATTTTTATCGGCATTCGAAACAAAAGGTCCGCCATCCGTAACGAATAGGTTTTTCACATCCCAAGCCTGGCAATACTGGTTCAGGACCGTTTGCTTTGAGTCCGACCCCATACAAGTGGTTCCCACCTCGTGAATGATCGAACCTCCAGGGGCAATCGCTTTTTTGCCGTCCAATTGCGGTTTGCCCAGAACTTTTCCGCCCATAGCCTCGATAATCTCGGCAAACGTCTTCTGCATATGCGCCGCCTGCTTTTCTTCGTGGGTCGACCACTTGAAATGGAAGCGCAGAACCGGGATACCCCAGGCGTCTTTCTTTTCGGGATCAATTTCGCAATAACTGTCCTCGTTCGGAATCATTTCGCCGCGGCCGGCAAAACCAACAAATGACCCGTAATAGCGGCGAGCATCCTCTTTTAGTTTCTTGCCGTAACTGCCGCCGGTGAATTCGCTCAGGTCGGTGAATGTTTCCATCCCCGGCATTTCGCGTCCGCCCCCAATCTCGATATGGTAGCCTCTGGGAAAGTCAATTTTTCCCGACAGTTGCTGCTGATACAGCCACCAGGGCGTGTACATATGCATACCCGAGGCGCCGTCTTCGTTGTAAGCCGGGCAATTCTCCAGGGCCGGAATCTGCCCGGTGAGATCGCTACCCACCGTGTCCATGAGATAGCGACCGACTTTTCCACTGCTGTTGGCCACGCCGTTAGGGAACAGTGCGCTTTTGGAATTCAGCAAAATCCGAGCTGATTCGCAGCCGCTGGCAGCCAGAACAACCACGCGCCCTTTAACGTGATTTTCTTTGCGCGTCTTTTTGTCGATGTAATACACGCCCGTCGCCTTGCCGTCCGATCCGACGCTGACCTCGCGCACCATGGCGTCGGTGACGATATCAAGGTTCCCGCTGGCTAACGCGGGCGGAAGATGCACGGTGGTGGACTGGTAATTGGCTCGAACCGCACAGCCCCTGCCGCAAGATGTCGCCCAGATGCAAGGCAGCCGATTGCGCATGGCCTCTGCGGATGTTGCAGCCGCGCGTGAATCGTTTGGATGTAAGAAGCTCGAGACTTTTCCGGCATCCAGCGCCTGCGTCAGGATGGCAAGATGGGAGGGGATGACCGGAATATTGAGTTTTGCTGACCCCTTCTTAATCAAGAGCTCGTACGCCCGCGGCTTCGGCGGGGGTAGCAAAACTCCAGGCGATGAATTTGGCGTGTTCTCCAAGCCTTCATTGGTTCCGAAAACACCAATTAACGCTTCGACCTTGTCGTAGTAAGGAGCCAGATCTCCATAAGAATATGGCCAATCAATTCCCAGGCCGTCGCGATTTCGCGGCTTGAAATCGTAAGCGCCCATACGCAAGGCGATCCGGCCCCAATGGTTCGTTCGGCCTCCCAGCATCCGCGGACGCCACCACATAAAATTCTGGTCCGTTGTCGCAAGGATGTCATCCGTGGCTTCGTACCATCCATTGGGATCGCGGCGACTCCGTCGCACCAGATATGGCTCGTTGGGGACAGTCCATCCACCGTCCACCGTCGCATCGTAAAAACCAAATGGCTTTTCATGAGTCCCTGCGCCGCGCAAAGGCGCCTGAGCGTGGGTATTGAGCATGGGAGTTTCACTTACCGGATCGTAATTCCGGCCTGCTTCCAGCATGAGAACTTTGGCCCCGGCAAGACTCAGCACATATGCGCTTTGCCCGCCGGCTGCACCGGAACCGACAATGATGACGTCGTACGCAGGTTTGGTTTTGCTACTGGTGATTAACGGCATAGTAGATGAATGGTGTGAGCTTGGCCCGCGTCACCGGCCGCTCCGATTAAGGTGCTGATCGAAAAAGCTGATCAAAGCCTGTTCGGCTTTTGCAGCGTCCTCGCCTTTGAAGCCGTGGCCCGCGCCTTGAAACGTGACCAGTTGGACCTCAACCCCGCAGGCTTGCAATCGATCCCGCATCCACAGCGCCTGCTCGTAGGCGACATACTTGTCCTCAGTACCGTGAAGCAACAGGGTTGGCGCAGCGTCTGGATTAACCCAGCTAAGCGGGCTGGCTCGAATATGACGCGCCCGCGCGGTTTGAAGATCCCCGCCAAGAAACAGGGGGAGTACTTCGGCTGCGTCTACGCTCTTGTCGTAGGATTTGGTGAAATCGCTTGGCCCGTACCTGTTTACCACACAGTTGACGGCGCTCGATTGGTCTGGATTTCCGCCCTCGCCTTCGAATTCCTTAAGCCCCGCCGTCACCCCCAGGAACTGTGCCAGATGGCCTCCGGCCGAATCACCTGTCACACCGATCCTAGCCGGGTCAATGTGATATTCCACGTTGTGAGCGCGCAGCCATCTCACCGCAGCTTTTACATCGTGCACCGCCGCCGGAAACTGATATTTTGGCGCGAGCCGATAGGTCACAGTCGCCGCAACAAATCCTCTTTGGGCGAGCTTTAAGCAAAGCCCATCGTACCCGTCCCTGGTTCCAGCACGGAAGCCGCCCCCGTGAATGCAAAGAATTGCTGGCGCCGCTGGGGTGGAATTCTTGGGACGCGCCATGTCCAACTGGAGATGCTGGTTGTCAGGATCGGAATATTCGATGGCTCGCTCGAACAAAACATCATCGGGAATGCTCAATTCTGCAGCGCCTGCAACAACAGCAAGAAGATGAGCTACGCCGACACCAACGAATGCGCGAATGAAAACACCGCTGTTCATTCATCGCATTATCCACGCTTCTGAATGAATTTCAGCCAAAATTTATTATCCGTGAAAGTAGGGACGGCGCGCTGCGCTGTACGTGCCGCTTACAGCGCGGCGCAACGCACGCCGGCGAGTTTCACGTTTCCATGCATTCGTTCCGCCCGGCTTGCGGGCGGGGACATCGTGGCGCAATGTCCCTACCATTTTATTGAATCGCCGGTAGAAATTTGAATAACCGCTCAGCCACCACTTGCCCGGGAAGCACGACACGAGCCGCGACGCTTGCTGCTTTGATTTTTCGCAGACCCAGTATGCTTCGACAATACGAGTTTAGCTGAGCTTCAGAGCCGCAGGGATAAGCGTTGCCACAACCAAGCAAAACGCGGAGCAGGTTTAGCAACTCGTCGTAGTTCCAATCATGGCGCTTGAGCATGGGCCACAGAAAAATAATGGCCTTGTCCAGTTGCCGTCCGTTTGATGCGGAACAATGAGATTCGTGAATTCGAAAGTGAGCCAGTGCCTCCAGCCATTCGCACCAGCGTTTGAGGGTGCGGCGCACGCGTACTGCCGCGGTGCGAGACCCGGAATTCGGCGTCCAGACTCCCGGGCCAATGAATTCTCCCGACTCGTCGTGTTCGAAGGAAAGCGGCGCATAAGCCAGAAAGAAGGAACGTGCCAGAGCATGGGCTTCGTCATTGGCGAAACGCAGTAGGTTTTCAAACAATCGAACCGACTCCATGGCGTTGCGCGAGTCAAAAAGCCGGCTGAATGTGCGCCAGGCGTGGCCAGTCTGCACCAACCGGTGCCCGGCACTGTTGCGTGCCGCATATTGGCCCTCGGTATACTTGAACACTTGAATCAGACAAATCTGAGCTATGAGGGAGTTGAATTGGAATCTGTCCTGGCCCGCCTGCAGGGAACTAAGAAGTTCCGTCGATTCATCAGGGGACTTCGAGGGCGCTACTGCTTTGGATTTTGAGGAACCGGCGCCGTTCGGCTTTGGCCGGGAAGCTTTATTCGAACTATAGGTGTTGTGTTGGATGCGTGTTCCATCTGAGTTGCGGACTGCGACTTTCATAACTTCGGGGGGGTTCGCCGCGTGATGGAAATTTGGACATTGTCTGTCTCACTGTGGAAATCATTCCGTTGTTCGAATTAACCTTCATCTATCAAAACGATTCGCTGGTGCCGCCAAACATTGCAGAAAACCAGTAAAACAGCCCTGACGCTGCGTGAATAAGTTTACATCTATACGGCCATCGCATGCGCCGACCAATTTAGCAGCAGAAGATGGGCCAATAGGATGCAGCGGGCGGCGGTGCCAGCTGTCCGCCGGGCCTGCAAAGCGGTGGAACGATGTCAACTTGCACGTTTGCAATTTGGCAGCTTCAATGTGAGCTCCCCGCGACTTCTAAAAGACCGCACTTGCAATTTCCCGAACGGCTCAGTTGCATCTAGAGATGTTTCCTTACGAGACTTCCGCCCATCAAAATGCCTGGCAGCCCGGCCCCTACCCCGGTGTCGAATTGCTCACGCTACATAAGAACGAGCAAACCGGTGGAGTCACCGTCCTGCGCAAATTCCTCGCCGGCACAACGGTTCCCGCTCACATCCATCCGCAAGCAAACGAATTTGTTTACGTGCTTTCGGGCCAGTGGGAGGAGTCAGGTCAGACCTACACCACAGGCGCATTCTTTTTCGCCCCGCGAGGTGTGGCTCACGGGCCGCATGTGGCCAAGAGCGAGGTCATCAGCCTGACAGTTTTCGACGGTCCTTTGACCGTCGCTGCCCCGAAGTGAATTGCTTTAGAAAGATCCGAAATCCGCGGTCTTCCTTTACTTACTTCGCCGGTGTTGAACCGAACGATGGCGCCATAGGCCAATCATCGGCCGCCCAAGTCAACCGCCGGACCGATAAAGCGGCCGATCCTCCCCGGTTCCTGTCATAGAAATGGCAACTCAGATAATCAACTTCTCCATCATGAAAGATGCCGGCGTGTCCGGGGCCGATGAAAGTCCCTTCCGTAGCCAGAAACAACGTGCCACCTCCTTGTGCTAAATCTTTTCCCTCCTGGTCAAGATAGGGTCCGGTAATTTTGGAGCTTCGCCCGACGCGAATATTGTAAGTGCTGTTGGTTCCGCGGCAGCAGAACCCCCAATTTACAAAGAGGTAATAGTTATTATTGTGACGCGAAAGACATGCGGCTTCGATTGGGTCATGATAGGCAATTGAATAAATGGGCGAGTCTGGGGTAATACGTTTTTCGGTCTTGGGATCGAGTTGAATTAACTTGATTCCACTCCAGAACGATCCAAAAGCCAGCCACAGCGATCCGTCAGTGTCTTGCATCACGGAAGGATCAATGGTGTTAAAGACATCCGCCGCATGTGATTCGACTACGATCCCCTGGTCCGTCCACGCATACGAAGGATCTGAGCTATCAAGGGTTGGATTCGTGACCAACCCTATGGCCGATGTGTTCACGCCCCAGCTGGAGACCGAATAATAGACCAGGTAACGATTTCCTAGATGTAGAACATCAGGCGCCCAAAAATAGCCTTTAAACTTCGCAATGACATTGGTTGTCCAGGCCGGCGGAGTGGAAAAAATCCGCGGCCCATTTTTCCAGGTCTTTAGATCGCTCGAGTGCCGTGAAAGAATCCCGGGCCCTGTCGAGAAAATCCAATATTCAGACCCGCATTTGGTGAGGGTCGATGGATCATGAACATACTCTCCTCGACGTTCCCATTCTCCTGACCCTCCTCCCGAGGTGGCCGTCGGGCTTGCTCCCCAAAGATAACCCGGCCGAAGGACTAACAGCGGTCCCAGAATCAGGCAGGCCAGTTTCGAAAACAGTTTGATAAACAGCTTTTAACACCCCGTTAAATAAAAGGGGACTTTTTTCTTGTGCGGCACGAACCGCCGACCGCCTTGTCAAATGGTCGTATGAAATCTTACTGCTTTCGAACACCACATGAGATCAGAAGCAAGCGATCACGATAAGTCGCCGCCAAAACCGCCCGAGGGCGTTCGGGAATGGCTTCATTCCTGGCGTTACCTTTTCCTTGTGATTGGTTTGGCCGGATTGGTATTGCTCTTTTACCAGGAGGAAAATTGGCGCGGACACCGCGCTTGGGAAAAGTACAAAGAGCGGAAGGTTGCCAGCGGTGAACGCTTTGAACCCGCGGCCTTCATTCCCCCGCGAGTCGCGGATGATGACAATTTTGCTATGACACCTGCGCTGGCTCCAATGTTCGAGTTTATTCCCGGAACGCAGCGCTGGGTTAACCCGAGTGGTCCTGCGCTTTTCAGTGATGTCAAAGCCAAGTACGATGCCGCAGCGGGGCAAGTCAAATCCACCTCAGAAGCAAGGGTCAATTCTTGGATTCCGGGACGCACCGACCTGGGAGCCTGGGCAATGGCTTTTTCGACGCCGACGAACCACAGACATCAAAAAAAGGCGCTGACGCCGGTGACGTTCACTTCACGCGAAGCGGCCTCGCGCATCCTGGCCGGGGTGGCGGACCTTGATCCGGTCCTGGACGAACTGCGCACGGCCAGAAAGCGGCCCAAATCACGGTTTAACCTCAGGTACGAACAAGATAACCCGGCGGAAATCCTCCTGCCGCACCTGGCGCAACTCAAGTCGTTGTGCCAGGTACTTCAGCTACGATCTTGTGCAGAGTTGGCCTCCGGCCGATCAGCTGATGCCTTGAATGACATCGACCTGATGTTCTACCTCACCGATGCCACCCGGGATGAGCCGATTCTCATTACACATTTGGTTCGCATAGCAGAATTGCAACTCGCCCTTCAGCCCTTGGCTGAAGGGATGGGTACGTGGTCGGAACCGCAATTGCTGGCACTGCAGACCCGCTTTCAACGTTTTGACTTTTGTTCCGACCTGAAACGCTCGCTTGAGGCCGAGCGAACTTTATTCGGGGGTGGGATTTTCGATTACATTCGCCGTTCTTCGAATAGGGCCGGTTTAATCGAGCAGTTTGAACGTTCAGGACCCGGCAATGACTCCGGGAATGACAGTCTCTGGCCTGTCGCGCCACTTTTGGTCGCGGCTCCCAGCGGTTGGTTTTATTTGGAACAGCTCAATGCGAGCCGCACGTTTGACCAGTACCTCCTTCCGCTAATCGATTTGGACAATCGGCTGATCAAGCCGGAAGCGGCGCGGTCTGCTGAAGCCCGTATTGCCGATTTCAATTCCGGATCACCCGTCAATAGATTTCTTCACCATAAACTTTTCGCGGGGATGCTGCTTCCGGCGGTTTCCAAAGTTTCTCAGAAAGCCGCCTACGGCCAAACGGCTGTCGATACGGCTGTCCTCGCTTGCGCCCTTGAGCGGTACCGGCTCGCGCATGGTGAGTTACCCAATTCACTCGAGAAACTCGCGCCGCAATTTATTGCCGCGCTCCCGCATGACCTTATTACGGGTAAACCGCTGATTTATCGGCCGAACTCAGACGGTCATTACCTCCTCTATTCGGTTGGTTGGAATGAGGAGGATGATGGTGGCGTACCGGGCAAAAACAAAAATGCCGAAGCCGAACACCCTGACGGAGATTGGGTGTGGGCCGATAATTTCTAGCCTTGCTCACCAGGTCTAGAGTCTTCAGAGTTGGTTTCACACTCAGCGGCACCGGCTGCTGTCGCGTGGCATTCGCCTGTGAAGAAGATACATCGCCGTTTGTTTCTCAAAGGGTTCGGCGTTGCCGCACCGGCATTGATTGCTCTTCCACCCCTAGCTGCGCAGGTCCTCACAGATGGACAGCCGGTTTCTGCTTCGCGCGGCCTGGGACACGAGTTGCCCTCAAATCTGGTGGTAATTGGGGGCGGTTTGGGTGGCTGCGCGGCAGCTCTGGCAGCGGCGCGAAACGGCTTGCATGTCATCCTCACCGAAGAAACCGATTGGATCGGCGGCCAATTGACTTCACAGGCTGTGCCGCCAGACGAAAATCCCTGGATCGAAAGCTTCGGCGGCACGCGATCTTATTTAGAGCTTCGTCGGCGCATTCGTGAGTACTATCTCAGGAACTATTCCCTCACTGCCGACGCTCGCTCGAAACCTTTCCTGAACCCGGGCAACGGCTGGGTTTCGCGCCTTTGTCATGAACCCAGGGTGTCACTCGCGGTCCTAAACGAAATGATCGCGCCGCATATTAGCTCGGGTCGCCTTCGTGTTCTTTTGCGTCACAAGCTTATCGACGCTGAATGTGTGAGTGACGGAGTCCGCTCGGTTCGCGTGCGCAGCCTGGAATCAGGCAAGGATATCGTCTTGCGCGGTGGTCATTTTGCGGACGCGACCGAACTGGGTGACCTGCTCCCTGTTACAAAGACTGAATACGTGACCGGGGCTGAATCGCAAAAAGACACCGGTGAACCTCATGCGCCGGAGCAGGCCGCTGCGGCCAACCAACAAGCCTTCACGTGTTGTTTCGCCATGGATTACTTGCCCGGCGAGGATCATCGGATTGAAAAGCCTTCCGAATATGCCTTCTGGCGGGAATACGTCCCGGCCCTGAAGCCTTCCTGGCCAGGGCGCCTTTTGTCGTTGGATGTCTCTGACCCGATCACCACAAAACGCAAAACCTTTGAGATGAACCCCGAAACGGGAGCAGGCCTGTGGTCCTACCGGCGTATTGTTGACCGCACACAATTCGTTCCGGGAGCCTATCAAGGTGATATTTCGTTGGTTAATTGGCCGCAAAATGACTTCCTGCTCGGCAACTTCTGTGACGTGCCAGAAGCTGAATCGGCCGGCAACATCGCAAGGGCCAAACAACTTAGCCTTTCGCTATTATACTGGCTTCAAACGGAGGCACCTCGGCCAGATGGAGGCACGGGCTGGGAAGGCTTGAGGCTTCGAGGCGATTTGGTGGGCACTGACGACGGCCTGGCGAAATACCCCTACATCCGCGAGAGTCGTCGGATTCTCGCAGAATTTACCGTTCGCGAGCAACACGTAGGAACCGAATCCCGTCTGAAAGAAACCGGTGGTTCTCGCAAAGATGTGCGCGCGGTTTCTTTCAAAGACTCGGTCGGCATAGGCAGCTATCGGATCGATCTGCACCCAAGCTCCGGAGGCGACAATTACCTCGACATTAGCTCGCTTCCCTTCCAAATCCCGCTCGGTGCCTTGATTCCTCAGCGGACGGAAAACCTGCTGCCGGCCTGTAAAAACCTGGGCGTCACTCACATTACCAACGGATGCTATCGACTTCACCCGGTCGAGTGGAATATCGGAGAATCGGTGGGCTGCCTGGTTGCCTTTTGCCTCGCACACAAAACCTCACCACGCTCAATCCTTAAGAAGCCCGAGCTCCTGAAAGACTTCCAAGGAACCCTCGAAGGTCAGGGAATCCCTTTATCCTGGCCGAAAATAACTGCACGATGAAAAATGTTCTCAATCCATGGTTTTCTCTTCTGTGAACAAAAAAGCAAACTTCGTCCTGGTCTTGGTTACCGCACCAAATCTCAAAACCGCACGTTCTCTGGCTAACTCTGTATTGTCCGCCCGGTTAGCTGCCTGTGTTAACCTGGTTCCCAAAATCGAGGCCCACTACTGGTGGCAGGGAAAAATCGAGCGTGGCGCCGAAGTCCTGATGCTTATTAAGACCAGGAGGGACTTTTTGGCCAGGCTGGAGAAAGAAATCATCGCCCGTCACCCCTACGATACCCCTGAGTTCATTGTGCTAACCGTTGCAGGTGCCAACAAGCGCTACCTCGAATGGCTCACAGGCGCCCTATCCATCCAACGAACCACGAATGGACACTAATTAACACTAAAAAAAAGCCCCAGGGACGCCCGTCGAAACGATGGCCACGCTGGAAGCATTTGCCGGATGTTTTCTTAGTGTTTGGATTCGTGGGAATTCGTGTTCATTCGTAGTTCTTCTCGTTTTTACGCGCGGGTTGAACTACTGGGTTCAAACTCCGTAAAAATTCAGGAATCTTCCCATTTGAAAGGTAGCGGCTCGTGCGTAAATTGAAATTGGGTGAACGTTTGGGAAGCAATGCCTGGGTTGTTTTTGCTGTTGTTCAGCATCACTCTCAGTGTCGGATCGGGCATCGTGATTCTCGTGGTTCGCCGAGCGGTTTCGCGACACCGATTGGCAACCCAGGTTGCTCAAGCCCGGTCTGGCAGTCTGGTTACCACCTCTTTCCTTGCGCCAGGTTGCTGGCTGGCTATCAAGAGCCGCAACACTTTCTCTGTCCAGAGCGCGCTTGGGTTGCACAATGCCAAGCCTTGCTCCTGGATCCAGGGGATGGCCGGCGAAGAAAAGCTGTTCATTGCACCCCCGGTTAAGGGCTGGATCCTTGTGATGGGTTCAGGGCTACCTGAACCAAGTGAGGATGTGGATGTGTGCTTCCGGTTCCTGCTTGAGCTCAGCCGTCGTGTGGGCCAGGTCCAGTTTTTTCACGCAAATCGCGTAGTGCATTCTCATGC
>Ga0306920_100015824_pt1 | contig 10359 bp, 12 predicted proteins | sample flu12Cox44000170_FD_204666 | JGI IMG/M metagenome (GOLD analysis project Ga0306920, IMG submission 204666) | Lab enrichment of tropical soil microbial communities from Luquillo Experimental Forest, Puerto Rico - flux4day.12C.oxic.44.000.170 (v2)... | ecosystem: Environmental > Terrestrial >...
CCCATATCGTTAAGCTGGTAAAGGCTAGCGATGGGACAGATGTTCCGGGTGGCTCGGTGTCCATTTCCATGAGCGGCGGCGCTGTGGGTCAGTATCAATATGCGGCCTTGAGTAGCCCGGCAGTGCTTTCCGCAGGAACAACCTATTACGTGCTAAGTCAGGAGACTTCCGGCGGCGATACCTGGTATTACGATGACACGACTATTCAGACCACCTCGGTGGCGACCGAGACCGCAGCCGCCTGGGGTTACGGCAACGGCCAATGGCATTCGAACGGCGGAGCAGGGCAGGCCTACGGCCCAGTCGATTTCAAATACACCACTTCCGCGCCTCCGCCTTCACAAAGCGGCTATGTGACCAGCCAGAACCTGGGTACCCTTCACAACACCTACAACGGCTTTGCCGGGATGCAAATCGTGGTCGGCTCCAACCCCATTACTGTGACGGCACTGGGTCGTATGATGGTGAGCGGCAACACTAGTACCCACACGGTCAAACTGGTTCGCGCCAGTGACGGTGCCGACTTTCCCGGCGGCACTGTGTCCATACCTATGAGCGGCGGCACTGCGGGACAGTACCAATATGCAAGCTTGAGCAATCCGGTCGTCCTGGCAGCTGGTGCCACCTACTATGTGATGAGCCAGGAAAGTTCGGGCGGCGATTCGTGGTACTACGATGATACGACAATCAAGACCACTTCCGTAGCAGCCGAAACCGCAGGAGCCTGGGGTTATGGTCCCGGCCAGTGGTTCCTCAACGGCGGCCCGGGCCAGGCGTATGGTCCCGTCGATTTCAAGTATTCAGCTTCAGCGCAGATCCCGGTTACACTTCAGGAATCCTTCGTCACTCCCAGAGCCATAGGCAACGATGATCAAGACGCTGGCCGCGGTGATGTCCCAGCCATTTTCTCCACCAGCACAGGACAAAGCTACCCTGTCGAAGAGTCGAACGACGAAACCAAAGCCACTCCTTAACAATTTTGGAGCGCGGCATTCATGCCTTGTCATTACCCACATCCTTGGTAGTGCGTTGAGGCGTTATTCGAGACGTTTCACTCAGGTCAACGGCCTGGCTCATACCTGCCTGGGGCGGAGTCTATGACGGAGCCCCAGGAAGACGTGCAAAAACATATTGGACAGAGCGCCGAAGGCGCGCGTCAATTGCATGTCCAAGTCGATCGGCTTGTCACGGTGTATGAGGCCGGCCGTCGGCCGGCGTCTTTATTGCATATTCTCCGCCCAAAGCCTTTATGAGTGACGCCTTTGGCATCTACCACGATGTGCGATTTCCGCCCGTCAACGAAATGCGTTCTGGCCTTTTTCCCCTATTTAGCGTATCTCGCAGGTTGTTGAGCCATGAGTAACTCGTCAAACCAGCTTGAAGAAGCTTTTCAGATTCTCAGCCGCTATGAGCGTTCGTTGATGCAAAAAATGGCCGCAGAAATTGTGGAGTCTAAGGAGGACTTCGAGAGCCCGTTTGTAGGCGGTTGCCGAGCAACTCATCGACAAATACTACCACCTCCTTTCCTGTCTTTGCCGCATTCGTTCCGGACTCTACGCCTATTTACCAAAGGATCAGGTGCGCCCTGCGGGAAAGGTCGACAAACCTTTGGGCAAGGATGAATTTCGATGCTTCCGCTGTCGCAGCATCATTTCAACGCAAGCAGAGGCTTGTCCGGAATGTGGCTGGACCTGGGGTTGAACACCTCTCCCCCATTAGTACCAATTGGCGCTTATTAGCGTTCCCTCCGTTTCCCCATTTCGCGTATTTCGCGGTTATACCTTCCTCACTCTCTGTTCGCGCTTCAAAATCGTTCCTGAACACTACGGACTTCTCACTTCCGTGTTTGTGCCGATAGACAAACCGCCCTCCCTTCAGGCAATCTGTAGTTATCCCGGCGCTCTCACTCAGGTGCCGGCGATGGTCAAAATTTGACGCCGCCCAATGTGCGTCTTACTTGCAAGCGGCGCTCTAGAAAAGCGGGAGTTATGGATGCGCGTGAATCAAACGTGGAGAAACTGCGCGACCCGAACGAGGCCGCCAAACAACTGAAGCGGGATCTTGAAAGGCAAAACGCGGAACTAGCCAAGTTGCTACAAAGAGCCAAGGCGCTCAACACAAGGAACAAAACATCAACCAAAGGCGCGGCCGGTTCTGATCGGCTCTGAATTCAAATCTGGTTTGATTTGTGTGGGTCGGCCATCTTACGTCGCCCTGTGAAATCATGCATTGTTCCTGCCCTTTAGGTTCAATCAGGCGCCGACTCCGCAACGTTTCTGACGCGTTCCTCATCGCGGCGTTAACACTAATTCTCACCTGTGGCGCTCCGGCTCAGGAGCCGCTGGCCCGCCGGCTAACTCTTCTTGGCACAAAAGCCGGGGACGAACTCACCGTAGACGCCATCAGACTTTGCTGGTGTCCGGTGGGCAAATTCATGATGGGCAGTCCGATCGACGAACCGGAGCGCCGCCCGGATGAAGATCAAGTTCTGGTAACACTCACCCAAGGATTTTGGATAGCGAAGTTCGAGACGACTCAAAGCCAGTGGCGGCGCGTGATAGGTGATCTTCCGGGCCCTCTAACCGAGCAGTTGCCAAAGGGTGATGAGTTTCCGGTGGGTAATGTCAATTTTGCTGAGGCTGAAACTTTCTGTCGCTCGCTAACGGAGGCCTGTCGGGCTCGGGCGAACTCCCAGCCGATTGGGAATTTCGTTTGCCTACCGAGGCGCAGTGGGAGTACGCCTGCCGTGCGGGCACAACAACAGCTACGTCATTTGGCAACAAACTCAGCAGCAAACAGGCGAACTTTAAAGGCAAGCCCTATAATGGCGCCGAACCAGGACCTTCGCTCGGCCGGGCCGCAAAGGTCGGCAGGTACCCGGCCAATCCGTGGGGGATTCACGACATGCATGGCAACATCTTCGAGTGGTGCAGGGATTGGTATCATCCACAACTGCCTGGCGGTATCGACCCGGATTTGTATCTCGCAACAGCCTCCTCGCGGGTGCGCCGGGGTGGATGCTGGACCGATGACGGCTGGCCCTGTCGCTCCGCCTTTCGCCTCCGTTTCGAACCCGAGCGTCGTTACGATCACATTGGCTTTCGAGTCGTTCTTGTGAAAAGATAGCTATATCGATGCCCCGTAGGTCCCTTGATCATATTTCTGTCGTCGCCGCTGCGTTGACTTTGCTCCTTCTCTGCGTTCACTTTCTCTCGCGCTCTTCCACCATCCCGCCCGACTTTCAATTCAAATCACATTTTTCCCGGCAGCAGGCCGAGTTCTTTTACGCCGAGGCAAGGCATGAGCTGGAAAAAAACTTCTGGCATGCAATCTACGGAAACCTGAAAGCCCGGCAGTTCAAGTTCGCCTGGAATCGGTTGAGAAGCGGGCAAGGACATCTTCAGGGCGTGGTCACCGACGCCAGCTCAAATGTGGTTGCGTTCGTCAAATTCCGAAATGGTGATGGCTATTGGATGACCATTCAGTTTTCGTGGGGTCGGGGATTGGCAAAAGGGCCGTGATCAGGCTCTTCTCCCAAATGCTCACTTCATCATCTTTCGAGCACGCATGTCCACCAGATAGGCCAGGATATCGTCGACTTGCTGCGAAGAAAAATGAAGCGCCGGCATTTTGGCATTGACCCGAACCAATTGCGGATCATCCAGCAACCGCCTCAGCACCGGCTTGCTCCAGTATTCCGTCACATTCATCGGAATATTCAAATCAACTCCGACCCGTCCTCCGGCACCATTAACAGAGTGGCAGGCTGAACAGCTTTTCTTGAAAAGCTCAAATCCGCGTTGCGCTTGCTTCGATGTCGAGGGCCTTGCGCGAGCAAGGGCCTCATTGCCGCAAAATATTTCTATCTCCTTGATCTGATAAGGCCACGGCCGTGCGCCGCTATCATTCAACCAGAAAAGGTACACAGGTCCTGGATCCACAACGCCCGATTTCGTCTTTAATGGAGAAAAGCCCGACCCGGTCGGGAAAGCCTCATCCGCAATCGCCAGGAACCCCGTCCCATCCAATGCTTCCGTGCTCGAAAGCATGGCAAAAAAACCATCCTCGCATCGCACGTGGAGTTCAAAGTTGGTAGTAGCGTAACCAACTTTAACAAGCAGTTGGGCAATCGGGATTGCCAGAAACCTCTTTGGACATTCGTAAACAGGGTCGTGTTGAACATTCACCCAGGTCGCCAACTGCCGCCACTTCGTCAGAATCTCGTCTGAATGGATCGTGAGCAGTGACTTGGACTCAGGATTGAACTGCTCGCGTGGCGACTTGGCCGGGTTTGTTTGCGATTGGCAACCGCACAGTAACAACCACGACACGACGGCAATTATGCAGGTCAACCAAACCGGAATCTCGCATTCTTGTTCAGTCACGAGCACTGTAGTTTCTCATCGCCTGTTATCAGTCGAGACGCACAAATCCGCAAAAAGCGCCTTATTTACAACAGGCCTGCTGGAGGATGGCCAGCCGAATTCTTCCTACTACCTCGCGCACCGCATCCTGCCCTCGTGAACGGAGCGCGGCATTCCATAACTATTCAGAAGGAACATGAGGAAACAGGTGAAGCAGAGAATTTTGAAGGAGCAACGTAAGCCATTAAGCGGAAACGTTCGATCACTGTTTAGGATTCATAGCCTGCGCGCAAGCTGGTTTCAGATCGTGCTTTTGCCTCTGTTCTCTCCGTTGACTCCTGTTCAACGGATTTATGACGCTTTATCGTCCTAACGATCCGATTCAATCTGGAATTTCGCAGATGAACTCGCTCCACACGTTCACGTTTCTACAACGCTCTGATTCGTCCAATCCTTCTTCCCGCCATTAGCAAGAGCAGGTCAGCGTGCAAATCCTGGGCTTTTTGGTAGCGTTTGTGGGGGTCATCCTCACAGGCTTTGAGGACTATCTGATTAAATTTACGAAACTGGTCCGGGTCCTGCATCTCGCTAAGTTCAGCCGGCAGATCGGGAAAGTCGCAACGGTCCAGGCCGGTGCTGAGTTCGTACAACACTTTGCCCAGTGCATAGATGTCTGCCTGCGCAGTCCCGGGTCCTTCGCTGGGAAAATAGCCTGATGTCCCCCCTGGGAAGGTAGTTCCATCGGCATTCGCCACTAGTCCGATATCAGCGATCTTGGGGATGCCGTTCACAAAGATGATGTTGGACGGCTTGATATCTCGATGCAGCAGTCCCTGTTGATGAAGATAACCCAACGCCGCTGACAAAGACGCCCCGAGGGACACGCACGTCTGCACGGGGACGCATCCGAGTTTGGTTATTTCTTGGTCCAACGTCTTTGGCAGATAAGACTCCGGATCAATCTGGCTACCCGAAGCCACATCGTCCGCCAACTCCATCACGTAGTAAAAGCAGCCCTGAGCGGCATCCAGGCCGGTGTCGAGAATATCCACAAAGCCCTCGTGAGATCTGGAAATCGGCTCAAACCTTTGCAGGCCGCGAAATTCGCGTTCGTAGGGGCGCTCGTCTGAAAAGTTTCGCCGATAAACGACTTTAACGGCGCGGTAAGTCCCCATGATATTGCGCGCCAAACGTCGCCAAAGCTGCCGCTGCCAATGCACCGCAACAACTCGTGATTTGGGAGGTTTGGTCGGGGCCGGTGTGACCCGTCGATCAGATCAAGCGGGGCGGGGCGCTGGCAGGAAGTCCCGTCGGGCACGATGAGCCTTCCCATGGGCGGATTGCGTTCTGCAGCGAGAAGCTGGGGAGCGGGCTTAAGCTCACACCTGGCAGGTTCTGGGGAACACTCCCTGTTGAGGCTGGGAATGGCCAAATCGAGTTCAGGATGTTGATGCAGAGACGGGATTATTCCGTGGCGCTCTGTCAGCACCTTATAAGCGTAGAGACAGTTCTGAATGTTGCTAAACTTGAGGACTTCTCTAGCAAAGCATCTTTCCAGAAACGATCCCGGGCGCGCGCTCAGCAAACCCAGCAAAGCAGGATGCGGCAAATTCGGGTGACGGACTCCTTCGATGAACACCAGCAGGATCGCGACACGATTCCATCCACTGCCTTGCAAACGGCGAATCATCTGCACCAAATAATCGGCCACGGGTGGCAGGGAAATTTCGAAGTTAACGGTCGAGGGGAATCGGTCGCTGAGTTTCTGGCCGATGACGGGTGCCCAAAGGACCGCGAGCAAAACAGCGCCCGCCAGCGCATAGCACAAGAAGAAGAATATATCACCTCCACTAAGCTCAGGAAAGAGACGGACGGCCTTGGATAGGGAAAATGCGAACAAGAGCGTCAATGGGATTCGCACCAGAACCAGGATCATAGGAAGCTGGATTACCGGTCTTCCATTAGCGGGATAGCTTGACGTATCAGGAGCTCGCAAACCCTGGCGCCTGTCTTAATCCGTTTCATGGCACCGTTTGCCGCACCTATGCGGGCACCTATTCTGTCGAATCCGGAACTCGACCGGCCTTACATAGTTGGTAAGCGTCCAGATTCCCAACCGTTCTTCTTTGGCCTTAAGTTGGGCGTTTTCGATAGCATGCCTTTGTCTGGCCGGAATCGGGGAAAAGGTCTCACTGGCTGCTTCGGCCAGGCCCGCTTCGACCATCTTGGCGTTGATTAGCTCGTTGTTGAAGCTCAGCAGAACCAACGGCTGTTCATCCGGATCGTTCCCGAGAACGTCCATATTGACGGCCTTGTCCTTAACAAGCCTGGCCAGGTACTCACGGCTGGCTTCGGCGAACGGTTGGCCCTTGTAGAATCGGTCCAAAGGTAGCTCTGGCGCATCGATTCCTGCCAGGTGAACCGTAACCTTTTGGTTGTCCTCGGTATCGACCGTCGCCCGATCGCCTTTTACGGCATCCACGACCACCGCGGTCCCTGTCCACGCGATTGGTTTGTCATCCAGCACTGTCTCTTTGATTTCCTGCGCTTTTTGCGTGAGCTCCCGACGATAAAGCGGGTTGCCCATAAAGTAGTAGAGAATCTCCCCCAGAATCAGAACTGCCAGGCCAGTGAGAATCTTGCGCAGCAGGTTAAACATGTTCCGTTATAGAGAACTGTTTCCGACTTCCGTTCCCAGTATCTCCATTACACCAATGCGAGCGTGCTGTCTGTAGGGGAAATACTGATCTTTATGTGCGCTTATGGATTACAATGCTCACTGGCAAAACGGTCCTGCGGACGGCAAGGATAGGGGTAATCCAAAGTCGCAAATTTTCATCTCAGCCAAAAGATTCTCGTTTCTCCACGGTCTGCTTGGCAGACTTCAACCGTGAGGAAATGGGCCTGCATTTTCGTATCGGTTTTGGCAATCCTCATCACTGGCATTCTAGTGCGGCGGGTTGCGTTTCCCGGCGATGCGCTCTTGCACGGAAAGCCGGAAAGGGAGTGGATTAAGAGCATCAGCTATTATGGAGACGATGCGCAACTCAAACAATGGCGCGCGCTTGGCCCAGATGGTCTGCACCTTCTAGCCCGGGCCCTGGATAAGGGAAGGGCTTACCGGAAAACCTACCGTTGGCTGATGCCGAGACTCCCGGGTCTTTTGAGTGCACGCCTCTATCAACGGCTGCCAAAGCCCCAAGATTTTCACTCCACCAGGATGTGCGTCATGTCGCTCATTCGCCAGTTGGGCAAAGACGCGAAACCGATTGAGCCAGCAATAGCTCGTGCATTAAAAGACGATGACTCTGGGGTACGAATGATCGCCATCGGGTGCTATGAGGATCTACTAAACGTAATGGAGGGCCGGGAAAAGCGAGCGCGGCTACCTGAGTTTATCCGAGGGATGCAGGACAGCGAATGGGGTATTCGCAATAATGCTGCGGTCGCGCTGCGTTTCTATTCGGAACAGTCGCCTTTGGTTGCTGCTGTGTTGATCAAAGCCTTTCAAGATCCTGTCATTCAGGTTCGGTTGCAGGCGGCTAAGGCGTTAGTTGGTGCTGATCTAACAGCGGCAATCCGAGCCGGGGCCGTGCCCTTGGCAATTAAGATCTTGAGAGATCCCAACGACCAGGTTGCATATCAGGCGGCCGAACTGTTGGGCGAAATGGGGCAAGAACCGCATTTATCGGTACCCGCGTTAATTGAGGCAGTGCACGGGACAAACATTTTGGTGGCAACCACGTCCGTGCGGGCCCTAGGTAAGTTCCCAGGCCAAGCCGATTTGATTGTTCCCGTCCTCAACAAAGCCCTTCAGGAGACCAATGGCATTATCTCACGTTCGGCGCTTGCTTCCGCTCTGAAAGAAATTGATCCAATTAATGCGGCCAACGCGGACGCAAAGCGGTGACACAACTCTATTTTGAATTTGTAACTGCCGCCGAGACCAAGGATTTGGACACGTTGCTTCGGCTCATCCCTGAACACCGGGACTTGACGATTACGAAGGAGAGGATGGCAGGCTCCTCTATGTCATCCATTACAATTGCCCGCAGTATATTGAGGCCGCGTTTCAGACCGGCTTAAGTCCCGACTGTGGTGCAAAAGAGCAGCACGAAACCTTTTTACAGCACGCCGCCTCTGAAAATGATGCGAAGCTAGTTGATCTGGCCTTGCACTACGGCGCTGATATCGAGCGCAGAAATAACGAAGCTGAAACGGCGCTGGGATGTGCTGCGAGTTGGGCCTCTCTGGAAATCGTGCGGATGCTGGTCGAAGCTGGCGCGGATGTAAATGCGGTGGAGGGAACTCGAGAGAACCAACACAGCACCGCTTTGGACGCAGCTTACAACCGGCCCGAGATCGCCGAGTTCCTGCGCGAGCACGGCGCTAAGAGATGGAGCGAGCTTGAACGCAGACCGGTGTGAACCGGACGTCTCGGCACTGCACCGGTTTATGTGGATCAATCCTCTGTTAGGGTAAACCCTTCTCGACAGGTAGGTATACTCCCCGTTCAAGCGAGTGGAGTCCCCTGTCATGCTAACAATCGACCAAATAGGAAGCGGAGGCACAACAAACGCAACTCTCAGAAGACCGCCAGCAACCGACAGTAGCGATGGCTGGACGACAAGACAGAGCAATCAATAAAGAACAAAGAAAGGAAAATATGAAATCCATCACAGTGACCATTGGAATCTGTGTGCTGCTTGCCGGAGCGACCAATCTCATCGCCCAGGACCAGCCAGCCACGACGCCAAGCCCCGGGCTCAAATCCGAAGACACCAAAGTGACCAAAGCGACCGTCGAAAAGATCGACAAGGACACACGCGAAGTCACCTTGAAGAAAGAAGACGGCAAACTTGTAACAATCAAGGCGCCTGAAACGGTCCGAAATTTCGACCAGATTAAAGTCGGCGATATCGTGACGGCGAAATACTCGATAGCCATCGCACTGGCGATCCGGAAGTCTGACGAACCTCCCAGCGCTACTGGACGAGAATCAGTTGAGCGGGCGCCACTTGGAGAAAAACCGGCTGCCGAGAGCAGAAAAACGATCCAAATCAACGCCGTGGTCAAAGATATCGATCGCGACAAACGCGAAGTAACACTTGTTGGACCCGAAGAAAAGACCAAGGTCGTCAAGGTTCCCGAGGATATGAAGAAATTCGACGACTTGAAGGAAGGGGACCATGTAGTGGTCACCGCCACCGAATCCATCGCCATCTCGGTCAGCGAGCCCGAGAAATAACAACACTCAAGTTGTTGCCCTATCGTTACAAGACAGGGGCTTCATTCTCCCGAGCCGCTGCGGGGCAGTAGCGTCTTCTGAGGTCGGAAGATATTTGATAGCCTTGTTCATCCGGTAAAGTTTGTTAAGACCAAGCGCTCTTCGGAAGCATTCTGGAGAGCGCTTTTATGCTTTACCAAAACGCCTCGACCGGTAACGCGGTTGAGCTGTCACCGGCCGAGGCTGCCCGGTTTGAGAGAAAGCCTGGTGAAGGACCTCAGAGTGATTGTAAGCAATCTGCACATCGGCCCCGCCGAGGTCAAGCCACGTGTTTCGCAAAAATCGAGCCCTAACCGCTTAGTGAATACCTAATGAATCTCGATACCGATTCATCATCTCTCACAAAGGCTATGGATGGCGTTATGCCCCTGTGGTTGTGAAACTAATTGCGCACATGACCGAAGGCTCCGCCTCCCCTCCACCGCTGGGGCTGCACCAAGCCTAACCTTGAGCTAGCTCGTGTTCTTTGCCATCTGCTCAAAAAAGGCGTTGGCACGCCTTTGAAGCTCGTCGGGTTTGAGGTTTTCCAGGCGAGTTGCAATCCACCATTGGTTATTGGCGAAATCCTTTACGCAAGCCGTGCGGTCGCCCCAGAACGTTTTGTTTGGAGCCAGGATTGATTCGCCACCCGCTGCCAGCGCCTGCAGGTAGATGGTATCAACATCGGCAACGTAAAGGTAAAGCATGCTCGGCTGCGGCTTCCACTCA
>Ga0306920_100015826_pt1 | contig 10357 bp, 7 predicted proteins | sample flu12Cox44000170_FD_204666 | JGI IMG/M metagenome (GOLD analysis project Ga0306920, IMG submission 204666) | Lab enrichment of tropical soil microbial communities from Luquillo Experimental Forest, Puerto Rico - flux4day.12C.oxic.44.000.170 (v2)... | ecosystem: Environmental > Terrestrial >...
CGGAACCGGCTAGCAATACATAGTCCCCGGCCTCCGGGCTTTTGTAGACGGCCGAGGCTCGAACGACGAGCGCGTCCTTCACACTCTTTGCAATGGCTTCGACCGAAACATTCATCCCGGGCTTCAGTGCCGGGCCGGGCTTGATCGCTTCGACCCACACTTCGATCGTGGTACTTCCCGGATCGAGCGCCGGACTGATGAGCATGACTCGGCCCTTGATTGGATCTTCAACGCCCTCGAGGTTCAGCTCCGCGGCATCGCCGACCTTGAGCTCGACGGCTTCGTCTTGAGCGATGTGGGTTTTGGCAACGAGCTTCGAAGTGTTCATCACGGTGAGCAGGGGCTGATTGGCGGTCGCGAGCTCGCCCTCAAACAGTGGACGGTCCGTAACCACGCCATCGATCGGACTCCGAATCTGCGAATAGCTGACCTGCGCCTGTGCGCTCAGGTAGTTGCCTTTTGCTGCGGACAGCTGGCCCGAAGCCGACTTCACGGTCTGTTCCTTGCCCAACCTTTGAAGATCTACGAGTTGTTTTTGTGCTTGTTCGTTCTGGCTGCGCGCCTGCGCGAGCGCGACTTCGGCGGAATCGAGGTCCCGGCGAGGGAGAGCGCCCTGATCAAAGAGGTCCTTGCGCGCGTCGTACACCTTTTTTTGGGCTTCGAATGCGGCCTTAGCGGCGGCGGCATCGAGTTCCGCCTTTTGTATCTGCTGCGGCAGGCTGGCCCCCATGGTCATGGTGTAGCCCGCTTCCGCTTGCTCATACTCACCCTTGCTTTTCTCGGCCGCGGCGGCAAGGTCAGCATTCTCGAGATCGGCAAGGGGCTGGCCCCGCTTTACGCGGCTGCCACGCTGCACGTAGAACTTCTTGATCGTCGAGGTAATCTTCGGCGTGATTACGGCCTGTTCGAGGGGTGAAACCACAGCCTCCGCGGATATGATTTGCTCAATGGGGCCGCGCTTCGCCGGTGTCACCTGGACGGTGACAACCGTTTCCGGCTCTTTCTCGCCGCCTCCACAACCGCAAAGCCACGCGGTAGAGAACAGCAGGAGCAGGGGCCGCGAAAGTCGCAGTGTTCGGCCGATTGAGATGCGTGAAAATCGGTGTTTCATGGAGCTGTCAGCACTCCTGTAAGCGTCTGAAGATTGGCGAGGGCTACGCGATAACGGACCGCGCCGTCGTGATACCCGGCGCTCGCCAGGGCAAAAGTGGTCTGCGCGTCGACGACTTCGAGAACCGTGGCCTCGCCGTTTTTGTACCGAAGCGTTGTAAGACGAAGACTGTCCGAAGCGAGTTCGGCGGAACGGTTGAGGCCCGTCAGTTCGTTTAAGGCCGTTTCAGCTTCGGAATAGAGCGAGCGCATCTCGGCGAGCAGTTTGCGTTGCGTGAAAGAAAGTTCACGTTTGGCCTGGTCGCGCCTGAGTTCCGCCTGGCGCACTTTGCTTTGCGTGGCGCCCCAATTCCAGAGAGGCAAAGTCAGGGAAGCCAAGGCGGAGGAACCGAGGTTCGAGACCTGTCCCGTTCCGGGCGGTGGGACGGGAGAATACGTGGCGTAGTGCTCCGCGTCGATACCGTACCAGTAGTCGAGCGTGATCGAAGGAAGATAGCCGGACCGAGCACCAAGGACGTCGTTCGTGGCAGCCTGAACGGTTGCGAGCGCGGCGCGCACGTCGGGATTTTCCTTGGCGGCTTCGGCTTCGAACTCTTCGCGGGTCGGCAGCGGCACGCTCGAATGCAGATCGTCGGCGGTTTCGAAGTTGTCGTTGAAGTCAGGAAAAATGAGGACCGCGAGATCGAGCCGTGCGTTCAGAAGCGCCAATTCCGCTTCCTGAGACTGGCGGCGGCGATCCTGGACTTGCAATTCGGCCTTGATCACATCGGAGTGGGCCACTTCTCCGCCCTTTTCGAGGCTCTCGGTGAGCTGAAGGAATTTCTCCCCTGCTTCTGCATTTTTCCTGGCGGTCGCGAGCTTCTCGTCCGCCGCGCCGACGGCGAAATAATCCTGCACTACGGTGACGACGAGCCCGCGGGAAGCGACCTCCGCGCGCGCCTTTGCGGCTGCGGCAAGGGCGGCCGTCCTGCGGTAGGCAGCCACTAAGCCAAGGTCGAGCAGTTGATGCACGTTGCCCTGGCTGACGTATTCGTGGGGCGCGTTGTTGGCGATGTATTTGACGCCGCCGAGACTGTTGGGCTCGGTGTAGAGCGCTGAGGTATTGAAGCCGACGCTCGGAAGCAGTGTGTCGCGGGCCTGCACGCGATCCTCGCGGGCAAGGCCGCTTTCGGTGAGCGCAGCCTGAAATTGCGTGCTGTTCCTGCGGGCGAGGTTCAAAGCCTGCTCGAGAGTAAGGCGCAGTGTCGTTGTGGCCGGTGCGCTTGAGGTTGGCTGCTGCGCCGCTGGGGCCGCTTTCGGCACGGGACTCGAAGGCACCTCCTGCGCACGGCAAGGGAGTTGGGCAAGAGCGCAGAATGTCGCGAAAAGGATTGTGCCAGTACGCTTTGGTTGCATGGGGTGCTTCCGGGGCAGAATCGAAGCCTGTTTGAAGTTAGCGGAATGGACCTAAACGCAGGATTAACGGGTGGAAGGGCCTACCGGCAGATAGGCCGTGAAGGTACTTCCGGAGGAATCCGAACGTGTGAGTTCGAGCCTGCCGTGGTGCGCTTCGGCGATCCAGCGCGCGATGGATAAGCCAAGACCCGCGCCGCCGGTGTCGCTTTCAGAGCGGGAACGGGTTTTGTCAGCCCGGAAAAAGCGCTCAAAAATCCGCGGCTGTATTTCCGAGGGAATACCGGAGCCTGTATCGGTCACGCTGACAACATAGCTACCATCCTGCTTGTCGCAACGGAGAGAAACCGTTCCACCCTCGGGCGTGTACTTGATGGCGTTGTCCAGAAGATTCAGGAGCATGCGGCGGAGAAGAGATTCGTCGGCGTGAAGCGGGAGGTCGGGATCGATGGAAGAGGAGAGGGTGATGTTCTTCGAGATGGCAAGCGAACGGGCGCGATGAAGCACGTCGGAGGCGAGCTCATCGAGATAGAGTTCGCGCAGAATGAGCGGGTATTGCCCGGCGTCGGCGCGGGTCAGGGTAAACAGATCCTCGACGATGTGGGCCAGGCGCTGCGACTCGTCGCGCAGGATGGCGAGGGTCTCGCGGTACTCAGCGGGCGGGCGATCGGGCTTCGAGAGAGTCACTTCGGCTTCGCCGCGCAGGATCGCCACCGGTGTGCGCAACTCGTGGGAGGCATCGGCCACGAAACGGCGCTGAAGGTCAAAGGATTTTTCGAGACGATCGAGCAATTGATTGAAGGAGATGGCCAGTTGCCCGAGCTCATCCCGACGGTTGGCGACTTCGAGGCGGTCATGAAGATTTTCCGCGCCCATGTGGCGGGCTTGCGAGGCCATGGCTGCAACCGGAGCGAGGCTTTTTCGAGCGAGGAAATATCCGCCGATGCCGGCAAGTAACAAGGCGATGGGAATGGCCCACAAAAAGGTGTCGCGAATATCTGCCATCATTTCGTGCTGAGGATGAAGCGACTGCAACACCACGAGAGTGAAGTTCTCGCCTGAAGCGGGCAGCTGGCGGGCAAAAGCTCGGAATCCCCCCCGGCCACCCGGCACATAGCCGAGCGCACTCGGACGGGACGCTGCTTCTCGAACCAAGGATTGCAGGTCGTTTGATGAGAAGAGATCGGCTGTTAAGCGTTCCGGGGCAGAACCGATTCTGGGGAGCTCCAGGGAGCTCTCGACGATGTCGTGCGCGGGACCGAAAATGGCGATCACCGTGTCGCGAAAGCGATGCTCGACCATGGCCACATGAGCGGCGTTTTTGACGGCGTCGGGACCGCTTTCGTCCTTCAGCTCCGCATGGAAGGTGGTGACAAAAGCGTCGGCGAGTTCCACAAGGCCGGTGTCCGTTCGTTGCGAAATACTGCGCCAGTACAGGAAGTAGGTAAAGACCGCGAGCAGAACCAGAACAAAAGCGAGAACCAGGCTGTACCACAGGGTGAGCCGCACGCGGACCGAGTCAAGCATGCGATTTTCTCGTTGTGGAGGACGTGGAGCCGGCGGACTTGCCTGATTCCTTCGTTTCCGGCGGAGCGCACAGGATATAGCCGCTACCGCGCCGCGTCTGGAGAAGGGGCTTGCCGGCAGCGTCGCCAAGTTTGCGGCGCAGGCGGTTTACGTAGACCTCGATGAGATTCGAGAAGGGATCGAAGGATTCGTCCCAGACGTGCTCGGCAATTTCCGCCCGGCCGACAACTCTGCCGCCATTGCGGGCGAGAAATTCGAGCAGGGCGTATTCCTTGGTCGTGAGAGAGATGGAGCGGTTGCCGCGCTTTGCGGTTTGCGAGGCCGTGTCAAGGACCAGGTCTCCGACGACAATCTGCGCGGCAAGCAACTCATTCGGACGCCGGAGCAGAGCGCGGAGGCGAGCGAGGAGTTCGCCGAACTCAAAGGGTTTTGTCAGGTAGTCGTCGGCGCCAGAATCGAGGCCGGTGATGCGGTCCTCAACCGCATCTCGAGCGGTGAGCATGAGGATGGGCATGCGTTTTCCAAGGGAGCGAATGGAACGACAGGTCGCGAAACCGTCGCGGCCAGGAATCATTACGTCGAGAACGACCAGGTCATAGTCGTTAATTTCGACCTGATAGACGGCGTCGTTTCCGTTGGCCACAACATCAACGGCGTAGGATTGCTCCTCGAGACCTTTGGTGACAAAGCGGGCGATGCGCGGGTCGTCTTCGACCAGCAAGAGTCGCATGAACGTATCATACGGCAGTTTGCGGAGCGAATCGCAGAAGACGGAGGCCTCGAGCCAGCTCGGGGCTAGTCCGCCGCGGCGGGTGTGGCCACGGGCGCGGTGATCGTAACCCTATCCGGCGTGGACCAGACCGGGTTACCGTTCTTGAACTCGAGCTTGTTCATGGTGATGGTAACGCGCCTGTGGTTCACTTCGGCGAGCAAGAAGTGGTAGTTAATGCCCGGATCTTTGTAGGGATCGCCGGGCTGGCGGGGAATTGCGTAGGCGTGCGCGCCCCCGCCGCCGGTCACAAAATAGGCCACGCCGCCGTGTTCGTGACGCTCGTAATTGTGGACGTGGCCGTTGAATACAATGAAGCGGGCGCGAGCGTGCTGCTGGCGCTCCTCGAGGAATTTCGCCAACTCCAGTTCTTTGGACCGCGCGGAGTGCCCGCCTCCATAAGCTTTTTCATCCGAAGAACTCGTGTAAGGCGGATGGTGGAAGACGAAGAAAACGAAGTCGACGTCAACGGGGAGCTGGTCGAGTTGGGAGCGTAACCAGTCGCCTTGTGCGCCGGAGAGTTCTTCGAGAGCGCTGTCGAGCACCAGCATCAGACAGTTGCCGAGGCGAACGGAATAAAAGCGGCTGCCCTTCAGGTACGGAAAGCGGGCGAAGTAATTCTCGAGAGCGGTTTTTTCGTCGCCCTTCAAGTCGTGATTGCCGAGAGCGGGATAAATCGGAATGTTGTGTTCGAGCCAGATCCTGGTTTCGGAGTCCCAAACCTGCCAGTCCTTGGGATTTTCGCCGGTGTAGACGATGTCGCCACCAATGGAAATGAATGCAGGGTGTTTCTGGTCAATGGCCGCAACGAGAGCCTGGCGAACGGCCGAGTTTGCAGCTTCCGTGTCCGATGGATCGTGAAACCGGGTGTCGCCAAAGGCGACGAAGGTAAATTCCGAGGACGTCTCAAGTTCCAGGGCTACATGATTCAGGGTGACGCCGGGCTGCTCCTTTGGTTGGCTCCGGGAGTAAGCGCCGCCAAGACAGGCACATAGCAGCAGAAAAACCGGACACAATCTCCGAATAATTCCCATAACCATAGGCTAAGACAATGTGGCAGAGTATGGGTTAATAGTCTTTCAGCAACCAGCCAGCAAGACCGGAAAAGTGGCGCCCGGCGTCCATTGGGGTAGCAGTCGACGCCCTGCGGTAATCTTTTGGCCATTGCCGATGGCCTTTCGATTCCCGTGAAAGTCGAGAGAAGAATACAATTAACCAAATCGGATATGCCCAATTTCCGAACAAATGCCTGGCTATGGGGAGTCTGGATCCTTTGGTTAGGCCTGTACGCAGGAATCGCACATCACCTGGGACCCGGGCTGCGCCTGGCCTCCTTTGGAGACGTGGCGCAATGCCTTGTGCCGTTGTTTGCCAACGCCGGTCTGCTGATGAACGCGGGAACACCACACTGGCGCCGGAATCTTTTCTGGATGTTGCTGGCGCTGAGCTGCACGTTGTGGATGGTAAGCCAGTTCGTATGGACCTACCACGAGGTCTATCTTCACAAGGAAGTGCCGGGACTCTTCGGCGGAGACATCATCATTTTCCTTCGTGGCATCCCCCTGATGGCGGCGCTGGCGCTGCGGCCCCACCGGACGCGCAGCGAACTGCATATGCGTCTCGGTTACCTCGATTTCACGCTGCTGCTCGCGTGGTGGACCTTCATGTACGTGTACGTGGTGCTGCCCTGGATGTATGCCGCGCCGACGCTCGAAACGTACAACTTCAACTACAACCTTCTGACGTACCTGCAGCAGTTTGCCACGGCAGCGGGATTCGGTATTTTCTGCCTCCGAACGCGCGGGGCGTGGCAGACGGTTTACCTGCACCTGTTCGGGGCCACGACACTGTATACGCTGACGTCGCTGGCGCTGAACCTGGCAATCCCCCTTCACCAATACTACACGGGGAGCGCTTACGACCTTCCTCTGATGACCTCGTTCTTCTGGTATGGCTTCGCCGGGCTCGTCGCCCATCGAAACCGCAAGGAACTGGATCTGCCAATGGAGGGCAAGCCAGAGCGGACGCCGGCCGACTCTGCCTGGACGACGCGACTTGCGATGGCGGCAGTGCTTTCTTTGCCAATTCTGGCGCTTTACGCGCTGCGGTTTGAGCAGGACGCGCCGGCGGTTCGTGATTTTCGGCTGACGGCGACGCTGATTGCTTCTCTGCCGCTGGCCCTGCTGGTCTTTCTAAGAACGCATCTCGCGGATGCGGACCGGGCACGGTTGCTGTCGCGCTCGGAATCGTCGATCGAGAATTTGCAGAGATTGCAGGCGCAGATGGTGCAATCGGAGAAACTGGTATCGCTCGGTCAACTCGCGGCTGGAGCGGCGCACGAGATCAACAATCCGCTGACGGCGATTCTGGGGTACTCCGATCTTCTGGCGGATGACCACTCCTTACCGGAACGGGCCCGTGGCACGGCCACGAAGATCCGAGACCAGGCGAGGCGCACAAAAAACCTGGTGCAGAACCTGTTGAGCTTTGCGCGGCAGGCTCCGATGGAGCGGACGCTTTTGGACATCAACACGGTGGTATCGAACGCGGTGCAGTTGCGGGCACTCGATCTGCATAATGGCGGTACGACGATCGAAATGCAGCTGGAGTCTGTTTTGCCGGGAGTACGAGGCGACAACAACCAGTTGATGCAGGTGTTCTTCAACATTATCAGCAATGGACTGGATGCGATGAACGCCGGTGGGGGCGGCGTGCTTACCATCCGAACGCTGCGAGACCGGAGTAACGTGGTGATTCTGTTTTCGGATACCGGCCCGGGCATTCGCGAGCCGCATCGAGTTTTTGACCCGTTCTACACCACCAAGCCTGTCGGCAAAGGCACCGGACTCGGATTGAGCATTTGCTACGGAATTATGCAGGAACACGGGGGGAAGATTTTCTGTTACAACGGGCAACCAGGCGGCGCAGTATTTCGCGTGGAGCTTCCCGCCGTGCTCGCCGCTTTACCGTCGCTTGCGGCGCGCGGGACCTCGCCGCTGTCAAGCAAGACGTTTTGACAGCATTCGACCGAAACATCGTTGATACTACCTGAAGGGGGATCCGTAATGACTCGTGGTAGAGTGGCACGCGCGAGTGTGCGAAACGGGCTCGCTTGATGAGTGAAATTGCGATTCTAACCGAAGGGCTGACACGGCGGTTCGGGGCGCTGACGGCGGTGAACGCGATCGACTTGCGCGTACAAGCGGGGCAATTTTTCGGCTTTCTGGGGCCGAATGGCGCAGGCAAATCAACGACCATCAAGATGCTGACGGGACTGCTGGCACCCACTTCGGGACGAATGGAGCTGCTGGGGCTGGATTTTCTGGCCCACCCGGTCGAAGTGAAAAGACAGGTTGGCGTAGTGCCCGAAGGCATGGGCCTATTCGAGAGGCTGACGGGAATCGAGTATCTGCGCTTCGTCGGGCGGATGTACGGCCTCGGCCGGGCGACGACGGAGAAGCGCGCCGAGGAATTGCTCGATTTCATGCAACTCGGAGACCGCGAAAAAACGCTGGTGGCGGATTATTCGCACGGCATGCAGAAGAAGCTGGCGCTCGCTGCAGCGGTGATTCACGGGCCGCGGATTTTGTTTCTGGACGAACCGTTTGAAGGAGTGGACGCGCTCGCGGCGGGGGCCCTGAAGGCGCTGCTCGGGAGGATGACCGAGCGCGGGGTGACGATTTTTCTGACTTCACATGTGCTCGAAATCGTGGAGCGGCTGTGCAGCCATGTGGGAATCATTCATCAAGGACGGCTGGTGGCCCAAGGCTCGCTGGAGGAATTGCGCGCCGGCGTGGCGGGAGACGCCGGCGAGACAAAGACTCTGGAGGAGATTTTCCTTTCGGTTGTGGGGCAGAGCGGGGCGGAACAATCGCGGCTTGAGGAACTGACGTGGCTGACGTAGTTCAAATGCCGGGCGTCGTCGAGCAGATCAAGCTGGTGGCGGGTTTGCGCTGGCGGATTCTGAGAAACGGCCTGCGACGCAAAAACAATCGCTGGGATCTGATCGGGATGGTGTGGGTCGGGCTGTTCAGTGGCCTGATGGTCGTGGGACTCGCATTGGCGTTCTACGCCGGGGGTTACGAATTCATCGCGAGGGGCCGGGCCGGGTGGATGGCGCTGCTCTACTGGGCCATCTTTGTTTGGTGGCAGCTTTTCCCCCTGTTTGTGGCGGGATTCGGATCAAATTTCGAGTTCGCGACCCTGTTGCGGTTTCCGCTGAGTCTCAGGGCCTTTTACCTGCTGGGGCTCGGGTATGGACTCGTGGATTTCGGCGCGGTGTCTTCGATGCTGTGGATCCTGGCGATGCTAGCGGGTGCGGCCAGCGCGCGAACGGACGTTGTCCCGGCCATGTGTATCGTGAGTGTGCCGTTTGTGCTCGTAAATGTGACCATCGAGCGACTTGTGGGATCGTGGCTCGAAAAGATTCTGGCAAAGCGGCGCTGGCGAGAAGTCTTCCTGGGACTGTTCATTCTTTCGATGGTGTCACTCAATTTTCTGGGCCCTCTGTTGCAGCATTACGGGAGATCCGCGAGCCCAAGGATCCTCGAGATATTGCCGTATATTTCGTGGCTGCCGGGGTCATTGGCTGGGAACGCGGTGGGTGCGGCTGCGATTCGGAACTACCGGGGCGTGTTATCGGCAACGGCGGGGCTCCTGGTGTGGCTCGTGGTGATGAGCGGGCTGCTATGGCAGAGGTTCGAGGCCCAGTATCGCGGAGAAGAGACGAACGAAGCGCCGGCGCCCAAGGCAGCGAAGAAGCGCGACAAAAGGCAGGCCAGCACGGCGGAATTGCCGCGATTCGTTTCACCGCAAGTCGTGAGCGTGGCCCTGAAAGAGTTTCGTTATTTGACGCGAAACGGATTCGCGCTTCTGACCCTGGTGCTTCCGCCGATCATGGTGATGTTTTTCACCATGCAGTTTGGGCGGGGGTCGATGCTGAAGGAGCACGCCCTCAAGCCGGAGCTGTTCTTCCCGGGAATGATGGCTTATTTGATTTTGATACTGCTTTCGCCGGCGTATAACGCGTTCGCCTATGAAGGAAAAGGGATCCAGGCATATTTCATGGCGCCGGTACGGTTTCAGGATGTGCTGCTCGGAAAGAATCTTTTTCTGGTGGGGCTGGTGGCATTTGAGCTGGCCCTAGCGCTGGTGCTGCTGACGTGGCGGGTAGGGTGGCCCGGGATGCCGATGTTCGCCGCGACGATCATGGCGGGCGCATTCGCGGTCGCAGGGCAACTGACGATTGCGAACTGGTCGTCGCTCAGCTTCCCAAAGAAGATGGAGTTAGGAAAGATGAAGGGGCAGAGGAATTCGGGCATAGCGGTGTGGACCGCGTTTGGCGTGCAGTTTGTGCTTGGAGCCATCTGCGGGCTGATTCTGATGGCGGGCAAGTGGTTCGGAAATGTCTGGATACCGGTCGTGGCGTTTGGCGGACTGACCGCCGCAGCGGTGGGGGGATACATAGCGTCGTTGCCAGCGATGAACCGGCTGGCGGAAGAAAAGAAGGAATTGCTGATCGAAACGTTGTGCAGGTAGTTGGACCTTGACCTCTTCTCG
>Ga0306920_100015827_pt1 | contig 10357 bp, 9 predicted proteins | sample flu12Cox44000170_FD_204666 | JGI IMG/M metagenome (GOLD analysis project Ga0306920, IMG submission 204666) | Lab enrichment of tropical soil microbial communities from Luquillo Experimental Forest, Puerto Rico - flux4day.12C.oxic.44.000.170 (v2)... | ecosystem: Environmental > Terrestrial >...
CTAGTTTTTGTCGATGAATCCGGCTTTCTGCTCATTCCCAATGTCAGCAAAACTTGGGCGCCAGTGGTCTGCATATTGAACACTTTCCCTCGTATGCCCCGGAACTGAACCCGGACGAAGGGGTTTGGTCTCAGATAAATTCTACTGGAGGAGGTGAGTACGCAATGTCTTCGATCCGCGACCGGTGGATGTCGCGAAAATACCTGGGCACTGTTCGACATGGCTTCATCGTCAAGTTTTAAGGAAGCCGAACCGCCCGATCTGTAATCCAGCCCAAAGATAGGCATGTCCCAGCTTACAAAGATCGGCATTACCATGATGAACGGGTAGGTAGTGTGGGCTTACAACTCGCGGGGTTTGATTGTGCCTAACTCCTACCGGGTCAGCTCGGCGGCTTCAGATCGCGCGATTGCAGCCTCGTTGCAAGGCCATCGGGACAACAGTGTTACGTCGAAGCGCTGCCTCGCCATACTTCCTAAGGTATACGTACCGTGACCCGGTCGTAGCCCACCGTAGTCATCAGTTCGCCCCATGCAGACTCAATCTGATGCACGCAGGATTCGGGTAGACCGTTTCGCCAGCCGCCGGCTTTGGCCCAACCTATGAAAGGTATGTCTTTGCGCTTCTTCTTCTTGTACTCTCGTCGAGCAACATAACCCAATGTTTTCTGCCACTGATCGTCCTGAAGTTCTTCTAGTTTGCGCATACGATCGGCAGAGCTCTGTTCAACCGCCTTCTGCAGGCGCACGGGGTCGGGTCTGATGCCCATGAACGTCGAGATGCGAGTCAATTCTGTGGTCGGATTCTGACGCATGTCCTCATAGCGAACCAGCAGAAATGAGGGGCTGTGGCCGCGCGCATACATCCAACTACCGACGTTTTCGGCCCAGGTTCCATAGTCCGCCGATATCAAGCGCCCGCATACGAAATCATCGACAAAGTTCTCCAAGCTCACTTCTTGGTCTATGTGCCCATACTTTCGGTTAAATTGGTAGTAGGAAAGCGCCACGTCGCGGGGATCGCGAACAATGTAAATTGTTTTCGGATAGCGGTGATCGAAGTATTCGTGCGTTTTGATGACCCGCGGCGGGGGTGTGCTCTTCAAAGTACGGCTTGACTGTGAATTAGCATCCGGAATTAACTTTTCAATATTCCTAAAATCCACGACTTTGTCAGGATAGACAAGATTTGCAATCAAGAATCGGGTCCATGTGTTGCCCGATCGCGGGTACGACACCAAGAATGTATCATCCTGACGTACAGCCAGGTTACGTCCGGCTATGTCTGTGCCTAATAGGTACGCGACGATGGATTTGATTCCGTAAAGCATCGGAGTCAATCACTCCAGAAGAGTTGTCTGCATCGATGCCTGGCCGTCTGCCTTCTTCGAGACCTCGGCCCCGGCCTGGGTCCGCTTTGTCAGTATACGCGACGACCGAGAGTGAACGACCGGTTGAGGTAGGACAAAAAGAGACGTTCGATCGTTCTCGTGACGATATGTCTTTCTCGGCGTCTGCGGTACTGCTTCTGCTCATTCTAGCCTCATAAAACTAGCGAGCCGTCATCTACCTTGCTAACCCAGGCAGGGCCGCGGTCCGGGCAAGCTACAAACTCAATAATCGGGTATGCCCGGATGAATCTCGGAAAATAACAGGCAGCAGTACTCGGTCTGCTTCACGATCTGACTAGTAGTCCCTACGAGGCGTTAATGCAGAATGGACAGGTGTGAGTTCGCGATTCGCCCGGGCACAGCCGCCCGCAAAATCAGCCCGCAGGCCAGCTCCGCCGCTTAGTCTTCACACCCTCGGATTGGTCAGGGTCGCGTTTCCAAGACTTCCGTTCAGGAGTCAAACGCCGAGAAAGTTGGCAAATCGCAGCCACTGCTCGGTTCGTCTCATGGCCTGTGAAAACTGTATCCGGGGCGAATATCCAAGCACGCGACGCGCCTTCTCGATGCTAAATAGCAAACCCACCGACTCAATAGCAGCCCTGTCCGCGTCCGGCATAGCAGGGGTCTTGCCGGAGTTCGCGGTGGCGCCGCCAGACAGTCGTTTTCGCCACATGTCCTTTTCAAGCTCCGGCATTCCCTCGAATTTAGACCACGCCCAAATCAACATCTTGTCGACTATGGATATTTGTCTCAGTAGTTTACGAAACTCGGGGCTAGTTAGCACTTTTCTGCTTGCTTTCATTGATGCATTCACCACTCCCGGTTGGTCTCTGTAGTAACTATCTATCTCCGCCGATGAGATATTTTCAAATCTAGGCTCAGTCCCGAGCATGCGGGCGTGAGCCAGTATCACATCCCGCCAAGTCACCCTTTCCCCATCGGTAATGGTAATAGTCTGCCCTACCGCTTCTGGCTTCTCCGCAGCCAGCAACATGGCGTCCACTAAATTATCGACGTAGGTCGTATTGCACAGACCACCTCCTTCGTCGATCAACAAATAACTGCCCTTCCGTAACTGATTCACAATACCGATTGACCAGCGAGAGTATGGGCCAAGAACGATGCAGGGGCGCAGAATGACGGCAGGCAGACCGCGAGCCATGAAAACTTGCACCACTTGCTCAGCGGCTAATTTGCAGTCGCAATATTCATTGCCAGTGCGGCGCGGTCGGGCGTCCTCGGTTGCAGCGTCTGGCGGAGGTTTCAGGCCGTAGACTGCAGTCGTGCTGATGTGTACAAATCGGTCGACGGCTGCGCCGACCGCAGCCTCCGCAAGATTTCGAGTGCCTTTCGCGACTCCCGAGTCGGGCCCTAGTCCCAGGTGGAACACGACTTTGCATCCCGCAACTGCCTCTTCCAGCGACTTCGGATTCATCAGGTCGCCACCGCGCAATTGAATAGGGAGACGTGCTATCCGTGGCGCGTGACGAAAATCGTGCACGAGGCCGCGAACATTCCGGAAGCCCGACTGCACCAAACGTTCGCACACGCGGCCACCGATGAAGCCGGTTGCGCCCGTTACCAGAATACCTGTCGCCTGGTTCACCGCGCCTTCTCCACACCTATGGGGTCCACCTCGAGCCAGGGTTCCGGGAATCTTTGTGCACTCTTATAGCAATTCTCAATCAGCTCAATTGTCTTGAGAGCAACCATTCCATCCACCGTCAACTTGGCGGTCCCCTGAATTGCCCTTACAAAGTTATCCAGTTGACAGTAGAAAGGATCATTAGGTTCGTTGGACAATGTTGGCAATTCATAAGCGGAAATTACCCGCCTCCCTTGAAGATCGAGATGCAAATAGACCCTATCGGCGTCACTTCTGCGAATTTCGGCCGTAGCCCGATCACCGTGAACCAATAGACGATTCTTTAGTTCGTACGTACGACTAAGTTTGAGACTCCCACGGATCCTACCATGCCGTCCTTCATGCTCCAGTTCCACCAACGCATTGGCTTCGACGCCACTGCCCCAGTTGTCGTCATGGTAGCTCAGGCAAGTTGCCGGACCAAACCAGTTCTGTAGTATGTCGAGGAAGTGCACGCCCTCATCTACGAGAACCCCACCGCCCGAAAACTCTTTTTGAAACAAAAAATTCGTGGCGTTACGCCATTCGAACGGCACTCCGTTTTCCCAGTCGTAGCTTTTCACTGTACCGAATCTTTCCTCTTCCAACAGCGCGCTCATTAAAAGAGTACTGCCGTAGAAACGTCGTGGAGCCACGACTGCTAGCAACTTACCGCTCTCATCTGCTGCCGCGCAACATTGGCGCGCACCGTCTGCGTCTATTGCTAGCGGCTTCTCGCAGAGCACATTTACATTGGCTCGCAAAACCTCGGTGGTAACGGGGACGTGAAGATAGTTAGGAACAGCGACAATAAGAGCGTCTGTTTCCGGCAGAATAGCACGAAAGTCGTCACTGGTCCTGCAAGTCAGCCCAACGACCTGCTTGAGCAATTCGGCCCTCTGTACTTCAGCATCAACCAGAGCACTTACGAGAATGTCAGGATGAGACATTGCAATCGGAAGATGCTTTTCTCTTGTAATAGCTCCGCAACCCAGGATGCCGAGACGGATGATCGAAGGCTGGGGCTCCGATTTTTGAATAGTGTCCACAATCATTTGTGCGATTTTCGATGACCCTCGGATGGCTCACTCTGGTCAGTAAAGGCCTGGTGTCAACTCTTTTCCAATTCTCCTATTGGCGGACTGTTGATTATCATATACGGGACCTCGATTATGTCCCAGCCGTTCGGCAAGTGCGCGCCCGCCGACGTCGCGAAATTCGCCACTGCCGTTGCGGTCTTTTCTGAAATGGGCCCATATAGGGGGCGGCACTTGGCCAACACGGTTATTTCCCTCCATTGCTACTCAAAAGCGAGCCGATCCCTGTCGCCACCCGTTAAGCGGGCGGGACATCGCAGCTGTTCGATTGGGTGGCTCGAGCAGAGGTAGGCACTCATCGTTGCAGTTTCTTCTTCCGTATAATCCCGCGAGAATATCTGAGACGCCGTCATCCGAAGCTGACTTAGGACATCATTGTTGGCTACCCGCTGGGGGTTCACGGCACTCCCCGCAAGCGGTCCGGGGCTGCACAGCCTGTGTTCTTCGGGATCGTCAGCGCGGGTCGGACCAAATTGGGCGGGCTGATAGGATCGGCATCGAACTACCATTCGTTTTTCCAACGAACACAATCTTGGCTGACTTCATTGTTTACGAACCGGACGAGTGAGGTAACTTAATCACGATGGTGCGCATCCTTGCCTGTCGAACAGTGGGCAGGCCGTAATTCATCCATAGGAATTCGTGGGTAATGGCGGAAGGCGCGGTTTGAGCCAAGATGGTCACCCAGAAAGGAACTGCGGGATGTCACCTTGTGGGTGCTACATTGCACTCACGATGAAAGGGAAAACGAAGCGCAGTCCTGCCGAAGGCGATTTCCTGTTCCAGATTGATTGCGAACCCCTGGAAGAATGTGTCTGCGCGAGCACTCGGGGTTGGTGGAGATGCTCGGGTACACGGTGCCCAGCGCCGAGACGGCGCGGAAGTCTCTCTCTCTCTTTCATGACGAAAGCAAAATCGAAGAGGCGCAGCGCGCCTTGGGAGCGGGGGGACTGAGTTACAGCCCGGATGAAAGCGCACCCTTGCAGGGCTTGGCGGCGGTGAATCGCGAAGTGGTGCAGGAGTTGGGATCGACGCCGTCCGAAGCAGAAGATCGCCACCCTCGATCTGGACGCCACCATCATCGAGAGTTGGAAGCGGCAGGCCAAGCGCACCTACGAGGGCTGCCCCGGATATCAAACCATCTTGGCGCTGTGGGCGGAGATGAACGTGGTGGTGGGCGACGAGCTCCGCGACGGCAACGTGCCGGCGCATCAGATGCCCGTCACCATCGCCTTCCGTTAGAGTTCTGGCCGCCACGCCTGCTGCCCTGCTCCTTTGGTCGCATTCATGTACCTACTGACGGATTACGGGCAGGTCGGATCGGCATGACAAATTCTCCGGAATGATAGGATTTACAGAAGATGTGCGGAATCGCGGGCTTCCTACTCCAGAACGGTAAGGCGAGCGCAGGCGACGTGCGCATGATGACTGACTTAATACGTCATCGTGGGCCGGACGATGAAGGGATTTACACTGACGGACCTTGCGGAATTGGCATGCGCCGCCTCAGTATCATCGACTTAAGCACAGGGCATCAGCCAATTTCCAACGAGGACGGCTCGGTATGGGTAGTTTTTAATGGTGAGATCTACAACTACCCTGAATTGCGCCACGACCTGGTCAGCCGTGGGCACCGCTTCACCACAAACAGCGATACCGAGACTCTCGTCCACCTGTACGAGCAGCAAGGAACCGAGGGTCTCGAGCGGCTTCGCGGAATGTTCGCCTATTGCATTTGGGATGCGCGCAACCGCAAGATACTGCTGGTCCGTGATCGTTTCGGAAAAAAGCCGCTCTATTACGCAAAAACACCAACCGGATTCTATTTCGCGAGCGAGCTCAAGTGCTTGCGTGCGGCGGGTGTGCCTCTCGACCTCGACAGGGACGCGCTTCGCCTGTATTTCCGGTTCGGTAATGTTCCTGACCCGTACAGCCCTTTTCAATCAATCCGCAAACTGATGCCTGGCTGTTGGATCGAATGTTCGGCAGATGGGGCCGTCGAGCAGGGAGCGTACTGGAGACTGCCGGCATTTTCGGATGAGAACCAGACCGGACTCTTGCAAGAGCAAGCGGCGGAACGAGTACGCGATTTATTCGATGAAGCGGTTCGGATTCGCCTGATCTCCGACGTCCCTCTAGGGGCGTTCCTCAGCGGTGGCATCGATTCAAGCCTGGTGGTGGCGTCGATGGCACTGCAATCGAGGGAGCCGGTCAAGACTTTTTCCATCGGGTTCGAAGAAAGTGCTTACAATGAGCTCCCGTACGCCCGCCTAGTTGCCCAGAAATACAAGACCGAGCATCACGATATCGTCGTCCGCCCGGACTCCGTTTCGCTGATTTACAAATTGGTCCGCCATTATGACGAGCCATTTGGCGACTCGTCTGCGATTCCCACCTACCTGGTTTCGGAGTTCGCGGCCAGACACGTCAAGGTCGCATTGAGCGGTGATGGCGGTGATGAATTCTTTGCCGGCTACACGATCGTAGGCGACGTGCAAAGATTCCGGTTTCTCGATCGCGCGCCACGAATATTGCGACGGCTGATCTCCCGTACCGCAGATCGGCTTCCCTACTTTGCCCACGGCAAGAACTTTCTCCACATGGTCGGTTCGCAGTCGCCGCTGGACCGTTATTTCAACCAGAATTTTACCCCTTACTTCCTTCGTAAGCGCATGCTGAATCCCGAATGGATGCTGCCAGAAGACGTGGGGGTTCTGAAACAACTGCTGCCGGACAGCTTTCTTGCCGATAGTGCCGACGTCCTTTCACAGGGCATGTACTTCGAGGCCACCACCATACTGACGGGCGATTTCCTGGTCAAGGTCGACCGAGCATCAATGGCGGCATCACTAGAGGTGCGCTGTCCGTTTCTTGATCAACGCCTTGCCGAGTTCGCCACTCGTATTCCAGTAAGTTGGAAATGGCAGAACGGCAAGGGCAAGAAAATACTTCTGGACGCTTTGGGAGATCGGCTGCCAGCAGAGCTGTTGACAAGAGGCAAAATGGGTTTTGGCGTGCCGCTTGACCAATGGTTTCGTGGACCACTACGAGAACTGGTGCACGACACTCTGCTGAGTCAGTCCTTTCTCAATCGAGGGATGGTGTCTCCCGAATTCATTCGATACCTGCTGGAGGAGCACGCCAGCGGCCGCCGCAGTAATCACCACCAGATGTATCAGCTACTTATGCTGGAGTTGTGGTTTAAGAACCTGGAAGAATCGATGTCCTCCCTCCAATCCACCTTGACATGTGGGGTTGGAAGATAAGAGTCTGCTCCGGTACCGCCGCTGGGATTATCTCTGGGTATTCGTCGATCTCCCAATCGAAGGCATTTGCACATACAGATTTGACGTCTCGACACTTCTGCCGCGGACATCGATCGTGCAATATTACGCTGCGCAGTCTGATGGAGCGTTGGGGAGATTTCAACTCCAACGATCTTGGCGATTGGATATTCGGATGCGACCAGGAGCACCCGGCCCTTTCCCGAGCCAAAGTCAATCAGGGTATGCGTGCCCGAATCCAGGGGCAGTTCGGCAAATAGCCTATGAGGTAGCTTGGGGTGAGTTGCTTCGTACGGCAGCGCTTGCTCTTTGTTTCGGCTTCTATTCCCCTTGTTCGGGGAGAACTGTGCCGCGAGTATCAACTCCGTGGCGACAGTCGAAATAGAGAGTGCGGATGTCCGATACCGTGGTGTGCAACAATCTAGTTATGATCGTCTTCTCTCAGGCTCGGTCGTGTTCGGGACAATGGAAAACACCAGTGCCTAAGTCCCGCAACGTCAACAATTGGACGCTGTTATTCACGAGTCGGTCCGGTCGGCGGATTCCCGCCACGCTTTTTGCGAGGGTTTCACGCTGCGCGACGGACGATTCTCGCTCGCCCTGTGTTACTCTTAGGGCACGGGCGGGTGCGATTCCAACAGCACCACACGGCTTATCCCGTGTATTGGGCCAGGCGCGCGAATCCCGCAAGAAAGCCCCCATTAGTGTGAGCCAGCCCATGGCTTTGCATTGTTATGAGGACCTCCGAAAATGAACCCGACGTTGGACGTCACGCGCACGTTACCCCACCTCGACGCCCTTGAAGCAGAGAGTATCCATATCATTCGCGAGGTCGTGGCCGAATCGGCGCGGCCCGCCATGCTGTATTCGATCGGCAAAGACTCGTCGGTCATGCTCCGGCTGGCCCAGAAGGCTTTCTATCCTGGCAAAATCCCGTTCCCTCTGTTGCACATCGACACCGGTTTCAAGTTTCACGAAATGATCGAGTTCCGTGACCGGACCTGCCGCGAACTGGGAGTGAATTTAATCGCCCACACCAACTGGGAGGCCAAAAGAGAAGGGGCTACCCCCTTTAAGTTGGGCACCACCCGCTGCTGCGGCCTGTTGAAGACCAAAGCCCTCTTGGATGCTTTGGCTGCCAACGGAATCGATGCTGCTATCGGTGGCGCTCGGCGCGACGAGGAAAAATCGCGTGCCAAGGAGCGGGTCTTCTCACTTCGTGACTCCTTGGGACAGTGGGATCCCAAGAATCAACGGCCGGAATTCTGGAACCTTTACAACAGCCGGGTTGAGCCTGGGCAAAGCATGCGCGTCTTCCCTCTGTCGAATTGGACGGAGCTGGATGTCTGGGAGTATATCCATCGCGAGAACATTCCGGTCGTGCCTCTGTACTTCGCCAAAGAGCGTGAGATGCTGGTTCGCGGAAACACCCTAATACCGCTCGATTACCCGATCGACCTGATGCCGGGAGAGAAGCCGCAGCGGGTAATGTGCCGCATGCGATCGCTTGGTTGCACCTTTTGCACGGGCGCAATCCGATCGACCGCCGCCACCATCCCGGAAATCATCGAAGAACTGAAGTTCTTCCGCCGTTCTGAGCGCGAAAACCGCGTTATCGACCATGACCAGGAAGGCTCGATGGAACTGAAGAAAAGGGAGGGTTATTTTTGAGCGTCATCGGGGAAGAGCGAGACCTGCTTCGGTTCTTGACGGCCGGCAGTGTGGACGACGGAAAATCCACTCTTATCGGCCGCCTGCTTTACGAGTCCAATGGCATCTATGAAGATCAGCTCTCTTCGGTGCGGAAGGCCTCCTCTGCGAAAAACGTAGAGCTGGACTTGTCCTTACTCACCGACGGTCTGCGAGCGGAGCGCGAACAAGGCATCACCATCGATGTCGCGTACCGCTATTTCGCCACAACGCGCAGAAAGTTCATCATCGCCGACACTCCTGGACATGAACAGTACACGCGAAACATGGCCACTGGCGCTTCGACTGCCGAAGTGGCGCTGATCCTCGTCGATGCGCGCAAAGGGGTGCTCAACCAAACCCGCCGTCACACTCTGATTGCCTGGTTGCTCGGCATCCGGCGAATGATCGTTGTTATCAATAAAATGGATTTGGTGGAGTACGACGATAAAGTCTTCCACTCCATTCGTGACGAGTTTGCCAAATTTACCGCCCCGCTCCGCGGTACTCAATTTGAGTTCGTTCCGTTGAGCGCATTGAGCGGCGAAAACGTCATTCGTTGCAACGGTTCCATTCCGTGGTATCAGGGGCCGACGCTGCTCAACCTTTTGGAGACCGTTCCGCCAACGTCCGAGGTTAGCCAGGATTTTAGATTTGCCGTCCAGAGCGTTATCCGCCCCAATCAGGACTTTCGCGGTTATTCCGGCCAAGTAGGCTCCGGCGCAGTGAAACCGGGACAAGAGGTCGTTGCCCTGCCGTCGGGACAGCGCACCACGATTCAGGAAATACTCCTGTACGACCGGAAACTGGACGAAGCATTTCCGCCTCAGTCGGTGGTGTTGACTACCAAAGACCACATCGATCTGGGCCGTGGAGATATGCTCGTTTCCGCTGACCAGTTGCCCACAGTATCCACCAGAGTCACGGCCAACCTCATCTGGATGTCGCAAAATCCTTTGCGGCGCGATACCAGATATCTCATCAAGCACACGACCAAGATGCTGTGCGGCAGGATCAGCCGGCTGAATCACACACTTGACGTCAACACGTTGGCCAAGGTTGAAGCCGACAGCTTGCAGTTCAACGAAATCGGCGAGGTACAGATTGACTTGCACAGTCCGATTTTCTGCGATCCATATGAGCACAATCGAATCACCGGCAGCTTCATAGTCATTGATCCCTTCACAAACGATACGGTCGCGGCCGGCATGATCGTGAATGCGACTCCGCTGCAGGCCGCCGATGGCTTGGATGAATCATCCGCCGGATCGCG
>Ga0306920_100015830_pt1 | contig 10356 bp, 14 predicted proteins | sample flu12Cox44000170_FD_204666 | JGI IMG/M metagenome (GOLD analysis project Ga0306920, IMG submission 204666) | Lab enrichment of tropical soil microbial communities from Luquillo Experimental Forest, Puerto Rico - flux4day.12C.oxic.44.000.170 (v2)... | ecosystem: Environmental > Terrestrial >...
GACCGCTATCCGGGGGCTTCAGACATTTCGTCACCTCCATGCCTGCCCCGGTTGCTTCCGGCTGGAGCGGTCGCCGGGCGGGGCTTGCACCCGCTGGATAAGCGCCGCCTTGTCACGGCGCACGCGGGATGCGGGCGTTGACGCTGCCGGCAGGCCAGGGCGCCCGGGTCGGCACGAAGATATAGTTGTGGCTCGGCATGTAAGCGTAGAAATCGTCGAGCTCCACGTCGGCGGTCATCACCGCACTGTGCTCTGTCCGGACGTCTTGATGACTGTGGCGACCGCCTGGTCCCAGGGCATCTCGGGATATTTTTTGAAGACTCCGGCGATCTGCTCGCGCAAGTCTTTGGGCAGCTTTGCCGTCGCGGCTTGCTTTGTGAGTTCATCTGCGATTTTTGCGAGCGCTTGTTCTGTCAGTTGATGCTTGATGAACCGCCGGGCCTGTTTTTTGAGTGTGGTGTCGTCAGGGATGAGCTTGGTGACGCCATGCGCTTCCAGCGTGGCTTCGACAAAGTTGACAAATTGCCGGGAGGTCATTGCGTTCAATTCGACGCGGCGGGTGCGGAGAAATTCGATTTCTTCGGTCGTGGCGCCGTGCCGGCGCAACGTGGTGGCGCGCTTGCGCCAAGTGGCATCTGGGACGCGCGGCACCGGCTCCGACTGAAGGTTCATCTGTTGAACATCAGTCAAGCGCAGACCGATATCGACGATCGATACGTTGTTGTTAAAAGCATAGCGCCGCGAATCGGTGCCGAGAGTGCCAAAGATTGAAAACCCCGCGACATCGAGATCGTGAAGTGCGAAGACTTTGACGCGGTCGCTGGCAAGTCGATCGATCAGCATGCGGGACGCTGTCACCGACATGCCCTTGGTGCTCATCAGCGCGATGTCTAGGCGCTGTTGGGTGCGGGCCGCCGCGAGGATCGGATGAAAGCCTTCCTTTTCGATGAACAGAACGTTGCAGTAGCGGTTTTTGGCGCCGGCTGTCGGGAAAGCCGTATAGGTCAGCTTTTGCCGTGGCGGATCGAATAACGGGCGGTCGCCGAGGTACTGCCTGACCTCCAATGTTCCGAGCGGAATTTCGCGGCCGGTGTGAGGCTCGGCGAAATGACCTCTGGCGTCCCAGATGATGTCCCAATCCGAGCAGTCGTACTCCTCCATGTAATCGATCAGCAGGGTTTGCGAGAAATACTGTCCGTTGAGGCTCGGCTGACCGGTCCTGCGCAGGATTTCCGGGCGGGCGGCATACATGATCTGGCGCGGCTTGACCGGCAGCTTTCCAGCGTCGCTGGCGTAGGAGTAGGCGTCTTCCATCACCCGGAAGGCTGCCTCGCGCAGCGTCGTCCGGTGGCTTCGCACCAGCCGCATGCGCCGGTGCAGGACGGCATTGTGGTTGCGTTCCTCGGCCTTGCGCTGCTTGGCCCAGTCCTTGGTGACCGACCGGACGGCGCTGGTTATTGCCTCGGCCGGCGAAACCATCAGCCGGCTCCCGGCAAAGTGACTGCAGATTTGCCGCGGTCGGTGTAGCCGATGCGCGGGCAGGCAAAATGCAGCACGAAAATGATCGGCTCGCCGCGGCTCGCACGTTGGTCGGCGAGCAGCCGTTCGAGGCCTTCGCCGCCATACCGGTTGAAAGCCCGGAAGGGATTGCCGAGGGCCACACTCCAGTTGACCCCGGTAACGATTCGGCGGTGGTTATCCTGGCTCGGACACCAGCCGAACGCGGTTTCGACCACCCATGGCAGCCCTTCGGTTTCACCGAGCGCCTTTTGGTATTTGAAGGTCTCCGGCTCGACCTTGGCTTTGGTGAAGCGGGCAAGGAGATGATCCTTACCGATGAGGCCGAGATCGTGCGGCTTGACGGGTTTGCTGTGGGCCTGCAGAGCATGCCGCAGGCGTGCGATGTCGGTGCGCTTGGCTTCGCCCGCGGGGCCAAAGAGCGACGAGAGCTGGGCTCGTGTCAGCTCGGTCTCATCGAGCACACGCTTCTGTTTTGCCGAGCCGGAAAAGCCGCGCAATTCGCTGATGAATTCCCGGATGGTTCGAGCGCGGCCATGATCCTGATCGCGGCTGACATGCGCGGCGATATACCGCTCCAACCGTGCCGGGTCGTACCAATGCGCCGAGGTCGGATCGCAGGCTCGCCATTTTTCCCAGGTCGGGCTCGATGGCTCGCCCTTGACCTCCACTTCGCCATCCCATTCGACGCGGATCCGCAAATGCGGGTTGAGCCAGACGAAGTCGTCGGCGATTTGTAAAAAACGCGGCTTCGCGTCGGCCAGGATTGAGCAAGCTGAATCGGGCCACCCGATGCGGATAGAGGTGCCGTTTTTATGAGGGACGAGGGGCATGCGCCGGTGGTCGATGACCGGCTCCTGGCGCAGCTGATCGACCCTGAAGGTGATCATATGCCGCTCGTTGCGGGCCTCGACCACGCTCATGCCTGACGTGCCATCGAGCGCAAACGGCATCGCCAGCAAAGTCTTGAGCGCATTGCCTTGCGCCCCGCGGGTCGGGCTGACATAGGCTTCGCGCGAGCTGACGCGATACGAATAATCGAGGATGGCGAGCAGGGTTTCGGCCGGCAGCCCGCGGCCATTGTCGCTGACGGTGATTGCGCCGGGATCGGTCGACACCTCGACCAAAATTGTTGGCCAGATCGGTCGCAAGAGCGATCGAGTTATGCCAATCCTGACGCAGCACATATAAATTCACGAGTCCCAGCCCAGGTGCTGGGGCAGCGGCGCGCGCGCGGTTGATGTAGTCCACCGCCTCCGACCACTTTTTCTCCGCGACCGCGAGATCCGCCAAGCCCATAAGGGCAGCGACATGGTTTGGGCTCTGTGAGATGACCTCTCGATAGAGCTTTTCGGCATCCTCCGGCCGACCGGTCATCAGATATAGGGCCGCCAGGGCGGCGCCTCCGGCAGCGTCTTTCGGATTGGCTTGCAGCCGAGCGGCCAGCAGGCCCTCGGCCTTGGCGAGACTGCCCATCCGCGTGTACAGGCCGGAAAGCGCGAGCCGGAGATCGTTGTCAGCCGGTCGCGCCGCGACCGCCTTCTCCAGCAGGGCAGCCGCATCTTCGGGTTGGCCCGCCTTTTCATAGAGCTCGGCCGACACCTGATCGTAGAGGCTGTTCTGGGGATCGCCCTTCGCGAAACCACGCGCCTCGTAGAGAGCCGTGTCCAGGCCATCGAGTGCAGCTTCGACCCGAATGAGATCGGCCTTGATAGACGCGTTCTGCGGATTTGACCCCGCAGCGTCTTGCAGCACGTCACGCGCGTCGCGCAGAAACCCCGCTTGACGTAGCAAGGCGACATAACGGGAAAGGATCGGGACCGAGCTTGGCGCGAGCTTTTGGGCAAGCTTGTAGCTGGCTATCGCATCCTTTCCGTCGCCGGCCTCGAGAGAAGCCCGGCCTTGTGCCTCCGCGACATTCGCATCGCGCGGGAATTGTTGGCCGAGCTCGATCGCGACCGCCCTGGCGCTGCCCCAGTCCGCACGTAATTCATAAAGCTTGATAAGCTCAAGGCCGGGCGCCGGATCATTCTTGCCGACGGAGCGCGAATTCTTGAGAAGGTCGATGGCGTCGGCCCATTTCTTTTCCGCGATCGCGATCTCTGCCAGCCCGAGCAGCGCGGTAACATCATTTGCCTTTATCGACGGGGAGTTCGAAGCATCGTTTGGTTTTTACGATAAAAGCCCAGTATAGACCTTCCTTGCGTCATCGCCACGCCCGGCTGCCAGGTACAACTGAGCCAAGTCACGCGTGGCGGGCGTAAATGCTGGATCGATCGCCAGCGCGGTGCGGAACATCGTCTCCGCGCCGACATCATCGTGTAAAGAGGCGCGGACCTCGCCCAGCAATGTCAAATAGAGCGGGTTGTCGGGGTTTCGATGGACCAAGGACGCGGCGGTTTCGGCCGCCTTGCCGACCTGTCCAGCTCGGAGCTCTGTCAGCACGAGGGTGGGTCCGACGACAGCGGCGCCGGTTTCGCTGGCGAGAAGCTGCTCGAGCTGGGCAAGCCCTGCTCGGTTTGACCAGCATCGATCTCCGAGATCGCAACGCCTGCCTTGATTTTCAGGTTTTCCGGATCGAGAGCTGCGGCTGCCTGGAACTGCTGCAGTGCGAGCGCTGGTTTGCGGTCGGCCATGTAGGCGTTGCCGAGCAAGGTCAGCGTCGCGGCATCCGCCGGCACTCGATTGAGCAAGAGATTGATATATTCGATCGCGCGCGACGCCCCTTGTTGTCTTAGCGCCGCGACCGCGATCAGTCAGACCGCCCTCCGATCATTCGGTACATAGGCTAAGTATTTGCCCAGGGCGATTTCGGCCTCTTTGAATTGTCCGAGCGAGAATTTCGCCGCCCCCTGGAGATAGTAGCCGGGGGGAAACCGCGCGAAGCCAGGGCTGATATGATCCAATATTCGGTCTGCTATGGCGAATTGCTGTTCGTTGGCGAGTCCCAAAGCGCGGAGATAATTGGCCATAAAATTATCGGGGGCGGCCGCCAGGATCGGGTCGAGGATATCGTCCGCGGCTTTGAAGTCGCCGCGAGTTATGTCGATGTCAGCGCGCCCCAAACGAGCGGGCAGATCCCCGGGATCGATTTGCAGCACCTGGTCGAATAGGCGCACGGCTCCGTCCAGATCGCCTCGCGACCGCAGCATTTGCCCCTTGACCAGAAGGGCCTCAACCGAGTGTGGCTCGATCGCGATCACCTCCTCCATCAGCTTGTCGGCCTTTGCGGGGTCTTTGGCACTCAGCAGCTGGGCAAGCTGGATCTTTGGCTTCACTGCACTCGGGTCGAGGCGTATCGCGTCGCGGAACATCGCATCGGCCTTGTCCTGATCCTGCAGGCTGGCTGCCGCGGTACCGACTGCAGTCCTTAACTTGCTTTCGAGAACGGCGTCTCGATCAGCGGGGTGAATAAAATCGAGGATTTCAGCAAATTTGTCTTGCCGAAGCAGGGCATCAGCGAGAATTGGCAAGTAGCCCGCTTCGTCACCGCCGCGCTCGCGTGCGGCGCGGGCCTCGCTCTCCGCCGCGGCGGCCTCGCCGAGCTGGAGGTATATCTCGGCGAGCCTTGCGCGGACTACTGGGTCCTGCGGCGACTGGCGAACGGCGTTTTTAAGCTCGATCTCGGCGGCCTTAAGATTTCCTCCCGCGAAATATTGGCCCGCGTCTTTAACGAGGGCAGCAGGCTCCCCAGCCGGCGCACCGGGACAGATACTTGCGGATAGGAGACCGGCAAAAGTTAAACGGCGCCATAGACAATGGCGGTGAGGCCCGGGCATTACCTTTCTTTCTCCCGTAAGCCGCGGTCGCGGAAGCGAGGCCAATTTACTGCTGGCGCGTCGAACAGTAAAGCAGGAGGAAAGTAGATTAGCATAAAATCACTGGCGATGCGCTGGACTTCACTCAAGCGTGGTCCGGGTTATGAGGACTGTGTCGGTGGTCAGGAGCCCATGCTCGGGCCGCGGTGGGGCACAATCACTCCCACCCCGTGCGCGGGCCGATATCCGAGGGTTCGACCGCAGCTATGGTGGCTCCGGTGTTTGTCCGGGACCACGGCGAATTGACTCGGTGCTAACCACTGTTTTACAACGGCTCGCGCATACACCGCGTCTATCCGCTCAGGGTGGAGGGGTGGCCGAGTGGCTGAAGGCGGCGGTTTGCTAAACCGTTATACGGTTAACAGCCGTATCGTGGGTTCGAATCCCATCCCCTCCGCCACTGCAATAGCTTAGAGGGCAAAACCTGCTCGTTTCCATATGCCGAACCGTTATCGCTGTGCCGGGTTTTGCGCCGTCCCGGACTTGGCTTGTTCCTGCTCTGCCGGCGTCAGATACGCGAGGTACAGCTCGGTCGTCTTGATCGAGGAATGCCCGAGGATCTGCCGAAGAGTGTAGATCGAGCCGCCGCGGCGGATGTAATCGACCGCATACCAATGCCGGAGATCGTGAAAGCGGAATCGGCGAGGTACGGGTCGATTCTCAGCCTTCGCCCTCGCCCGGGCACGTTTCACGATGGCGGCAAACCGGCTCGCCACGTTCATGTAACGGTCGCCCGGCGGGTGCCAGAACACGAACGAGCACCCGAGCCGCGGGGGTGTGCCGGTAAATGTGCCCAGGGCGCGCTCGTCGAGCGGAACCGAGCGGGGCCGATTCGTCTTTGTCTTCGTCAGCGTGATCGCCGCCCGTCGGAGATCGATTTGCGACCGCTCCAGGCTAGCGCATTCCTCCTCGCGCATGCCCGTGTATTGGGCGAACCGGATCAGGTGGGCGAAGTTGCCCGGCGCCGCCCCAACTACGCTGTCGATGTCGTAATCCTCCGGCAACACGATCGGGTCGCGACGCTCTTTAATGACCGAGCGATCCCAGCTTGCCGCCGGATTATCCTCGCGCCAGTTCTGAGACACGCACCATCGCACCACGACCGAAACGGCGGTGATATCCCGGCGCCGGGTCGCATTCGAGACACCGGGACGCCTGCCGATCTGCGCGATCGTCCGCGGCGTGATTTCGTCAACATAGAGGTCGTCGAGGATGCCCCGGAGCTGGCCGAGTGAGACGAGATATCGCTTCAGCGTGCCGGCGCTCAGCTCGGGTCCGCTGGATGCCCATTCGACAACAGCTTCTTTCCAGGTGTGGCGACCCTCGCCGTAGAACCGGAAGTGCTCGGCCTGGGCTAGAACGGCTGGGAGCCGCTTCTTTGCTTCCGCCCGAGAAGACGTTCGTAGGCTTCGTCGCACGTCGCGACCGCGAACCTGGATACGTGCGTACCAGACCCCGTTTCGTTTAACGAGGTTGTCTGCTCCACGTTCAGGCATGCCGTCTCCTGTCGTCTAATCCAGTCCCGGAGCCGCCGTTCGTCAAACCGCCAATTGTTCCCGAGGAATGCGGCACCGGGAATTTTGCCATCCTTGGCGAGCTTCCGCATGGTCTTCGGCGTAAAGCCACAGATCGCCGCTGCGCGGCCGACACTTACCCGCTCGATAACGACGATATCCGCGGGGCTTCTAGTCACTTTGCTTTAGGCTTCGGAAGCGAGTCCCGGCTGCGCTGCCATTTCTCTTCGGCCCGCTGCATCCTTGCTTCGATGCGCTTCACATTCACTACGATGTAGACGTTCGGTAGCACCCCACCGGGGGATCTTTTTCGCAGGTTGGCAAGCGCTTTCGGCAGCTCTTCCTCCGAATCGAAGTAGGTCGGGGTGAAACCAGCTATCGGAGTAAATCCCCCTATTTTCCCGACCTTTGCCGCCGCTTCGCCTTCAATAAGATGCGTAACGAGGCAACAAGCCTTTCCTGGCGCCACGGCGTACTTTGCGACCAAAGAGGCCAAAGCCGCTCCGAATCCGAAATGCGTCAGCTCGGCCATTACTCCGATCGCCGTTGCTGTCGACAGGTCGAAATCACGCCGCAGCCCACGAACCCCAATTGACATTTCGGGGACCAATCCACGCGCTACCCAAACATTCAGCGTGTTGACCCCGAGGTGAGCTGCTTCAGCAACTGCCCGAGCATCCATAACCCAGTATGTACCGTGAGCCGGAGTGAGTTGCAATGTCTTTCATATGAAATTATATATTAAACGGCGGTAGCCTACTCGCCGTGTTTGACGGTGATCGAGGAGACGCGGGTAGGGCCGCCCGCGGGTACGGGAGAAAGCGATGAACGAGAACGACGTTCGGCCGCCTCTGACAATTACGGAAGCGGCCCGACAGCTTAACTGTAGCGACCAAGCGGCGCGCGCGGCACTGCTGAGAGGCGAACTAAAGGGATTTCGCATCGGTCGCTCCTGGCGAATTTTGCCGGAAAGCATTGATCAGAAGCGAGCGGGTGAGGCTCCCCGATGATCGCGTCAGATCGGCGAGCGGACGAGCGCGACACGCTTCAAGAGATGAAACAGCGATTGGAGCAGGCGGCGCAGTCGTGAGGTCAGGTCAGGTCAGGGGCCAGCACCGCCCCATAAACGAGAACGCCGCCCGGTGGCACGGTCGGCCCGAATATTACTGCCACCCAATATTGACGAGGATTTCAACAACCTATTGCAGCGAGGGGTTTGATGATGGCCAATGGATTGGGTAGTGATCCTCCGTCTTTTGGAATTGCTCCCAGACAGCTGGCCGAGGAGATCGTTCGGAAGAAGTCAAATGGGGCCAAATCTAATGGTCATGATCCCGACGCGGGCTGGCCGGATCCAGAGCCGCTGATCGAACCTGGCGAGGAGGAGTGGCCCTATCCGGTTGACGCCTTGCCGCCGATCATATCCGCCGCCGTTGAGGAATATCGAGGTTATGGCCAGCAGCCGCTTTCGATGATCGCATCATCTGCGCTTGCCGCGGCGTCTCTCGCCAGTCAGGGGCTAGCTGATGTCGCCCGAGACTCGCGCCTTGTAGGCCCAATCAGCTTGAATTTCGCAATCGTCGCGGTCAGCGGGGAGCGCAAAACCTCAATCGATCGTCACTTCACTGCGGCAATAAGAGAATGGCAGACTGCCAAAAGGGAGAGCCTGGCCAACGCGGACAGTAAGTCCAGAGCTGAGATCTGTGCTTGGCAGGCCGAGCACGACGGATTGCTCGGCCAGATCCGGAGCGCGGCAGCAAAGAAGGCGTCCGGCAAAGCCGACATTGCGGCGATGAAAGCCAGCTTGTCCGAGCTGGAGCAAACCAGGCCGGCGGGCGTGATCACGCCGACATTGTTCTATGAAGATGTCAACGCCGAGACGCTCGCGGTCATGTTCGCAGAGGGGTGGCCGTCCGCGAGCCTTTGGTCTGACGAGGGCGGCCTTGTCATTGGCTCGAACGGCATGAGCGACGAAAACTTGATGAAGTTCGTCGCCTTGCTCAATCGGCTCTGGGACGGGAGTTCGTTCGAGCGGCTGCGCCTGACGGCGAAGTGCGCGCACGTCAGAGGCCGACGCTTTACGGTGTCGCTCATGATGCAGCCGCTGGTGATGGCCCGCATGCTTGGCGCTTGCGGTGGCGCCGCGCGCAATATGGGGTTTGTCGCCCGCAACCTTGTGGCATGGCCAGCCTCGACGATCGGCAGCCGGTCCTACAGGGAGCCGCCGGCCGACATGTCGGCGATCAAAAGGTTGAATTGGCGGCTGAGGGAGCTGCTTGACTCCGAGCTGACCACGGAGGGGCCGCAAATGGCATTAGCCCCGCCACACCTCCCATTGTCCTGGAAGGCAAAAAGGGAATGGACGGCGTTCTTTGACGGCATTGAGGCCGAGCTTTCCCCCATTGGTGAATTTGGCGACGTTCCCGATATTGGATCAAAAATCGCGGAGAATGCCGCTCGCATGGCCGGAGTGTTTCATGTCGTCGAAGCGGGGCCGGGGGGCGACATCGGCAGGCGCATGATGGACGGAGCCATCTCCGTTGTCGCCTGGCATCTCAACGAGGCGCGCCGGGTGATCGGCGCAAACCGGATACCCGAGGATGTCGCTGACGCCGAGCTGCTGCTGGAGTGGATGCATAAGCAGGAAGAACCAATCGATCGTCGGTCAATCCTTCAATTCGGTCCAGCTCGCCTTCGTGACAAGAAACGCCGGGACCCGGCGCTCAAGGTGTTGGCCGATCGACATTTGGCATTTGAGATCGGAAACCCGACCCGCCTAATTCTCAACCCGAAGGCGAGGTAGGCCGCATGAGCGTGATCGACAGATGGCTGAAGATACATCGTCAGAATTTGCCTCCTGCTACATCTGCTACAACTGCTACAACGCCAAATACCCCTTTCCCCGTCAATGAGTTGGATGTAGCAGGTGGGCTGCTACAGGCTGATACATTTGCCCCTGACCACGAAAATGTAGCAAGGTGTAGCAACTCAGTTGCTACAGAAAATCCCATAACAAGACAAATAGTTAGGAACAATGTAGCAGTTGTAGCAGATGTAGCAGGGTCGGATTTCGCGGAGCCGGAATCGACCAAAAGTCGCGTCGTCGCATCGGCAGACGATGCAACCGCCGGTTCTGTCCATGATGTGCTCGACGGCGAACTCGAGGAGCGGGCCGCAATCGTTGAATACGACGGCGGAGTTCCCCGCGCCGACAGATACGGAGTTTGCGCGCCCGACCATGAGAGTGCCTCCGAAGCCTCTCAAGCTCGGGGAAGCCTTGGATTACATATTAGGTAGCCTTGTGCTTGGCGCGGCGTCGGCGCATGTATTCGGCCATAACAGCGTTATAACCGACCTTCAGCTCGGCGTCATTCATCGTCCGGAGACGTCCTAACGATGGCACGATGCCAAGGTTGCGTATCAGCGGTAAGAGTTGAGCAAACCAGCGCCCTGAACATCGAGTTGCCGCTGGAATTCCTTATGGCGATTTTCGCCATTAGAAATAT